>Ga0302325_10021854_pt1 | contig 13395 bp, 12 predicted proteins | sample Palsa_T0_2_FD_201948 | JGI IMG/M metagenome (GOLD analysis project Ga0302325, IMG submission 201948) | Peat permafrost microbial communities from Stordalen Mire near Abisko, Sweden - Palsa_T0_2 | ecosystem: Environmental > Terrestrial > Soil > Palsa > Peat permafrost | place: Sweden: Abisko... | reverse complement strand
ATCGTCGAGATTTGCGATGTGGTCAGCACCGTGCCTTGCCAATAAGCAGCTTCGTCGAAGGTAGCACTCGACGGCCCGTAGCCTACGCCGCCGAAGACGAGCGGGCTTCCCGACGCGACGTAAGCGCTCGGCAGCGTATCGCTCTTGCAAACGGGTGAGGCGTTGCTGCCGATGCACAGCGTCGCGACATTGCTCGCGGCGTTGTAGGTCAAGGTGACGTTCGCGGGAGTGTCGAGCGCGAGGGGGATGAAGCCGAAGGCGGCGTTCCCGCTGCCGTAGCCCATGTTGACGTAGATCCCATTGCTCGAAACGTCGTCCACGGTAATGTTCCAGCCGCTCGTGGGCGAGACGTGCGCCGGATTCCCCGTTGCCGCCAGACGCACGTAGGTGTCGGGGTTCGCCAAGAGGTTCACGAAGAACGAGAGGCTGAACGAGCCGCTCGCCGGATCGAAGCCGCTGGTCATCGAGCCGGTCGATCCGTTCGTCGTCTCGGCGTACGAGCTGTTCGAAGTTAAACCCGGAACTTGGTACGTAACGCCGCTCGACGATATCGTGCCATTGTGGCCCTCGCCCGAGGAATCGAGCAGCGTCGCGCCCGACGCCTCGTCGAAGTTGTAGCAGAATGAGAGCGACCCGGAACCGGCGTAAACCGAACACATTCCTTGCGTTACCCCACTCGAACTCGGACTTGGAGACGGTGACGTAACCGGAGTCGCGGTCGGCGTCGGGCTCGGGGCCGGAGACACTCCGGTTCCGGTGTAGCCTGCGATCGTCGAGATCTGCGATGCCGTCAAGACCGTGCCTTGCCAAAAACCGGCTTCATCGAATGTGGCCTTCGATGGCGTGTTGTAGCCCTCGCCGCCGAAGACGACCGGGCTTCCCGACGCGACGTAGGCTGCGGGCAGCGTATGGCTCTTACAGGTGGTCGGCGCGCTGCTCCCAACACACAACCTCGCGACGTTGCTCGTGGCGTTGTAGGTCAAGGTGACGTTCGCGGGAGTGTCGAGGGCGAGGGGGATGAAGCCGAAGGCGGCGTTCCCGCTGCCGTAGCCCATGTTAACGTAGATCTCGTTGCTCGAAACGTCGTCCACGGTAATGATCCAGCCGGTCGCGGGAGAGACGTGCGCCGGATTCCCCGTTGCCGCCAGTCGCACGTAGGTGTCGGGGTTCGCCAAGAGGTTTACGAAGAACGAGACGCTGAACGAGCCGCTCGCCGGATCCGTACCGCTCGTCATCGAGCCCGCTGAGCCGTTGGTCGTCTCAGCGTAGCTGCTGTTCGAGGTCAACCCGGCAGCCTCGTAGGTAACGCCGCTCGAAGTAATGGTGCCGTTGTTGCCGGCACCGGAAGCATCCACCAGCGTCGTGCCCGAAGCCTCGTCGAAGTTGTAGCAGAACGAGAGGGTTCCGAAGCCGTCGTAGATCGAGCACATCCCCGACCCCGTCGCGACCGTCCTCAAGGCGTTTGATGCCGTTCTGAACGCGGCTTGCGGCGGCAGCGGCGACTGATGCGAGCCCGCGCAAGCCGCGATTGCGAGACCAAAGACGCCAATAAGAAAAAGGCCGATTACCGACGTTCTGCTGCGCATCGCCGTACCTCACCGATTGACTGTAGAAGGGGCCCTCCTTCGGCACGACGACAGAAATCAGCTAAAGGGCTACGATCTAGCCCTGAGCGGAAACGGGGGCACTGATAACCGCGCGTCCCTTCGAGGCTCGCGAGCCCTTTGGCAAACGTCGCCTAGGCCCTGCCTCCAGCCGATGAGTGTGAGCGCACGTCAAGCACAACGCTCCTGCGGAATTTTATTCGGCCTAAATCCGGTCGCAATAATGAGATTTTGCGAACGCATTCGCGCACCGCACATCGAAAAGACACGACACGCGCCTAGAGATCCGCGCACGTCGCCCACGGGCCGAGACGCGCGGCGAACAAAAGACCGGCGCGAGCGCGCCGGTCTTTCGTGTTTTCAGTTCGCGAGACCGTCGCTACGGCAGCTCGATCTCCGCGAGGTTCTTCTCGATCTTCCGCTTCACGCGCTGGAGCGCGTTATCGATCGACTTCACGTGGCGGTTGAGGTCGCGCGCCATCTCCTGATAGCTCTTTCCTTCGAGATACGAAAGCAGCACCTGAGACTCGAGATCCGAGAGGTTCTCTTGAATGCGCTCCTTGATGTCTTCGGAGACTTCCTGATTGATCACGAGTTCTTCGGGATCGGAGGTCTTCTGCGAAGCCATCACGTCGAGTAGCGTCCGCTCGCTATCTTCGTCGTAAATCGGCTTGTTCAGCGAGATGTACTGATTGAGCGGGATGTGCTTCTGACGAGTGGCCGTCTTGATCGCGGTGATGATCTGGCGCGTGATACAAAGCTCGGCGAAGGCGCGGAAGCTCGAGAGCTTATCGGCCTTGAAGTCGCGGACGGCTTTGTAGAGCCCGATCATGCCTTCTTGAATGATATCTTCGCGATCGGCACCGATCAAAAAGTAGCTCTTTGCCTTAATACGGACGAAATTCTTGTACTTGTTGAGCAAGAACTCCATCGCCAAATTGTCGCCCGATTTCGCTGCGGAAACCAGGTCCTCGTCGGCTCGCTCGTGGTAGTCGAGCCCCTCGGCCGCGCTCTGCGCCAGCGCCATGTGTGTCACTCCCAAAAACCGCTGCGAGCGAAATCGCGGGCCGTGGCCCGTCGAGCCGTTCGCATCCGAGTAAGTATAGGAGGGTCCTGCTACCGCGTCAAGGACAACGGACGGACAGGGTCGCCGCCTAGACCCCCGCCTGGCGGACGAACTCAACCTGCCCGGCCCGAATCCGGTACAGGCTGATCACCGGATGCCTCAGGTCCCCCTGCCGGTCGAACGAGATCGAGCCGACCGGCGTGACGAGGCCCGCGGTCCCCGCGATCCCGGTGAGGACCTCGTCACGGGAGGGCATCTGGTCAGGATGTGCCCGAAGCGCTGCTTCGATCGCGCCGATAGCGACGGCGGCGGCCGCGTACCCGCCTGGGCTGTAGCTGCCCGGCGCCGTCCCGAAACGCGCGTGGTAGGCCTTCGCGAAGGCGATCGCGGCCGGCAAGCGCTCGATATTCGGCGAGGCGAAGGTGAAGAACGTCCCATCGCCGGCTTTGCCGGCCAGCGGCAGGTAGTCCGGGCCCTCCAGGCCGTCGCCGCCGAAGTAGGGGACGCCGCCGAGCCCGACGTCGGCCATCTGACGGCGCAGCAGCGCGCCGCCAGTGCTGACGATCCCGCCGAAAAAGACCACGTCCGGGTTCGTGGCCCGGACCTTCGTGAGCAGCGCCTTGAAGTCGAGGGCGAACGGGGTGAGGTGCTCGCGCCCAATCACGGTGCCGTGGTCTCCGGCGAAGGAGGCCGCGAATACGTCGGCCAGGCCCTTGCCGTACGACTCGTTGTCGTCGATCACGAACGCCGCTTTCAGCCCCTGCTCCCGAGCGAAGGCGGCGGCGGCAGCCCCCTGCCGGTCATCGGAAGCGCAGACCCGGAAAAACGCGGGCCGGTCCGGATTCGCCGGACGGAGCTTGACGGCATCGGGGGCGTGGGTCAACTCGATAGCCGTCGCCGCCATCGTGATCTGAGCGAGACCGGCGGCATTGGAGATCGGGATTTCCGCCTTCGCGACGTTGGAATTCATCGGACCGAGGGCGACGAGGACGCTCGGGTCGGAGACGAACGATTTCAAGTTCTGAGCCCCTTGCGCCGGATCGTGTTTGCCTTGCACCGAGTCGTCGAGGTCTTCGAGCGTGAAGCGGTAACCGCCGGGGACACCGTGCCGGTTCGCATCTTCGATGGCCAGCATCACCGCGTTGCGCACCGGGATCGCGCTGGCGCCGTCGATGCCCGAGAGTGGCAGATCGAGGCCGATGGCGATCGAGCGGTCGTCCGCGGCTACTGCGCCAGGCCACACGGCGAACGCCGCAAAAGCGCAGGCGATCGAGCCTGCTCGGAGCGCGGTCACCCTTTCGGGCTCAGCGCACTCGCTTCGGCGGCGTCGCGCTGGCGGCGCGCTTCGAAGAGTAATATACCGGCCGCAACCGATGCATTGAGCGATTCAAGCGAACCGAACATCGGAATCTCGACGAGGAAATCGCATTCTTTGCGCACGACCTGCGAGATGCCGTCGCCTTCCGCGCCGATCACGATCGCGAGGTCGCCTTTGAAATCTGCCTTCGTATAGGCGATCGAGCCCGGACCCGTGGCGGCGCCCGCCGTCCAGATGCGCGCCTTCTTCATCGTGCGGATCGCCCCCGCGACGTTTGCCACGCGGGCGATCGGGAGATGCGCGGTCGCGCCGGCCGCGGCTTTGCGCACGGTCGCGTTCACGCCCGCGGCACGGCGTTCCGGAAGGATGACGGCGGTCGCGCCGGCGCACTCCGCCGAACGGATGATGGCGCCCGCGTTGTGGGGATCCGTGATGTGATCGAGCACGACGAAGAGCGACCGGCCCGGCGCGCGCGCGGCGATTGCTTCTTCGATCGTAACGTACTCGAACGGCACGCCGAACGCGACGACGCTCTGATGCGCGCGATAGGGAAACTGCGAGAAGAACATCCGGTTCTCGAAACGGATCGTGATGCCCGCCGTGCGCGCGTCGTCGAGCAGACGGCGCAGAGCCGGATCGCGTTTGCGTTCGTCGCCGACGTAGAGCTTCTTGAGGACTTCGCCCGCGGTCAGCGCTTCTTCGACGGCGTGGACCCCGTAAATCACGTCGTCGAGGTCGAGTTGCTCTTTTCGCTTCGGCGGCCGCTCCGAACCTAGACGCTTACGGTCCATGTCGCTCCATCCTTCGCGTCGGCAACCGTGACGCCGATCTCGGCGAGCGCTTTGCGAAACCGGTCGGCGAGGGCGAAATCCTTCGCTGATTTCGCCGCGATCCGTGCCGACACGACGGCGTCGACCGCGGCTTGCGGCTCGAGCTCATCGAGCGCCACGGCATCCCCGATCGAACGCACCAGACGTTCGACGGCATCCGCCGGCATGAGCTCCGCGCCGCGCCGCTCGATGCGATATTCCGCTTCGCCAACCTTCGCGGTCGTTGCGCTCGCGCTCGCGACGGCGACGTGGGCGCGTTCGCTCGGCGAGATCCCGAGCACTCCAAGGGCTTCGTGCATGAATGCGGCCGCGGCGCTTGGGCCGCCCACGCGCTGCGGTTGTCCGGATGCCGCGGCGAGATCGAACAACACCGACACGGCACCAGAGGTATTGAGATCGTCGTCGAGTGCGGCGAAAAACCGGGTGCGGTACACAGCGAGCGCCCCCGCATCCACCGCGGCACCGTTCGGGCCGGCCGGCACCGTGCGCAGGGCGTCGTACGCAGCGAGGAGGCGGCGCAAGCCGGTTGTCGCACCATCGAGCGATTCATCCGTGAAGTTCATCGGCTTGCGATAGCCCGTCTGCAGGAACAGCAGGCGAATGGCCTGCGCGTCGTGCCGGTCGAGCAAGGCCGCGAGCGGCTCGAAGTTCCCAAGCGACTTCGACATCTTCTTCCCATCGAATTGCAAGAGGCCGCCGTGCATCCAGACGTTGGCCATCGGCGCGGGATACAGGGATTCGCTCTTCGCGATCTCGTTCTCGTGGTGCGGAAAGATCAGATCGTAGCCGCCGCCATGGATATCGAAGGGCTCGCCGAGCAGCGCGTGCGACATTGCCGAGCATTCGATGTGCCACCCGGGACGGCCGTCACCCCAGGGCGAGGGCCACGAAGGTTCGCCCGGTTTCGCGAATTTCCAGAGCGCGAAATCGAGAGGATCGCGCTTCTCCTCACCGGGGGCGATGCGCGCGCCGACGAGCAGTTCATCGACGTTGCGGCCCGAAAGGGCACCGTAGCGCGCGAACGACGAGACCGAAAAATACACGCCGTCGCCGACCACGTAGGCGCTGCGCCGTTCTACGAGCGCGACGATCATCGCGAGCATCTCGGCAATATATTCCGTGGCGCGCGGTTCGCGATCGGGATCGAGCACGTGCAGCCGTCGCATCGAGTCTTGGAAGCTCGCATAGAATCCCGCAACGATGTCGCGCCACGATACGCCTTGCTCGATTCCCGCTCTGATGCTGCGATCGTCGATATCGGTGACGTTGCGAACGAAATCTACGCGGTATCCCATCTGCACGAGATAGCGCCGCAGCACGTCGAAAAACATGAAGGAACGCGCGTGGCCGAGATGCGCTTCGGCGGACGGCGTCAGCCCGCACACATAGACGCGCACGCAGGCGGGGTCGAGCGGCACGAACGGTTCGACCGCGCGCGTGCGCGAGTTATATAGACGGAGAGACATCGTCGAAAATCGCGCCGTTGATCTGCGGCGCGCGCACCGGCTGGGTCGGCTCGCCGAGGTCCGCAAGCTTGCGTTCGAGCAAGCTGATGCGCTCCGCCAGCTGCTGCACGATGGCGCCGGTCGGATCTGGCATTTCGACGAGCGTCGATGACGGAGCAACCGGTTTGCCATCCTGCAGCACGATCTTTGCGGGAATGCCCACGACGGTCGCATTCGGCGGGACGTCGCGCACCACGACGGAACCCGCGCCGACCCGCGCGCCGTCGCCGACGTGGATCGCGCCCAGAACGGAAGCGTTCGTCCCGATCACGACGTTATTCCCAATCGTCGGGTGGCGCTTTCCGGCACCCAGACTCGTGCCTCCGAGGGTAACGCCCTTGTACAGCGTCACGTCGTCGCCGATCTCGGCCGTCGCGCCGATCAGGACGCCCATGCCGTGATCGATGAAGAACCGGCGCCCGATGGTGGCCGCCGGGTGGATCTCGATACCGGTCGTAAAGCGCACGATGTTCGAAAGAAAACGCGGCAACAGCGGAATGCCCATGCCATCGAGAAGGTGGATGATGCGGTGCGCGGTGATCGCGTGGAACCCGGGATACGACAGAATGACATCGAGCGGACCGCGTGCTGCCGGATCTTTTTCGACCGGAACGCGCATGTCTTCGAGGATGTCCGATAGCAATCCCAAGTCAAAAACCGCGCCCTTGAATCGTCTCGAACGGCTTCCCATCGGGCCCGTACTTGATCGGCTCGAGTCCCCGGCCATGCAACAGATGCGAGTTCACGGCGCCGATGCGCATCATGATACGATCGTGGCCGAGGAGCGGAAAGAGCAATTCCAAGGGCGGCCCATCGTCGAGGCCCGTCAACGCCATACGCACGGCCCAACGAGCGTCGGCAGGGTCCACTCCGAATTCCTCGGCCATAACGCCGAGATCGTGTTCGATCGCTAGGCCGCGCAACTCGGGCTGGCTATCGACGTACTGGCTCACCGTGTCGAGGAAAAAAAGCACCTGCCGATTGCGCAGCTTCTCGAGCGGCAAGGCCGGCACGATCACCGCTTCCGCACGCAGTTCGCGCACGATTTGGAGCGCGTCCGCAACCGCCGCGCAGCGGTCGCCGTATGCCTCGAAAAACGTGTCGATCCAGCATAGCGCGGCGGCCGGAGCGGGCGCTTCGAGCAGACGCGCGTCTTGCATCGCTTGCGCGAGCACGGCGCAGCGGGAGCTATCGGTCAAGTGATCTTGCGGCATATAAATTTCTACAGGCGCACGAGGGAGGCGACGGCGTAGGCCGCGATGCCCGTTCCATCGCCCGTGTAGCCCATCCCTTCGCTCGTTTTCGCTTTAACACTTACCGCATCCACTTCGATGCGCAGCGTCCGGGCGACGCGGGCCCGTATCGCCTCCAGATGCGGCGCCAGTTTGGGGGCCTGCACGACCACGGTCGCATCCACGTTGGAGAACTCGTAGCCCCCCGCCCGGGCCATCTCGGCGCAGGCCTCGAGCAGGCGCATCGAGTCGGCTCCCGCCCAGCGTTCGTCCGTGTCCGGAAAATGCTTTCCGAGATCACCGAGGGCGCACGCCCCGAGGATCGCATCCGAGAGGGCGTGCGCGAGCACGTCGGCATCGGAGTGCCCGAGCGGACCGCGCTCGAAGGGCACAAGGATGCCCCCGAGGATGAATGGGCGGCCCTCAACCAAGCGATGCGCGTCGAAGCCGTGGCCGATGCGCACGCTCACGAGCGCCCCGCTTCGGCCGCGACGTTCGCGGCGGAACGGTCGCCGGAGGCGCGTTCGCGCAGAATCGTTTCGGCGAGTTCCCGATCGCCGGCCAGCGTCACCTTGAAATTTTCGCCCGATGCCCGAACGACCTCGACGCGCACGCCGATGCGTTCCAGCAGCATCGCGTCGTCGGTCGCTTCGAAGCCTTCCGCGCGGGCCGCCGCGTGCGCGCGCACGAGATCGGCGAGCGTCCCGAACTGCGGCGTCTGCGCCGCCCAGAGGCGGCCGCGTTCGAGGGTTTGCGTCACGGTGGTGCTCCCCGGCTCGACGACCTTGATCGTGTCGACCACGGGCGCAGCCAAGAGGGCGCCCGTACCCGGGCCTACGAGGGCCGCCCCCGCGCGGATATCCGCGGCTCGCACGAGCGGCCGCGCCCCGTCGTGAATGAACGCGGCATCGCAGGACGCGGATACGGCCGCGAGCGCCAGACGCGCGCTTTCCTGCCGCGTCGCACCACCTGGGACGACCGATGCGCGCAGCCTCGGCGCGTAGCGCGAGGCCAGCTCCGCCAAGCGATCGAGATGCTCGGGTTCGGTTGCGATCACGAGGTCCTCGAGTTCTGGCATCGCCTCGAACGTCGCGAGCGACCACGCGACCAGCGGCCGGCCCGCGACCTCGATCAACTGCTTGGGCCGGCCGAAGCGCGTTCCGCGCCCGGCCGCCACGATGATGGCCGCAAACTTCACGACGGGCTCAGCTGCTGCTTCGTTTTGATCTTCGCGAAGATCATGCGACCCGCGACCGTCTGCAGCACGCTCGTCACCTGAACGTCCGTATCTTCGCCCATCAAACGCCGGCCGTTCTCGACCACGATCATCGTCCCATCGTCGAGATACCCAACGCCCTGATGCGATTCTTTGCCGTCGCGCACGATCGTGACGTGCAACTCCTCGCCCGGCAGCACGACCGGCTTGACGGCCCCCGCGAGTTCGTTGATGTTGAGCACGGCAACGCCTTCGACGTGCGCGACGCGATTGAGATTGAAATCGTTCGTGACGAGTTTCGCGCCCCGCTCGCGCGCGAGCCGCACGAGCTTCGCATCGACCCCGCCGAGATCGGAATAGTCGACGTCGATGATGTCGAGCGATACCGTTTCCTGCAGTTTCGCGAGCACCTCGAGCCCACGTCTTCCGCGCGTGCGTTTCATCGCGTCGGCGGAATCCGCGATCGCGTGGAGCTCGCGCAGCACGAAGCGCGGCAATACGAGCGGGCCTTCAAGAAAGCCGCTTTCGACGATTTCGAGGATCCGGCCATCGACGATCACCGACGTGTCGATCAGCTTCTGGGGAGCAGCAACCACCGGCGCGCCGGCGGCGGCGTTCCCGAGCGACGTCAAACGCTGCTTGGCGCCTACCCGCGCGCCTAAGAACGCAGCGAACACGCCCAGGATGATGTACCCGACGTTGGCCACGTACGAACCCGCGACACCGGAATTCGCGATGAACTCAAAGAGCACGCTCTTGACGAGAAAGGCGATGACGAGGCCCGCGATCAGACCGATCGCGCCGCCGAGAATCTCGCTCGGCGAAAGCCGCTCGATCGTGCGCTCGACTTCATCGAGTTCGACCTCGAAGATCGATTGCGCGAGCGGAGCCAGAAACAGACCGATCAAGGCGCCAATCGTCGGCACGCCGATCGTGAGCGCGACGAGCCACGTTTGGTTCGCCACGTGCAGCGAGATCAGGTGCAGATACGCTTCGCGGCCCAAGAGAAATCCCGTGATCGAAAAGACCGCCATGAACAGCACGCGCAGCATGGTCGTGGTCATGGCGCGCGACCCTTAGCCCGCAAACGTCACGAAGGCGCCGCACACGTCGTTGGCCACGAAGCGGCCGCGGCGCGTTAAGCGAACGCGCTCGGGGGTCACCTCGAGGGCGCCGGCGGCCCGCATTTCCGCGATCACCGGGCGGTAGAATTCATGAAAGTCAAGGTGGTACCGTTCCGCGAACGCGGCGACATCTACCCCCTCGGACGTCCGCAAGGCAAGCATCGCGGCCTCGCCGGCTCGCTCGCTTCCCGCCAACTGCTCGTCCTCGCCTGGAATCGTACCGCCCCGCTCGCTTGCGAGACAGTACGATTCGAGATCGCGCGTATGCACCGAGCGAACGCCTTCACGATACGAGGCCGCGCCCACGCCGAGGCCGAGATACTCGCCGTTGGCCCAGTAGTTCGCGTTGTGCGCGCACCGTTTGCCTGGGCGGGCGAAGTTGCTGATCTCGTAGTGTTCGAAGCCGGCGGCGCAGAGCGTATCGATCGCGGTAGCGTAGAGCTCGGCCTCGGCGTCGTTCGGCAGAAAATCCCCCGGCGACCGCTCGTGCCATGCGGCAAACGGCGTCCCATCCTCAACGGTCAAACCGTAGGTCGAGACGTGTTCGGGCTCGAGGGCGAGCGCCGCTTCGAGCGTCCGCCGCCAGGACGGGACCGTTTGTCCCGGCACGGCGAAAATGAGATCGAGCGAGACGTTGGCCGCACCGGCGTTGCGGGCGCGGCGCACGGCTTCGCTCACATCCGCCGGAGTGTGCCTGCGCCCGAGGGTCGCCAGTTCTTCGGACACGAGCGATTGGATGCCGAACGAAAAGCGATCGATACCGGCGCACAGGTACGACCCGAACGTTTCTTCAGAACAGAGGTCGAGATCGGGGTTGAGTTCGATCGTGGCCTCGGCGAAGCCGCCCGGTGCGAAACGTTCGCGGGCCGCGCGCACGAGATCCGCGATGTCGTTCGCCTCGAGCGTGTTCGGCGTACCGCCGCCCAAAAACAGCGTGTGCGCCTCGAACTGCGCGGACGTTGTGAGTTCGCGGCGGAGCGCCGCCAGATACCGCTCGGCCTGCGAGCGTCGCAGCGGCCACTTCGCGAAGTCGCAGTACGGGCAAATGTACGGACAGAACGGAAGGTGGACGTACAGTCCGGGCACGCGTTACGCTTCTTTCGCTTCTCGCACTTCGTTCGTAGCGACGAGTTCTGCGATCCGTCCGACGACGTCTTCCCGAACCTCGGCCACCGCCGCGCGAATGGCGCTCTGCATGGCGACGCGATTGGCGCGTCCGTGAGCGACGATGCAATTTCCGCGCAGTCCGAGTAGCGGTGCGCCGCCGTACGTATCGTAGCTCAACTGGTCGCGCACGCGGCGCAACGCCGGACGCACGAGCAAAGCTCCGAGCTTCGTCAGCAGGCCGCCGCTCTTCACCTCTTTGAGCACGACGTCGCTGATGTGGGTCGCGGCCCCTTCGCACAACTTGAGCATCACGTTGCCGACGAAGCCGTCGGTCACGACCACGTCCGCTACGTTCGTGAGGATATCGCGACCCTCGAGATTCCCGATGAAGTTGAGCGAGGTGGCATCGAGCAGCGTGCCCGCTTCGATCGTCTGCGCGTTGCCTTTGACGCGCTCTTCTCCCACCGAGATGATGCCGACTTTCGGGTTCGCGATTCCAAGCACGGCGCGCGAGTAGGCGCTGCCCATCACGCCGAACTGCGCGAGCCATTCGGGCCGGCAATCGACGTTCGCGCCGCTATCGAGCACGACCACAGGCCCAGATTTTCCGGGGTAGACGACCGCGATTGCCGGACGTGCGACGCCTGCGATGGTACGCAAGCGAACCAGCGCGATCGCGAGGAACGCGCCGCTGTTGCCCGCGGAGACGACGGCATCGGCTCGATCGTCGCGCACGAGGTTGATCGCCGCGCCGAGCGAGGTCTCGTCACAGTTGCGCAACGCTTGCGAAGGGTTGGCATCCATCGCGACGGCGCCGGGAGAATGGATCAGTTCGATCGCGTCGCCGTGATAGCAAGCAAGCAGCGGCCGGACGCGGGCCTCATCGCCCACCAAGAGCATATGGCCGAGTCCCGCCTTCGCGGCCAGAATCGCCCCGGCGACGATCTCCTCGGGAGCGCTATCTCCGCCCATCGCATCGATAGCTATCCGGGCTGTTGGGGAAGCGGCGTCTGGTCGTAACATGGGCGGCATCTTGCTTTAAACATCGGCTTGGAGGCCCCCCCGCAGCCTGCCGAGAGGACTTTTGTCGATAGCCGGGGCGACACGGCCTCTTGTAAAAATCGGGGCGGCACGGCCCCCCGATCTCCCCCGGGCCCGGACTCCCGGGCCCATGGGCCGGTGCCGGCACGTAGGGGCTTTGTGCATTGCATCGTGGGGGGCCGCATGGTATGCTTCTCGGGTTGTCCGCCGGAAACCGGTGGAGTTACTCTCTACGAGGATTGGTAAGGATTCGAGATGGCCAAGCGTTGCGACGTATGCGGGAAAGGTCCGATGGCCGGCAACAACGTGAGCCACGCTATGAACAAAACCAAGCGCCGGTGGCTCCCGAACATTCAGCCCGTCAAAGTCGACGACCACGGCACGCACATGACCCTCAAGGTCTGCACGCAGTGCCTGCGCTCGCGCCGGGTCAAACGGGCCGGCTAGCAGCGGTCGAGCCACCCGCCGGCTCCTGCGTTCCTCGAATCCGAGCCGCCCGGCGGTTCGGATTTTTCGTTCGCGCCATCGTCAGTGCGCCGCGGTGAGCGCGCGCAGCCGCTCCGCGGCAGGCCTGGACGTCTTCCGCCGCATCGTGGCGGAGGCGACGCGGCTCGATCCCTCGGGCGTGCAAATCCGCTTCGGGCTGCGCTGCGCCGCGGGCGTCGCGATCGTGCTCGTCGGATCGCTCGCATTCGGACATCCGCTGCAGGGCGTCTCGGCAGCGGTCGGCGCGTTCATCGTCGGATTCGCGTCTCGCCAAGGCGTCTATCGGACGAGGGCCGCCGCGATGCTTCTTACCGGCGCCGCGATCGCGCTTGCCGCGTTTCTTGCCGCGGTAACCGGCGCAAACCTGGGCGCCACCATTGGACTCGCACTCGCGCTCGGATTCAGTGCCGGCGTGCTCGCCTCGCTCGGCCCGGTGGCAACGACGATCGGTTTGAATTCGCTCGTTGCCTTCGCGATCTTCGGGCAGTTTCACGAGACGCCGCTGCAAGCGCTCGAGCGCGCGGGGTTCGTGTTCTCAGGCGGAGTCTTGCAAACGATCCTGCTCGTTGCCGTGTGGCCGCTCGCACGCTTTTCGGCGGAACGCAAAGTTCTATCGAAGGCGTATCGGACGCTGGCGGATTACGCGGGCGATTTTCCGCGCGTGAAATTGCGCTCCCCGAACTCAGCGGCGTTCTCGGCCCTCAGCGACACGCTTGCCGATCCGCAACCGTTCGCGCGACGCGGCGAGATCGCGGTCTTCGAAGCGCTCCTGATTGAAGCGGAACGCATCCGCGCGAGCCTCGGCGCGCTCGCGACCGACCTGCACAAACTCGAACGCGCGGAGAAGCGCGACGCCGCCCGCGCCG
>Ga0302325_10021853_pt1 | contig 13395 bp, 12 predicted proteins | sample Palsa_T0_2_FD_201948 | JGI IMG/M metagenome (GOLD analysis project Ga0302325, IMG submission 201948) | Peat permafrost microbial communities from Stordalen Mire near Abisko, Sweden - Palsa_T0_2 | ecosystem: Environmental > Terrestrial > Soil > Palsa > Peat permafrost | place: Sweden: Abisko... | reverse complement strand
AGTGGATCTTTGTACATTTTGTAGTAATTGAAATAGTCGGAATACCCAATTGACGGTGTGAAATATTTGTACGAGAAATATAGCATCGGATAGCTGAGAAGAAAAAGCGCCAAGAATATAAAGCAAGAGTCAATATATTTAGCGTTTCCGAGGACTATTTGTTTCAGCAGTCTCCGGAAATCCATTATAAGCCCCTGGGCCATCGAGCGTCGGCGCGGTCCGGATGGCCTGCCGATGTGTTGCAGAGCCCAGGCGGGTCGGTCGAGACCTAGCGGCATTTGCGGTGAGCTTCAACGTCGGCGTCGCCTTAGGCAGGCCGGTGATCCATGACGGCCGCGGTCGCCGTGGTTCGGATCGCAACAAAGGCCTCGATCTTCACCATTGCTGAGTCATTTGCGCCCAATGTCCTGACCATCGCGAAGAGCCGGAGGGCGTCGCGAAGGTCGCACGCGCGTGGCGCAACCGGTTCATTTGGAGGCTGCGCGTGTTGCCGTGGCCACGTTGTTCTTTATTTGTGCCGTTTGGCGCGCCTCGCTACGAACAAAATCGCCCTGCGACATCTTTGGTTTTGTGCCAAATTGGCATTGAGTGTCATTGTATCCCAGTTAGTCCCGTGTTAACCCAATCGCCATGGCTTAGCCGCGTCGGGGGATGCGGCGATGGGGCGCTTTCAGGAGGCGCTTGAAGCCGGGGACGACAGGGTGGGGCCAGTGTTTTTCTCGACGTTCGAGAAACAGTTGGACGCTAAGCGGCGGATCGTGGTGCCGGCGGATTTCCGCGCGGTCGCCGCCGGCCCCTTCGACGGCGTCTTCTGTTTTCCCTCCGTGGAAGCCGACTGCATCGAGGGCGGCGGCAAGGCCCTGTTCGATCGCAACGAGGCGCTGATCGCCGAACTTGATCCGGGCGATCCACTGCGGTTTTCCCTAGAGTTCACCCTCCGCGGCGGGATGGCCAAGCTGTCCTTCGACACCGCCGGCCGCATCACCCTTCCCGAGATACTCTGCGACCAGTTCGGCCTGACCGACTGGGTCACGGTGGTGGGCCTGGGCGACCGGTTCCAGGTCTGGTCCAAACAAGCCTATGAGGCCCAGCGGCTGGCCCATCGCCAGTTCGCCCGTGAAGGCCTTGGCGCCCTGCGCGCCCAGCAACGCACGGCCAGGATCGGAGCCGCCGGGTGAGTGAGGCGTCGCACCTGTCCGTCATGCTGGATGACGTCGTCGAGGCGGTTCAACCGGCGCCGGGCCGGCTGATCGTCGACGCCACCTTCGGCGCGGGCGGCTACAGTCGCGCCTTCCTGGCCGCCGGGGCGGAGGTGATCGCCTTCGACCGCGACCCTACGGCGCGGCGTTTCGTCTCTGAGTTGGACTTTGGTGATCGGCTCCGCTTGGTCGAGGACCGATTCTCCACCATGACCGCGCACATCGACCGCCCGTGCGACGGGGTGGCCTTCGACCTGGGGGTGTCATCCATGCAGCTGGATGAGGCCGATCGAGGTTTCTCCTTCATGCGGGACGGGCCATTGGACATGCGGATGGAACGGGCGGGACCGAGCGCGGCCGACTTGGTCAATGAGGCGGAGCCGGCGGAATTGGCGCGTATTTTCTGGGTTTATGGCGAGGAGCGGAAGTCGCGGCGCATTGCGGCGGCGCTGGCGCGGCGGCGGGCCGAACAGCCCTTCACCCGGACGCTGGACCTGGCCGAGGCGATCGAGCGGGCTCTTGGCGGACGGCGCGGCGCCAAGACCCATCCGGCGACCCGGTCCTTCCAGGCGCTGCGGATCGCCGTCAACGCCGAACTGAGCGAGCTGGAAGCCGGGCTGGACGCCGCCGAGCAGGTGCTGGCCGCCGGCGGCAGGCTGGCGGTGGTGACCTTCCATTCGCTGGAAGACCGGATCGTGAAGGCCTTCTTCACCGAGCGGGCCGGGCGGCTTGCCGGCGGGTCGCGCCATCGGCCGCCCACGGCCTCCGGTCCCGCGCCGACCTTCGAGCTGCTGTTCAACGGCGCCCGCGCCGCCAGCGACGCCGAGATGAAGGCCAATCCCCGGTCGAGGTCGGCCAAGCTGCGCGCGGGCGTTCGCACCGAGGCGCCGGTATGGCGGGCGGCGGCATGAAGCTGTTCGGGTTCATGGATCGCCGGGTGCGGGGCGTGCGGGTGGTCGATCTGGCCGGGGCGGTGCTGCTCTGCGGCCTGGTGCTGGTGGTCTATATGGCCAAGACCGGTGCGGGCGGCACGGCGGTGGACATCGACAAGGTCCAGCTGCAGATCGACGAGGAGCACGGTCAGATCCGCCTTTTGCAGGCCGAGGTCGCCAACGAGGAGCAGCCGGAGCGTCAGGCCAGCTGCTGAACCTGCAGCCGATCTCGCCCAAGCACGAAATCCCTTCCGAAGCCCTGGCCGACGTCGCCCATGCGCCGCCGCCCAAGCCGGCCGCGCCGGTCCCGACTCCGCCCCCTGTCGAGGCGCCGCACTGATGCGTCCCGCCGACCTCGCCCCTTATCGCCAGCCGCAGCCGATCCGTTGGCTGACCGATCGGCTGTGGCGGATCGAGCATGCCTTCGAGCGCGCCAAGGCCGCCGACAAGGCCGAGGACAGCACCCGCCTGCGCATGTTCTTCATCCTGCTGGTTTTTCTGGCCGGATTCGTGATCCTCGGCGTCATGGCGACCCGGGCGGCGCTGTTCTCCGGCATCTACGGCGCGGGTGTGGGCGGCGAGCTGCCGGACCAGCGCGCCGACCTGGTGGACCGCAACGGCCAGCTGCTGGCGATCGATCTGCCGCACTTTGGCCTCTACTACGACCCGCGCGACAACTGGAACGCCGATGAGGTCCGCCGCGACCTTGCCACCGCCTTGCCGCAGCTGTCCGCTCAGCGACTGGACGCGGCGCTGAAGGCCGACAAGCGTCAGTATCTGGTCGGCGGCCTGACGCCGGCGGAAAAGCAGAAGATCGACGACCTCGGTCTGCCGGGGGTGACGTTCGAGACCGAGTCCCGGCGGGTTTATCCTTTAGGTCCCACCGCGGCGCATCTGATCGGCTTCGTTGACAAGGGCGGCGTCGGCCTGGCGGGGGCGGAGAAGGCGCTGGAGTCTCCGATCCATCAGTCGACCGACGGCAAGCCGGTGGCGCTGGGAATTGACCTGCGGGTCCAGGCCGCGCTGCAGGATGAGCTGGCTAAGGCCGCCGAAACCTTCAGGGCCATCGGCGGGGTGGGGATCGTCACCAATATCCGCACCGGGGAAATCCTCGGCATGGCCAGCTACCCGTACTACGACCCGAACAACCTGGGCGCCGCTACCCCAGACCAGATGCTGAACCGCGTCGCCGCCGCCCGCTATGAGCCGGGGTCGGTCTTCAAGGTGTTCACCGTCGCCATGGGCCTGGATTCCGGCGTCGCGACCCTCAACACCAAGTTCGACGCCCGCACGCCCCTGGTGATGGCGGGGCGGTCCAAGGCCATCCACGACTTCGACAAGGGCGACACCTATCTGCCGCTTTGGGAGGTGTTCACCCACTCCTCCAACATCGGCGCGGCCCGGCTGGGCGTCCTCGCCGGCAAGGACCGAATGGATCGGTATTTCCACGCTTTTGGCCTCTACGCCGCCGCGCCGAGCGAACTGGTGGAGTCGGCCCGCCCGATCGTGCCGAAGGTGTTGGACGACAGCACCATCGCCTCGATGTCCTTCGGCCAGGCGATTTCCGTCAGCCCGCTCGCGTTGGCCACCGGGATGGGATCGATCCTGAACGGCGGCGAGTATATTCCCCTGACGATCCGCAAGATCGACCAGCCTCCCAAGGGGCGCCGGGTGATCTCCGAGGAGACTTCGCGGCAGATGCTCGACCTGATGCGGCTGAACGCCGTGCAGGGCACCGGCCGCTCGGCCGACCAGCAGGCGCCCGGCTATCGCCTCGGCGGCAAGACCGGCACGGCGCAGAAGCCGGTGGGCGGACGCTATGACGCCAAGAAGAAGATATCCTCCTTCGCCGGCGTCTTCCCCACCGACGGCGCCATCGGCGACGACCGCTACTTCGTGCTTATCATGCTCGACGAGCCGCAAGGCAACGCCCAGACCGGCGGCTGGGCCACGGGCGCCATGGTCGCGGCGCCGGCGGTGGGCAAGGTGGTGGAGCGGATCGCCCCGTATCTCGGCGTCCGGCGCGCGCCGATCTCCCTGCTGGCGGCGTCCAAACCGGCGCTGACGCCACAGCAGCTCAACGGCGAGGAGCACTGAGCGCCATGCGCCTCTCCGCGCTCCTTCGAGAGGAATTCGCGGTCGATCCGGAGATCACCGGCGTCACCGCCGACAGCCGGCTGGTGCGTCCGGGCTTCCTGTTCGCGGCCCTGCCCGGCGCCAAGGTGGACGGCAAGGGCTTTGCCGAGACGGCGGTCCATGCTGGCGCGGCGGCGGTGATCGCCAGCGGGCCGATCAAGGGGCTGAGTGCGCCGGTGATCGAGGTCTACGACCCTCGCCACACCTACGCTCTCGCCGCCGCGGCCTTCTGGGGCAAGCAGCCCAAGGTCTGCGTCGCCGTCACCGGCACCAACGGCAAGACCTCGGTGGCGACCTTCTGCCGGCAGATCTTCACCCGCCTTGGCCATCGCGCCGCCAGCATGGGCACCCTTGGCGTGCGCGCCGGCGACGAGCAGATCACCCCGCCAGGCCTGACCACGCCGGACGCCGGCGATGTGGCGCGGCTGCTGGCCCAGCTGGCTGATCGCGGCGTCTCCCATCTGGCTCTGGAAGCCTCATCGCATGGGATCGACCAGCGGCGGATCGACGGGGTTCGCCTGACGGCGGCGGGTTTCCTGAACCTGTCCCAGGATCACCTGGACTATCACGCCACCATGGGCGCCTATCGCGCCGCCAAGCTGCGCCTGTTCGACACCCTGCTGCCCCGTGGCGCGGTGGCGGTGCTGAACGCCGACAGCGACGCCTTTCCCGCCTTCGCCGCCACCGCGACCTTCGCCGGCCATCCTCTGATGTCGGTGGGCGAGCGCGGCCAGGCGCTGAAGCTGGCGTCCCGCACCGCCCTTACCGACGGGCAGCGGCTCTCGATCGTCGCCGAGGGCCGGACCTACGACATCAAGCTGCCGCTGGTCGGCGCCTTCCAGGCCAGCAATGCCCTGGTGGCCGCCGGGCTCTGCATCGCCGCGGGCGAAGAGGTCGAGCCGGTGCTGTCGGCGCTGGAGCATATCGAGGGCGCGCCAGGCCGGCTGCAGCGGGTCGGCGCAGGCCCGCGTGGCGGCGAGGCCTATGTCGACTACGCCCATACGCCCGACGGGCTCGAGACCGTGCTCAAGGCGCTGCGGCCGCACGCTGCCGGCCGGCTGATCGTGGTGTTCGGCGCTGGCGGCGACCGCGACCGGGGCAAGCGGCCGATCATGGGCGAGGTGGCCGCGCGGCTGGCCGACCTGGTCATCGTCACCGACGACAATCCCCGCTCCGAACAGCCGGCCGCCATCCGCGCCGCCATCATCGCCTCCGCCCCCGGCGCGCGGGAGGTCGGCGACCGGGCCAAGGCCATCGCCGCCGGCGCCGGTCTGCTGGGCGAGGGCGATATTCTGGTGATCGCCGGCAAGGGCCACGAGCAGGGCCAGGTGGTCGGCGGCCGCACCCTGCCGTTCGATGACGTGACCCAGACGCGGCAGGCCCTCGGCCTGGAGGCGGCCCATGTCTGAGCCGCTCTGGACCTCGACCGAGATCGTGGCGGCCACCGGCGGCGCCCTTGCCGGCGAGGCCTTCGCCGCGACCGGCGTCTCCATCGACACCCGAACGATCGAGTCCGGCGACCTGTTCGTGGCCCTGGCCGGCGTCCGGGACGGCCACGACTTCATCGACCAGGCCCTGGCCAAGGGCGCGTCAGGCGCCTTGGCGAGCAGGCCGGGCGCCGGCGCGCGGATCGTTGTCGGCGATACGCTGACGGCGCTGGAGCAACTCGGCATTGCCGGGCGGGAGCGGGCGAGCAGCGCCCTGCGCGGCGCGGTCACCGGCTCGGTCGGCAAGACCAGCGTCACCCAGGCCATCGCGGCGGGTCTGAAGCTGGCCGGCCCGGCCCATACCTCGGTCCATTCCTACAACAACCACATCGGCGTGCCGCTGACCCTGGCGCGGATGCCGCGCGGGACCCGGCGGGCGATCTTCGAGATCGGCATGAACCACGCCGATGAAATCGCCCCTCTGTCGCGGATGGTCCGGCCAGCGGCGGCGGCGATCACCACGGTCGGGCCGGTGCATGTGGAGAACTTCCCTGACGGCGAGATCGGCGTGGCGCGGGCCAAGGCGGAGATCTTCGCCGGCATGGCCGCCGGCGGAACCGCGATCCTGAACGCCGACAATCCCTGGTTCGAGCTGTTGAAAGGCGAGGCCGTGCGGGCCGGCTGCCGCGTTCAGGCGTTCGGCTCCGGCGCGGCCTGCGACGCCCGCCTGGTCGACATCGTCCCGCAAGCCGAAGGCCTGCGCATCGTCGCTGAGCTGAATGGCCGCAAGGTAGACTTCGCGATCCGCCAGACCGGCGTGCAGTGGGGCCTGAACAGCCTCGCCGTGTTGTTAATGTTCGAGGCGCTGGATGTCGATCTCGCCGCCGGCCTTCAGGCGCTATCGGCCTTCGCGCCGCTCGAGGGTCGGGGCGTGGAGACGACCATTGTCATGAAGGGCGGCGACTTCACCTTGATCGACGACAGTTTCAACGCCAATTCGCTGTCGATGATCGCCGCGCTGAAGACCCTGGGCGGGCGGCGCGCGGCGGGGCGACGGATCGTCGCCCTTACCGACATGCTGGAGCTGGGCGAGATGAGCGCTGGGCTGCACGCCGCGCTGGCGGAGCCGGTCGCGGAAGCCAAGGTGGACCTGGTGTTCTGCGCCGGCCCGCTGATGCGATCGCTGTGGGAAGCGCTTCCTCCGACTCGGCGGGGCGGTTACGCGGACAGCGCGGCCGAACTCGAACCGCGGCTGGCCGGTGCGGTCCGGCCGGGGGATGTGGTGCTGGTGAAGGGGTCGAAGGGCTCGAAAGCCAGCGCCTTGGCCAGGGCGCTGGCGGGGCTGGGCGCGGGGGAAATGGGCTGATGCTGTATCTGCTTTACTTGCGCCTTGCCGAGCACCACCACTATGTACCCGTGCTCAACCTGCTGAAATACCTGACCTTCCGTTCGCTGATGTCGGTGGTGACGGCCCAGGTGATCGTCATCGCCATGGGCTCGCGCTTCATCCGCTGGCTGCAGTCGAGGCAGGGCAAGGGTCAGCCCATCCGTGCGGACGGCATCCAGCGTCACATCACCGAGAAGGCCGGCACGCCGACCATGGGCGGGCTGATGATCCTGGCGGGCCTGCTGGGTGGCACGCTGCTGTGGAGCGACCTGACCAACGTCTATGTCTGGACCGCGATCCTGGTCACCGCCAGCTATGGCGTGCTCGGTTTCATGGACGACTATTCCAAGGTCACCAAACAGACCACCGACGGAGTCTCCGCCCGGGTCCGGCTGGTGATCGAATTCCTCATCGCGGCGCTTGCGGCGCTGGCCATGGTTCTGCTGGCGGAGAAGTCGCCAAACACGCCGCACCTGGCGACGGCGCTGACCCTGCCGATCTTCAAGGACGCGGTGTTCAATCTCGGCTGGTTCTACCTCGCCTTCGCCGGGATCGTCGTTGTCGGCGCGGCCAATGCGGTCAATTTCACCGACGGACTCGACGGCCTTGCCATCGTGCCGATGATGATCGCCGCCGCCACCTTCGGCATGATGGCCTATCTGATCGGCAACCGGGTGTTCGCCGAATACCTGCAGGAGCACTTCGCGCCCGGCGTTGGCGAGCTTGCGGTGTTCTGCGCGGCCATCGTCGGCTCGGCCCTGGGGTTTCTCTGGTACAACGCCCCGCCGGCGAAGATCTTCATGGGCGACACCGGCTCGCTGGCTTTGGGCGGCGCCATCGGCACGGTGGCCGTGGCCTGCAAGCACGAGATCGTCCTGGCCATCGTCGGCGGCCTGTTCGTGGCCGAGGCGATGTCGGTGATCATCCAGGTCGCCTGGTTCAAGCGCACCGGCAAGCGGGTCTTCCTGATGGCCCCGATCCACCACCATTTCGAGAAGCTCGGCTGGCCGGAATCCACGGTGGTGATCCGCTTTTGGATCATCTCCCTGATGCTGGCCGGCCTCGGCCTCGCCACCCTCAAGCTGAGATAGGGGAGGGCAGGCGCGCGTGATCCCGGTTCGTTGTTTTGAGGGCAGGAAGGTCGCCGTGTTCGGCCTTGGCCGCAGCGGCCTGACCGCCGCGCGGGCCCTCAAGGCCGGCGGCGCCGAGCTGGCGCTCTGGGACGAGAACGCCGCATCGCGTGAAGCCGCGTTCGCCGCAGGCTTTTCGCTGGAAGACCTGCGCATCGCCGACTGGTCCAGCTTCGCCGCCCTGGTGCTGGCGCCCGGCGTGCCGCTGACCCATCCCGCGCCGCACTGGACCGTGGAGATGGCCAAGGCGGCGGGCGTGGAGGTGATCGGCGACATCGAGCTGTTCGCCCGCACCGTCAACGCCGCGCCGGAGCACAAGCGGCCCAAGGTCATCGCCATCACCGGCACCAACGGCAAGTCCACCACCACCGCCCTGATCGGCCATGTGCTTACCGCCGCCGGCCGCGACGCGCGCATCGGCGGCAATATCGGCGTGGGCGTGCTTGGCCTCGATGACATGCACGGCGGCGCGGTCTATGTGCTCGAAGTGTCGTCCTACCAACTCGACCTGACCTCCAGCCTGAAGCCGGATGTCGCCATCCTGCTCAACATCACCCCCGACCACCTGGATCGCCACGGCGGCATGGACGGCTATGTGAAGGCCAAGCGGCGGGTGCTGCTGAACCAGGGCAAGGGCGACACCGCGGTGATCGGCGTCGACGACGCCTGGGGCCAGCAGATCTGCACCGAGATCACCGCCGCCAACCGCCGCACCATCGTTCCCATCTCGGCCAAGACCGCCATTGGCCGCGGCGTCTACGCGCTGCAAGGCCTGCTCTACGACGCCACCGGCGATCGGGTGCTGGAAGTCTGCGACCTGGAACGCGTGCCCTCGCTGCCCGGCCGCCATAACGCTCAGAACGCCGCCGCCGCCTATGCCGCGGTGCGGGCGCTGGGCGTCTCGCTGGAGGATGCGGCGACGGGCCTGTCCACCTTCCCGGGTCTGGCCCACCGGATGGAGACCATCGCGGTTGTCGACGGCGTCCGCTTCGTCAACGACTCAAAGGCCACCAACGCCGACGCCGCGCGCCAGGCGATGAGTTCCTATCCGCTGTTCTACTGGATCGCCGGCGGCCGCCCCAAGGCTGGCGGCATCGACGATCTGAAGGACCTGTTTCCGCGCATCGCCAAGGCCTATCTGGTCGGCGAGGCGGCGGAGGATTTCGCCGCCACGCTCGGCGACGCCGCGCCTCATGTGGTGAGCCGCACCATCGAGGCGGCGGTGCACGAGGCCTTCGCGGACGCGCGCGCCGCCGGGGAGCCGGCCTTCGTGCTGCTGTCGCCGGCCTGCGCCTCCTTTGACCAGTTTCCGGATTTCGAGGTGCGTGGAGACGCCTTCCGCGCCGCCGTGCTGGATGTGATGCGCGAACCCGCCAAAGACACGTCCGCAAGGGGCGCCACCGCATGAAGCCGCAGAGCTACGCCTTCTCCCGCACCGACCGCTCCAAGCTCGGTGTCTGGTGGTGGACCACCGATCATCCGCTGCTGGCCGCGACGGCGATTCTGATGGTGCTGGGCGTGATGCTGTCCTTCGGCAACAGCCCGGCGGCGGCGGCGCGGATGAACCTGCCCGATCCCTTCCATTTCGCCGTTCGCCAATGTCTGTTCGGACTGTGCGGCGCGGTGATTGTGCTGGCGGTTTCGATGATGTCGCCGCGCGGCATCAAGCGGGCCGCGGTGGCCATCTATATCGGTGCGATCCTGATCATGATCGCCCTGCCTTTCCTGGGCCACCACGCCAAGGGCGCGACCCGGTGGCTCCAGTTCGCCGGATTTTCGTTGCAACCCTCGGAATTCATGAAGCCGGCGCTGATGATCATAGCCTCCTGGATGTTCGCCGAAGCGCAGAAGGGCGAAGGGGTGCCGGGCGTCTCGATCGCCTTCGTGCTCTACGGCCTGGCTGTGGGACTTCTGCTGCTGCAGCCGGACGTCGGCCAGACCGTCCTGATCACCATCGCCTTCGGCGCCGCCTTCTTCATGGCCGGCGTACCGGTGGCCTGGATCGCCGGGCTGGGCGTGACGGCGGCGGCGGGCCTGGTCTCACTCTATTTCGTGTTCGGCCACGTGGCCGAGCGGGTGCATAAATTCCTCTCGCCGGAAACGGCGGACACCGGCCAGATCGACAAGGCCCAGGCCGCTATCGCCGCTGGCGGCCTGTTCGGACGCGGGCCCGGCGAGGGGATATTGAAGCGCCAGATCCCCGACGTTCAGACTGACTTCGCCTACTCCGGCGCGGCGGAGGAATATGGCCTGCTGTTCTCGCTGCTGCTGATCACGCTGCTGGGCTTCATCGTCATCCGCGGCCTCTACAAGTCGATGAAACTGTCCGACCCGTTCGAGCAGGTGTCGGCGGCGGCCCTGATCGTGCTGGTGGGCCAGCAGGCCTTCATCAATGTCGCGGTGAACTTGAAGATGATCCCCACTAAGGGCATGACGCTGCCCTTCATCTCCTATGGAGGATCATCGATGCTGGCGATGGGACTGACCCTGGGCATGGCGCTGGCGCTGACCCGCAAACGTCCGGGCGCCTATAACGCCGGCGACCCCCCGGCCGGCGCCTACGCGTGAGTTCGGCGAGGCGACTGGCGGTCGTCGCCGCCGGCGGCACCGGCGGACACCTCTTTCCCGCCCAGGCCCTGTCCGAGGCCCTGACTGCGCGCGGCTGGCGGATCGTGCTGGCCACCGATGAGCGCGGCGCGACCTATGCCGGCGCCTTTCCCGCCGAGGAGCGGATCGCCCTGTCGGCGGCCACCTACGGGCCCGGCGACCCTGTCGGCCAGATCAAGGCGGGCCTCGCGATCGGCCAGGGCGTTGGCCAGGCGGTGTCGGCGTTCAGCCGGCTTTCGCCCGACGTGGTCATCGGCTTCGGCGGCTATCCGTCCCTGCCGTCGCTGCTGGCGGCCATCGCCGGCGGCCGGCGCACCATGATCCACGAACAGAACGCGGTGATGGGCCGCGCCAACCGGCTGCTGGCGCCCATGGTCACCGAGGTCGCCTGCGCCTTCCCAACGCTGCAGAAGGCCAGCGCCAAGGTGGCCGCCCGCGCCCATGTGGTCGGCAGCCCCGTGCGCCCGGAGATTCGCGCCATCGCCGACCAGCCCTATGCACCGCCCACGGACGCCATCCGCATCCTGATCACCGGCGGCAGCCAGGGCGCGCGGCTGCTCTCCGAGACCACCCCTCGCGCCATCGCCCGCCTGCCGGAGGCCCTGCGCGCGCGCCTGGACGTGCAGCAGCAGACCCGCCCGGAGTCGGCCGACATCGCCCGTTCGGTCTATCAGGAGGCGATGGTCAAGGCCGAGATCGCGCCCTTCTTCCGCGACATGGCCAGCCGGCTGTCGCAGGCGCATCTGGTGATCGGCCGCAGCGGCTCCTCCACCGTCTGCGAACTGGCTGCGGTTGGACGCCCCTCGATCCTGATCCCGCTGAAGGTCGCCCTCGACGATGACCAGGGCCAGAACGCGAGGCTGCTGGTGGAGGCGGGCGCGGCGGTGATGCTGCGGGAAGATGACCTGACGGTAGACAGCTTCGCCGACCTGATCCGGTCCCTGATCGACGATCCGGCGCGCCTGGCGAAGATGGCGCAGGCGGCCAAGTCGGTGGCGCGGCCCGACGCGGCTGACCGGCTCGCCGATCTGGTGGAGGCGACCGCCCGTGGCTGACCTGATCATCGGCGACCTGCGCGAAGACGAGATCGACGCCGCCGTCGCGCTCTGGCGCGCGGTGAACCTGACCCGCCCCTGGAACGACCCTCACGCCGACGCGCGGCTGGCTATGGCCGGCGCGACATCGACCATTTTGGCTGGACATCTGGAGGGGCGCCTGGTCGCCACCGTGATGGTGGGCGCCGACGGGCATAGAGGCTGGGTCTACTATCTGGGTGTCGCGCCGGATTGCCGGGGCCGCCGCTACGGCGAGGCGATGATGCGCGCCGCCGAACAGTGGATCATCGCCCGCGGCATGCCCAAGCTGCAGCTCATGGTGCGCGGCGATAACGAGGTCGCGAGGGGCTTCTACGACGCGATCGGCTATAAGCTCGAAGACACGGTCGTGATGTCGCGGCGGTTCGACGGACGGTGAAGGATATGGACGCGGAGGCAAACGACAAGCTCGATCGGCTTCGGCAAGCGCTTATCGACGGCGAGTTGAGCGGGCCTTCCGCACCGTTCGATTTTGACGCCTTCATCGCGGAGAAGCGCGCTAGCCTTCCTTCTCCCCCTGAGGGAGAAGGTGGCGGCGAAGCCGACGGATGAGGGGTCGCGCCGGCGGTCCTGAGTTTCTGGATCAGACTATCGGAGAGGTCCGCGCGACCCCTCATCCGAGCCCTTCGGGCCCACCTTCTCCCGCAAGGGAGAAGGAAATCCGCGCTAAACCTTCGGCGCGCGATTGTTCCAGACCAGCAGGCCGGCCGCGAAGGCGATCAGCCAGGCGCCATTGCCGACCCAGGCCATCCTTCCCATCATGAAGCTCTTCGAGAGCAGCGGCACGCCGGCGACCACGTTGGTCCCCTGCAGGATCCAGATCAGGCCCATCAGGATCGCCAGACCGCCGATGATGTTGAGCGCCAGTTTCATCCGGTTGCCGTCCCCTGGAGCGCTTCGCTCCTAGATCGGTCTTGAGGTATCTATTCGGCCCTGTCCAGCACGGTGACGATCGGCCCGATGGGGCGGGCGTCGTCGCGGCGATGCAGCGCCGGCGCCCAGAGGCTGGAAACCGTCCCGTCCAGGAAGAGGGCGTTCGGGCAGTGCAGGTCGTCTCGGAACAGGCGGGCGAGCTTGCCGAACGAGACCGGGGACTGGCTGATCACGAAATAGGCCGAACCCTCGGCGTCCACGCCGACCCCGTTGCGCATGAGCCGTGATTGGCCGTCCGGCTGGATCGCGGGGTGCAGTTCGCCGTCCACCACCAGCATCGGCCCCGACTGGGTCGCCCACGCCGTCTTGCGGGAGGCTGAGGCGAACCCCTTCGTGGTTTCGACCCGCGCTCGACCGTCCGCCGAGACGGAGAAGACGCCGTTGGGCTTCAGGTAGAAGTTGCCAAACCCATGGAAGCGATTCAGCGGCGACAAGGTCCGGCCGTCAGCGATGAACAGCCCGAGCGGGTGGCCATCCTCCTCAAACATGCCCGCGTTCATGGCGAAACGGACCCGCGCCGCCGCCGGACCGAGCGCACGCTCAAGCTTGT
>Ga0302325_10021852_pt1 | contig 13395 bp, 8 predicted proteins | sample Palsa_T0_2_FD_201948 | JGI IMG/M metagenome (GOLD analysis project Ga0302325, IMG submission 201948) | Peat permafrost microbial communities from Stordalen Mire near Abisko, Sweden - Palsa_T0_2 | ecosystem: Environmental > Terrestrial > Soil > Palsa > Peat permafrost | place: Sweden: Abisko... | reverse complement strand
GACCGCCGCAGGCTACGCGGTGCAGCGGGCGATCGAGCGCGACCGGACCCGGTGGCTGGTCTTCGCCGGGCTGCTGCTCGGCTTCGCCTTCCTCTCCAAGATGGCGCAGGCGTTCCTGGTAGTGCCAGGGTTCGGCATCGCCTACCTGTGGTGCGGGCCCGCTCGGCTGGGGCGTCGGATCTGGCAGCTGCTTGCCATGGTCGGTGGCGTGATCGTCGGGGCCGGCTGGTGGATCGCGATCGCCCAGCTGACACCCGCCGCGGACCGCCCCTACTTCGGCGGCTCGACCGACAACAACATCCTCGAGCTGGCGCTCGGCTACAACGGCCTCGGCCGGCTCGACGGGTCGGAGACCGGGTCGATCGGCGGCGGCGGTTTCGGCGGGTCGACCGGCATCTTCCGGCTCTTCCAGTCTGAGTTCGGCGGCCAGATCAGCTGGCTGCTTCCGGCCGCGCTAATCTCACTCGGCGCGCTGATCTGGATCTCAAGGCGGGCACCGCGTACCTCCCGGGTCCGCGCGTTCGCCCTGCTCTGGGGCGGCTGGCTGCTGGTGACCGGGGTGGTCTTCAGCTACATGCAGGGCATCATCCACCCGTACTACATGGTCGCGCTCGCGCCGGCCATCGCCGCGCTGGTCGGCGTCGGGGCCATCGCGCTCCTGCAGTCGGGGATGTCCCTGGTGGGCCGGGCGGTCGCGGCGGCGGGCGTGCTCGTCACCGGAGTCTGGGCCTACGAACTGCTCGACCGGACGCCCGAGTGGCTGCCCTGGCTGCGGTGGACCGTGCTGCTGGCCGGGGTGCTCGGCGCGGTCTCGGTCTTCGCGATGCCCGAGCTGCTCCGCCGGGCGGACCAGACCCGAGGGACAGCGCAGGGCGGGACAGCGCACGGCGGGACAGCGCACGGCGGACGGGCGCGGCGGGCGCCGGCGCTTGTTTACGCGCCGATCGTCCTGGCGCTGGTGGCCGGGCTCGGCGGGCCGCTCGCCTACTCGCTCGACACGGCCAACAGCACGCACACCGGCTCCATCCCCAGCGCCGGGCCGACGGTGGCCGGATCGTTCGGGGGCGCGGGCGGTGGGCCCGGCGGCGGGACGGGCGGCGGCTTCGGCGGCGGGACCGGCACCCGTGGTGGAACCGGAACCCACGGCAGGCCCAGCGGGACCAGCGGGACCAGCGGGACGAGGGGCGCTCCCACCGGCACCGGCAGCGCGCCGACGGGCACCAGCGGTACTGGCGGCACCACCTCGGGCGGCACCACCTCGGGCGGCACCGGCGGGTTCCCCGGCGGCACCAGCTCTGCCGGCGGCACCGGATCGGCTAAGGGTGCAAGCGGCATGGGCTCACGGACCGGCGGCACCGGCGGCACCGGCGGCGTCTCGATGGGCGGCCTGTCCGGCAGCACCCAGGTCAGCAGCGCGCTGACCAAGCTGCTGGAAGCGGACGCGTCGAAGTACAAGTGGATCGCCGCGACCGAGGGCACCCAGGAGGCCGCCCCGATCGAGCTCGCCACCGGCGGTGACGCAGTGCTGGCGATCGGCGGCTTCAACGGCACCGACCCGGCCCCCACCCTGGCCGAGTTCGAGGCCCTGGTCGCCAAGGGCGAGATCCACTACTACGTCGGCACCGGCAGCGAGAGCTTCGGCGGCGGCACCGGCTCCTCCAAGATCGCCACCTGGGTAGCGGCCCACTTCAAGTCCGAGACCGTCGGAGGCGTCACCGTCTACAACCTCACCACGGAGAAATAGGAGCTCCGCGCGGCCTAGCCGCTTCCCGGTTACTAGCCTGAACCCAGTCATCCCTCTCACTGGGTTCAGGCTAGTAACGCGATATCCGAAGCCGGTGAACTCTGGCTAGCTGGCCAGCTTCGGGGTAAAAGCGTGCCAGGTGCGGCCGGAGTTTTTCGTCTCGTAGATCGAGGTGGGCGGGGTCGGGTCGCTGGTTTCACCGGTGGTCCAGGCGAAGCCGTCCTGGGCGCTGGTGAAGTCGATGCTGACGCCGAGCTTGGTGAGGTTGGTTCCCTGCGGTACCGGCGTCCAGGTCTGGCCGCCGTCCGCAGTGGTGTAGAAGGTGCTCTGGAACGAGTCCTGGCTTCCCGCTGCCACGAGCACCCCCTGCGTCGGGCTGAAGAAGGTGATCTCCGGGTACTGCACGCCGGCCGGCAAGGCTGTCTGCGCCCAGGTCTGCCCGAGGTTCCGAGTCGCCAGCAGGGCCGACGCGCCCGGCTCCGACTCAACCGTCACAAAGCCGACACCGCCGAAGAACTGCGGGCCGTGGACGGTGCACGCATTATCTGAACAGGTCGTCGCCGGGAGCGGCAGCGACTGATCGCTCCAGCCGGTGCCGCCGTCCTGGCTGACGAGCAGGGCGTCGCCCTAGTGCAGCCAACCACCACGAGAGCCAGCGCCACAGCCAACCAGGGACCAGCCATCCTCCGAACCATTATCGTCACCCGTTCTGTCGCAATCCCCGCCCACCATTGGGACTCTCGAATAGCCCAACCGGTTGCGACCAATGGGCCGGGGCGGGGGCTGACTATCGTGTGACATCGGGTCCGGAAAACGACACCTAACGACACACAATCTTTGGCGGGCTGGGGAGGGCGGTGTGGTCCGTAGCTGGCGGGTTTAAAACAGAGTGGTCTGCTGGGCGCGGGGACGGCGGCGGGCTCGCGCGCCGGGTGCCTTACCGCCACGGTCGAGCAGGGCCGGGTCGATCGAGGACAGGAACGGCGACGGCGAGCACTCGGTTACCTCGCCGCGCAGCGTCCGCTTCGCCGCCGTCAGCAGCGTCAGCCGGGTGGTAGCCCGTGTCATGCCGACGAAGAGCAGCCGACGCTCCTCCGCGTAGTCGATCTCGGCACCGCGCCAGGGCCGAAGCGGGAGCAGGCCGTCATCGCAGCCGACGATGAAAACCACCGGGAACTCAAGACCCTTCGCTGCGTGCAGGGTCAGCAGCGTGATCCGGTCGGCCCGCGGGTCCCAGGTATCAACCTCGGCACCGAGTGCGACCTCGTCAAGGAACCGGCCCAGGTCCGCGCCGCACCGGTCCGCCAACGGGCCGAGCACGTCGGCGGCGACGCGGATCCCCGCGATCGCTTCGGCCCGCTTAAGCTCGGCGTCGTTCTGAGGATCGGCTCGCCCAACGGACCCGGCCGACGACGCCTTCGACCCAGCAGTTGCCTTCGCTCCAGCTGCCACAGACGGCCCGGCAGGCACGGACGACAGAGCCACGCGGAGCGCCTCCGCGAGCAACACGGCTACCGAGACCGTGACTGGGGTGACCGAACCGGAGATGCCCGAATCAGGCATGCCGACGTCGAGTGCGTCGGCGTCCATTCCGCCGTCTTCCGGCGTGGTGTCGTCCGGCGTGGTGTCGTCCGGCGTGGTGTCGTCCGGCGTGGTGTCGTCCTGCACCGGTCGGCCGCCGTCCGGTTCGCCGCCGTGCAGCGTGCCGCCGCCCACCGTGCCCATGTCCAGCGTCCCGGTCTTGCCGAGTGCCGCGAGGATCTGCGGGACGCCCGGCATCTCGGCCAACCGAGTGTGCGACCGCCGCTGATTCGGGAACCCGCGCCTGGCCAGGGCCTCGCCGACGGCGGCGGCCTGGGAGGAGGTCCGGTAGAGGACGGCGAAGTCGGCGAAGGAGAGCTGGTGCTCTGTCCGGTTCCGGCCGTCGACCGCGCGGCTGTCCAGGGCGTGGAACGACGCGCCGCCGAGCAGCTTCTCGATCTCCGCCGCGACGACCTCGGCTTCCTCGCGCTCGTCGGACACCGAGTGCAGCACGACAGGGCCGTCCGGGATATCCGTCCGGGCGGGCACAAGCTCGCGACCGGGTACCAGCGTGCCCGGCCGGATCAATTGCATGGCGGCCCGCACGATCGTCGGCGCGGACCGGTAGCTGCGGGACAGCTGCACCGTCGTCGCCGAGCTGAAGTCCGACTGGAACTGCAGGAAGTAGCCGACGTCCCCGCCTCGGAACCCGTAAATCGCCTGGTCCGGGTCGCCGATCGCGCAGACCCGGGAATCCGGCGAGGTCAACAGCCGCAGCAGCCGGTACTGCTGGTCGTCCACGTCCTGGTACTCGTCAACGAACACGTCCGTCCACCTGGACCGGTACGCCTCCGCCAGCGCCGGATCGCCGTCAAGCAGCGCCACCGGGAGCGTGAGCAACTGGTCGAAGCCATCCGGGTCGTCGAGGTCCATCTGGTCCTGGAGACCGAGGTCGCGCAGGATCAGCAGGCCGAGGCCGTGGAAGGTGGCGACGGTGACTTGGGCGGCTGTCGCCTCGCCGAGCAGGGCGGTGAGGCGCTCGCGCAGCTCCTCGCGGGCGCGGCGGGTGAACGTGACGGCCAGGCACTGCTCGGGTGGCAGACCGTTGCCGATCCGGTGGGCGATCGCTTGGGTGAGCACCCGCGTCTTGCCCGCGCCCGGTCCGGCCACCACGAGCAGCGGGCCGCCGTCGTGGGTGACGATCGCGTGCTGCTCGGGGTCGAGGGCACCGGATGAGGGCGTGGCCGGGCCGACGACTCCGGCCGGGCCGTCCGCTGCGACGTTAGGCGTCGCCGCCGAGACGCCGTTCGACGTGGCGGCGCGCGGCTTGCGGACCGTGCGGGGCAGGTCGAACAGCGCCGCGCCGGCCAGCTCCCCTGGATCGAACAGCCGGATCGTCCCGTAGACCCCGTCGTAGCCCGCCTCGCGGCGTACGTCGCCGCGGCGGAGCCGGCCGATCGCCTCGGCCACGATCGACGGCGCGCCCGCCGCCAGATCGTCAAGCGGCACCTCGCCGAGGATGGAGAGCTCCGGCCCGAACCGCTCCACCAGCGCAGTGACCTGGGCGGTGACGGACTTGGACTTCGGGCCGACGCCGGCGATCTCGCCGAGGATCTCCGGCAGCTGCACGAACGAGGTGAACCCGGCCGCCCCAGGAACGCGGTACCCCTCAGGACGGTCGGCGAGCACATCGACCCGATGCTGCACGCCGATCGTCGGCGTCTTCCCGCACACCGGGCATTTCCCGCCCGCCGCCTGCGTCTCCGCTGGCGTCGTCCGCACGCCGCAGGCGCGGTGGCCATCCAGGTGGTACTTGCCCTCCTCGGGGAAGAACTCGACGGTGCCGTCGAAGCCGTCTCCGGTCTGCAAAGCACGATAAATCCCGAAATAGTCGGCTTCGCAGGTGAACGCGGTCGCCTCGCGACCCAGCATCGGCGGCGAATGCGCGTCGGAATTGGACACCAGCCGGTACCCGTCCAGGCTCGACACCCGCCAGTTCATCTCCGGATCAGACGACAGGCCGGTCTCGATCGCGAAGATGTGCGAGGCCAGGTCCGCATAGCAGTCCGCCACCCGGTCGAACCCGGACTGCGAGCCGAGCACCGCGAACCACGGCGTCCACGCATGGGCGGGCACCAGGTAACAGCCATCGCCGCCGGAGAGCGTGATCTCGAGCAGGTTGCGGGAGTCAAGCCCGAGGATCGGCCGACCATCGGAGGCGAGGTTGCCAACCCGAAGCAGCTGGCGCGTTATCTCATCAACCGCGTCAAGCGACGGCGCGTACAGCAGGTGGTGCACCTTCCGGGTCCGGTCGTCGCGCTTGTAAATCGTGGAGATCTCAGACGACAGCAGGAACCTGACCGGCGTCCGGCAGGCGGGCGGCAGCGTGTCGTGCACCGCGCGCTCAAGCTCCGGCCGCAGCCGGAACAGCCCGGGCGCCTCCGGCACCAACTTGGCGCCGAGCTCCTCCCGCCACGCGGGGTGCGTAAAGTCGCCGCTGCCGACAATGCTGATGCCTTTACGCCCGGCCCACCAAGCCAGGTGCTCCAGGTCGCAGTCTCGGCTGCAGGCACGCGAGAACTTCGAGTGGATATGGAGGTCGGCGTAAAAGCGCACGACCGTCATCATCTCGAACAAACGCGCGCTCCGCCTGACACTTCCGCTTTCTCGGTCGCCCCCGGCAGCCGGCCCCGGGCAATCGCGGCGTCTCAGGCCGACGGCGGGCGCGCCAGCCGGCTGGCTCGCTGCTGAGTGCCCTCATCGAACAGGGCGGCGCGCAGTACGGCGTCGGCCGCGGTGAGCTCGGCCGGGTTGGTCCGCTGCCGTACCTCACGGTTGAGTTCCTCGATGACGGCGGTGACCGCCCGGGCGTACTCCTGGCCGGCCTGCGTGAGGGTCACGTTGAGCTGCCGGGAATCGCGCGAGTCGCGATCGGTCGTGGCGTAGCCCCGCTGGCTAAGGCCATCGGCGACCTTCCTGGCCGCCTGCCGGGTCACGCCGAGGGCCGTCCCGAGCTTTCCGACCGGGACCGGCCCCCGTCGCAGCAGCCGCATCGCGGCCGCGTCGCTGCGCCGGTAGTCGGCGTAGCCGAGCACCGCGAGGCGGTCGGCCAGCTGGCCAAGCCAGCTCTGCCTGGCCAACGCGAGCAGATCACCGAACGGGTAGGGGGCGCTTGACGGCGCGGACATATCCACATCATACTCGCGATATGCAACCAGGTTGCTCTTTTTCGCCGCCCCCGTCTAGCCGCCTCTTGGCCCGGCTCGCGATCGCGGGAGTCATCGGCTATGTCGCCATTGATGTGCTGCTGAGATTTCTCCGGCCTGGCTACAGCCTCTTGTACAACGCCGAGAGCGACTATGGCCGCGGCCCGTGGTACTGGGTCATGGACCTGAATTTTCTCCTCCGCTGCGCGCTGTCGCTGGCCGCCGTCGGCGCCATCGGCCAATCGGCCCGCTCCGATGGCCGCACCCGTGCGGGGCTGATCCTGGTCAGCATCTGGGCGGTATGTTCCGGCCTGCTTGCGTTCTTCGCCGACGACGTCGAAGGACAGCCGCTACGCGGCAGCGGCATCGTCCACCTAGCGCTCGCGTTCATCGCCTTCGGCTGCGTGGCGGTCGGGACCATCCTGCTCTCGGCCGGGCTCAGCACCTCCGACCCGCAATGGCGGCCCGCCGGAAAGGTGCTGCTCGCCGTCTCGATCGCCGGGGGCGCGGCCTTCCTGCTGCTCGGCACCGCCGCCAAGCACCAGCACGCTCCCGGCGGCCTCTATGAGCGGATCTTCCTCGGAATCGAACTGCTCTGGATCACGCTGGCGGCCGCCTCAATCGTCATCAGGCGCCCATCGTCAATTCCTGCGGATGGAGCCCCCACTGTCAGGCACGAGTGAGAATCTCGGACGTTAGCCGGATGAGGTCGGGCGCCTTGCACCCGGGCCAGCCGTGGATCGTCGCACACCACTCCTCGGGAACCGCGGACGCGCCGTAGGCCGCACCGAGCAGGCCGCCGGCGATCGCGGCCACGGTGTCAGTGTCCCGCCCGCCGCGCACAGCGTTCTCCAGCGCCAGCCGCAGGTGATCGGCGCGATCGGCGCCGGTGTACGGGGCCTCGCCGGTCGAGTCGGCCGACTGCGTGGTGGCGATCGCGGACCAGGCCGCCTGCAGCGCCTCGACGACCCAGCCGTTCTTGCTGAAGTCGCTCGGCCGTGACTTCGCTGCCTCGACCAGTCGCGCCGCCCAGACGTCAAGCGTGCGGGCCGGCAGGTAAGGCAACCCGGCGCGGGGGTCGAGTTCGCCGGTCAGCACGGCGTGCCTGATGGCGAGCGACCAGAGCACGCACGCCTGGCCGGCCGACGAGTCGAAATGGGTGAGCTCGCTGATGCCCATCGCCGCCTGCGCCAGCCCGGCCGGGTCGTCGAGATAGGCAAGGGCGACGGGCGCGGTCCGCATCAGCGAGCCGTTGCCCGCCGTGTGCCCGGTCCGCTCCGAGCGCGTCCCCGGCGGCGGTGGCGAGCAACACGCCGCAGGCGCGATCTCGTTGTTCCGTAGTCAGCTCCACGTCGCCACTTTAGAGCAAATTAGCTCTAAAGTCTAGGACTCGGGGAAGGCGCCCCATGAGTCCGGCACGAACTCCTTGCCGGTGACCGGGTGCCTGTAGTGGAACGGCAGCGTCGTGGTGTCCGGCCACAGCCTCGGCGCGTTCTCGAGCAGCTGGTCCGGGCCATAGGGGTCGTCGGGGTAGAGCACGGAAGCGTTGGGCACGAAGTCCGGCGGGGTGTGCGCCCAGCCGCCCTCGACCGGCCCGTGCCAGAACGCCCGGTAGAACAGCTTCTTGATCTTCCACACGCCGTCGACGTTGACGTAGACGTTCTCGTAGAGGCCGCCCTCGAACCACTGGCGCACCGGCGCCTGCTCGGTCGCGACGGACTCATGCGTGCCCGCCTGCATCAGCGTCCGGAACCGGGCGTAGGCGGTGCCCCGGTCGGGCGCGACGTGCACGATGTCCTGCAGCATCGGATGATCGAGCAGCCGGCCGTGCTGCGGGCCGTTGTGCCCGTCGGTGAACCGGCTGCGGAACCGCCCGGTGTAGAGCCGCGCGATCCCGGCCCGTCCCTTGTAGACGCCGCCGATGAAGATGACCTCGCCGTCTTCTTCGAACAGGTCCACGACCTCGTCGTAATAGCACTTGTCCAGGTAGTAGCCGTAGGCGTGCTGCAGGTTGCGGACCGCGAGCGCGTCCTCAACCAGGCCGAGCCGGTGCTCAAGCTCGGCGACCCGATCCGCTGCCGTCATGAAGACCTCCTCGTAGTTTCGTGGCGCGTCATCCGACTCGCTGCGCCACCTGCTCCTCCGTCACCCAGTTGCCGTGCAGGCCGCCCGGCATCCGGATCGGAATCCGCAGCGTCGCGACCGGTTCCGCGTCGATCTGCTGCGCATCGAGGATCAGCAGGTCGGTGGTGCCGGTCGCGTGCCGGTCCACCAACTGCAGCACATAGCCCTCGCCGTTCGCCGTGTCGAAACCGGGCGGCGGCACGAAGATCGCCTCCTGGACGGTCGAATCCCGCCCCGCGAACCGCCTCCGCATGACACCGGAGACCGGGTCGATCGAGGCCAGCCAGCGGAACCCAGGCAGCCCGTCGTCCGGCCGCTCGCCCGGCACCGACGTCAGGTTGAGCACGCCGTACCGGTACCCGCGCCCCGCCCAGCGGTCGTCGGTCCGCGGGAACTCGCCCGAGCAGTCGGTCAGCCGCGCCTGGCTGAATGCGGTCGCCCCGTCGCCCTGGTCGGGCGCGGCGTGGGTGTCGATCGTCCACCGCGACAGGTACGCGCTGATCTTCTCCGGGTCGAACGGCGCGCCGCTGATGTCGGGGAACCAGGGGAACGCGGACTTGCGGCCGACCGGGGTGTCGATGTGGATGTACCGCCCGTCGTCGTGGGCGTTCATAATGTGCGACGCGAAGCGGTTGGTGCCGCGGAACCAGCGCACGGTCGACCCGCGCCGAGGCACCACGCCCAGGTAGACGTCCTGCGAGCCGTCCCACATGTAGATCGGCCCGCCCGCCTTGAGCCGCTCCAGGCTGGCGGTCAGCGGGATGATCGGGAAGACCACGAAATTCTCGGTCACCGCCCAGTCGTGCACCATGGAGGCGTACGGCGCCTCGAACCACGCCTCGTGCACGATCTTCCCGGTCGCGTCCGCCTCGTAGTAGGCGATGTCCGGGGTCGTCTCGCCCTTGGCCATGTAGCCGAAGAAGACCAGCGACCCGTCGCGCGGGTCGATCTTCGGGTGCGCGGTCGCGGTCTGCGACGACAGGTCGCCCGCCCAGTCGAACTCGCCCACCGTGTCCAGGGTGTCGGGGTCGATCTGGATCGGCGCGCTGTCTTCCTTGGACGCCAGCAGCCGCCCGCCGTGCCAGTACACGTTGGTGTTGGCGAGCCCGCGCGACAGCCCCGCGACCGACGGGTCGTCGGTGAACGGGTTCCGGTACGCACCGAACAGCGACCGCCGCGCCGCCCGCTCGGCCACGAAGCGCGGCGTGCGCACATACCGGGAGCGGAAGTCGCAGTACCCGTTCTCGAACCGGAACATCGCGACCATGCCATCGGCATTGAAGTAGAAGTCACGTTCGGCCAACGGCGGCCAGGCCGGGTCCGCGCCGACCCGGTAATAGGTGCCGCGCAGCGACGCCGGGATCTCCCCCTGCGTCACCTCCACCCCGCGGATCTCGCCCTCCATCCGCACCGGCGCGAACCGGCCCTGGAAGCCGGGCTCGTCAGGGAACCGCACCGTCATCTCGCACCGCCCATCGCCAGGTCCCGCTGAGCGTAACTCCGGTGATCTACGGAAAGTAGGTCGCCCCACGCCGATTCAGCGACCGCCCCCTTGTGCCATAAAAACAACACCAACAAACCCAAGACCGACCATATGGAACGGTCCCGGCCACCCCTGGTCCGCCCTCGCTATCCCCTCAGCGCCCCCCCCGCGCAGTGGCCCACAACGCCAAAAGCCCCCCGGCGCGGTGGCCCATTACGCTCATAGGTCCGTCGCAGCGGACCACCGCGCCGAGGGTGGTAGAGCGTTGTGGCCCACTGCGCCAATCGGGGGCGGGGTTAGGGGGACGGGAGGACGACCTCGACGATGGGCGTTTCGCCTTGGGGCGCTAGTGGCAGGAGGGTGCCGACTAGCTGCTGGCCGTTCACGCGGACGCCGGCGCCCTCGGCTAGGCCCGAGGCGAGGGTGCCGGCCCGGCGGACGGTGATCTGGTAGGTCGCGCCACGGAAGCGGCGGGTGGCGGTGAAACCGGGCCATGACGCCGGCAGCACCGGGTCCACCCGCAGGCCGTTGAGCTCAGGACGGATGCCGAAGATCCACTGGGTGATCGCGACGTAGTTCCACGCGGCGGTCCCGGTCAGCCAGGAGTTCTTCGCCTCGCCGTGGGTGGCGGCGTCGCGGCCGGCGATCATCTGCGCGTAGACGTACGGCTCGCACCGGTGCAGGTCGCTGATCTGCTCGCGGGCCGACGGGTTGATCAGCTTGTAGTAGTCGAAGGCGGCGTCGCCGTCCCCGGTCTTCGCCGCGGCGATCATCACCCACGGGTTCGTGTGGCAGAACACGCTGGCGTTCTCCTTGTACCCGGGCGGGTAGCTGGAGATCTCGCCGAGCTCGATCCGGTACGTGCTGAACGCCGGCTGCAGCAGCATGATCCCGTGCTGGGTCGCGAGCCGCTCCTTGACGCTGGCCAGCGCTCGGGCGGCAAGCGTGTCGGAGGAGTCGGAGCCAGCGTCCGTTCCTGATAGTCCTTCTTTTTCTATCCCGGCCATCACGCACATGCCCTGCGGCTCGACGAAGATCTGGCCCTCGGTGTCGGCGGCCGAGCCGACCGGCTTGCCGAAGTGGTCGTAGGCGCGCAGGAACCACTCGCCGTCCCACCCGTGCTCGGCGACGACGGCGGACATCTTCTCCGCGTCGGCCCGGTAGGAGTCGGCGTCGTCCGCCTTGCCGACTAGGTCGGCGACGGCCGCCAGCTCGCGCGCGGCCAGGGTGAACAGGCCCCCGATGAACACCGACTCGGCCACGCCGCCGGACTGGTTCTCGGTGGTCTGGAAGGACTCGCCCGGGGTGTCGGAGAAGCAGTTAAGATTCAGGCAGTCGTTCCAGTCGGCGCGGCCGATAAGCGGCAGGCCGTGCGGGCCGATCCGGTCGAGGGTGTACCTGACCGACCGCTCCAGGTGGCCGTAGAGCGTGGCGTGGCCGTCGTCGCTGAACGGGACCCGCTCGTCCAGGATGCCGGTGTCGCCCGTCTCCTTGAGGTAGGCGGCCACGCCGAGCACCAGCCAGAGCGGATCGTCGTTGAAGCCGGAGCCGATCGCGTCGTTGCCGGTCTTGGTCAGCGGCTGGTACTGGTGGTAGGCGCCGCCGCTGGCGAACTGGGTGGCCGCCAGGTCGAGGATGCGCTGCCGGGCGCGGTCGGGCGCGAGCTGCACCGAGCCGAGCAGATCCTGGCAGGAGTCGCGGAACCCCATGCCGCGGGAGATGCCCGTCTCGTAGGAGGAGACCGAGCGGCTTAGGTTGAACGTCACCATGCACTGGTAGGCGTTCCAGATGTTGACCATCCGGTTGGTGTCGTCGTCGGGGGCGGCGACTGTCAGCACCCCGAGCAGGTCGTCCCAGTAGGCGCGCAGCTCGGCCAGGGCACCGCGCACGATCTGCGGGTCGAGCCAGCGGTCGATCACCGGCCTGACGCCCGCCTTGTTGATCAGGCCGGTCGGCTCGAACTTCTCGTCGCGCGGGTTCTGCCAGTAGCCGAGGAGGAAGATGACCTCCTTCTCCTCGCCCGGCTCGAGGGTGAGCCGGACGTGGTGCGCGCCGTGCGGCGACCAGCCGTGCGCGAACGAGTTGGACAGCTGGCCGCGCTCGACGCCGAGCGGCTGGTGGAACCCCCGGTAGGGGCCGAGGAAGGCCTCGCGCTGCGTATCGAATCCCGCCAGCGGCTCCGAGCAGGCGAAGTAGGCGAAGTGATCGCGGCGTTCGCGGTACTCGGTCTTGTGGTAGATCACGCCGTCGGTGACCTCGACCTCGCCGGTGGAGTAGTTCCGCTGGTAGTTCGTCGCGTCGTCTTGGGCGTCCCAGAGTGCGAACTCGACCGAGGAGAAGACGGAGAGCTCGGCCGCCGTGTCGCGGTCGTTGGCGACGGTCAGCCGCCAGATCTCGAGGTTCTCGCCGCGCGGCGAGAAGTACAGCGTGCTTGACCTGATGCCGTTCTTGGCCGAGTTGATCGTGGTGTAGGACAGGCCATGCCTGCACTCATAGGCGTCGAGCGTGGCGCGAGTCGGCTGCCAGGACGGCGACCAGTACTCGCCGTCGGCGTCGTCCCTTAGATAGAGGTACCGGCCGCCTGCATCGCCGGGCACGTTGTTGTACCGGTACCTGGTGAGCCGCCGTAGCCGGGCGTCACGGTGCCAGGAGTAGCCGCCGGCCGTGTTCGAGACGATGCCGTAGAACCCGTCCGTGCCGAGATAGTTGATCCACGGCACCGGTGTGTCCGGGCGGGTGATCACGTACTCGCGACGATCGTCGTCAAAGAAGCCGTAGCGCTGCATGAGCGTCACTTTACCGGTTAAGTTCCGGTCTGACTATGGTCAAGCTTTCTGACTATGGTCAAGCTTTCTGACTATGGTCAAGCTTTCTGACTACGGGCAAGTTTATGGCACCGCCCCCGGCCGGAGTAGCCCCTGGAATGTCAGCGGGACGACTTACTGTGAAAGACACCCGAGGATCAGTCCGCGACAAGGAGGCTCCCCCCATGACGACCCTGCCCGATCGGCCGAACACCGCGCTGCTCGTCATAGATGTGCAGAACGGGGTGGTGACCGGCGCGCCTCGCCGCGACGACGTGGTGGCGAACATCAACACGCTGGTCGCCGAGGCGCGGGCGCAGGACGTGCCGGTGGTCTGGGTGCAGCACTTCGACGACGACGAAATGCCACGCGGCAGCGAGGACTGGCAGCTGGTGCCCGAGCTTGTCCGCCAGGATTGCGAGCCGCTGGTGCACAAGAGCTACGGCGACTCGTTCGAGGCAACCGACCTGGAGTCGGTGCTGGCCGAGCGCGGCGTGGGCCGGCTGGTCGTCA
>Ga0302325_10021851_pt1 | contig 13395 bp, 12 predicted proteins | sample Palsa_T0_2_FD_201948 | JGI IMG/M metagenome (GOLD analysis project Ga0302325, IMG submission 201948) | Peat permafrost microbial communities from Stordalen Mire near Abisko, Sweden - Palsa_T0_2 | ecosystem: Environmental > Terrestrial > Soil > Palsa > Peat permafrost | place: Sweden: Abisko... | reverse complement strand
GACGGCCGCTCCTACCGACCGCCCTACGGGGTCTTCAGCCTCGCCGGGCTCGGCCTGGCGCGCAGGCGCTGGGAGCCGCTCCTGTGGTCGCGCTGGGGGCGCGACTGGGAAGCGGCGGCCACCTCCTCAACGATCGCGGCGCGTGCGACGCGGGATATCTCGGCAGGGGAGGTCGTGCTCCTGCACGACGCCGACTTTTACAGCTCGGCGGATTCCTGGCGGAGGACGGCGCTCGCGCTGCCCTCGGTGATCGACGCCGCACTCGCGACAGGGGAGCCGCTCGTCACGGTCAGCCAGTCGATGTAACGCCGCACACCCGCGGCGAAGCCCGTCGTCGGGTTCCAGCTGAGCTCGGCTCGCGCGCGCGAGCCCGAGACGATCCCGATCCGGAGGTCTGCAGGCCGTTCGGGGCCATGCACGATCGGTACCTGCGAGACGAGCTCGCAGACGGTGTCGGCGATCCGGCGGACGCTCACCGACTCCTCGCCGACGAGGTTGTACACGCCCCCGGCCCCGGCCGGGGCGAGCGCCGCGACCATCCCTCGCGCGAGGTCCTCGACGTACACGAACTGGCGGCTTTGGCTGCCGTCACCGGCGATCGTCAACGGCTCGCCCGAGCGGGCGCGCGCGATGAATGACGGGACGACGGCGGCAGGGCGCGCGCGCGGTCCGTAGGGGATTCCGAAGCGCAGGATGGTGCTCGAGAGGCCGTAGAGCGAACCATAGGAACGGCAATACATCTCGCCCGCGAGCTTGGTCGCCGTGTAGAGGTGGGCAGGGAGGACGAGCGGCGTTTCCTCGTCGAGCGGCTCGGCCCCGGGGGCGTTTCCGTAGACCCAGACCGTGCTCGCATAGAGGAAGCGCTCGACCTTTGCGCTACGGGCCGCCTCGAGGAAGACGAAGGTGCCGCGCACGTTGACCCGCTCGGCCCTGCCCGGGTCGGCGACGACCTCGTTGACGTCGGCCACCGCGGCGAGGTGCATGACCGCGTCGCAGCCCGCGACGGCGTCGGCGGCCGCCTCGGGGTCGCTCAGGTCGCCGAGCCGGGTTTCGACCGCCCCTGGGGCGTGGTACGGCGATGCGACGAGATCGAAGATGCGGGGCTGGTGGCCGTCGAGGATCAACCTGTCGACGACGTGGGAGCCGATGAAACCGGCACCACCCGTCACGAGTACCCTCAACCGGATACCGCCTGGAGCGCCGTGATCGCGGCCGGCCGGTAGTACAGCGGGACGCACCAGTGGTTGTCGGCCACCCAGTCGGAGTTCGGCAGCTCGACCCGATGACCCATGACGCGGTGGCACGGCTCGTCATAGACCTTCCCGGTCGATCGCTCGAGCGGCTGGAAGACGATGTACTTGTAGAAACCGGAGACCATTCCCTCGGGAAGCTCGACGCGCGCGGGGTAGATCGGGTCGAGCTCGTCACGCGCGATCGTGTTCTTCCAAGCGACGATCTCCTCGAGCCTCTCGACGCCGAGGATCCCGACCGCGGCGGTGAACTCGTTCATGCGGTAGTTGAGCCCCGGGTTGGCGTAGTCGGGCTTGCCGTAGTTGCGGAAGGAGCGCGCGAACTCGATCAGCTCGGGGTGGCGTGAGACGAGCAGACCGCCCTCGCCGGTCGAGATCGTCTTGGTGGGCGCGAACGACCAGAGGCCGGCATCGCCGTAGCCTCCCGGCCTGCGGCCGTACCAGGAGGCGCCGTGGGCATGGGCGCAGTCCTCGATCAGGATGATGCCCTCCGCGGCGCAGAGCGCCGCGATCTGCTCGACCTCGAAGGCGATGTGCCCGCCGATATGGACGAGCATCACCGCGGCCGGTCTGTGGGCGGCAACCTTGCGCTCGAAGTCGGCGAACGACATGCAGAGGTCGTCGCGGTTGCAGTCGACGAACTCGAGCCGTGCCCCGGCGGCCTGGATGGCGAGCGCCGAGCCCATGAACGTATTGGAGGGACACAGGACGGTCTTGCCGCGAAGCTCGAAGAACTCGAGTGCGGCGAGCGCCGCTCCTGTCCAGCTTGAGGTCGCGACCGACGGGAGCCCGTTCCAGGCCGCCCAGGCCTCCTCGAAGCTCGCGACCAGCGGCCCGTCGGACCACATGTGCGTGTCGAGGACGCGGTCCCAGAGCGCGTGCAGCTGTTCGCGGTCACGAGGATCGAAGCCGATGGCGAATTTGTCGAATTCCATAATTTCGAGGCCGCAGCGCACTCCCTGCCGGCCAGACCCGCGAGCCCAAGGGCTCCGGGAGATTCCGAAACCATATCTGAGCGACCGTCGGCGAAGCCCGCCAGTCGCTGGGCGCGCACCGCGTCCCGGGCCCGTCGGCCTCAGCCAAGATGGAGTCGTGATCGTCGGCCTCGCCGCGGCGCTGACGGCGTCGGTGCTCTTCAACGTCGGGATCGTGCTCCAGGCGATCGACGCGCGCACGGCGCCGCCGGGGCTCGCGCTGCGGCTCGCGCTCCTGCGGCGCCTCCTCCGCCGCCGGGTCTGGGTGCTCGGCTGGCTGCTCGGCATCGTCGGGATCTGGCCCCAGGTCGTCGCCTACAGCCGCGCGCCGTTCGTCGTCGTACAGCCCGCGCTCGCGGGCGGGCTGCTGCTCATGCTCGCGCTCGGCGTTCACGTTCTCGGCGAGCACGTCGCGCTCAAGGACGTTGTGGGCGTCGCGGCGATCATCGCCGGGGTCGTGCTGGTCGCCTGGGGCGCTCCCTCTCACACCGAGACGCACCGCAGCTGGCCCGCCGTCATCGCGGTCGTCGCGGCGCTCAGTCTCGCGGGGATCGTGCCCTTTTTCGTCCGCGGGACGCGGCTTGACCGCGGGATGCTCGTCGTGGTCGCGTGCGGCTGCGGGTTCGCGGCGACGAACGTCGCGACCAAGCTCCTCGGAGACGACTTCAACGCCGGGCACAACTGGAACGCCCTGGAGTGGGGTTTGGTCGGCCTGGGCAACGGGGTAGCGGCGACGCTCACGAACATGACCGCGTTCCAGCGCAAGGCTGCGACGATCGTCGTCCCGATCTCGACCGCGGTACAGACCTTCCTGCCCATCGTGGTCGAGCCGTTGTTCCTGGAGGAGCACCTCGGCTCGGCGGCGCTTGGAGGCGGCCCGTTGATCGCCGGGCTGATCATCGCGTGTGCGGGGAGTGTTCTGGTCGCCGGGAGTGCCGGGGTGAGCGAACTCTTCGCGCGCGCGGCCTAGGTATTCGTCTCTGCGGCGGTAGGTATCGGCGCGGAGGCCCGACGCGACGAGCGGCTGCGGCCTCTGGCCCAGAGCAACCGCGCAGCGTGCGGCAGGCTTCTGTCGCGCTCCCGCCTCCGCTGGCACGATCGGCGCGCCTCATTCTGTGTGACGACCCTGGGTGACGACCGCCGGGGCGCAGGAGGCCGTGGGCTCCCCTGCGCCGCCGAGGGGACGGTTCGGTTCCGCCGTGACCCTCAGTCAGTGGCGCAGGAGGCCGACGCTTCCCCGCGCGGTGAGCACGATCGCGACGAGCAGCACGAGCGCCGGGATCACGTGGGCGAGTTGGCGGTCGAGCCGGGCGCGTAGCGACGCGATCCTCTCGCGGCCCCGCGCTCCCGTGAGGACCCGCAGCACGAGGATGGCGACGAGGGGCGCGACGAAGGTAGCGTTGAAGACGACGAGGAGCGCGACCTGGGCGCCGAGCGGGCGTCCGGAGCCGACGACAGCAGCTATCACGGCGAAATAGGGCACAGCCGTCGGGAGTTCGGCGGCCGTGATCCCCGCCCCCACGAGGAGCGAGGAGCGGTCGATGCGGTCCTGGTTTCCACTCACGCGCTGCTGGAGGTGGTCGCGGGCGAGCCAGAGCCCCACCGCAACCAGGAAGGTCGCGAGACCGAGAGCGAGTTCGAGGAGGCGGCGAACCTCGAACCCGGGATGCGGGGCGACGGCAAGGATCGCCTGGCCGGGGCCGAGGGTGAGGAGGAGTCCCCCGAGGAGGTTGACGCCGAACACGCCCACGATGAAGCCCGACAGGCTCCGAAACGCCTTGCGTCCACCGGCGAGATAGAGCGCGGGGGCCACCGTGGAGGGGTTGAGCGAGTCGACGACGCCGACCAGGAGGACGAGGGAGAGCAGGTGGACCACTCGCCGAGCTTGCCAGACCGCGGCAGGATGTGTGCCCTTCCCGGAGCGCTCGGCGAGCGGCCGCCGGATGGCGGCGTGACTTCGGGAGGCAGCGTCTGTCGCCCGGGCCGCCGCGCGCTCAGGTATCGCGGCGAACGAGCAGGACCGCCGCCGTCGCGAGCGCGAAGGCCGTGTAGCCGACAAAGAGCCCGAAGCCGGCCCATGGGGATAGGTGCCCCGAGCCCGTCCTGATGCCGAAGACGTCGCTTCCGGCGTTGCTCGGCAGGTAGGGCGAGATCGCATTTTCCCAGTTGGAGGGGAGGATGTCGAGGAGCGGAGGAATCACGAAGATGATCGCGACAAACGACGAGATCCCCCCGGCGGTGTTGCGCGCGATCGCCCCCAGAGCGAGGGCGAACACGCCGATGGCGGTCAGGTAGAGCGCGCCGCCGACCACGTTGCGCAGAACGGCCGGCCCGGTGAAGGAGAGCCTGAGCGGCTCGATGTGATCGACGATCGCCTGGCTTGCGAAGAACGCCGCGACGACCGCGGGCAGCATCAGACAGAAGGTGACGGTCGCGAAGACTGCGGCCTTCGCCCACAACACCGGAAGACGCCGCGGGACGGCGGCGATGGTCGAGCGGATCATCCCGGTCGAGTACTCGCCGCTGATCACGAGCACGCCGAGGACGCCGATCGCGAGCTGGGAGAGAAGCACGCCGCCGAGGGCGATGTCGAGCGGGTGTCGGTTTGCCTGCTCGCGCGGACCCATCCGGTTCCAGCGGTCGGAAGTCGCGAACGCGAAGAGCGCCGAAAGGCCGATCGTGAGAATGACCGCGACGAGCATCGACCAGCGCGTCGAGCGCAGCGAGTGCAACTTCGTCCATTCGGAGGCAACGACGCGGGGCTGGGTGACTCGGAGTCCCCGCTCCCAGGGCGGGGCTTCGATCACGCTCACGCCGGCACCTGATCCGGCGCGTGCGGCTCGCCCGTCGCGGGGGCGTGGAACTCGACCGCGTCGCGGGTCACGTCCATGAAGGCCTCCTCGAGCGAGGCACGCTCGGGTGTGAGCTCGTGAAGGACGAACGAGCGTCGCGCGGCCGCCTCGCCGATCTGCTCGGCGGTGAGCCCGCTCACCTCGAGCGCACCATCGGCGGCGAGGGTCACCGTCACGTCGGGCCCGACGATCTCCTCGCGCAGCGCGGCGGCCTGGGGCGAGCGCACCCGCACGATGTTCCGTGAGGCCTGGCGGAGGAACTCCTCGACGCTGAGGTTGGCGATCAGCCGCCCGCGCCCGATGACGATCAGGTGTTCGGCCGTCTGGGCCATCTCGCTCATCAGATGCGAGGAGACAAACACCGTCCGCCCCTCGGAGGCGAGGTGCTTGAGCAGGTTGCGGATCCACTGGATCCCCTCGGGGTCGAGCCCGTTCACCGGCTCGTCCAGGATCACGGTCCGGGGATCGGCGAGCAGCGCGGCAGCGATCCCCAGTCGCTGGCCCATTCCGAGCGAGAAGCCGCCGACGCGTTTGCGCGCCACCTCACGCAGTCCGACGGCGTCGATGAGCTCGTTGACCCTGCTGCGGGGAACCCCGTGGGTCTGGGCAAGTGCGATCAGGTGGTTATAGGCCGAGCGGCCCGTGTGGACCGAGCGCGCCTCGAGCAGCGCGCCGACCTCGTGGAGCGGCGCCGCATGCTCGCGATAGGGCTTTCCGTTGACGGTCACCGTCCCGGAGGTCGCGCGGTCGAGACCGAGGATGAGGCGCATCGTCGTCGATTTGCCCGCACCGTTCGGGCCGAGGAAGCCCGTAACGATCCCGGGCTGCACGGTGAAGGTGAGGCCCTCGACAGCACGGGTGGCGCCGTACTGCTTCGTCAGGCCGATGGCCTCGATCAACGCGCCCCCCGTCTTGAACAGCAGGTGCGTCCATCCTAGACCGTGGGGTGAACCCGAGACCGGCCGGGTCCGGAGACGGCGTAGGCTCCCGGCGTGGAGCTGACCGACTACCGGGATCGCTTCCCGATCCTCGCGGAGACGACCTACCTGATCAACCACTCCCTCGGCGCCATGCCCGCGGCGGTCGCCGAGCGGCTCGCAGAGTACGCGCAGGTGTGGGCCAGCCGGGGCGTGCGGGCTTGGGCGGAGGGCTGGTGGACGATGCCGCTCTCGGTCGGCGACCAAGTCGCACGCATCATCGGCGCGCGGCCCGGAACGACGGTCATGCACCAGAACGTCGCCGTCGCCGAGGCGATCGTCCTCTCGTCCCTCGGGCCGGTCGCGCCGGCGCGCAACAGGGTCATCTACGAGGCCGAGAACTTCCCCTCGGTGCGCTACCTCTACCAGGCCCAGCGCGAGCTCGACGTCGTCGTCTGCGCGGACGCCGCGGAGATCGTCGCCTCGATCGACGAGCGCACACTGCTCGTCCCGATCTCGCACGTGCTCTTCCGCTCCGGCGAGATCCAGGACGTCCCGGCGATCGTCGAGAGGGCGCACGCCGTCGGTGCTCGCGTCGTCCTCGACTGCTATCAGTCGGCGGGGATCGTGCCCCTCGCGGTCGAGGCGCTCGGGGTCGACTTCGCCGTCGGCGGCTCGGTCAAGTGGCTCTGCGGGGGCCCCGGAAACGGCTGGCTCTATGTCCGGCCCGACCTCATCTCGCAGCTCAGCCCGACGCTCACCGGCTGGCAGGCGCACGCCACCCCGTTCGCCTTCGAGCCCGAGCTGCGCTACGCCGACGGGGTCGCCCGCTTCCTCACCGGAACACCCAACGTTCCCGCCCTCTACGCCGCGACTCCCGGCTACGACCTGATCGAGGAGGTCGGAGTGGAGCGGATCCGCGCCAACTCCCTCCGCCAGACGGCACTCCTGATCGACCTCGCCGACGAGGCCGGCTTCGAGCTCCGCTCGCCTCGCGACCCGGCGCGCCGCGGCGGCACTGTGACCCTTCATGTCCCCGACTTCGAGGCGGTGCACCGCGAGCTCGGCGAGCGGCAGGTGATCTGCGACTTCCGCCCGGGGGCCGGGATTCGCCTGGGGCCCCACTACTTCACGACCGACAGCGAGCTCGCGCGCGCGACCGGAATGATCCGCGAGATACTCTCCTCGGGGCGCAACCGTCGCTTCGTCGGCGCCTCCGCGCGCTTCTGAGGGAGCCGGTCGGGGCCCGCGGCGGTGGGAGGTGCGCCGGGGGCGGCGCGGTCCTGAGCGAGTCGTACACTGTGCCCTCCCCATGCCCGAGGCGCCGTTCGTCCATCTCCATGTCCACTCCGAGTACTCGATCCTCGACGGCGCATGCAGGATCGCGGACCTCGTCGCGCGCGCCGCCGAGCTCGAGATGGCGGCGGTCTCTCTCACCGATCACGGCTCGATGGCGGGTGCCGTCCAGCTCATCAAGGCGACGCGCGGGACCGGCGTCAAGCCGATCGTCGGCTGCGAGGTCTACGTCACCGACGATCGTCGCGCCCAGCAGAAGGGCTACGCCCACCTCACACTGCTCGCCGCTGACAACCGCGGCTACGCGAACCTGATCAAGCTCTCGAGCCTGGGCTACCTCGAGGGCTATTACTACAAGCCGCGCGTCGACTGGGAGCTGCTCGAGCGTCACGCCGAGGGCGTGATCGCCCTCTCGGGCTGTCTCTCCGGTCGGGTCTGCAAGGCGCTCGAGGAAAACAGGGTCTCCGACGCCGCCGGCGAGCTCGACCGCCTTGCTCAGGTCTTCGGCCGCGACGACGTCTACGTCGAGCTCCAGAACGCCCACCTCGAGGTTCAGGAGCGCATCCTGCCCTTGCTCGACGACCTCGCTGTCGCGGCGGGGCTCCCGACCGTCGTCACAGGCGATGTCCACTACCTCCGGCTCGAGGACGCGCGCGCCCACGAGGCGCTCCTGTGCATCCAGTCGGGCGACTCGCTCAAGAACCCGAACCACTGGAAGTTCGAGACCGACCACTTCTACTTCAAGACTCCGGCCGAGATGGCCGAAGACTTCCCGGCGCATCCCGAGGCGCTCCGCCGCAGCCTCGAGATCGCAGAGCGCTGCAACGTGGAGATCGAGCTCGGCAAGATCCTGCTTCCCCTCTACCCGGTTCCCGACGGCCGCGAGGCCTTCGACTACCTCGTCGAGCTGTGCGAGAAAGGCCTGCAACGCAGGTACGGGGCGGTCAACGACGCGCTGAACGAGCGGCTCCGTTTCGAGCTCAAGACGATCCGGGAAATGGGTTTTGTCGACTACTTCCTGATCGTCTGGGACTTCATTCACTTCGCGAAGCGGAACGGCGTCAGCGTCGGGCCGGGGCGCGGATCGGCCGCGGGGAGCCTCGTTGCCTACAGCCTCGAGATCACCGATCTCGACCCCATCCGCCACGAGCTCATGTTCGAGCGTTTCCTCAATCCCCACCGCAAGGAGATGCCCGACATGGACATCGACTTCGCGGTTGCCGGCCGCGAGCGCGTCATCAACTACGTCACCGAGAAGTATGGCCGCGACCGGGTCGCCCAGATCATCACCTTCTCGACGATGGCGGCGCGTGCAGCGGTGAGGGATGCAGGCCGGGTGCTCGAGATCCCCTACAGCGCCGTCGACAGGATCGCGAAGCTGATCCCGGAGGGCCCCGGCCAGACGCTCCGGGAGTGCCTCAAGCCGGGGGGCGAGCTGGCGCGCGAGGTCGACTCAAACCCGGTCGCCAAGGAGATCCTCGAGCTCGCGCTGCCGCTCGAGGGCCTCACCCGCGCAGATTCGATCCACGCGGCGGGCGTCGTCATCGGCGCCGAGCCTCTGATCGACGTCGTCCCACTCCAGCAAAAGGGGGCCGACCAGGAGATCGTGACCCAGTTCGCGATGGGCGATGTCAGCGATCTCGGGCTGCTCAAGATGGACTTCCTCGGGCTCCGGAACCTCGACGTGATCGACAAGGCCGTCGAGCTGATCGGCGGGCTCGACATCACCGAGGTTCCGATCGACGATCAGGAGACCTACGTGATGCTCGCCCGCGGCGAGGCGACCGGCGTCTTCCAGTTCGAGTCCTCCGGCATGCGTGAGGCGCTGCGGCTCGTGCGGCCGACCGAGTTCGACGACCTGATTGCGCTCGTGGCGCTCTACCGGCCCGGGCCGATGGAATACATCCCTCGCTATGCCGCCCGCAAGCACGGAGAGGAGCCCGTGACCTACGCGGATCGGCGGCTCGAACCGATCACCGGCGGCACCTTCGGCATCTGTCTTTACCAGGAGCAGTACATGGCGATCGCCAGAGATCTCGCCGGATTCTCGCTCTTCGAAGCAGAGGACCTGCGCAAGGCGATCGGCAAGAAAATCCATGCTCTCATGGCCTCGCTCAGGGACAAGTTCCTCGAAGGCTGCGGCGCCAACGACGTCCCGCCGGGGGTCGCCAACGGGCTCTGGGACGACATGCAGAAGGCGCAGGACTACTCGTTCAACAAGTCGCACGCCGCCTGCTACGCCCTCATCTCATACCGCACAGCGTGGTTGCGTGCCCACCACCCCTGCGAGTACATGGCCGCGCTGATCAGCTCGGTGATGAACACCAAGGATCGGGTGCCCTTCTATGTCAATGCCTGCCACGAGCTCGGGATCGAGGTGCTGCCACCCGACGTCAACGAATCCCAAATCGACTTCGCCGTCGTCGGCGGGAAGATCCGTTTCGGCCTCAATGCCGTCAAGGGCGTCGGGGAGCTCGCCTGCCGTACGATCGTCAGGGCGCGCGCCGAGGGCCCCTTCGAGTCGCTCTGGGATTTCACCGAGCGCGTCGACTCCTCGGTCGTCAACAAGCGCGCGCTCGACTCGCTCGTCAAGTGCGGCGCCCTGCCCGGCTCGCGGATGGGGATGCTCCAGGTGCTCGAGCAGGCGCTCGCCTACGGTCAGAAGCAGCAGGCAGACCGGCTCGCGGGCCAGGGTTCGATCTTCGACAGCGAGTTCGACGAGCGTGGGGCGCCCGGCTTCAAGCGGCACCCGCCGGTGCCCAGCGAGGAGTTCGAAAAGCACGACCTGCTCAGGCTGGAGAAGGAGACACTCGGCCTCTACGTCTCGGAGCATCCGCTCTCCTCGCTCCGTGGCGAGCTGCGGGCGAAGACGGACGCGACGATCGCCGAGCTCGAGCGACGCCGCGACGGCGAGTCGGTCGTCGTCGGGGGAATCATCAGCGAGGTCAAGCAGATGACGACCAAGAGAGGCGAGCCGATGGTCTTCATCCGGCTCGACGACGTCACGGGCGGAGTCGACTGTGTCGTGTTCAACTCGACCTACACCGCCGCCTCGGACCTCTGCCGGCCGGACCGGATCGTGATCGTGAAGGGTCGGGTCGACCACAAAGAGGGGGAGACAAAGCTCGTCGCGCAGGAGGTCTCGGCCTTCGAGTCGGTCGCGCTGCTGCGCGAGGTGCGCCTGCGCATCGACGCCACCCGGGCCGGGGCCGGGATCGTCCGCGAGCTCGCGGAGCTCCTCCGCGACTTCCCCGGTGAGAGCCCGGTGCTCGTCGACTGCGTCACCTCGCAGGGCCCCCGGCTTCTGCGGCTCGGACCGAAGTTCCGCGTCCAGCCCGATGCCGATTTCTACGCCGAGGTGCGCACCCTGCTCGGCGAGGCCTCACTCGCCTGACGCACTCCCGTTTTTCGCTCTCAGGCGTAAATTCTCCGTAAATCCCGTCGGTGGGAGCGGAATCGATTAACCCTCTCGCGCGTTTCGACCGAATGAGATCACAAGACCATCCATACCCGAGAGGCGGGCGAAGAGGGGCAGAGATGTCGGCGACGGACCTTCACACGCAGGAGAGTGAGAGCGACAGGGTCGTGCGCTGGCGCGCCGAGGCCCTGGCGCGCGCCGGCTACGAGCCGGACGCGGCGCGCGAACTGGCCGCCCGGCTCGACATCGACCTGCACCATGCGATCGCGCTGCTCGAGCGCGGCTGCTCGCCCGAGATCGCGGCACGCATCCTCCTCTAGGCAGGGTGGCGGTCGGGTCGGCACAATGCCGGCGGTGACGCGCGTACTCGGATTCATCCCCTCCCCCTCGAGCGGTGTCGTGCACGTGGGTCCGCTCACTGTCCACCTCTATGGGGTGACGCTGCTCGTCGCGATCCTCCTCTGCGTCTGGATGACGAGCGTCCGCTGGCGCAGGCGGGGCGGCGATGCTGACCTCGTTGTTCGCGTCGCCGTCTGGGGGGTCGCCTTCGGGATCGTGGGGGCGCGTGCCTACCACGACGCCACCTCGTGGAACGAGGTTCCGAACCCCAAGTGGCAGGGCGTGTTCGAGGTCTGGCGCGGCGGCCTGGGCATCTGGGGAGGGGTGCTGCTCGGGACGATCGCGGGCGTGATCGTCGTGCGCCGCGCAGGAGCGGGGGCGGCTCGCTTCATGGACGCGACCGCACCCGGCCTGCTCCTCGCTCAGGGGATCGGGCGGATCGGCAATTGGTGGAACCAGGAGCTCTACGGCAAGCCGACCACGCTCCCCTGGGGCCTCAAGATCGATCCCGCCCACCAGGTCGGAATCGCCTCCCGGTACCTGGGCGCGAAGGCCTACCAGCCCACGTTCCTTTACGAGCTCCTCTGGGACCTCGCGGGCGTCGGGCTGCTGCTTCTGCTCGAGCGCCGCTACCTCTTCCGCCCGCCGGCGCTCTTCGCGCTCTACGTCGCCTACTACTGCTTCGGACGCTTCTTCGAGGAGCTGCTGCGGATCGATCCCTCCCACCACGTCCTCGGGCTGCGGCTCAACGCCTGGGTGTCGGTGGTGGTCTTCGTCTGCTCGGGCGGCTTCTTTGTCTGGTGGCAGCTGCGAGGAGGCCGCGGTCGCCGGAGACGGGAGCCGCCGAGCGGTCGGCGTCCGCGGCCGGTGCCGGAGGGCCCCCGGATGGCGATTCCGCGGGGCCGCGTCCGCTAGAGCGGCTAGCCTCAAGTCGATGGGAACGGCGACCCAGGTCGGGGGCCTCGCACTCGATCTCGACGCGTTCGAGGGTCCGTTCGACCTCCTGCTGACGCTCGTTCTGCGCGAGGAGCTCGCGCTAGCCGAGGTCGATCTGGCGGAGATCGTGATCGCCTTCGTGTCGCACCTGGCCGGGCGAGAGCGGCTCGACCTCGACGCCTGCGGCGAGTTTCTGGTTCTGATCGCGGCGCTCCTCGAGCTGAAGGCGCGCGCTCTCTTCGCCGAGGAGGGAGGCGAGCTCCTCGAGCTCGATCCCGAGCAGGCCGCTGAGGAGCTCGCGCGGCGACTTGCCGTCTACCGGCGGGTGAAGGATGCCGCGCTCTGGCTCTCGGAGAGGCTTGCCGGCTTGGAGCAGCGCTTTTTCCGCCTCGGCCCGCCGCCGCTTCCGGCCCCCCGTGCGGCGCCCGAGCCCGAGGCGCAGGATCCCGCCGCGCTTTCCCGGGCGCTGCGGGCACTCGCGAGCGATCCACCCGTGCCCTCGACCGACCACATGGCGCTTCGCTTTCCGCCCGTCGCCCAGTTCATCGAGCGTTGGCGCTCGCTCCTGCGCCGCCGCACCCGCCTCGACTTCGACCAGGAGGTCGCCGGGTTCTCGCGTCTCGAGGTCGCCGTTGCCTTCCTCGCGCTCCTCGAGCTCCGCAAGCGGTGCGAGATCACGGTCTCCCAGGCGGGCCCCTTCGCCCCGATTCGCATCTTCCGCGCCCCCGCCGAGCAGAGCCTCTCGTGGAGCGGCCACTCCGCCTGATCCACACGGGCGACCCCGAGCGGCTTGCACGGATCTGCGAGGCGCTCCTGGTGGTCGCGTCGGCGCCGCTCTCGGAGGCGGAGCTCGCCGCGGCGAGCGGGGAGGACGTCGCGGCAATCGCCGAGGCGGTCGCGCTGCTCGAGGCGCGCCACAGCGAGGGGCGAAGCGGGATCGTGCTCGAGCAGGTCGCGGGTGGCTACGCCTTCCGTGCGTCCCTCGAGGCCGCCGAGGCGTGCGGTCGCCTCTTCGACCGTCCGGTGGGGCGCGGACTGACGCAGGCGGCCTTCGAGACGCTCGCGATCATCGCCTACCTCGGACCGTGCACCCGGCCGGAGATCGCGCGCATCCGGGGGGTCAACGTCGACGGGGTCGTCGCCGGCCTCCTCGAACGCGGAATGCTCGCCGAGGACGGACGCGACGAGCTGCTTGGGGCGGTCCGCTATCGAACGACGCCGCTGTTCGAGCGGGTCTTCGGGCTCGGGTCCCTCGCCGAGCTGCCGCGGATCGACGATCTCGAGCACGACGCGCTGGCGCTGCGTGACCGGCTCGAGGCGATCGCCGACCGGCGCGGAGCCTGAGGGCCCGCCGTGCGCGCAGGCGACCCGGATGGCTCACTCGGAGCCGAAGAAGAGAGCGGCGACTCGGGG
>Ga0302325_10021850_pt1 | contig 13395 bp, 8 predicted proteins | sample Palsa_T0_2_FD_201948 | JGI IMG/M metagenome (GOLD analysis project Ga0302325, IMG submission 201948) | Peat permafrost microbial communities from Stordalen Mire near Abisko, Sweden - Palsa_T0_2 | ecosystem: Environmental > Terrestrial > Soil > Palsa > Peat permafrost | place: Sweden: Abisko... | reverse complement strand
GGTGTCAGCACGACCTGCGGGAACTCCAGCAGTTCACGGCGCGGCGGTCGGCCGGCCAGCTCGCCGGCGTAGACGTCGAGTACCGCGCCGGCGATGCGGCCGGCCTGCAGCGCCGCGATGAGCGCGTCCTCGTCGATGACTTCTCCGCGCGCGACGTTGATCAGCACGGCGTGCGGCTTCATCGCGGCGAGCACCTCGGCGCCGATCATCTTCTCCGTGGCCGGGGTCAGCATGACGCAGACCGCGACGAAATCGCTGGCCGCCGCCAGTTCGGCCACCTTGCCGGCTGGCAGCAGCAGGTCGACGCCTTCGGTGTCCCGTTGCGGCGATGTCACCGAACGCCGCGTCGCGACCACCCGCATTCCCGCCGCGCGGGCGAGGCGCGCGACCTCCGCACCGATCCCGCCGAGGCCGACGATGCCTATGGTCGCGCCCGTCAGGGCACGCAGCGCGTAACCGCCGCGGGAGAATTCGCCGGCCGACTTCTGCCGCGTCGCCTCACCGAGACCGCGAGCAAAGTAATAGGCGCCGGCCATGACGTACTCGGCGATCCCAGTCGCCGACACGGCGCCGCGGCTTGAGGTGAGCATCACCTGCGAGTCCCAAAGATCGGTGCCGTGCAGGTTGGAGACGCCGGCCTGGGTGTGCTGGACCCAGCGCAGGTGCGGTGCCCGCCCGACGATCCCGTGCGGGACCGGGTAGCCGAGCAGGATAACCTCCGCGTCTTCTAGCAGCGGCTTTCCGCTATCGATGGCCTGAGCTAGCTCGTTTCCGTCTAGCACCTCTAGCCGCGGATCGACGTCCGTCAGCCATCCCAGCTCCGACCCCAGATTCGGCGCGATCACGACCACACGAGTTGTTTGCTGCACCGCTCTATTCTCCCATCGCGCGAAGACGGCACCGGCGCCAGCCGAACGTCCGCGGCTGGCGCCAGTTACCTACCGCGGCCCGGTCGGCGGACCGGATCCGGGTTGATTCCGGTCCGGATCTGCGTGGCCATGATGCGGCGGTCCAGCGGCCATCGGTATCCATCAGCGAACCGGCGCGTCGTTCTGGGACGCGATGATCCTCCGCAGCGCTAAGGAACTCGGCTGCCAGACCCTGCACTCAAGGACCTGAACCCCGGCCAGCAATACGAGAACGTTCAGGTCCGCAACCCATTCCTGGCTTAAGCCGTGGGCTACCCCGTCATCATGACCGCAGGGCGCGGTGCCGGGCAAGCGACGGCGTGCCCCAGAGGACCCGGCGCCCGGCGGAAAATTCAGCGTTTTGTCGGTGGTCTCGCATACGGTACTGAACTGTGCCCGCAGATGATGTCGGCCAGCTGGCATCTTCCAGCCTGGACCGGCTGAGTGCCTATACGTACCTGACCGTTCCTGACCGCGAGACCTACCTGGCGATCATGCGCGTATTCGCGACCACGCTGCTCGCCGACCTGTCGGCGCACGACGTGGCGGAGCGGCTCGGGGGCGCGCTATCGGCCGACAGCGTGGCCGGCAAGCTGGACAGCCTCAAGAACTGGGGGAACCTGCTGCCGAGCTCGCGTCCGGTGAAGGCATCCAGCATCCGCGAATACCATCGCGTCCGGTCGCGCTACCAGCTTTCGCCGCTGGGGGAGCGCGTGCAGCGCCAGGCGGACGAAGTTCTCGCCACCGCCGAGGCGGCGCGCGAGGTGAGCCGCGAGATGCTCGGCCTCGTCGCCCGCGGCCTCCGCGAGCTCTACGAGACGGCGCGGCTGCCGGGCGGCGCCGATCCAGCGGACTGCCTGGAGCGTGTCTCCACGCTGTTCGCGCAGTTCGGCCAGTTCGCGGATTCAGTGCGTGATTTCTACGCGTTTCTCGGCCAGGTCATTTTCCGCTACGATCTCGACTCCGCCGAATTCGCGGGCTTCAAGGAACTATTGCTCGACTACGCCGAGACAATCACCGACGATGTCGCGTATTTCGCGCCGCAGATCGAGCAGAGCCTGACCGGCTTGTGGCCATTCCTGCCCGGAATGCTCCGCCGGATCGACGAAAGCGACCAGGGGCTGGCGGCGCTGCGGCGCGCCGACATCGAGATCCAGCGAAGCCGCGGCCGTGATCTTGACGACTGGGCGAGCCTGCGCGCCTGGTTCTTCGACGATTCCGGGGAGGGCAGCCAGGTCAGTCAGCTCCGGGACGCCACCCTCCGGGCGCTGCAGGCACTGCTGGCTAACGCTAAGCGGATGATCCGCTCCTCCACGGGAGAGCTCTCCAGGCGCAAGGACCTGCTCAAGCTGGCGCGCTGGTTCGATGGTTGCGACGACGCCACCGCGCACGACGTCTTCGTCGCCGCCTTCGGTTTGTACGGGGCCCGCCACCTGTCGGTCGGCACCGGAGACGACGGCCGGGAGGTAGCCGCCACCACCAGCTGGTGGGACGCCCCGGCGGCGCCGGTGCCCGTCGCCCTGCGCGATCGCGGTTCCCGCGCGCCTCGCGGCCGCGCCACCAGCGCGGAGGACTACGCCGCCCAGCGGGAAAAGCTCCACGTTGAGGCAGCGGAGGCCACCCGGCGCCAGCGCGCCGCCGCCGCCGAGCTGAGGGCCGCGTCCGCGCGCCTGGCCCACGTCCGGCTGTCCGCCGCAGCGACGGGGCTGCTGCTGGACCTCGTGGCGCGGTGCCTCGCCGGCGCCTCGCCGGGTTTCGCCGAGGCGTCCGGGACAGATGACGATCTTGGCGTCCAGATCGTCCTCACCCGGTCACCGGGCAGCTGCGCGGTGGTCCGCGGCGCCGACGGCGACTTCGCCCTCGAGGGGCTGAGGCTGGCGGTCGGGACGGCCAGCGCGAGCAGCACGCAAGTCGGCGAGGAAGCCGGATGAATGATTTCGCCGCGAACCTGGCCGCGGAGCGTCGCGCGGCCGTCAGGCTCCTGCTCAGCGAGCCGCTCGCGACCGCGGCCGCCCACCCGGATGAGTTCCCGCTGATCCGCCGCCATGCTGACGAGCTGGCCAGGCAGTTCGGCCAGCTCCTCGGGTACCAGCTGACCGTCGAGCCAGGCTTTGCCCGGCTGCACAAGGCGGGCCTCGGCCATGACGCCGGCCGGCGGCTGGAGCGCTCTTCGGGCGCTCCGTTCACCCCCCGGACGTACGCCTACCTGGCGCTGACTCTCGCCGCGCTCGTCACCGCACCCGAGCAGCTGCTGCTGTCGGAAGTGGTGGCGCGGGCGCGGGCGGCCGCAGCCGAAGCGGGGATCGATCTCGGCGAGCCGAATCGGGTGACCGAGCGGCGTGCGCTCGTGGCCGCGCTGAAGCAGCTCATGGCCTGGCATGTGCTGGCCGAAGACGAGGGCTCGGTCGACTCGTATGCGGGAAACAGCGAGGCCGACGCGCTGCTGACCATCGACCGCGAGATCGCCAGGCGCCTCGTCAGCGGCCCGGTAAGCCAGGCCGCGACGCCGGACGACCTGATCGAGCGGGCCGCGTCGGCCGCCCAGGCGGGCCCGCGGCACCGGGTCCGGCGCCTTCTCGTGGAGACAGCAGTGGTGTACACCGATGACCTGACCGAGGAAGAACGTGACTGGCTGCGGCGCAGTCAGCGTCGCGAACAGCGGATACTGGAGGATTTCGCGGGCCTGGACGCCGAGATCCGCGCCGAGGGCGTCGCCCTGATCGATCCCGAGCAGGAACTGAGCGACGTGCCCTTCCCCGGCACCGGCACGGTCGCGTGGGCAGCCCTGCTGCTGGCCGGCAAGCTCGTCGGACAGCTCGCTCCCGGCACCGTGGCCACCAGCGTCGCCGTGCCGGAAGGCCGCATCGAAGAGCTGCTGGCCGGGCTTATCGAGGACCATCGCCACGCCTGGGCGCAGGAGTTCACTCATGCCCCCGCGCTGCTCTGTGACGCCGTTACCGACTTGCTGTGGCGGATGTGCCTGCTCAGGCCGGCCCGCCCGCCGGAAACCGGGTGGCGGCTGACCGCGGCGGCGGCCCGTTATGCACCGGAGGTCACCGCATGATCCCGTTCGCCCGGCACCCCGGCCGGTTCCGGCTCGCTCGCGCCGGGATTCACCAGGTGTGGCAGTACGACGACGAGTTCCGTTTCGGGGACGGGCGGCTGCTGCTGCGCGGCAAGAACGGAGCGGGCAAGTCCAAGGCCCTCGAGGTGCTCCTGCCGTTTCTCCTTGATGGCGACACCCGCAGGCTCGACGCGTCCGGCGGCGGCAAGACCTCGCTGAAGTGGCTCATGCTGGACGGCTGGGCGGCCGGCACGAACCGGCTAGGTTACCTGTGGGCTGAGTTCGGCCGGCTCGACGAGAATGGCCAGTCCCTGCGGCTGACGCTGGGCGCTGTGATCAGGGCGTCCACCTCGACCGGCGAGGCCAAGGCCGCCTTCTTCGTCACCCCGCTCGAGGTGGGCGATGACCTGCCGCTGCACGATCCGGCGCGCCGCCCCTCCGCGGACCAGGCCCGGGAGCTTATCGGCCACGAGAACTGGTACGAGCGGCCCGCGGACTACCGGGCCAGGGTCGCCCGCGACCTGTTCGGGCTCACTGACCTGGCTCGCTACCGTAACCTCATCCACCTGCTCTACGGGCTGCGCCGCCCGACGATCGGTGACCGCATCGAGTCCGGCGAGCTCGTCAAGGTGCTCAGCGACGCTCTTCCGCCGCTTGACGACGATGTCCTGGACAAGGTCGCGCGCAACCTCGATGACCTGGACTCGGTGCGAAGCGAACTCGCCCGGCTGGAGAAGACCAACACGGCACTGGCCACGTTCCTCCAGACCTACCGCGGCTACCTGCACGGCGTGCTCAGGGACCGGGTCGGCCAGGTGCGGAACGCACTCGACGAACTCGGCAGGCGCCGGAGAAAGGCCGGGGATACCGAGCGGGCCCTGGCGGCCGCCAAGGAAAAAGAGTCCGCCGCGCACGCGGTGGCCGGGGCGCTGGAGCAGGCTCGCGATACGGCCGACGCCGACCTGCGGACGCTCCGCGACAGCGCCGGCTACCGGGCGCTGCGCGATCTTCGCGACAAGCGCGCCACGCTGCAGGCGGTCAAGGAGACCGCCGGCGCCGCGTGGACGGCCGCGGGGCTGGCCCGCGACGGCGAGGCGACAGCGGCGCAGCGGCTGCGCGAGGAGGCCGACGAAATCGGCCGCGACGTGACCGATCTGCGCCGCTCGCTGCGCGAATCCCGGCGCGGCGCCCGCACCTGCGGCGTTGACGAGGCGCTGCTCGGGGAACCCCCGGCCGTTCGGCAGGAGACTCTGTCCGCCTCCGCGCCGGAACAGCTCACCGACCACGAGGGAGCCGTTCGCGAGGTCGTCCGGCCCGCCGCGGCGGGCCTGGACCCGGAGATCTCCGCGGACCTGACCGCCTGGCAAGCTCAGCTATCGGCCGCGGATGTTCTGCTGCGGGCCCGACTGCGCGCCGCCGCGCTGCTGGATGACCGCCTGAAGGACGTCACCGCAGCGGAGCGCAAGGCGGCCGGCCTGCGGCAGGAAGCGGACCGGTTCGACGGTCAGCTCACCGCCGCGCGGCAGCGCGAAGACGAGCGCGGCCGCGAGCTGATGAGCGCCTCGCAGCGGTACGCGGCGGAGATCCGTGCGTGGGCCGGCCGGCTGCCGGAGGCCGCGCCGGTCTCGGTCCTGGTCGAGGGGGCCGACGACAGCGACCTGCCGGCCGCCGAGCGTGCCGTCGGCCGTGACGTGCCGGATTCGGTGGTCCGCGTCGCGCAGGAGGTCGCCGATCCGGTCCTGGCGCGCTACGACACGCAGCGCGACCAGGCGCTGGACCGCGAGCGCTCGGCCGGCCGCGAGCTTTCCGCCGCCCGGGCGGACAAGCGGCGCTGGGAAGAGCAGGCCGATCCCGAGCCGCCGCCGTCGCCGTATTCCTCGGCGGACCGGGCGCCAGGTACCGGGGCGCCGCTGTACCTGCTGGTGGACTTCCATGAGTCGGCGACGCCGGCGGACCGCGCCGGGGCCGAAGCGGCGCTGGAGGCCAGCGGCCTGCTGAACGCCTGGACCTGCGCGGACGGCACGCTGCTCGCCGGCGATACCCGGGACGTCCTGCTGCGCGGCGATGAACCGGTGCCGGGCGCCAGCCTGGCCGGCGTGCTCAGGCCCGTTCCCGGGCACGGGGTCGGCCCGGCCGCCCTTGACCAGCTGCTGCGCTGCGTCGGGCTGGGCGAGTCGGCCGCGCACAGCTGGATCACCTTGGCCGGACGCTGGCGTCTCGGCGTCTCCCGCGGCGCCCACGCGAAGGACCAGGCCGAGTACATCGGCGCCGCCGTGCGCGCCGCCACCAGGCAGCGGCGCATCGCCGAACTGGCGGAACGCATCGCCGAGCTGGAGACGGTGCTGGCCGCCGCGACCGCGGCCAGGCAAGAGAGCGAACGGCTCCGCGACGCGCTCCGGACGGCGCTGCGCGAGGTACCCAAGAGCCGCGAGCTGACCGACGCCTGGTCGGCCTACGATCATGCCAGCGCGGAGATCACCCGGCTGGCCGTTGAGCTGCTCACGGCCCGCCGTGCGGCGGAGCAGGCCACCGCGTCGGCCGTCAGCCTGCGGACGCGGGCGCAGGCGCAGGCGACCAGCGAGGGACTGCCCGCCGATCGCGACTTGCTCGGCCGGCTTCAGGCTGATCTGCGCGAGCTGAGCCGCGCTCTGGACGGCCTTGGCCGTGACGCGGGACGAGCATGCGCCCGGCTGGAGGGGCACGGGCGCAGCCGCCGGTCCTGGGCGGCCGCGCGGCAGGCCCGGCTGGCTGCCGAACGCGACTATGCCAGCGCCCATGCGAAGCTCACCGCCGCCCGGCGGGAACTGGAGCTTCTGCAAGCCTCGGCAGGCGCCACCGAGCAGCAGATCATCGCCAGCGAAACAGAAGCGCAACGCCGCTTCGATGAGGCCACGAAGCGGCTTCCGCAGGCCAGGATCGAGGATCAGCAGGCGCACGACGCCGTGATCACCGCCGGCATCGATCGTGACCGGGCCGCCGCCGAACTGGCCGAGCAGGAACACTCCGTCGTGTCCGGAGGGGCGGCCCTGCGCCGGCCGCTGGGGCTGCCCGGGCTGCCGGTGGCCGCGGGGCTGGCTACGGTGGAGACGGTTCTGGGCACCTATGATTCCGCGCAGGACGGGGACGTGCGTGTCCGCATCAGCGCGCTGCGCGCGCTGGCCGGCGACGTCGCGGCCATGCTGGGCCCGGCCGGCGCCGACGTCAGCGCCTCGCTGATCATCCGCCGCGGCGAGGAACTGCGCGACGGGCTGGCGGGCGGATATGACGCAGAGGGCGACGAGGTAGACGGCATCAAGCGGTACGCGCTGCGCGACGACACCGGCGCACACGACGTGGCCGTGGTCGGGATGCGGATCCGCGCTGCCGCCGAGGAGGCCAGGAACCGCCTGTCAGCACGCGAGCAGGAGGTCTTCGAGCGCTACCTGCTCGGTGAGCTTGGCGATCACCTCTCCCGCCAGGTGCTGGCCGCGGAAACCCTGATCGCCGGCATGAACGACACGCTGGATCAGGTCCGGTCCTCGCACGGCATCGGGGCGCGCCTGCAGTGGGACCTGCTGAAGGACGGCGACGCTGGCATCAAGGCCGCCGTCAGCCTGCTCCGCCGGCCCTCTGCACTGCGCACCAGGGAACAGTCCGGTCAGCTCCGGGACGCACTGCAACGCCGCATCGAGGAAGCGCGGCTTGCCGACCCGTCGGCGGGCTACGCGCTGCACCTGCGCACCGCGCTGGATTACCGGGAGTGGTTCGAGTTCAAGGTCAAGGTGACCGAGGCGGCTAACCCCGATCGGGAGCGCGTCCTCAGTCACCGGACCGCCCTGAGCCAGGGAGAACAGCGGGTGGTGTCCTACCTGGTGCTCTTCGCGACGGCGGCCGCGCACTTCACCTCCGTCAGCGTCGCCGCGCCCGCGGCGCCGCGGCTGATCCTGCTGGACGACGCGTTCGCCAAGGTCGATGAACCGACCCACGGCCGGCTCCTGGGCCTGCTCGTGGAGCTTGACCTCGATTTCATCATCACCAGCGAGCGGCTATGGGGATGCTTCGTGACGGTCCCGAGCCTGGAAATCTACGAGTGCCTGCGCGATCCGCTCGTGCGGGGGGTGGCCACCGTGCACTTCACCTGGGACGGCCACCGCAAGCGGCTGGTCGGGGTATGACCCCGGCGGCTCGTTCCTGGCTGGGCCAGCCTGACCTCGCCCGCCTGTGGGACATGCTGCACGAGCGTCTGCAGCGCAACGGAATCGCTGTCCGGGGCCGGGTCCAGCTCGCCGACGCCAGCCATGCCGAACGGGAGGCACTGGCGCTGCTCATGGGCCGCGCGTACGCCGCGGGAGTGATCACCATCACGCTGACCGACCTTGACCGGCAGCTGCGCTCGGGTGCCGCGGGATGCGGACTGGCCGACGTGGTAGCTGAACTGCGCGGGCCGCTGACGAGCCGGCCCGCGTTGCGGGAGACCCGCGCGGCCGAGCGGGACCGCTTCTGGGTGGCGGCGAATGAGGCGCTGCGAGCCGCCAGGCTGGACGAAGCGGCCTGGGTGCCCGGCTGGCTCGAAGAGGTCAGGCGGGGCGGCACGCTCACCCGGCTTCCTTCCGTCCGGGCGGCCTCGCTGATCGAGCAGGCCGTCGATGTGCTGGCCCGGGTGACGGCGCCAGGCGAGGTGGGCGGCAGTCGCGGTGAGCTCGCCGAGCGCGTCACCGGAACCGCGCACGGCCTGGATGATGACACGGTCCTGGCCCGCCTGGTCCTGCGCGGCCTGGCCCGCGCCCGCGGCGAAGAGTTCCCGCGTGACGCCCGCGCCCGGCGGGAATTGTGGGAGGCCGCGGGCGTCGCTACTGACCAGGTGTCCAGCACCGTGCTGACGTACGGTCTGCTGCCCCAGGGGGATGACTGGGCGGCCCGGGTGCTGCGGCAGCGGTCGCTGGCCGGGGCTGAGACCCATCTGAGCATGCGGGATCTGCGGCGCATCCAGTGGCGCCTGCCGACGGACGTGGAGGTGTTCATCTGCGAGAATCCCCGGGTCATCGAAGCCGCGGCGGATAAGGGCGGCCGGCATCCGCTCGTCTGCACGTCGGGGAATCCCGCGACGACGGTCCTGGCCTTGCTCGACGCCCTCGCGGCCGCCGGAGCGCGGCTCGCCTATCGCGGCGATTTCGACTGGCCTGGCCTCGCGATGGCCAACCGGATCATCAGCCGGTACGCGGCCAGGCCCTGGCAGATGAACGCCGCCGACTACGAGCTGCATGTCTCCGTCGCCCGTGCCCGGGCTACGCCCTTGCAGCCGCTCGCCGGCCACCCCGTCGTGGCCAGCTGGGATCCGGAGCTGACTCCCGCCATGCAGGTCCTGGGCGTGTCTGTCCAGGAAGAATCGGCGCTGGAACTCCTCCTAGCCGACCTGGCCTAGCGCTCGTCAGCGGCAGCCTGGCACCGCCGCCCGTCAGCCCGACACGTTGAAGACCGCGATCACCTTGGCCGGACGCAGCCGCACGATCAGCTCGCCGGGTACCGCGTTGCGCTTGCCGTATTCCGCCGCGCGCTCGGGCCCCATGTACCGCGCCCCGAGCGCGGTGGCGGTCCGGAGCAGCTCCGCCGGGTCCTCCGACAGCTCGGCCTCGCCCTGGACCTGGACGAACGCGTACGGCGGCTCCTCGAGGTCCACGCACAGGCTGACCCGCGGGTCACGCGCCAGCGAGCGCCCCTTGGCCGTGTCCTTGCCGGTATTGAAAACGATGCTGCCGTCTTCGACGATGAACCAGACGGGCGCGACCAGCGGGCGCCCGCTGGCCGCCAGGTAGCTCAGCTTTCCGGTTCGCGTGCCCTGCTGCAGGAAGTCCCGGACCTCGGGATCGTTAAGAGAAGCCACAAAACCAGCCTAGGCCCGCGGGTAACTATGCCCCCGCGCACCCCAGGCGCCGAGCGCTAACCAGCCGCAAGCGAATTGCGGAAGCCGAACACCCGCCGTTCCCGCCCCAGCGCCGAGGCCACGATCCGGTCGCGCCACGGCGTGCTGATCGCCGCCCGGTAACCGGGCTCCTCCAGCACCTGCGGTCCCGCCAGCTCATGCACGGACAGGAACTCAGGCGCCGGCCCGTCCATCCCGCGCACGAGCCGGAACCTCCTGATCCGCTGCCATCCGGGCACCTCGAGCAGCATCGGGATGTGCTCGTCGGTGTACCAGGCCTGCAGGTCGTCCTCGGCGCCCGCGGGCACGGAGAGGGCCACGCACAGCAGGACCGGTGCCGGTCCATCCACAACAGCCCCGTCCGAGCTGAGCTGGGCGTAGATCCGGCGGTCCAGGGTGGCCAGGCCCGGCCCGACGGCCTTGTCCCGCTCGCTCGGGGACGCCGCGAGCGCATGGTATCCCGGGCTGTCCAGAACGTCGGGACTGTCCAGGTCGTACAGGACGAGCCACGGCGGCTTGGCGTCGTCCAGCGCGCCGTACCGGTACCCGCCGAGAAAACCAGCCACGGCCAGCCGGCGCGGGCCGTGGTCGTGGTCGTACCAGTCGTGAAACTCCGCCTCGGGCACGGTCCCCGGATCGGTGTAGACGTAAAAGAGCCCGTGAGCCATCTTGAGCGACCTCCCGGCTAGGCGACAAACCGATCGTATGCCAAGGCCCCGCGACGCCAGCGCGGCGTCACGGGGCCCAAGCACAGAACCAGCTACGAACCTCAGTCGACCGGTGCGGCCATCGGGTTGATGCCGGCCAGGTCCGAACGCTTGACCCGGATCGTGATGATCGTGATGATCAGCCCGAGCAATGCGATGCCTGCGGAGACCTCATATCCCTTGGCGAAGCCGACCGAGATGGCGTGGTCGGTCACCGCCTTGACCGCCGCCGCCTGCTGGGTCGCGGACAGGTGCGCCGAAGCATGCTTCGCGGCCGCGGCCGCCGCGGCGGTCTGCGACCGGATGCTGTTCGACACCGCGCTCCACGCCACCGTGCCCAGGATCGCCAGGCCGATCGACCCGCCGACCTGCTGGCCGGTGTTCAGCAGCGACGACGCGACCCCGGCGTCGCTGTCGGCCACCTTGGCCAGCGCGACCAGGGACAGCGGCACGAAGATCAGCCCCATCCCGAGCGCGGTGACCATCATCGGCCCCATCAGCCCCGAGACGTAGTGGCTCTGCTCGTTCAGCCGGGACAGCCAGAACAGCCCCCCGGTCGAGATCACGCCGCCCGCCAGCATCAGCGGCCGCGCCCCGATCCGGGCCACCAGCTGCGACGCGATCCCCGACGCCACCATGATCGTCACCACCATCGGCAGATAGGCGATCCCGGTCCGCAGCGGGCTGTACCCCCACACCTCCTGCACGAACACCGTCAAGAAGAAGAACATCCCGAACAAAGCGGTCCCCACGCACAAGCTGATCAGGTACGCCCCGGTCCGGTCCCGGCTGCGCAGCACCCGCATCGGCACCAGCGCATGCTTGCTCCGCGCCTCGATGATCCCGAACGCCACCAAGAGCACGACCGAGGCCACCAGAGACACGATCACCTTGGTGTCACCCCAGTGCGACACGCCGTTCTGGCTGGTGGCGGCATTGGACAGCCCGTAGACGAGCAGCCCCAGGCCGAGGCTCCCGGTGATCGCGCCGGGGAAGTCGAAGTTCCCCCGCCGCCGCGCCGACTCCGGCAGCACCCAGATCGCCAGCGCCGCCACGACCAGCCCGATCGGCACGTTCACGAACAGCACCCACCGCCAGTCCGCGTACTGCACCAGCAGCCCGCCCGCGATCAGCCCGACCGCCGCGCCCGACACGCTCATCGCCGCGTACACGCCCATCGCCCGGTTCCGCTGCCTGCCCTCGGGGAACGTCACCGCGATCAGCGACAGCGCCGTCGGCGCGGCGAACGCCCCGCCGATCCCCTGCACCACCCGCGCGGTCAGCAGCCACGCCTGGTCGGTCGCGAACCCGCCCAGCAGCGAGGCCAGCGAGAACAGCAAAATCCCGAAGATGAAGATCCGGCGGCGCCCCAGCAGGTCGCCGGACCGCCCCCCGAGCAGCAGCAGCCCGCCGAACGCCAGCGCGTACGCGTTGACGACCCACTCCAGGTTCGTCCCGGAAAAATGCAGCGCGGTCTGGATGTGCGGCAAGGCCACGTTCACGATGGTCGCATCAAGCACGACCATGAGCTGAGCCGTCGCGATCACGGCCAGGGCCAAGCCCAGCCGCCGCGACGGAGCCCCGGTGGCGCCGGTCCCGGCGGCGTCAGACGCAGCTGCGGTGTCGACCCCCCGGGTCGGCTGGCCGATGTCTGGATGTGTGGCGGACAAGACAATCTCCCTAGATTTGAGGGCGTAGCGAACTAACGCCGTGACCAGCGAGGTCACGCGCCGTGATTCCGTTTTTAAGATCTTCAGAGGCCGAACGGGCGGTGGTACCTGTGCACCGTCGGTCTCTTCCTTCCCCGTGTGACCATCATTCGCAGTTATGACGGTGGTTTGGCCTTGCTCTCATCGCTTATGACGAGGGAGCTGTCGCGAATGTGACACCATCACCTCCCGCCGCGGGATCTGAGCATCTTGCGCATCAGCCCGAGCAGGCAGCGGCGCTCGCTCGTGTCCAGCGTGGTGCACCAGGGCGCCTGCGCCATGAGCTTCTCGCAGACCCGTTCCCTGACGCTCACGCCTTCCGGCGTGAGCACGATGTTCTTGCTGCGCCGGTCCTTGACCGACGGTTCCCGCCGGGCCAGCCCGTGCTTCTCGAGCGCATCCGCGATCGTGGTGACGAAGGAGGGATCGCAGCCCATCCGCAGGCCGAGTTCCTTCATCGTCATCGGGGTCTCGAGCTTGAACAGGGCCATGGCGTCGCTGCCGGTCAGCCCGTTTTCTGTCGCGATCTTCTGCCCGAGGTCGTGAGCGTGCTTGATGAGATCGGTGAACACGTCACTGATCTGCTTGTTCAGCTGGTCGTCAGTCAGCGGTTCCACGTGCGGTACCGGCTCTGCGTCCAGGGCCAGTTCAGCATGCGGTACCGGCTCTGCGTCCAGGGCCGTCGCCGTGCCTGGCTGCGCTTCCATCTGTGCTCACCTCCGTCCGGATGTTCCTGAGCCTTCAACTATTACCTGAGTACCTCAACGGTTGAGTATCTCAACTATATTTCCGCTTGCTCCAGCAAGCAAGTAAATATCGCGTTAACTCGGCGAGCGGGCCCGGACCCACGGCCTGGCCGGGCCAACTGTTTGCCGCAGGGCGGCGTCTTTACTGCTAGCGCTCCCACTGGGAAGCTCACAAGAAGCACGGAGCGCCGCGAAGGGGAGGCTGACCGCGATGGCCCAAGCCGGAAGCGAAGCCGGGGACCAGAAGGGACCCGGAAGCGAAGGCGGGGACTCCCAGGCTCGCCGGACGATCCCCTGTCCGCCGCCGAGTCCGGAGTCTGGACGCCGTGCGTTCCTGCGGTTCGCCGCGGCGGCCGGGGGTG
>Ga0302325_10021848_pt1 | contig 13395 bp, 12 predicted proteins | sample Palsa_T0_2_FD_201948 | JGI IMG/M metagenome (GOLD analysis project Ga0302325, IMG submission 201948) | Peat permafrost microbial communities from Stordalen Mire near Abisko, Sweden - Palsa_T0_2 | ecosystem: Environmental > Terrestrial > Soil > Palsa > Peat permafrost | place: Sweden: Abisko... | reverse complement strand
ACCGTGTTACACCCGTGACGCAAGTGTGAATTGCTGAGGATGGGATCAATTTATCGTCGGCTGCCGGCACGGGATCCGAGGTAAAGACGCAGCTCACCGGCTCGACAGTGTGGTCGTGGCGATGATTCGCTATCGGGGGCGCAGCCGGGCGCGTCATCCCGATCGCCGTTTTGCCCGCTCAGGGACTCGCGAAGCCGGCCTGAGTCAGAACCCGTTGGCCCGTCGCACCGGTCACCAGATCGACGAACTTCTGGGCCAGCGCCGGCTGCGACGCATGTTTCAGAACGGCGATCGGATAGATATTCACGGCGTCGTCGGACTCGGGAAACTTGACCGCGGTGACTTTGTCACCGGCCTTTTGCGCGTCGGTGAGGTAGACCAGCCCGGCGTCATCCTCGCCACTGGTGACTTTTCCCAGCACGCCAGACGACACCGACTCCTCGCTGACCGGGTTGAGATGCACCCCGGTGTTGTCCTCGATGCGTTGTGTGGCGGATCCGCAGGGTGCCGCCGCCTGGCATACCGCGACGCGTACGTCGGGTTTGGCGAGATCGGCGAACGACCGGATCTGCTTCGGGTCGCCCGGGGCGGTGACGATCACCAGCGTGTTCGACGCGAAGTTGACCGGATCGCTGCCCGTCAGATCGGCCTTGACCACGGTGTCCATCTGAGCGCTGTCCGCTGAGGCGAAGATGTCGGCGCTGGCGCCCTGGGTCAGCTTGTTCGCGAGTTCCGACGAGATCGCGAAATCGAAATCGATTGTGGCGCCGGGGTTGTCGGTTTGAAACTTTCCGGCCAGCAGGGTGAATGCGGGCTTGAGTAAGGCGGCCGCGAACACGACGATCGAGTGGGCCGACGATGTGGATTCCGTCGCCGACGACGGTGTCTTCTGTCCGCAGCCGCTCAGGTCTGCCACCAGAGCCAGCGACAGCAAGCCTGCCGTCCACGCACGCGCGGTGCTGAGCCGGACGGTCACGGTGCCCAGCGTTGTCCAAATAGTGATCGCGCCGTGCCGGATTCGGAGTTTCATATCTAGCTACCGTCCAGTAACATAAGGAAACGTTAATGCCATACACGCCCTGAAATCCCAGGGACCGGCGTTGCGGTGTGCCACCATCGAAGCATCGGAGGACCGTTGCTCTAGGCGGAAGCCGCAGGTGCTCTTCACAGGCCGGCACCTGGATTCAATGGCGAATATGAGGAGGTCATGGCGGTGGAGGTACTGGTTACCGGCGGCGACACGGAATTGGGTCGCGTCGTTGCTGAGGGGTTCCACAACGAGGGCCATGCGGTCACTCTGCTGGGTGCGCGCCGAGATGATCTTGAGGTAGCCGCCAAGGAGATCGAAGCGGACGCGATCGTCTGCGACAACACCGACCCCGCCGCGCTGGCCGAGGTTCGACACCTCTTCCCCCATCACTTGGACACCATCGTCAACATCCCGGCGCCTCGCTGGAGCTCCGGTGACCCGCGCGCCTACTCGCTGTCGGATCTCGCCGCCGCTTGGCGCAACTCCCTGGACGACACCGTGCTGTCGGCCGTGCTGACACTCGAGACGGTGGGCGATCACCTCCGCTCCGGTGGGTCGATCATCAGCGTCGTGCCGGAGAACGCCCGCCCGGGTAGCGCCGAGGCCGCGGTCAAGGCTGCCCTCGCGAGCTGGGTCGCCGGTCAGGCGACGGTCTTCGGCACTCGCGGTATCACCGTCAACGCCGTCGCCGCCGGGCGCAGCGCGCAGCCCGGCTACGAAGGGCTGTCCCGCACGCCGCCGCCGGCTGCCGCCGAGATCGCCAGGATGTCGCTGTTCCTCACTACCGGCGCTGCCCGCCACATCACGGGCCAGATGCTGCACGTCAGCCACGGCGCGCTGACGCAGTTCGCCTAGCGCGTAATTCGCGGGAGCGACCTTCGCTGCTGAGCGCGGGTCACTAGGGTGGATTTCGTGACTATCCGTCTTGGCTTTCAAATCCCCAACTTTTCCTACGGCACCGGCGTCGAGCAGCTCTTCCCAACCGTAATCGCGCAGGCTCGCGAGGCCGAATCAGCTGGATTTGACTCGGTTTTCGTGATGGATCACTTTTACCAACTCCCGATGCTCGGCTCCCCCGACCAGCCGATGCTCGAGGCCTACACCGCGCTCGGCGCGCTGGCGACGGCGACCGAGCGAGTTCAGCTGGGCACTTTGGTGACTGGCAACACCTACCGCAATCCCACGCTGCTGGCCAAGGTCATCACCACCCTGGACGTGGTCAGTGCGGGCCGGGCGATTCTAGGCATCGGCACGGGCTGGTTCGAGCTCGAACACGACGAGCTGGGCTACGAATTCGGCACCTTCACCGATCGGTTCAACCGTCTTGGCGAGGCACTTCAGATCATCCTGCCGATGCTGAAAGGTGAGCGGCCGACCTTTTCCGGTAAGTGGTACCGCGCCGAAAATGCACTGGCCAACCCGCGCTACCGCGATCACATTCCGCTGATGATCGGCGGCAGCGGCGAGAAGAAGACAATCCCGCTGGCCGCTCGGCACTTCGACCATCTGAACGTGATCGCCGGATTCGATGAACTGCCAGGCAAGGTCAAAATTGTGCGGGAGCGCTGCGAGGAAATCGGGCGCGACCCCGCAACGCTGGAGACCAGCATGTTGCTGACCGTGCTACTCGACGACACCGTGAAGGCGGACCAGATCCCTGCGGAGATGAGTGGACGCATGCTGGCCGGAAGCGCCGACTCCATCGCCGAGCAGGTCCAGACCAAGGTGCTGGACGCCGGAATCGACGGCGTGATCATCAACATGCCGTTCTACACGCCTGGCGTAGTCACCGCCGTCGGCGATGCGCTGCGTCCGCTGGTCGGTCTCTGACCCCGGGAGCGAGCCGCGTCACGTCTGACGTTCCGGGTGTGGGCGATCACACGCCGTTAACGTCGATAATTGCAGGTCCGGGCGACTATCGTGGTGGTGAACGCAGTCGCCGCTGAGGAGCAACTACCCCATGAACGCCCAACCCGAAGTTTCCGGACTCAATCGTCGACACCGGGTTGTAATCATCGGATCCGGATTCGGTGGTCTGAACGCGGTCAAGAAGCTCAAAAGGGCTGATGTCGACATCAAGTTGATCGCTCGTACTACCCATCACCTATTCCAGCCGATGCTCTACCAAGTGGCGACCGGCATCGTCGCCGAAGGCGCGATCGCTCCCCCAACGCGGATGATCCTGCGGGGTCAGCACAACGCCCAGGTTCTCCTCGGCGACGTCACGCACATTGACTTGGAGGGCAAGTTCGTCGTCTCGGAGTTACTCGGCCACAGCTACGAAACTCCTTTTGACAGCTTGATTATCGCTGCCGGGGCCGGCCAGTCCTATTTCGGCAACGACCACTTCGCCGAATTCGCGCCCGGCATGAAGTCCATCGACGACGCTCTGGAATTGCGTGGTCGCATCATGAGCGCGTTCGAAGCTGCCGAGCGGTCGAATGATCCGGAGCGACGGAGGAAGCTCCTGACGTTCACGGTCGTGGGCGCCGGACCGACCGGTGTCGAAATGGCCGGTCAGATCGCCGAACTCGCGGACTTCACCCTCAAAGGCGCCTACCGCCATATCGATTCGACGAAAGCACGCGTCATTCTGCTTGACGCGGCCGACGCCGTCCTGCCGCCGATGGGCGAGAACCTCGGCAAGAAGGCCGCCGCACGGCTGGAGAAGATGGGCGTCGAAATCCAACTCGGTGCCATGGTCACCGACGTTGACCGTGACGGCATCACGGTCAAGGACTCCGATGGCACTACCCGTCGTATCGAGTCGGCGTGCAAGGTGTGGTCGGCGGGAGTCTCCGCCAGCCCGCTGGGTCGCGATTTGGCCCGCCAGTCGGCTGTCGAGGTCGACCGCGCTGGCCGGGTCAAGGTGTTGCCCGACCTGTCAATTCCTGGCCACCCCAACGTGTTTGTCGTTGGTGACATGGCCGCCTTCGACGGTGTGCCCGGGGTTGCGCAGGGCGCCATCCAGGGCGGCAAGTACGCCGCGGGCACGATCAAGGCCGAGTTGGCCGGCGCCGACCCTTCGCAACGGGAGCCGTTCCAGTACTTCGACAAGGGGTCGATGGCGGCGGTGTCGCGTTACTACGCGGTGGTGAAAATCGGTCCGCTCGAGTTCGGCGGCATCATCGGCTGGTTCGCCTGGCTGTTGCTGCACTTGGTCTATCTGATCGGGTTCAAGAACAAGATCACCACCGTGCTGTCGTGGATTGTGACGTTCTTGAGCGGTCGGCGCGGACAGCTCACGATCACCGAGCAGCAGGCCTTCGCTCGCACACGGCTTGAACAGCTGGCCGTATTGGCAGCCGAGGCTCATGAGGACGAGACGGCCGCGGCCGCCAGCTAGTTCTCGGCTTCGAGGTTTTGCAGCCGCACCTGACCGCGGGCCACGAGACGGTCGTCGGAGTCGGCGATGGTGACTATCCACAGCTGCTGTCGCCGTCCGCGATGCACCGGAGTCGCGGCGCCGTAGACCGTGCCGCTGCTGATCGCACGCAGGAAGTCGGTGTTGTTGTTGACGCCGACGACCGAGCCACCACCATTGGCGGCGATCCACGTGTATGCCGCGATGCTGGCCAGGCTCTCAACCATCGAGCAGTAGACACCGCCATGCACGATGCCCATCGGTTGCAGTAGCTTTGGCACGACGTCTAGTTGGGCCCGCGTTCGATCAGGATTGATCTCGGTAAATACCAGGCCCAATTCTTTGTCAAACGGCGCCTCCGGTAGTGGCTGCATGCCTCTTTGTTTACACGGCCGGCGACGTCACGAGAGATTCCGGGGTGTTGGACCTTTCGTGCGAGACGTACCACCGACCGATACTGTGAGCTCGTCTCAAAAGCGCTGTGAGCCTGGCTCGGAAGCGTTCGCAATTTTTTAAAAAACGCATGTTGAAAGGACGATATGGTCACGGCGACGACCGAGCCCGTGCGGCTACCGCCGGGTCCACGGATACCGAAGGCACTTCAGGGCCTCTGGTTCTTGCATGCCTACCACGAAATGTATGGCGCTCTCAGTCGACGCTACGGCTCGGTTTTTCGCGTGAATATGCCGCGCCTGGGCCATGCGCTGGTGGTCTGCGACCCCGTCCTGGTCAAGGAGGTGTTGAACACCAGCACCGATTTGCTCGAACGCGCGACGACGGGAACCGCCAGCCTGGGTGACGGGTTCGGCTCGGGGTCGACGTTCAGCCTTGCCGGGGATGAACTCCTCGAGCGCCGCAAGCTCGTGCTCCCGCAATTTCACGGCAAACGGATGCGAAGCTACGAGCCCATCATCGAAGAAGAGGTGATGCGCGAGATCGCGAACTGGCCGGAAGGGCGGGAGTTCGAGACGCTGCCATCGATGACGACTATGACTCTCGGCGCCATCCTGCGGGCCGTGTTCGGCGCAGAGGGAGCCGCGCTGGATGAACTGTACGACTTAGTCCCGCCCATGGCCGCGATCGTCGGCGTCTACCTGGCACTGCCTTCGAGCTTGCGGCGCGACCTTGGTCCATGGAGCCTCGGGGGCCGGTACATGCGGTACCGGCGCCGTTTCGACGCTGTGATCGACTCGCTCATCGCCGCTGCGCGGGTCGATCCCGCAGTGGAGGAGCGCAGCGATGTGCTTGCACTGCTGGTGCGGGCGCGCTACGAAAACGGTGAGCCGATAACGGATCAGCACATCGCCGACGAGATGCTGACCTTGCTGGTGTCCGGCCACGAGACGACCGCTGGATCACTGGCCTGGTCAGTAGAGCGATTGATCCGCCACCCGGAGCTGCTGTCGCGGCTGGCCGAGGAAGTCGACGCCGGCGGATCCGAACTTCGGCAGGCCACGATCGCGGAAGTGCAGCGCACTCGGACGGTTCTCGACTCCACCGTGCGGTGTACCAAGGCGCGTATCCGCTTGGGTGAGTGGGTCATTCCCGAGAACAGCAGGATCGTCCTGGCTATCGCGCTGGTCCATGATTCAGATGCCAGCTTCTCAGATGCGATGTCGTTCAACCCGGACCGGTTCCTCAGCAGTGCCGCGAAGCCGAAGGCCTGGATTCCGTTCGGCGGCGGCGTCAACCGTTGTGTCGGCGCGGCGCTCGCCACCATGGAGATGGACATCACCTTGCGCATATTGCTGCGCGAATTCCGTTTCGCGCCAACCGATGCGCCGGACGAACGACGACACTGGCGCGGTATTGCCTACCGGCCAGCGCGCGGCGCGCGAGCAGTGGTTCACCGACGAACCGCGAAGACGTCGCACGACGCCGATTCTGCTCTGGTGGCCGATCACAGCACCAGGTGATACGCCTGGCATACTCGCCGCTGTGACAAGCACTCTTCAGCGGTACCTCAAGCCGATCGACCCGTTACCGTGGCTGAAATTGGCCATGAACAAGTACTGGTACCCCATGATCACCCGCCGGTGGGAAAACGACGACATCGTCTTTCTCAACTGGGGTTACGAGGAAGAGCCGCCGCTGGGACTGCCGCTGGCCCCTGAGGATGAGCCCAATCGGTATTCCATCCAGCTCTATCACTCCACCGCTGGCCAAGCGGATCTCAGCGGCAAGAAGGTGCTGGAGATCAGCAGTGGCCACGGCGGCGGAGCCGCTTATCTAACGCGGACCTTCCACCCGGGCTCCTACACCGGGCTCGACTACAACCCGGACGGCGTCGCGTTCGCCCAGAAACGACACAACCTGCCGGGGCTGGATTTCGTGGAGGGCAACGCCGAGAGCCTGCCCTTTGCCGATGAGTCCTTCGACGCGATCGTCAACGTCGAAGCTTCGCACACCTATCCGCACTTCGACCGCTTCCTCCCCGAAGTGGTACGGGTGCTGCGCTCGGGCGGTCATTTCCTCTACGCCGATTTTCGCGGGTACCTCGAATACGACAACTGGGACGCGGCGCTGGCCGCGATACCGATGGAGATGGCCTCGAAGCGCGACATCAGTGCCGAGGTGCTGCGCGCGAGAGACAGGAATTCTGAGGTCCTCCTGGATCTGAACAGTCGCCACATACCCAAGGGCCTGCAGTTTTTCGGCAAGATGTTCTCCGGCGCACCAGGGACGCTGGCATACCGCCAAATGCAGGCCGGGAAGGCGTCCTACCGGATGTACCACTTCATCAAAGACTGACGCGCCAACCACGCGTCCCCCGGATACCAGCGAGCCCCGTGCGTGATGCACGGGGCTCGCTGTATCGAGAGACCGGGGGTCGCTGCAGCCCTCAGGACGCCGTCTCGGTCATGTATCGCTCGATGCCATCAGCATAGGCAAGGCTGTCCTAATTTCGCAAGAGATTGCCCGCCGCCGCGGACGGGCGACTGATTGGCCGCGCACCGGCAGGCCGAAGCCGACCAGCGCGTCAAGCACGGCCTGACCACGGCGCATGGCGGCCAACTCGTCGGCGCCGGCCAGCTGCGGTACCTGGGTCGCGGCCGCCACCACCATCGACCCGACGATGTGCCACATCGTCGGGATCGGCAGAGCGGCGTCGCTGACCGCGTGCAGCTTGGCGAACAACGGTTCCAGCGTGCGATGAGAACGGTGGGCGACCCAGGTCGTCAGTGCCGCCTCACTCGGCAGGCGCACCACGCCGTCGCTGTCGGCGACGTTCGGATCATCGGTGAGCACACGCACCGTGGGGTCGACGACGCCGGCCCAATCGATGACGCCGTCGGAGTCGACGTGAACCCAGAGGTTCTCCAGCCCGGTGTCCCACGCCCTGGCCTCCAGCACCACCAGCGCGACCACCCGGCCGATCACCGTGTGCACCAGCGTCGCCGCCAATTGCCTTGCGGCACTGCGCCGATCCATGTCCATTGCCGCCGCGTCGAACATGGTCTGCAGGCGATCGGTGCTCAATGCCGACGTCAGCGGCCACCACCGGCGAACGGAGACATCGCCCAGCACCGCGACACCGTAGACCCGGGGACACTGCGGATACAGTTCGCGCAGCCGCCGTGCGGACTCGTGCAGTGGCAGCATGCGGTCAATGGCCATCGCCGAGATCAGCGGGTCGTCGATCAGTATCGTCACAGGCAACCTCCTCTTGTGAGGTTAGCCTAACCATAGATTGAGTTCTATGCTGTGGGGGCCCTCAACGAGGTGTCGATGCACGACGGCGGGCAGCACGACTTCGGATTCCCGCCGATACAAGAGGTACGACCGTCGGTAGTAAGCGCGAGTACTCTGGGGACATTGCCAAGGAGATGAGCAGACATGGCTAAGCAGACGCGGCTCGGGGACCTCGAGCGCGCCGTGATGGACCATTTGTGGTCGACTCCGCACTCGCAAACGGTCCGTCAGGTGCACGAGTCGCTCTCTGAGCGCCGGGACCTGGCCTACACGACGGTGATGACCGTGTTGCAGCGGCTGGCCAAGAAGAACCTCGTCTCTCAGATCCGCGACGACCGCGCGCACCGGTACGCGCCGGTGCACGGGCGTGACGAGCTGGTCGCGGGGCTGATGGTCGACGCGCTGGACCAGGCCGCGGACACCGGCGACCGTCAGGCCGCGTTGGTGCACTTCGTCGAGCGGGTCGGCGCCGAGGAAGCCGAGGCGCTACGGCGCGCGCTCGACGAATTGGAATCAAGTCATCGGAAAGCCCCGCCTGGTAGCGCTCGGCCCGAGGACTGAGGGAGACTGAGAAAGTGTCCGGGCTGGCCTTCACCACTCTTGCGGTGATGCTGGTCGGCCCGGTGCCGGCCCTGCTGGCGCGCGCGACGTGGCCGCTGCGTGCCCCCCGCGCGGCGATGGTCCTCTGGCAGGCGATTGCGGTTGCCGCAGTCTTGTCGGCATTCAGCGCCGGCATCGCGATCGCCAGTCGTTTGTTCGTCCCGGGAGCTGACGGCCGGCCAACCGCGAGCCCGGCCGCCGAAATCGGTCGGCTCGGCTGGCCGCTGTGGCTTCTGGACGTCGCAGTGTTCGCGCTCACGCTGCTGATCGGCGCACGGCTGGCGGTGGCCGTCATCCGAGTCGCCGTCTCAACGCGTCGACGGCGGGCCCACCACCGCATGCTGGTCGACCTGCTCGGCCTGTCGTCGGATGCGGTCTCTGTCTCCGCCCGGGCCTGCGTCCGAGGTCGTGACCTGCGTGTGCTGGAAGTGGCGCAGCCGCTGGCCTACTGCCTGCCCGGTGTACGCGGCCGCGTGGTGGTCAGCGAGGGCACCCTGGACTCGCTCGCTGAGGCCGAGGTTGCCGCGATCCTCGGCCATGAGCGTGCCCACCTGCGCGCCCGCCACGATCTGGTACTCGAGGCGTTCACCGCCGCGCACGCCGCGTTCCCCCGATTCGTCCGCAGCGCAAGCGCTTTGGACGCGGTGCAGCTGCTGGCCGAGCTATTGGCCGACGACGCCGCCGTCCGGGTAGCCGGCCGCGCTCCCCTGGCCCGCGCCCTGGTGACCTGCGCGTCGGGCCGCACGCCGCTGGGCGCACTGGCGGCCGGCGGCACGCACACCCTGTTGCGGGTCCGACGGCTGTCCGGCAGCGGCAACAGCCTGTGGGTGTCGACAGCCGCCTACCTGGCAGCCGCGGCGGTGCTCATCGTGCCCACCGTGGCGCTGGCTATCCCCTGGCTCACCGAACTGCACCGGCTGTTCACCGCTGCCTAACCCGGCGACCGGGCAATCACCTCGCTTTGGCGATACTTTGCAGATACCTGAATCCCGCGGTGCCACAGTGTTCGGAGCGGGGCGTTGGATGGCAGTCACGAAACGAGAGGCGCACACATGAGCTCGTCGGATTCAAAGACCGGGACCGCGCAGATCGGCGTCACCGGCCTGGCGGTGATGGGCTCGAACCTGGCCCGCAACTTCGCCCACCACGGCTACACCGTGGCGCTGCACAACCGGTCGATCGCCAAGACCGACGCGCTGCTCAAAGAGCACGGCGACGAGGGCAAATTCGTCCGGTCGGAGACCATCGAGGAATTCCTGGATGCATTGGAGAAGCCGCGGCGGGTGATCATCATGGTCAAGGCCGGTGACCCGACCGACGCCGTCATCAACGAGCTCGCCGACGCGATGGAAGACGGCGACATCATCATCGACGGCGGCAACGCGCTCTACACCGACACCATCCGCCGCGAAAAGGCCATCCGTGAACGCGGCTTGCACTTCGTCGGCGCGGGCATCTCCGGCGGCGAGGAAGGTGCACTGAACGGCCCGTCGATCATGCCCGGCGGTCCGGCCGAGTCGTACAAGTCGCTGGGCCCGCTGCTCGAGGAGATCTCCGCGCATGTCGACGGCGTGCCGTGCTGCACCCACGTCGGCCCGGACGGCGCCGGTCACTTCGTCAAAATGGTGCACAACGGCATCGAGTACTCCGACATGCAGCTGATCGGCGAGGCCTACCAGCTGCTGCGCGACGGCCTCGGCAAGACCGCACCCGAGATCGCGGACGTCTTCGCCGAATGGAACAAGGGCGATCTGGACAGCTTCCTCATCGAGATCACCGCGCAGGTCTTGCGTCAGACCGACGCCAAGACCGGCAAGCCGCTGGTCGACGTGATCCTCGACGAGGCCGAGCAGAAGGGCACCGGCCGCTGGACGGTGAAGTCGGCGCTGGACCTGGGTGTGCCCGTGACCGGCATCGCCGAAGCGGTCTTCGCCCGGGCGCTGTCGGGGTCGGTAGCCCAGCGCAAGGCCACCACCGGACTGGCATCAGGTGACCTCGGCAAGAAGCCAACGGACGCTGCGCAGTTCATCGACGACGTCAGCAAGGCCTTGTACGCGTCCAAGATCATCGCCTATGCCCAGGGCTTCAACCAGATTCAGGCCGGCAGCGCCGAGTACAACTGGGGCATCAAACCCGGTGACATGGCCACCATCTGGCGCGGCGGCTGCATCATCAGGGCCAAATTCCTCAACCGGATCAAGGAGGCGTTCGACGAGGACGCCGATCTGCCGTCGCTCATCGTCGCGTCGTACTTCCGCACCGCCATCGAGGAAGCCATCGACAGCTGGCGACGCGTCGTGGTGAAGGCCACCGAACTCGGCATCCCGATCCCCGGCTTCTGCTCGGCGCTGTCGTACTACGACGCGCTACGCACCGAGCGACTGCCCGCCGCGCTCACCCAGGGTCTGCGCGACTTCTTCGGAGCGCACACCTACGGGCGCATCGACGACGATCCGGACAAACGCTTCCACACCCTCTGGAGCGGCGACCGCAGCGAAGTCCCCGCCTAGCCCCCATCACCGGGTTAAGGGGGATAATCAGGGGCGATGAGGTTTCTGGAGGGGCACCGTCCCGCGTACGACCTGACCTACAACGACGTCTTCATCGTGCCGAGCCACTCGGATGTGGCGTCACGCTTCGACGTCGACTTGTCCAGCAACGACGGCTCGGGCACCACCATCCCAGTGGTGGTGGCCAACATGACCGCGGTCGCGGGCCGGCGAATGGCCGAGACGGTGGCCCGCCGAGGCGGGATTGTCGTTCTGCCGCAAGACCTTCCGATCGCCGCGGTGCAGCAGACGGTGGATTTCGTCAAAAGCCGCGACCTGGTCGTCGACACCCCGGTGACCTTGGCGCCGGACGATTCGGTGTCCGACGCGCTGGCGCTGATCTCCAAGCGCGCACACGGGGCCGCGGTCGTCGCATTCGAGGGACGGCCGGTCGGACTGGTCACCGAATCGTGCTGCGACGGAGTCGACCGTTTCGCGCGAGTTCGCGACATCGCGATCACCGACTTCGTCAAAGCCCCGGTCGGAACGAATCCGCGAGAAATATTCGAACTTCTCGAGCACGCCCCGGTCGATGTCGCGGTGCTGACCGGCGCCGACGGCACGGTGGCCGGTGTGCTGACCCGGACCGGCGCGGTCCGGGCCGGCATCTACTCGCCGGCGGTCGACGCGAAGGGCCGACTGCGCATCGGCGCCGCGGTCGGGATCAACGGCGATGTGGTCGCCAAGGCCGAGGCGCTGACCGAGGCCGGCGTCGACCTGGTTGTCGTGGACACCGCCCACGGGCATCAGGTGAAGGCGATGGACGCGGTCAAGTCGATCGCGTCGCTGGACCTCGGTGTGCCGTTGGTCGCAGGCAACGTGGTGTCGGCCGGCGGCACCCGCGATCTGGTCAACGCCGGCGCGTCGATCGTCAAGGTCGGGGTGGGTCCGGGCGCGATGTGCACCACCCGCATGATGACCGGCGTCGGTCGGCCCCAGTTCTCCGCTGTCCTCGAATGCGCTTCGGCCGCAAAACAACTCGGTGCCCACGTATGGGCTGACGGCGGGGTGCGTCACCCGCGCGACGTGGCACTGGCGCTGGCGGCCGGCGCGTCCAACGTCATGATCGGATCCTGGTTCGCGGGCACCTACGAGTCCCCCGGCGACCTGTTGCGCGACCGCGACAACCGGCCGTACAAGGAGAGCTACGGCATGGCGTCCAAGCGCGCGGTGGTCGCCCGCACCACGGGCGACAGCGCCTTCGAGCGGGCCCGCAAGGCGTTGTTCGAGGAAGGCATCTCGACGTCCCGGATGGGGCTGGACCCGGCCCGCGGCGGCGTCGAGGATCTGCTCGACCACATCACCTCCGGCGTGCGGAGCACCTGCACCTACGTCGGTGCGTCGACGTTGGCCGAGTTGCACGACCGGGTGGTAGTCGGTGTGCAGTCCGCAGCGGGCTTCGCCGAAGGCCATCCGCTGCCGCTCGGGTGGTAAGCCACAACGGTTGACGGGCGTGTCGGCGCGGCAACGCTTGCTTGGGCGCGCCGCACCTTCGCTACCATCAAAGGTCATCATCCGTGGTTACGTCGAAGGAAGGGTCCCCGTGCCGCAGGCACCCGCGCCGTCCGGCGTGTGTGACGCCGACTCCGAGGAGCCTCCTTCTCGCAGGTGGCCTCGATGAATTTCGTCGTCACCCTGCTCAGCCTGCTGGCCATCGTCCTACTCACCGCCGGCACCGCACTGTTCGTCGCGGCTGAGTTCTCGTTCACCACACTCGAGCGCAGCACGGTCGATGCCAACGCCCGCAACGGCCGTCGGCGCGACCGGTACGTACGCCGGGCCCACCACACCCTTTCGTTCCAGCTGTCCGGAGCGCAGCTGGGCATCTCGATCACCACGCTGATCACCGGCTACCTGACCGAGCCGCTGGTCGCCGAGCTGCCACACCCGGCGATGGACGCGCTCGGCGTGCCCGACCGGGTCGCCAATGCGGTCGTCGCCTTCGTGACCCTGCTGGTCGTCACGTCGTTGTCGATGATCTTCGGTGAGCTGGTCCCGAAGAATCTTGCCGTGGCGAGGCCACTGCAGACCGCGCGCGCAGTCGCCGGGTTGCAGTTGCTGTTCTCCTGGCTGATGACGTGGCCGATTCGGTTGACCAATGGTGTGGCCAACTGGGTTCTGCGCAAGCTGGGGATCGAGCCCGCTCAAGAACTGCGGTC
>Ga0302325_10021842_pt1 | contig 13398 bp, 10 predicted proteins | sample Palsa_T0_2_FD_201948 | JGI IMG/M metagenome (GOLD analysis project Ga0302325, IMG submission 201948) | Peat permafrost microbial communities from Stordalen Mire near Abisko, Sweden - Palsa_T0_2 | ecosystem: Environmental > Terrestrial > Soil > Palsa > Peat permafrost | place: Sweden: Abisko... | reverse complement strand
CTCTCGAACTGGAGCAACCTCGGCGTCACCTTTCTCGACTCTCCCTCTGACGTACTGCCGCTCGCACTCAACTACTTGCACCTCAACCCGAATACCGCAAGCGCGCAGGACTACAAGGCGGCGGAGAGACTGCTGCTGGCGGTGCGCCCTTACATACGCACCTTTGACTCTCTTGAGTACGACACGGATCTAGCGAACGGAGAAACGTGCATCGCGATGGGCTACTCGAGCGATGCCGCTGCAACCCGGGCCCTATTGCGTGCGCTAGGCTCGCGAGTCCGCCTGGCCTTCACCGTGCCGCGGGAGGGCTCGTGCATCAGTTACGATGCATTTCTGATACCGGCCGCCGCTCCGGATCCAGAGGCTGCGTATCGATTTATAAATTTCCTGTTAGAGCCGAAAGTGATTGCTGCGATTACCAACGAGCTGCATTACGGCAACGACAACCGCGCTGCGGATCCCCTATGTCGAGGCGTCAATCCGACAGGATCAGTCAATCTACCCAGGGCAGGAACTGCGGGCGCGCCTGTACCAGCAAGCGGAAGCCGGGCCGGAGACTGAGCGCATTCGAACACGTACTTGGACCGCGGTGAAGACCGGCACGTAGGCTCATCAGCCTCTACGATTCGGGGAGTTCGGTGAACGCCAGGTAGGTCGGGTGGGGAACTCATTCGATTCCTCCCAGCTACCAAGACGCGTTCAGTGAGGCAGGACTGAGCTATGCGCTGGGCCCGGGCGTCAACTTCCTGGACACTGCGGACTCCTACGGTCCCTATCATAATGAGGCGTTACCGGCTGTGGCGCCGGTAGGTTGGCGGGCGCTTCGCCTCTGGCGTGCGACAAAGTGACTGTGGCCCGCACCCTTCACCGGACCGGTTGGATCGGTACGCCGTTCATCCCGGACAGAGGGCGCGAGCGGGAGAGGTTTGATTCGTAGCGGCCAGCCCCTCTCTTAGCTGTCCCGCAGGCACAGCAAGATGTCACATGGCGCCTGCGTCCGTGACGTGGACCGGCAGGGTGCAGCGCCGCATCAGCTATAATGTTGTCTCCCCGATGCGCGGCCGACCGGGGCGGCAGCATCGTCTTGCCGCGCACGGCACGGCGAAAGTGGCGGAACTGGCAGACGCGCTGGACTTAGGATCCAGTGGGGAAACCCGTGAGAGTTCGAGTCTCTCCTTTCGCACCAGATCCTTAGCCAAATCAATGACTTGAAAATTGATGGACGACGTAGATGGAAGTCTCCCTATCTGATACAGGCGGTCTCTCACGACGTATGGAGGTGGCCGTACCCGCGAAGGACGTGGCGAACGAGGTGCAGCAGCGCCTGAAGCGCCTGTCGCGCACCGCGCGCCTGAAGGGCTTCCGCCCCGGCAAGGCGCCCCTTGCCGTCATTACCAAGCAGTTCGGCGAGCAGGTGCGGGCGGAGGTCGTGAGCGATCTCATGCGCTCCTCCTTTGCCCGCGCGGTGAGCGAGCAGAACTTAAGGCCCGCCGGCGGACCGCGCATCGAGCCGATTGCGCTAGGTCCGGAGTCGGACCTCAAGTACGCCGCGCACTTCGAGGTGCTCCCCGACATCAAGGTGAATTCGCCCGAAGCGCTCGCCGTGGAGCGCCCCGTGGCCAGCGTGACCGAGACGGATATCGAGGCGATGATCGAGAACATGCGCTCGCAGCGCCCGGTGTTCACCCCGGTCGAGCGCGCAGCTCAGGACGGCGACCGCGTCGTGCTCGACTACCAGGTGCGCATCGGGGGCAAGATGCTCGAGGGCGCCGACCTCAAGGACGTGCGCGTGGTGCTCGGCAGCCGCCAGGCGATGCCCGAGCTGGAAGAGGGCCTGAAGGGCACGCGCGCGGGCGAAGAGCGCACCCTGAACGTTGTGTTCCCGGCCACTCATCCCAACAAGAAGCTCGCCGGCCAGTCAGCGGAGCTGCACCTCTCCATAAAGGCGGTCGAGGAACAGTCTCTTCCGCAGGTCGATGAGGAATTCTTCCGCGCGTACGGTGTCGAACAGGGTGGCCTTGAAGAGATGCGCACCGAGGTTCGCGCGAGTATGGAACGAGAGCTTGCGGATGTGATTCGCGGGCGTCTGCGCGCGCAGGTACTCGATGCGCTCTACCGCAACAATGCGCTCGATGTGCCGCAGGGCCTGATCGATGATCAGGTGCAGCAGCTGCAGGTGGACACCGCGCGGCGGCTGGGGATTCGCGACGTGAAGCGCCTACCGCCACGCGAGACCTTCCTGGAGCCGGCCCGCCGCCGCGTCGCCTTGGGGCTTTTGATCTCCCACATCGTCCAGTCCCAGGGCATACAGGCCGATCGCGAACGGGTGCAGGCGCGCCTTGCGAGCCTCGTGGAGAACTACCCGAATCCGGACGAAGCGCGGCGCGCATACCTTCAGAACCAGGATGCGATGCGCCAGGTCGAGTCCGCGGTGCTCGAGGACCAGGTGGTGCAGTGGCTCCTCGAGCGCGCCCAGATCACCGAGCGACCGATGACCTTCCGCGAGCTCACTGGCTTCGGCCAGCGCGAGGAGCAAGCGCAGCACGAGCACGATCACCCCCACGAGTACGAGCTCCCACACGAGCACGAACTACAGCCCGAACCCGGGCACGAACATCAGCACGAACAGGCGGAAGGCACATGAACGAGCGCGGCTTGAACTTGGTCCCCATCGTCGTCGAGCAGACCGCGCGCGGCGAGCGGGCTTACGACATCTATTCCCGTCTCCTTAAGGAGCGCCTCGTATTCATCGTCGGCCCGGTGGATGACTACATGGCGAACATCGTGGTGGCGCAGATGCTGTTCCTGGAGTCCGAGAACCCCGAGAAGGACATCGCGCTCTACATCAATTCCCCAGGCGGGGTGGTGAGCTCCGGGCTTGCCATCTACGACACCATGCAGTTCGTCAAGCCCGACGTCAGCACCATCTGCATCGGGCAGGCCGCCAGCATGGGCGCAATCCTGCTCGCGGCCGGCACGCGCGGTAAGCGCTACTGCCTGCCGCATGCGCGCGTGATGATCCACCAGCCCCTGGGTGGCTTTCAGGGGCAGGCGGCGGATATGGAGATCCACGCCAAGGAGATGCTCGAAACGCGTGACCGGTTGAACAGAATCCTCGCCAAGCACACCGGCCAGAGCGTTGAGCGCATCAAGCTCGATACCGACCGTGACCGGTTCATGGACTGGAACGAGGCAGTGCGCTACGGACTGATCGACAAGGTCCTGGAGTCGCGCGGGCAGCTACCGGCGGAGACCCCGGCAAAGCCGGCGTGATTTGCCCTATTGCAGCGTGCCGCGTTGCTTAACTGGGCCACTCGCGCGACAGATGTCAAAAGGAGTGAACTACGTCATACAAGTCCCGCACGCACAAAGACTTAGCTGTGCAGTGCGTTTTGCTTCGCGGCGCGACCCCGTGCTATAAGAATCGCATGAAGGGACCTCGATGAGTGAGGACTCACGCAGTCGTCACGACGACGGCAAGCTGCTTTATTGCTCCTTCTGCGGCAAGAGCCAGCACGAGGTTCGAAAGCTGATCGCCGGTCCGTCGGTATTCGTCTGCGACGAATGCGTCGAGCTGTGCAACGACATCATCCGCGAGGAGCTCGAGGATCGCGCCGAGCGCGCGCGCGACAAGCTCCCGAAGCCCCACGAAATTAAGAAGGTCCTCGACGAGTACGTCATCGGCCAGGAGCGCGCCAAGAAGGTGCTCTCGGTCGCGGTCTACAACCACTACAAGCGTTTGCAGACCCGCAGCGGGACCGGTGCGCGTTCCAAGGACGATGTGGAGATTGCCAAGAGCAACATCCTGCTCATCGGCCCGACCGGCTGCGGCAAGACGCTGCTGGCCGAGACGCTCGCGCGCCTGCTCAACGTGCCGTTCACGATCGCTGATGCCACCACCCTTACGGAGGCGGGCTACGTCGGCGAGGACGTCGAGAACATCATCCAGAAGCTGCTGCAGAAGTGCGACTACGATGTCGAGAAGGCACAGACCGGTATCGTTTACATCGACGAGATCGACAAGATCTCGCGCAAGTCCGACAACCCCTCGATCACGCGTGACGTCTCCGGCGAGGGCGTGCAGCAGGCACTTCTCAAGCTGATCGAGGGCACGATCGCCTCGGTGCCGCCGCAGGGCGGCCGCAAGCACCCGCAGCAGGAGTTCCTGCAGGTCGACACCGGCAACATCCTGTTCATCTGCGGTGGCGCCTTCTCGGGGCTCGAGAAGATCATCCTCAACCGCACGCAGAAGAGCGGCATCGGCTTCACCTCCGAGGTGCGCGACGTCAACACCCGTCCGCACGGGAGCGACCTGTTCCATGACGTCGAGCCCGAGGATCTGATCAAGTACGGTCTGATCCCGGAGTTCGTCGGCCGCCTGCCGGTGGTGGCAACGCTCGATGAGCTCGATGAGGGAGCGCTGATCTCGATCCTGACCGAGCCCAAGAACGCGCTCACCAAGCAGTACCGGCGGCTCTTCGAGATGGAAGGCGCGGAGCTTGAGTTCCGTGACGAGGCGCTGCGCGCGGTCGCGCATCGCGCCATGCAGAGAAAGACCGGCGCCCGGGGCCTGCGCACCATCCTTGAGACGGTGCTGCTCGACACCATGTACGAGCTGCCCTCGATGCGCAACGTGGCCAAGATCGTCATCGACGAGACCGTGATCGAGGGCCAGACCAAGCCCTACATCGTGTACGGCACGGAAGACACCCGCATCGCCAGCGTCGACGAACCACGTCGCGCTTCGGGCTCAAACCATCACTAAGGCCCCTTGCACGCACCGTCGCGGGGCAAACGCGCGGGGCGTGAGCTGCGTCACCCTTGAAACGCGCAGCAACGGACTTATTCTCGCTACACTAGGCTCACAAATACCGCCGGCCGCGGTGCCCGAGGCCTCGGCCACCACCTCTGATCGAGGGCTTGAGCGTGTCTGAACCGACGACTCCGACGACTACGACTCTTCCGGCTTCCCTGGAGAACGTGCCGGTGCTGCCGCTGCGCGACGTGGTGGTCTACCCGCACATGGTGATTCCGCTGTTCGTGGGACGCGAGAAATCGATCCAGGCGCTGGACGTCGCCATGCGCACCGACAAGCGCATCATGCTGGTCGCGCAGAAGCAGGCCGACGTCGATGACCCGAAGTCGGATGACCTGTACCGCATCGCCACTGTCGCGACCATTCTGCAGCTGTTGAAGCTACCCGACGGCACCGTCAAGGTGCTGGTGGAGGGCGTGGACCGCGCGCGCATCGAGAAGCTGCACGCCGGGGAGTACTACGCATCGGATGCGACGCTGCTGCCCGATTCCGAGACCTACGACGAGAAGGAAATGGACGTGCTCGCGCGCTCGGTCATTTCCCAGTTCGAGCAGTACGTGAAGCTGAACAAGAAGGTGCCGCCCGAGGTGCTCACCGCGCTCGCCGGCATCGAGCAGGCCGGCCGGCTCGCCGACACCGTGGCGGCGCACATGTCCTTGAAGCTCGCCGAGAAGCAGAAGGTGCTCGAGATCCTCGACGTCAAGAAGCGCCTCGAGCACATCCTGGTCGCCATCGAGAGCGAGATGGACGTGCTGCAGATCGAGAAGCGCATCCGCGGCCGCGTCAAGGCGCAGATGGAGAAGAGCCAGCGCGAGTACTACCTGAATGAGCAGATGAAGGCCATTCAGAAAGAGCTCGGCGAGATGGACGAGGGCGGCAACGAGATCAGCGAGCTTGAGCAGAAGATCGCCAAGGCTGGCATGCCGAAAGAGGCACGCGACAAGACCACGAGCGAACTGAACAAGCTGAAGATGATGTCGCCGATGTCGGCGGAAGCCACCGTGGTACGCAACTACATCGACTGGCTGATCAAGGTTCCGTGGAAGAAGCGCACCAAGATCATCAAGGACATCGCACGCGCCCAGAAGGTGCTGGACGAGGATCACTACGGCCTGGAGAAGGTCAAGGAGCGAATCGTCGAGTACCTCGCCGTGCAGCAGCGAGTCGATAAGCTCAAAGGCCCGATCCTGTGTCTCGTCGGTCCCCCGGGGGTGGGTAAGACCTCCCTCGGTCAGAGCATCGCGCGCTCCACCAACCGCAAGTTCGTGCGCATGTCCCTAGGGGGCGTGCGTGATGAGGCCGAGATCCGCGGCCACCGCCGCACCTACATCGGCTCCATGCCCGGCAAGATCGTGCAGAACATGGCCAAGGCGGGCGTGCACAACCCGCTGTTCCTGCTCGATGAGGTCGACAAGATGTCGATGGACTTCCGCGGCGATCCGTCCTCCGCGCTGCTCGAAGTGCTCGATCCGGAGCAGAACTCGACCTTCAACGATCATTACCTCGAGGTGGATCTGGACCTGTCCGAGGTGATGTTCGTGTGCACGGCGAATAGCCTCAACATCCCGCCCCCGCTCCTTGATCGCATGGAAGTCATCCGACTGCCCGGCTACACCGAGGATGAGAAGCTCAATATCGGGCGGCGCTATCTGGTACCGAAACAGATGAAGAGCAACGGGCTTAAGCCCGATGAGCTCAAGCTTTCCGACAGCGCGCTGATGGACATCGTGCGCTACTACACCCGCGAGGCGGGCGTGCGCAACCTCGAGCGCGAGATCGCGAAGATCGGCCGCAAGGCCGTGAAGCAGATGCTGCTGCACAAGAAGCAGCAGAAGTCGGTCGCGGTCACCCCGCGCAACCTCGACAAGTACCTGGGCGTGCGCCGCTTCCGTTACGGCAAGGCCGAGGACATGAACCGCGTCGGCCAGGTCACAGGTCTGGCCTGGACTGAGGTGGGCGGGGAGCTACTGAGCATCGAAGCAGCAGTGGTGCCCGGCAAGGGCAAGCTCCAGCACACCGGACAACTCGGCGAGGTGATGCAGGAGTCGATCCAGGCTGCGATGACCGTAGTGCGCAGCCGCGCGCAGATACTCGGACTTGAGCCGGAGTTCTACCAGAAGCACGACGTGCATCTGCACATCCCGGAAGGGGCGACGCCGAAAGACGGCCCGAGCGCCGGCATCGGCATGTGCACCGCGCTGGTCTCCGCGCTCACCAAGATCCCGGTGCGTTCGGACGTGGCGATGACCGGTGAGATCACGCTGCGCGGAGAGGTGCTGCCGATAGGCGGGCTGAAGGAGAAACTCCTGGCAGCGCATCGCGGCGGCATCAAGATCGTGTTGATTCCGGATGAGAACCAGAAGGATCTGGTCGAGATCCCGGACAACATCAAGGGGAACCTTGAGATCAAGTCGGTGAAGTGGATCGACGAGGTGCTGGCCATAGCGCTGACGCAGCACCCACTGCCGCAACTGCAGGCGGACGCACCGCCGGCAGCTGCCGCGGGCGCGACGGCCGAGGATAAGCGCAGGCCCCGCAACGGTCGGCGCGTCAAGCAGGTCGTCCCGCCCGCGCACTGAAGGCGGGCGAGTGCGGCCTGCCACGCACTCTTTGGGGATGGGTGCTTAGCTCAGCTGGTAGAGCGTCGCCCTTACAAGGCGAATGTCGGCGGTTCGATCCCGTCAGCACCCACCAAATTCAATAACTTACGCTCAGAAGAATCTGCAGCCATGCCAAGCGCTCCGTGCAGTGAATTCCGGTGTCCTAATATTGTTACGGATACATGGCTAGTATTTATTACGGTTAGATGGCTATGATTTATTACGGATAGAAGGCTGGTCATTCTTACGGATACAAGCGCATGGCGAGGGCATCTCCTCTGGAGCAGGCACGAAGCTGGTGGAAGGAGCGCACAGACGCGGAGCGCTACGTCGTGCCGTCCGCGGAAGCTCCGTCAGTCGCCGTTGCCAAGGTGCTGCGGCAGGAAGGACTGGTGCTTGACGTCGCGGGCAAACGCGTCTGGATCCTCACCCCCGGGAAACCGAACGATGCCCGAGCAGGTTTCCTCGCAAACTACTGGCCGGTGGTCGCGCTCGTTCTCAAGCGTTACGAGCCGGCGGCAGTCGCCGGCCTGGCCGCTATCCGTCTGCACCTCGAGGATTTCTCTCCACGTGAAGAGCTTCCGGCGTACCAGCGAGCCAATCACAGCGAGTATGCGCTGATACTTCACCCGGGCTTTCGTCTGCGACTGCGCCCGCGCACTCTGGATGAGGCCAATGTCGTCACGGTAACGGCACCCGGCAACGTGCTTATTCCCGTGCAGAGCGCCGCGGACATCCTCACAACGCTTGACGAGGGCGAGGTGACAGCCGGCCTCGAACCCATTTCGGCCTGGCTCCGCCACCTGGTCGTACGTACTCCGGATCTCGAGGCTGCGGTGGAAAAAAATCCGCGGCCCGTGATCATGAAGCGCCTAGCCAATCTCTCATCCGAATTGCACAACGAGCCGCTCGCCCGGCAGCTGGGGCAACTCGTGCGCCGGATCTCACATCGCGAGACTACCCCCTCGCGCACCGGCGTGGGTGCGCGTATCGCGATTCCACCCGTCCTCCAGGACGCGCCGCGCGGCACCGGTTCTCCCTGGCTTGATGCTCAGGCCATGCGCCTCGCGCGCCAAGAAGTCGAGGTCCGCGGCTTCGTGGGTAGGGCCGTCGCGCAGCTTCCGAAGTTCAACTGGGCAACACTGCACGCCAATGCCGAGCAGAACAAGGCCTGCGATGCATACCACAGCACCACAATGGAAGGGTATCGGATCTCCCGCGAGACATCGGATGCCATCGTGCGCGGAGAGCCGCTGCCTGGCGGACCGCAGGACCGGAAAACCCTCGAGGCTGCAATGGCCGTGCAGGGCTACACCGTTGCGTACACGCAAGTACTTGAGCGCGCGCGCGCAAAGGATCCCATCGACACCGCTCTCATTCTGGATCTTTACGAGGCGCTATTCCGACCGTCGGTGGATGCAGGTGTCACCGACTCGGCCGCTTTGCGGGGGTGGCGTGCCGCGAGCGTCGGGCTTCTCGGCTGGCGCTACGTGCCGCCGAATCCGAAGAAAATCCCCGATCTCATCGGCGGTCTTGAGCGATTTGCGGCACGCAAGGATCTCGACCCGATCACTCGCGCGCTCCTTGTGCATCTGGAGTTTGTAAGCATTCATCCCTTCATGGACGGCAACGGCCGCCTTGGGCGGCTCCTTATGAACCACGCCCTATTGAGTGGAGGCTTGCCATGGGTGACGATTCGAAGCGACGAGCGCATTCCATTCTTCAAGGCGATCGAGCAAGCGCAGGTGGATGGCGAGGCGGGCTCCTTCATCGAGTTTGTCTGGCATCTGATCCGCCAAGCGGCAAGCGAACTCAAGCCCAGAGCACGCCGGCGGCGAGTGCGAGGAAGGCGTCGGATGCGAAGAGGTGAGGTTGTCCGTTGAGAAGCGACCTTTAGTCCAGCGGTCGAAAGGACTGCATCGCACGTGATCCCCCAACTATCTTCGTTTCGCATTCGACAGTCGCCTGGGTTTCGGCAATCGCGCGCTTCTATATGCCCTCGGCGCATATCGGTCGGGTCTATCCGGCCCCGCTCAAGGAGCGCGACGATCGACAGCCGAGTCCGCGCTTGCTTAGGGCTGATGCATGGCCGCCGTCAGGATCATTCGTCCCACGAGTAGACCTTGCGCTACCAGCTTTGCCGCTTAAGGTTCGCGACCGCATCGAAATGCTCATCGCGGCTGAGCATTGGTGCTGCGGCTCGGGCACTCGGGGCCGTGCACGACCGCACTCTGCGTGGCCTTACCGCGCGTCAGGTCCCCGCCAAAGGGTTGACGATCTTGACTCCGGCGATTATCTGGCCAGCATTCAGATACTCACTATAGACGTGCGTGGCTTTTGCTTGCTCTGCGGAGGCCACGATCAGGGCGTCCCAAAACATGATCTGTGCCATTTCAGCGATATCGATCGCCCGCGTGACGGTATCGGGCGTCGTCGGCTCGTGCACCCACGCACCATAGCTACTCACCACTTCCCGTGCCGTTGATCGGGCGCCGGGGGCGGCCAGCTTTCTAGTTACGCTGATATAGAATTCCTGGAGAACCTGCACGGACAGCCGGCCGGCACCGGACTCCCACAACAGCCGCAGGCTCTTGACCGCTCGGTCGCGTTTCGGCCCAGCATCCGCATCGTGAGCATAGACGAGGATGTTCGAATCAACGAAGACGACGTCGCTCATGCAATTCCTCGCGACTCAGGGGCGTACCTCCGAGCCGCAGCGGATTGGAAAAGAGGGCAAGAGCGCGTTTGCGCGCCGCGGAATACCGCGCATCGTCTGCGACCAGTTCCCGCAGCTCGTCTGCGAGCAACGCACTCACGCTACGTCCCCGGCGTGCCGCGATGGCGCGGGCCTTCTTCAGCAGTGCCGGATCGATCGCTACAGTAATGTTGTGCTTGATCGCCATGGTTTCAGCCCATATTCGTCTCACGTAAAATACGTGAAACGTGTTGGCAAGTCAAACGAAGGTCTTGATCGTCGTGCTCGATCGGGCGCAAAGGTGGTCTGCGCAGATAGTGGCAAGCCCGCTAGCAGTAGAGAAGTAGTAACACCGCAAGATGAACGCAAGGTGCCATATACGCTCCGTTAAGTGTTATTCAAACCACCGCTCTTCAAAGTCAGCAAACAACCATCCGGGCCGACGACCGAGAGCAACGAAAACCCAGCGGCACTGACCTCTGCGGCGAGTTCCTCAGGCCGGCGGGTTTAGCCTATGGAAGGGCCTGCCCGCGGTTTAGCAGAGGTGAAAGGGCTGTACCGGCAGATTGATCTAGGCGCCCTCGCAGGCCGCGCAGATGGCCGCACGGCCGGTCGCTACCCAGCGGCCCGCCGCACCAGTTCTATATAAAAAAGTCACTGCTTGAGGCCATCGTGTTCATCGGCATCGAGGGCAGGTTGAGCGCAGTAGTATTTCCTACCGCGACAGTGGCTCAACGCGCCGCAAGTTTTGCTTCGCTACGGTCAACAGCACAAAGGCGGCACAGATAAACAGCAAGTATCCAACGGCACAGACCAATGCCAATACGCCGTATGAGCTGACATGCAGGACAAATCCGCCGATGGCCGGTCCGATTGCGCAGGCAATTAACTGAACAAACCATGCAAGCATGGCCAGTCGCCCACTCGTGTCTGCCTGCGAAAATAGGCCCATTTGAATCGGATACAACAGGGTCCAGAAGAACTGAAAAGCCGACAAGATGATCGAGAAGGCAAGCGGGTTAGAGACGTAGATAGCTGCGTACGTGCTCGCGGCACCCCCGATCGCGGCCACAATAACGATCAACATGCGCGGCAAGCGGTTAACCACCAGGAAGGCGGCGATCGCGCCTACAGGGCCGCCCACTAGCCACGCCTGGGCCACCGCGGAGGAAACGGTTGCGACACTCATATGATGCCCGGCACCCACATCACCCGCGTAGCTCCAAAACATGGTGGCACTCACGAAGTACGCAACGGTCACCGCGCACGTCAGCATGGACAGTGCAAATGGAACAGTTGCAGAAGAGGCATTCTCTCGATGCAGAGAACGCTCCCGATGAGTTTTCGGAAACAGCGGAATCATCCACAAGCACAGAGCCGTGGCACCGGCGATTGCCGCGTAGACTCCGCCGACTCCGAGCATGCGAAACAGCGCTGGAACCGCGGCCGCCAGCAGTCCGGGACCGACCAGAGTGACCATGTTAAATATGGCGAAGTTGCGGTCGGCTCGCTTGGTAGCCGCCAAAAGCCCGATACAAACCACCGTAAGACCACAGCCGATGCCGGCCACCGCCCTTAGCACCATTAACGATCGAAAAGAAGAATCAACGCCAACACTCAGGCCGTTGCCGACGATGATGAATATGAGCGCCGCGATGACAAGCTGGCGGCTACCGACCCGTCGCACGACCGCCAGCGCGCCTGCCGCCCCCAGAGATTGCCCCAACATCTCCGCGGTAACGGACAATCCCGCGGATTGAACATCGAAATGCGCGAGTCGCTCGAGCCCGTCGACCAATAACGGGAACACTCCAAAGGACAAACTTCCGGCAGCCAGCACGCACTGTATGGCCACGAGCGCAACAGTGCCGGGTTCCCACATTCCGTCCTGCGATTCGGCGGCTGTTACGCTTGCTACCATGAGCAGCCTGCTTCCATACCTGTAATTTCGCGGATTCGGTCCTCCTCCACGATGACGGTCGCACCATCGTTCAGCTCTGCAGCTACCCCGTCGAATACGCTCCCATCGCGCAAAACGGTGATCATTGCCAGCTCTCTCGCTAAGAAGTAGTCATCCCGTGATCCGGCATCTCACTTACACGGTGCGGACAATATTTCTCTGCATGCTGCATCGTGATCACGCCATTTCAGTAAAGCGTTCAAACCGACCTGGCTGCCACAGAGCAAGTGTGCGCAGCACTCCGCGTCGGATCGCCGCCCCGCGCAGCGCGTCCACACATCCGACCTCCGGAGGCGAGGGTGTCGTCGGTACTTTGTCGACCGTTACCTGTCCGCTGCGATCGTCGTACACCACCAAGTCGGCAAAGGTGCCGCCGATATCCACGCCTGTGCGTGTTGCCGTCGTTCTCTGCGCTCCGGGCATCAAGCTCGAGGAGACAATGTGTCGCAGTCAGAATGTCTTCGACACCGTCATTCCTATGGTGCGGGGCTGGATATAGATGAAAGCGTTCGTGGGAATCAAATCGAGCCCGCCGTCGAGGACGGCGCGCTTGTCGGCCACGTTATTGACGTACAAGTTGAGCCTCCAGGTGTCATAGTCGAGGCCTGCTCGCAGATCAATCTTCGTGTAGGCAGGCAGATCTTGCCGCTCGGGAGTGGTCAGGTAGATGCTCGCGAACTGTCCTAGGCGATCGGGGACGTAACTCACATCACCGCCGACGAAACCCGTCGCACCGTGCATAAGAGCCGTGAGAGGAAACCTCTGCTCCAACGATAGATTCCCGGAAAAGGGCTCGCTATAGGGTAATCGATCCCCGGATTCTCCGATCACGGAGCTTCCCGGCGGCATCGGCTCCGTCAGCTTTGCATCGTTCCACGCGACCCATGCCGTTACAGACAGGCCCGTTAGCGGCCTTGCCTGGGCTGACAGCTCCACTCCCTGACTCTTCGCCTTGCTCCCGTTGGCGTAATAGAAGATACCGGTGATCGGATTGGCCAGTTGCAGCTGGATGTCCTTCCACTGGATGTAGTACACCGAAGCATCGAGCTGCAGCCGATGATCGAGCACTTCGCCTTTGGCGCCGATTTCATAATTTACCGTTGTGTCAGGGTCGTAAAAACGCGGCACCAGGATGGTACTGCCCTGTACGTTAGGGCCGCCCGGGCGATAACCCGATGCGACCCGTGCGTAAACCATGGAATCCGGCGAGAGTTTGAATTGAGGAGCCACCAAATACGTGAAATCGGTGTCCTCGTAATGTACTTTCGGAAAGTCGAAGGGTGAGGGTGAACTCTCAAATAGGGGAACATAAGGTCCGACGTCGTAC
>Ga0302325_10021841_pt1 | contig 13398 bp, 11 predicted proteins | sample Palsa_T0_2_FD_201948 | JGI IMG/M metagenome (GOLD analysis project Ga0302325, IMG submission 201948) | Peat permafrost microbial communities from Stordalen Mire near Abisko, Sweden - Palsa_T0_2 | ecosystem: Environmental > Terrestrial > Soil > Palsa > Peat permafrost | place: Sweden: Abisko... | reverse complement strand
CCCGTGCTCACCGGCTTCACGCTGCCGAAACTGCTTTGGGTGCGCGACCATGAGCCGCGCCATTTCGAGCGGCTCCGCCAGGTCCTGCTACCCAAAGATTATGTCCGCTACCGGCTCACGGGCGAGTATGCGTCGGAGGTTTCGGACGCATCGGGAACCGCGCTATTCGATGTAGTCAACCGGCGCTGGTCGTTCGAGATGGTGGATGCTCTGGGGCTCGACCGCGCGATTCTGCCGGTCTGCCGCGAATCGAGCGACGTCACCGGCGCTGTCACGGCGGAGGCCGCGGCGCTGACGGGCCTGGCCGCGGGCACACCGGTAGTGGGCGGAGCAGGCGACCAGGCTGCCAGCGCGGTCGGCAACGGCATCGTCGAGCCCGGCATCGTTTCCTGCACCATCGGAACCTCGGGCGTGGTCTTCGCGCATATGGAGAAGGTGGCGTACGATCCCGGCGGCCGCGTACACACGTTCTGCCACGCCGTCCGCGGCAAATGGCACGTGATGGGCGTGACCCAGGGCGCGGGGCTCAGCCTGCAATGGCTGCGCAATCAACTGATGCCGGGCACGGATTACGACGCGCTCACCGCCGAGGCCTCGCGGGCCCAGGCAGGCGCGCAAGGGCTGTTCTGGCTGCCGTATTTGATGGGCGAGCGTACGCCTCATCTCGACGCCCTGGCGCGCGGCGGATGGATCGGATTGACCGCCAGCCACACCCGCGCCGATCTGATCCGCGCGGTGATCGAAGGCGTCTCGTATAGTCTGCGCGATTGTCTGGACCTGGTGGAGGCGCTGGGAGTGGAAGTGAATTCGGTGCGCGCGTCCGGCGGCGGCGCCAAGAGCATCTTCTGGCGACAATTGCTGGCCAGCATTTTGAACCACCGCGTGGTAACGCTGGAAACGCAGGAAGGTTCGGCGTACGGCGCGGCCCTGCTCGCCATGGTTGGCAGCGGCGAATTCGCAAATGTCCCGGAGGCTTGCCGCGCGGCCATTCGCGAGACGGAAACCGTGTCACCCGGCGGTGATGCGGCGTTTTACGCCCGGGCGCATCGCGTATATGCGGGGCTGTATCCAGCGCTGAAGCCGATCTATGCCGAGATCGCTGCGTTGCAGTAGTGCGATAATCATACTTCCGGCCATGAAAGCTCGCGTTTTTGTTTCCCCGAAAACTACCGTCCTCGATCCGCAAGGCCAGGCAATCCGCTCCGCGCTGCATAGTCTCGGTTACGCGGCCGTTGAGGATGTTCGTCAAGGCAAACTCTTCGAACTGGTCATCGCCGACGGCGTGACCCGCGACCAGGCGCTGAAGGACCTCGAGACCATCGCGCACGAAGTATTGGCGAATCCGGTGATCGAAGAGTACCGGATAGAGTTGATCGAGTGAAGAAAAAGAATTGAGCCGCCGATGAACGCATATAACGCCGATAAGAGTTTTGTGTTATCCGCGTTAATCCGCTTCCAGTGTGCTTGCGCTAGGGTGGTTTGAGTGAGCCGGTGATCAATGCACAGCATTTGGGTTCGAATGCGACGACAACAAGGCGGCCGCTAATCTTCGAAAGCATGGCGTTTCTTTTGATCTCGCCTGCACAGTGTTTAACGATTCTCAAATCACTGCCGCCGATCTGGAGCACAGTGAAAACGAGGAACGCTGGTTCTCCATTGGTTGCGCCAGCAATGGTTTGATGCTTTCAGTCGTCTATGTTTGGTCCCGGTTTGCTCCCGCGACGACAATCATCCGGCTGATTTTGGCTCGCAAAGCGTCCCGTGCGGAAGTCCGCCACTACGAGGAGAGTCTATGAGTGATCACCCTATAGAAGACGACGACATGCCTTCCGAAATCGATTTCAGCCATGGCGTTCGCGGTCTTCATCACATCGCAGCCGGAGCGAAGGTCTTCCTGCCTGCGTCGATCGAGCGGAGCGTTTGGGAGTACTTTTCCGTCAAGGCGGAGCAAAGGGGGCATAGGGTTGCCGGAGCTGCTGACGGAAGTCCTACAACGTGACATTGAGATCAGTGAGGCGTTGAAGTAATTCCGTGTTATCTGTCCTGGTGGGCGGCGGTTTTGCCAATCTGGCCGAACTCAGAGGGACCCGCCCCACAAAGACCGGCCCGCCTATAATTAATCTATGTGTGGAATCGTCGGCTACATCGGCGCTCATAAGGCCGTTCCCATTATTCTCGAGGGATTGAAGCGGCTCGAATACCGCGGTTACGATTCGGCTGGCCTCGCGGTCTATTGCGCTGACGGGCAACTCGGCATCCGCCGCGCGAAAGGCAAACTGCGCAATCTCGAAGACGCCATCCAACTGGATCCGGTGGATGGCTCGTTTGGCATCGGGCACACGCGCTGGGCCACGCACGGGCGGCCCACTGAAGAGAACGCGCATCCGCATCGCGATTGCACCGGCAATCTGGTGGTGGTCCACAACGGCATCGTGGAGAACTACCTCACGCTCAAACATACCCTCGAAGCGGAAGGCCACCAATTCAAAACCGATACCGATACCGAAGTGATCGCGCATCTGGTGGAGAAGTATTTCGAAGGCAACCTGGAACAGGCGGTACGCGCGGCGGTAAAGCAAGTGACGGGAGTGTTCGCACTGGCGGTGATTTCGAGCTCGGACCCGAACAAGATTGTGGCGGCGCGGAATGGGCCGCCGGTGGTGGTCGGGATCGGCGATCACGAATACTTCGTCGCGTCGGATGTGCCGGCGATTCTTAGCCACACGCGCGATATGTTCTATCTGGCCGACGGGGACATGGCCGTTCTCACAGAGGACGGCGTGCAGCTCAGCGATTTCGACGGCCGGCCCGTGACCCGCCAGGTTACTCACGTTTTGTGGGACCACATCGCCGCGGAGAAGGGCGGCTACCGGCACTTCATGCTCAAAGAAATCTTTGAGCAGCCGCGCGCCGTGCGCGATACCACGCTGGGGCGTGTGGCGCATGAGACCGGGCGCATTTATCTGGACGAGATGGACATCGCGCCGGAAGAGTTCGCGCGCTTCCGCCAGGTGAAAATCATCGCCTGCGGCACCAGTTGGCATGCCGGCCTGGCGGGCAAGTTCATGATCGAGAAACTGGCGCGATTGCCGGTGGAAGTGGATTACGGGAGCGAATTCCGCTATCGCGACCCGATTGTCGAGGAAGGCACGCTGACGGTGGTGATTTCGCAGTCGGGCGAAACCGCGGATACGCTCGCGGCGCAGCGCGAGGCCAAGCAGAAGGGGTCGAAGACGCTCGCCATCTGCAACGTGGTGGGGTCCATGATCACGCGTGAGGCGGCGGGGACCATCTACACCCACGCGGGTCCGGAGATCGGCGTGGCGTCGACAAAAGCTTTTACCTGCCAGTTGACGGCCCTGTTTATTCTGGCGATGCGCCTGGGCCAGGCCAATGGACGCCTGGACGAAAGCACGTCGCGCTGTCTGGCGCAGGAGTTGCTTCGGCTTCCGGGCAAGCTGGAAACCGTGCTCGCGAACAATGCGGCGTTTGAAGCGCTGGCGAAAGAGCTGCACCGCGCGACGGATTTTCTCTATCTGGGACGCGGCGTCCATTTCCCCATTGCGCTCGAAGGCGCGCTCAAGCTGAAGGAGATTTCCTATATCCACGCGGAAGGCTACCCGGCGGGCGAGATGAAGCACGGGCCCAACGCTCTCATCGATGAGAATCTGCCGGTGGTGGCGCTGGCCACATGCGATTGGGACAATCCCGAGAGCCGGCTACTGTATGAGAAGACGCTTTCCAACATTCAGGAAGTGAAAGCGCGCGAAGGCATCGTGGTGGCGGTGGTGACACAGGGCGACGAGCATGCGCGCAAGCTGGCCGACCATGTCATCGAGATTCCAGCGTCGCTCGATCTACTGGGCCCGATTCTCGAGATTGCGCCGTTGCAGCTTCTGGCCTATCACATAGCGGTGCGCCGCGGGTGCGACGTCGATCAGCCGCGCAATCTGGCCAAGAGCGTGACGGTTGAGTAACGCGGCGCTGGGGCAGTGGACCCACCGGCTGCAGATTTCGACTCACGGCAAGGGCCTGTACGAATTCACTGGACAGATCTCCGATTGGCTGGCGGAACGCAAGGTGCGCACGGGTTTGTTGACCGTTTTCGTGCAGCACACCTCGGCCTCGCTGGTGATTCAGGAAAATGCGGATCCCGATGTGGTCCACGACCTGGCCGTATTCTTCAGCCGCGTGGCGCCGGAAGATAACCGGCTATACCGTCACACCATCGAAGGGCCGGACGATATGCCGGCGCATATTCGCGCGGCGCTCACGGCCACGCAACTTTCGATTCCCGTGGAACGCGGGCGAATGACGCTGGGCACGTGGCAGGGAGTATACTTGTTTGAGCATCGTGCGGCCCCGCACCGTCGCAGCGTAGTGCTGCACTTGATGGGGGACGCGACGTGATAATAATGGACGGGGAGGCATCATGAGCGCAAAAGCTGCTGTTCGGCAATCCGGGAATGTAACGATCATCGACTTATCCGGGCGGATCACGCTGGGGGAAGGTTCCGGTCTGCTTCGCAGCACCGTGAAAGATCTGGTGGCCGCCGGCCACAATCAGATCTTGCTGAATCTGAAAGACGTGAGCTATATCGATAGCGCCGGTCTGGGCGAGATGGTCGGGTCATATGCGTCCGTCAGTAATCAGGGCGGTAATGTGAAACTGCTCAATGTGCAATCTAAGGTGACCGACCTGCTGCAGATCACGAAGCTATTTACGGTTTTCGCTACCTACACGGACGAAAACGAAGCGGTGCGCAGCTTCGCGGTGGCAGCTGGTGCGTAGGCGATCCCCCAAACCTACTGCCACAAGTAGAAGATCGCCATCAGCATAATCCAGAGCGCGTCGAGGAAATGCCAGAAGATGGCGCAGACGTCGATGGCGGTGCGCTTGGCGGGTCCCAGGCGCAGCCGGAGCGCTTGCACGTCCACCCATGTCAGCGCTGTAATACCGCCGATCAGGTGGAGCGCGTGGACGGCGGTGAGCACATAGAAAAACGAGCTGCTGGGGTTCGTGGCGACGTAAATTCCGGCCGCGCGGAGATCGCTCCACGCAATCCCCTGTCCCACCAGGAAGAGCACGCCGAGACCTGTAGCGGCGGTCCACCAGCGGTTGAAGTCCACTCGCCGCCGGGCCTTCAAAGCGCGGCGCGCCAGATCGAGCGCCACGCTCGATGCAATCAGAATCCCCGTATTCAGCCAGAGGATGGGCGGCTTCGGCATGGGAATCCAATCGTCTCCCATGAGGCGCCGGGCGACGAAGGCGACTACCAAAGCAGTGAAGACAATGCCTGTCGAGGCCAGCAAAATCAGCAGGCCGACCAGCGAAGCGCGCCTGTCGGATCCGAGGTGATCGGGACTTTCGGCCCAACTGTTCGCCGCGCCGCTTGAGGGAGTCATAGTCTTAGGATCGCACTGTTTCGCGCGGAGCCGCGGCCATCCTCAAACCTGTCCGCGAATCCGTCGATAAACGATACGGCGCCACGCAACGCGAAGCCGCGGAGCGGCGGAGACCGGCGCGGAGTTGCGCGTATCTTGGGGGATTTCCGATCCTCCGTATTTCAACCGGAAGGTAAGCGCCCATCGCCACGAATGGTCGTACTTCGAAGGCAGTTTGAGGAAGCGGAGTTTGTCAGGCAGGCTCCGCTCCGCGCAGCCTCCGCATCTCCGTTTCTCCGCGTTGATGATTGTGCCCATCGACCCAAGCCGATGCCTGCCTTACCGACGGATTACGGACCTGTTCAGCAGCTGAGCTGCCCGCAAACGAGCGGCCTCTGTTGTAGCATCATGAGAAGGCGCGTATCAGGGCGCCGCCCATCCGCACCCATGATCGAACGTCTCACAGCGCGCAAGGAATGGATATTCTTCAGCGTTCTCCCCAAGGCTGACCGCGCGTTAGCCTTCGCGTGGTGGTCGGCGCTGCTGCTGCGGGGGCTGCTGCCGGCCCTGTTCGCCATCGCCATGGGCGTGTTGGTGGGCGCCGTGCAACGTGGGGCTTCGCTCGCCAAACCCCTGAGCATGGCCGGCGCGGTATTCGTGTTGCTGCAGGTGTTGTCGCCGCTGCATCGGGCGATGGGCGCGAACCTCGGAAGCCGCCTGGCCGCCTGGCTCTACGATGAGTTGACCAGCGCCTGCACCGGGCCGCCGGGCATGGCGCACCTCGAGGACCCGCGCCTCACCACCGACCTCACCATGGCGCGTGATTTCGACCTCGGCATCAGCGGCCCTCCACTCGCCATCTCGATGGACTTCATTGCCTCCGGAATGGTGGAGATGGTAGGCGGACTGGCGTCGGCCGCGATCCTTGCCGCGTTCGCCTGGTGGGCGGCGCCGCTGCTCATCGGCGCTTGGCTGGGCACGCATTTCCTCCTCCGGGAGAGCGCCATCTGGTTCGATCGCAACACTACCGAGGTTCGCGAGGCGCAGCGCCACGCGGATTATGCATATCGTCTCGCCGTGGATTCGCCAGCCGCCAAGGAGTTGCGTTTGTTCGGTCTCGCCGCCTGGACCGTCGAGCGCTTCACCTCGCGGCGCCGCCGGCTGCTCGATCTGCAATGGCAGGCCACGCGTTTGCGCGAGCGCCCCGTCATGTGGAGCTTGCTCCTGGCGCTGGCCGCGAACATCCTTGTGTTCTGGGCAATCGCCGACGCCGCTGCCGCGGGGCGCCTTTCGCTCGGGCAGGTGGTAACCTTCGCCAGCGCGGCGGTGGGTGCGAGCGCGGTGGCGTTCGGTGGACTCTCGTGGGCTCTCGACGGCGCCGCCGCGCCCGTCGCCGCCGTGCTTCGTCTGCGCCAAGCTATGGCGCCGGCGGGAGCGCTCCCTCAAGGAAACTTTCCCGCGCAACAGATGCCGGCGCGCGAGATCCGGTTTCGCAATGTCACCTTCGCCTATCCCGGGGCCGGCGCCCCTGTGCTCGATGGCTTCGATCTGACCATTCCGGCCGGCTCGTCTCTCGCCATCGTGGGCCAGAACGGCGCCGGCAAGACCACCCTCGCCAAGCTGCTGTGCCGCCTGTACGACCCGCAGAGCGGGGCGATCGAGATCGATGGCGTCGATCTGCGCGATCTCGACATCGATGCGTGGCGCTCGCGCGTGACAGCCGTGTTTCAGGATTTTACCCGCTTCGAGTTGCCGCTGCGGGATAATGTTGCCCCTTCGGGCGCGGCGGATGATGCCATTGAAGCGGCTCTCACGGAAGCGGGCGCGGCTCGCCTGGCGGCTCTCGACACCGTGCTCGCGCGCGGTTACGAGGGCGGCACGGATCTTTCCGGCGGCCAGTGGCAACGCGTTGCCCTCGCGCGCGCCCTGTGCGCGGTGCGAACCGGCGCGGGCCTGGTGTTGCTCGACGAGCCTACTGCCCAACTCGACGTGCGCGGCGAGGCGGAGATCTTCGAGCGTGTCCTTGCCGCGACTCGCCAGGCGACGACGATCCTGATCTCACACCGTTTCTCCACGGTACGTCACGCCGACCGCATTTGCGTTCTCGAAAACGGCCGCGTGATCGAGCTGGGCGCACATGACGAGCTCATCGCCGCGGGCGGCCGCTACCGTACCATGTTCGAAATGCAGGCTTCGCGGTTCGATGCCGAGCGCCAAGGCGAAGAGGAAGGAGTCGCGCTCGATGCCCCGGCCTGACCGCCCGCGCACGGACGATCTGCCGCCGGCGCTTTCCGCCATGTGGCGCGCCCTCAAGCGCGCCTATGAGGCGGAACCGCGGCTGCTGCCGGTCTCACTCGGGCTCTCTCTGCTCGCCGCGCTTCCCGATGCCCTGATGGCGCTGTGGCTGATGTTCCTGGCCGACGGGCTGGTGCGCCACAACCGTAATGTGGCCATTGGCGCCGCCATTGGGCTTGGCGTTTCGGCGGTGGCTACCTGGTTCCTCAAAGTGATCAGCGACCGCACCCAGCGGCGTTTTCGCGACCGCGTCGCCGTCGCTCTGGAATCGCACGTGGCCAACTTGCAAGCGTCGGTCGCGACTGTGGCCCATCACGAACGTCCCGAGTATGTGGACCGCCTCTCGATGCTGCGCGACCAGGTATTCGTGCTCGACCACATGTACATGTCGCTGTTCTCCACGTGCGGCTGGATCCTGCGCCTCGGGGTAACCGTGGCGCTGCTCGTTTCCATACACCCTGCGTTGGCGCTGTTAGTGGTTTTCGCGCTGCCGGCCGTGCTCGCTTCAACGTGGCGGCCAGGCGTGGAGCGGGCAGTTGAGCAGCGTAGCGCTCCGCACAACCGTCTGGCCCGTCACTTGTTCACCGTCGCAACCACGGCGCCGCCAGGCAAGGAAGTGCGCGTCACCCGGATTGGCGGCCGGCTGGTGAAACAGCGGCGCGAGGCGTGGGAACGCTGGTATGGTCCGGTTTCCGCGGCGCGCTGGGGCACGGCGTTCTGGCAGACGCTGGCATGGGCGATCTTTGGCGCCGCTTATGTGGGCGCCATCGTATTCGTCTCTTCGGGATTACACGCCACGCCCGGCCAAGTGTTGCTGGCCTTGGCCGCGGGCGCGCGCTTATCGGCTTATGTGGGCGCCACCGTCGGTGAGATCGGTTTCCTGCGCGGCTTCTGGCTGGACGGATCCCGCCGCATGGCCTGGCTGGAGGATTACGCCGCGGCGATTGAGGCGCAAGCCCAGATCGACGCTCCCGCACCGGAGCGCTTGGTGGATGGCATCCGCTTCGAGCACGTCTGCTTCGCCTATCCGGGAACCGAACGGCGCGTGCTCGAAGATGTCAACCTGGAATTGAAGCCCGGCTCGGTAGTCGCCATTGTCGGCGAGAATGGCGCCGGCAAGAGCACGCTGGTCAAGCTGTTGTGCCGGATGTATCAGCCCGATCAAGGGCGAATCCTCGTGGACGGCGTGGATCTCGCGCGGATTCGCGCCGATGCGTGGCGGCTGCGCCTGGCGGGCGCGTTTCAAGATTTCTTCCGCTTCGAGTTCCGCGCGCGCCACAGTGTGGGCGTGGGCGACGTGCTTCGCCTCGACGAGGGGCCGCAGGTGGCCGCCGCCATTGGCCGGGCCGGAGCGGACGATGTAGTGGAACGGCTGCCGTCCGGCCTCGATACGCAGTTGGGATCGACCTGGCCCGGCGGAGTCGAGTTGAGCTTCGGCCAATGGCAGAAGCTGGCGTTGGCGCGCGGGTTCATGCGCGACCGGCCGCTGCTGCTGGTACTGGACGAACCCACCGCCGCGCTCGACGCTGAAACCGAGCACACGCTGTTCGAGCGGTACGCGTCGGTAGCGCGCGGCGCCGAGGGCCGCATCACGATTCTGGTGTCGCACCGCTTCAGCACCGTGCGCATGGCCGACCTGATTGTAGTGCTCGACGGCGCGCGGGTGGTGGAAGTAGGATCGCACGAAGGGCTGCTGGCCAAGGGGGGCCAATACGCCGAATTGTACGGCATCCAAGCCGCTGCGTATCGTAAGTAGCGCGGCTCCCATCGGCTGCGTTGGACTCTCCTATCGGTATACTGACCTCTGTGCGATTACTCCTCCGGTGGGCGTGGTCATGCCTGCTACCTGCTATGTCTCTCGCCCAAGACTTTCGAGTTTCGCTGTCGGTAAGTCCGTTTTGCGGAGATCGTCCTCAATTCCGGAACCAGTTTCAGCGACGGCGCCATCTCCGCAACCACTGTTGAGGGCCTTCAGCGCCTATTCGTGAGACATGGCGCCAACGAGGTTTACGCGCGCATCGCTACCACGCAGAAATACCGTACGGGCTTCGGAGATCACAGTATGGATCGCGGCCTCGAACGAGCAAGAATGGCCGCGGCGCTCAATCTGCCCTTTAATCCTGAACTGGGCCTGTTCAATATTTACGGCGACATTCGCTGCCAGCCGGCCCCCGACTTCGCCGATTATCCCTCGATCGAACTAGCTGCGCCTTGGGCCTCGCTCAAGCTCGACCGGATGGTTGAGGCTTTGCATGCGTATGGGGCCGCGGCGGCGCGGCAGATCGTCGCTACCGGAGTGCAGGTGCGGATCTGGGACATTGGCAACGAAGTCGAATTCGGCTTTGCCGGCGTTGCGGTCAAGCCGGTTCCGGGAAGTTGCGACGATACCGCCGGCGGAGCGAATTGGTATCGGGCGCCGGATGGGGTAGATCCGGCAATCGGCAAGATGACGTTTCTGGGCCTCATGCAGATGCCGGAGAGTAAGCGCGTCGCCTGGCTGTCGGAACACATTTGGCCGTATGAAGCCAGAATGCTGGCCGCGGTCGCCGCCGGGATCCGTTCCGTGGATCCGCAGGCGCGCTTCAGCACCCACGTGAGCGGCATCGCGTCCACTCAGCCGGCCTTTACGGTGGCATTTTTCAAAGCGATGAAAGAGGGCGGATTCCCCGCCGACGAACTGGGAGTCTCGTATTATCCGACCTCTTCGGCATATCCGAAAGATCGCTTGCAAGCTTTCAAGGAGATGGCCATAGCGGCCCAGCGCGAACTTGGCCGCCCGATTTTTATCGCCGAGTTTGGCTATCCTGCCGGGAAGATGAGCGGGATGTTCACCTGGAACGACGCACTTGCCGGCTATCCGCAGACTCCCGGCGGCCAGGCGAGTATCTCGCGCGACCTGGTCGCATGGGGGAGGCGCGAGAAGGTCCTCTCAGGAATTCGTCCTTGGGCGCCGGACCTTGCGTTCCCTGGGTGGGCCCCGATGTCGCTCTTCGAACGGGACGGCAAGGTGGTTACGGCGCGTCCTGCTCTCGATGCATTTCGGTAAAGCCGTGCGAACTTGTTGCAAGGCTGGACGGGGGCCGCGCCTCGGATGGCCGGCGATAGTAGCGAAGTGATGCGTGCTGAGGCATACTGATTCTATATGCCTCAGTTGGATGGAAACACGGCACGACGCGGCCGAAAGGGTGGTTTGGGCAAATCCAGACCGAATCGCCGGGGCGAATCCGGTCCGCGGTATACCGTTGGCCTTGAGTCCGCGGTCGCCAGACAGGTGGAGCGATATGCCGAAACGGTTGACGTTAGCATGAGTAAGGCCATTGCCGCGCTCGTGCGCCTCGGCTTGGAAAGCCAGGCGAATCGAAAGCGTGAGTTTTTCAAGAGACTCAAGCAGAACCTTGCCAAGGACGATCCGAAGGAACAGGATCGAATGGTGGATGAGTTCCGAACTCTTATCCTCGGCCGTTAAGGAATGCCGAAAATCCAGTGGGCGGGGCTTCCCAGGGAAAAGTGGGCTCACCTGCGGGACCGTGCTAAGGAGCGCAGGGTTTCCCAGGACGACCTTTTCGAACTGGCTGAGTGGAAGGCGCAAGCTCCGGATGTGCCGGATGGTGACTGGTACAAGGATTTTGGAACCTTCAAGCTCTGCGGCACGGGGAAGTTTCCGAATACTTTTCTGATGGCCGGGCAGTCTGCCAGAGGCAGGCGTCTGTGACGCCTCCCGCGCTTCGCGACGCAACCATCATCGAAACTCCTCCGCCAAAGAGGGTAATGCAGCCCATGGCCGCTTCGTCGTGACTTTGCTCCGCGCCCTATTGCAGTGTGAGCAGTGCTCCATCGGGAGTCGCCGCGCCCCCGTAGATGCAGGTGACAGGGTTATCGCCGCTTTTCGCCGCTAAAGGTACTGCGAGGTTGAGTTGATAGAGTCCGGGGCTTACCAAAGCAATCGAGACATTTGCCGGATGCCCGCCAACGGTGCATACCGGAGTTTCCGGCAAGGCGCCGGACTGGATAGACGACCCCGCAGTGAGAGGCCCGATCGGCAACCCAAAACCCGCCACCCACAGAAGCACCACTTCGCCGGCCATTGCCGGTGTGGATACGCCAGGATAGAGGCTGGCCGGACCGAGTAGGCTGTAGTCGGCGTGGGTCGCCGCTACGTACCTTGATGCGCCGAAGCGCAGGAACGAAGGAGTTACTGGGTTCACATTTGGATACAACCCCGGCACGCTGCTTACGGAGCCGCTGCCGCTCGTAACGGTGATTGAGGGGATGCCGGGCAGCGAAAGCGGTGTCAGCACGTTGATCTGGTCGGTTGAGCAAGCCGGGTCGGTGGCCGCGCTGCAGAAGAAGTATACGTACGCAGGTGCGCCATCGACTGAAACGCTCACGCCCCCGAGTTGAGTGGGCATCCTGCCGGCGGCGAAATCCGGGGCGTTGCTCCAAATCACTCCTGCGGCGGGCGTGGTTGCCGGAACCAGGTTTATCCCATGGATTTCTATCCAATCGTTCGGCGAGATTCCCGCGAAAATGGCTGCGCTTACGGTATTGACGGAAGTAATTAACGCCGGGTTGGGGGTGCAGCACGGTATCTCAGGGACCGATTCGAAGGCTTCGGACGAGGGTGAGCCTCCGCCCGAGACCTGAACTTCGATGGTTTGAGTGGTGTTTCCGGTAGGGATGGCCTGAGTCTGAACCGTGATGGGAGGAAAGCTTGATCCACCGGGCAGGTTATCGCTTCTTGTACAAGAAATAATGGGCCCGGCGCAACTCCAGCCGGCGCCGTTGGACGAAGGAGTCAACCCACCCGTGACCGAGACAGTGACGGTGGTTGGGGTTGCGCCGGACGCGTTGGTAATTGTAATTGTGTAAGTTTCGCTATTCAGCGCGGTCACGACGCCGGACTGCGCAATCGCGACATGAAGAGCGGCGCCGGGCATTCCTTCAAGGATAGTAACGCTCTCAGGATTTCCCGTGGCAGCGATGTCCACTCGCCCGTCCCCGTTAAAATCGGCTGCGCTGAATGCCGACATATTGCTGACGGCATAGTCATAGCCCGATACGCTCTGAAACGTGCCGTCGCCATTGCCCGGGAAGACCTGCAGCAAGCCCAGGCCAGATGTGTAAAGTGCAGCAATATCGGCCTTGCCGTCACCGGTGAAGTCGGCAATGATCACGCCCGCAGACATGCCGCTGGCAGAAGGGGTGACATGGTCTGGCGGCTGAAATGTGCCATCGCCGTTCCCAACCATCACGGTGACGTCTTTCTCGTTGTTTTGAATCACAAGGTCCGGAGCGAGATCCCCATTGATGTCGCCAACCGCGACCGCGCCAATGCCTTGTTGGGCGTTTGCCTGGTCGTCCACCCATCCCGTGGGCTGAAGGAAGGTCCCATCGCCGTTCCCCAGCAGGACGCTGATTCGGTTGTCGAAGGCGCCGGCGGCATTCGCGACGCCCGTAACCGCGATCAGATCTGGCGCGCCGTCCTGGTTCACATCGGCAGCCGCGAGCAAAACCGGCGGATGGCCGCCGCTCATGTCATAGTGCACCTGATCGCCGCTCACAGCATAGCTGATTGGAGTCTGAAGTGTGCCGTCGCCATTACTGAGCAGCACGGCGACGCCGGGAGTCGGCCCGTAGCCAATTGCGAGGTCGGCGAAACCGTCTCCATTGAAATCGGCGACAGCCATTGAAATGCCAGGAATCTGGAATACCGGCCCT
>Ga0302325_10021840_pt1 | contig 13398 bp, 8 predicted proteins | sample Palsa_T0_2_FD_201948 | JGI IMG/M metagenome (GOLD analysis project Ga0302325, IMG submission 201948) | Peat permafrost microbial communities from Stordalen Mire near Abisko, Sweden - Palsa_T0_2 | ecosystem: Environmental > Terrestrial > Soil > Palsa > Peat permafrost | place: Sweden: Abisko... | reverse complement strand
CCGCTGGCCACTCGGCTTCCGCTGGCCGCTCGGCTTCCGCTGGCCGCTCGGCTTCCGCTGGCCGCTCGGCTTCCGCTGGCCGCTCGGCTTCCGCTGGCCGCTCGGCTTCCGCTTCTGCTGGTCACTCCGGTGGTGGTCGGTCGTCGGGTGGCAGGGGCAAGGGAAGGTAGCAATTCATTGCAGTATTAGCAATGGTACCGCGCCAACTCGGCGACTTTTCACAGGAGCTGAGTCCAGGGTCGAACGAGTTGGCGCGGCAAAAGATTGAGGAAAGTTACAGAGAGACTTAATCACTGAAAATTTAAAAGGAGGACGTTATGAACAGCAGAGCAATCATACTATTCGTGCTTCTGACAGGAATTCTTGTGGCGGCTTTAGTATTCGATGGAGTATCCCACCGCCGCGCGGCGAACAACGGTCCAACAATCTCACAAAATGCAGCAACGACGCCAAGCCAACCGGCAGACGCTTCGAATGTACAGGCCGATGCACAGAGCAGCCCGCAGACCGAAGTCCAGCCAGCTGATCCTGCCGACCCTAATGCGCAGGCTTCGGACGCTGGACAAGACGCGCCAGCGGATGACGCTTCTCAAACGCAAACCGACGCGGATGCGCCCGCTGCAGATGCACAGCCCGCGCCACAACCAATCGTTGTTCCCGCTGGAACTGCGCTGACGATTCGCGTCGGCGAAGATCTGGGCTCGAGGATCAGCGTTGCGGGCCAAAACTTCTCGGCCACGCTCGATCGGGATGTCGTCATTGACGGTCAGACCGTGATAGCCGCAGGCGCGAGCGTCACCGGCAAGGTTGTCTCCGCCAGACCCGCGGGAGCGCTCGCGGGCGAGGCTAATCTGCAACTGAAGCTCATCTCGGTCAATGTGGATAACGCGAAGCTGCACCTGGCGACTTCGACCCGGAGTTTTGGCCCCAAAATCAAGGGCAAAAACAAGGTGGGAAGATTCATGAAGGGTCTGGTGAAGCGCGCTTCGGGGGACGAAAGGGAGGTTCTGCTCGCCGAGCAGTCTGCATACACCTTCACCTTGCAACGGCGCTTAGAAATCCAGTAGGGGGTGGGTGCGGAACGCAAGGATACCCCGCACCTGCGGCGCCTCTTGGGAACAGTTGTCCGGAGAAAAACCTAAAATCTCAAAACCCAGCCGCCATTTTCTTGAATGGCGGCTATTTTGTTAGGGCGGTCCCTGGTTTCCAGGACAAACGCGTCGCTTTGTACGCGATTAATTGGAAGCCGCTCTGCTGCGCCTGTCTTCGGACGTCCGCCAGCAGGCTCATCCCCGCACCGACTCTTCCCGATTTTGTTTCCACTTCGCCGAGTGCGAGCTGTGCCTCGAGCTGATATCCCAGATAGCCACTTTTCCTGGCGCTTGCAATTGTGCTCTCGAGAATCTCAACTGCTTCCTGCGGCCGTCCCTCGGCGGCGGCGATCTGTCCTTCGGCGATCGAAGCCCTCAGGTGAACCGAGAAATCCTGGCTCTTGGCCAGAAAATCGTGAAGACCCGCAACCTCCTTCTGCGCGTCCTCCAACTTTCCCTGCGAAATTAAAATCCGCCCGAGCAAGGTGCTCGCAAGGATCTCATCATCCCCGATCCCCTCTTTCCGGAATTCCTCTCTGGCCTCTCGCAGCGAACTCTCCGCCCCGATGGCGTCTCCTTCTTCAAACAGGAGCAGGGCGAGAGCCATCTGTGATTCGGCGACATTTCCCTTCTCCCCCATTTGGGTTCGCAGCGTGATCGATCGGTTGTAAAAATCAAGAGCGGCGACGAAAAGTCCCTCCGCCGTCGATACGTCTCCCAGGCTGTAGAGTGCGTAAGCGACTCCGCTCTGGTCGCCGATCTGCTGCGACAGGGCTTCGGCCTGCTCGTACATCTTGCGAGCGCCCTTCAAATCGCCCTCCCAGCGAAGCACTTCTCCAAGGTTGTAAAGCGCCGTACTGGTCCGCTCCCGGTCGCCGATCTCCCGCGATGCCGCGAGCCCCTCCTCGAGCATTTTTTTTCCTTGTTTCAGGTTGCCCTGCTGCAGGGTGCGCGCGGCGATACTCCCGAGAACGGCTGCCGCGCTGTGCTTGTCACCGACTTCGCGGAAGGTGGCCAATGCTTCGTTCAACATCTTGATCGAACCAGATAGATCTCCCTGCTGGCCCAAGGCGTTCGCAAGATTGTTGAGCGTGGTAGCGATCGAGTGCATGTCTCCGATCTCGCGCTGCGTGTCGAGCGCGCGGTTGTAGGCGTTGGCAGCTGCGGCGAAATTGCCTTGGTCAAAACGAATAATGCCGGTAATGGTCAATGCTTTCGCCACTTCGGAGCGCTCGCCTGCGAGCTCGGAAATACGCTCGGCTTCGAGCGCGCTGCTGAGCGCGTCATCGAGCTTCCCCTGTTTTTCGAACGAACGCGCTTGCTGATTCAGAGCGCGCGCCAGAAGCAGTGTCGCACCCAGCTCGCGGGCGCGGGCGGCGGCGCTTTCGGCTGCGGCTTGCTGTTCCTTGTACGCCCCCTTGATGTCGAAGACGTCAGCCTGCTCGAGGGCGATCCGAGGATCGTCGCGATCGGGAGCAGACAAGTTCGCGAGCGCCGTTAGCGTGGAGAGAGCCTGGTCCAAGGTTCCAGCCTGTTTTTGTGCGGCCGCCAAATGCAAGCCGTACTCGAGATGATCGGGAGAGGACTCGAAGAGCCGGCGGTAGATTTCGACTGCCTTGTCCCATTTGCCATTCAACTCCCAGTCGCGGCCTTCAATCCACAAGCGTTTTTCTTGGGAAAGTCCAACGGAAAGATCGAGCGCCTTCCTCGATTCTTGCCGGGCTTTTGGGTCGTAGCCTAGCGCAGCCCATGCCTCCGCCAGTGCGGAGTGTCCGAGAGCATAATTCGGATCTGCAGCCACCGCATGCTGCAGCAGATCGCGGGCCGTCGGGGCATCGGCTACGCGAAGTTTCGCCAGGCCTTCCGCATACAGGCGCACCGCTTCGGGATTCGATGGCAACGAAGCTCGTGCCAGCGCTGCGTCCGCGGGCGTCATTTCTCCTACCCCAAGCTTTTGCCGGAGAGCGGCGCCGGCTCGAGTTGCCAGATCATCCAGATCGCTTTCGTTTCCTTTTTCGGAGAAGGTGGCAGCAATCTCGCCGGTTTTCGCGTCCTGCAGCCAGAGGTCAATGCGAACCTGTGCTTCGGCTGCGCTTCCGTGGTCCAGATACGATCCGAGCACCACATAGTCGCTTCCCAAATACTTTCGAAGTTGTCCGAGGGTGTCACGAGCCAGGGTTTGTACGCCTGTCAATCTGAGGTCCGCGCTGGCACGGGCAATGTTCTCCCCAGGAAAGGTGTGCAGTCTGCCGCCCGCCGCCAACTCTGCGGTTAACATTTCGGGTAGAGCGGTCGAGACCCATTCCGTGTCCGGCCTGCCCGAAAGGTTGTGGAACGGAAGCACGGCAATCGATGGCCGAGCGGCAAACGACTGGATCCTGGCCGCGATATCCAGGGCGGCAGGAGGGCGGTGACGTATCCTCGGGAGCAGGACCGCGCCTCCGACGATCGCCAGGATCAGGGTGAGCGCTGCAAGCACGATGCGAGGCTCAAAGCTCCACCTCCCGATGGAACGGGCGTCCCCTCGCAATGCGTCGGCCACTTCTTCCCCGCTTTGAAAGCGGGCTTTCGGCTCGCGCTCGAGACACTTCAGGATTACCGACTCCCAGCGCCGGTCAAGATCCGGAACCAACATACGCGGCGGGGCTGGGTTTTCCCTGAGCCTCCGGACCGCGACCGACAGAGGCGTATTACCTTCGAAAGCCCTGGTTCCGGTGACCATCTGATAAAGGACCAAACCCAGCGAATAGACGTCGGAGGCGGGCGTCAGATCTTTTCCTTCCACCTGCTCGGGCGACATGAACGCCGGCGTGCCCATCACCTCCCCGGTTCCAGTTACCGAAGCTGGGTCACTGATCGCCTGACTCGAACGCAGAGCGAGGCCGAAATCCGTAATCACTGCCCGCACTCCCGCGGCTTTCGGGACCAGCACCACGTTGGCGGGTTTGAAATCCCGATGCAGAACGCCCGCCGAATGCGCGGCTCCGAGGCCCGCCGCCATCTGCAGGGCGATCGGCCCGGCGTCAGCTATGCTCAGACGCGGCTGGCGCCGGAGAAGATCGGCCAAGGTTTCGCCTTCCAGAAGTTCCATGGCGACGAACACGACCGAACCGCCGGTAGATCCTCCGGCCGGCGAACCAGGCTGCCGAAACAGCTCGAAGACACGGCAAACGTTCGGATGGGTTACCTTGCGGGCGAGGTGAACCTCGCGCTTGAAGCGATCCAACGCCTTGCCATCACTCAGCAGTTCACTGCGGATGGACTTGAGAGCCACGCGCTCGTGCAGCTCGATATCTTCGGCTTCGTAGACTTCGCCCATGCCTCCGCGCGCCAGGAAGCGGATGATGCGGAAGCGCTCGGCCACTAAAGCGTCGGGAAGAAAAGACTGTCTGGGTTTCGGGACACTGGATTTGTACCTGGATGTTCTCACCGGAATCGCGGCCCGGGAAAGGAGGCCGCCCGACTCGACGTGGTGAGTCAGCAACCGCTCGACCTCGGCGCGCACAGCGGAATCCGGCGTGGCTGCGGCAAGGAACAAGGTTCGAGCGGCAGGGGCTTTTTCGAGCGCCGCCTCAAACAGCGCTTTGACGTTCTCCCATTGCTGCGGCGTCAATCCCATGGCGCTCTTTCAAGTCAGCATAGAGCCAGGCCTTCGCAACGCTCCAGTCACGCTTGATGGTCTTAGGGGAGACTCCAAGCACTTCGGCCGCTTCTTCGACGCTCAAGCCGCCGAAGAAACGTAATTCGACCACACGGGCCTGCCGGGGATCAATCTCGGCCAGGCGATTCAGAGAATCATCGACCGCCACCAGTGCGTCCGCCTGCTGTTCAGAAAAGACGAATGCCTCGTCGAGCGATACTTTCTTTTGTTCTCCGCCGCGCTTCTGCCGCGAATGTCCCCGAGCGTGATCGATCAGGATACGACGCATCAACTGGGCAGCGACCCCAAAAAAATGCGCCCGGCTCTGCCAGTTGACCGATCGTTGTTCGATCAACTTCAGATACGCTTCATTCACCAGAGCCGTAGCCTGCAGGGTATGGTCGACTCGCTCCCGCCGCATGTAGCTGCCCGCGAGCCTCCGCAGCTCGTTGTACACCACCGGGATGAGCTTCGAGGCGGCACCATCGTCCCCCCGCGTCAGGGCGGACAACAACATCGTCACTTCCTGATTCTCGCTCATAGCAGGACGAGACAGTTTACGCCGGACCGCTTCTTTTGGCTAAGGAAACTTAGGTTGGCGCGGCCTCGGTGATCCAATGTCCTCAAAACACTGGCGTGCGGCTTCTTCGACGGCTCATTCTGCGATCGCCACCCCGCCTTTTTTCTGGGTGGATTCTTCTGGCCGGGCTTTTCGCCCGAACATTTGCCCGAACATCTTTCGTCGAGAATATCGTGGAGGAGATCGCAATCAACCCGGGGAAAGTAGAAGAATCATTCTCGGCTTCCGGCTTTCGAGTTCTCTCCCCTCGATTTTATTGATGCCTGGTTTGGCCCGATTTCCGCATAGGGCTCGACAGCTGGGGAATCCCGGCTCTCCTCCGAGCTCAACCGTTCCATCCGTCCGCCGCTGTTTGGAGGGATCCACAACCCCTGAGTTTGCGATAACCCTTTTGTTTTCAGCCCAATCGAAGTCCTCGTCGTCACAGGACCTCACGCCATTCGATGGGCGTACAGGCAGCAACGATCGAGTCGTGACCCCACTTTGCTTGCCTTGTCGCGTTACTTGGTGAACGCTCAAACCTACTTTAGGAGAACGAAAATGAAAACGACGAACAAAAACACGCTAGTCAGCAATCATTCGATCCAACCTTCAAACACCTCCAAACCGAGTCGGTTCACGCTAACCATCGCTGCAATCGTCATGTGCGGCCTCGCCGTTTCGGGGCTATCCACTTATTCCAGCGCGCAGGAACTGACCACGACCAGTCAGGCCACCACGGACCACCCGGGTTGGGCGCATCTCCCCGGTGTGATCATCCGGCCAGACTGTGTGCACGAAATCCCCAAAGGCGCAACCGTAGAGGTCGGGAAGGATGGCAACCTTAACGGCGATGTGATCTTAAAAGGCGAACTCATCGCTCACTATGATGACTGCCCAGAAAAAGCCATTGTCGCACGTCAGGATGCACGCGCTCAGGGTGGCGTCCAGGCCCAGGCTCAAGAAGAGATTGGCAACGGCTGGGTCGAAGACGACCAATGGAATTCAGAACTTGGTTCGAGCGATGACATCGATTTCATGGGCAGTAATTGGACCGTGCCCGCATATCCGTCAGAGAACGACAACCAAGTGATTTACCTGTCCAACGGCATCGGGAGTGCGAGCTATAAGTACTTTCTGGAAGCTGCGCTCGTGTACGGCTACAATGGCGCGTTCGGCGGCAATTACTACTCCATCGCAACCTTCCTGGTGGGCCCCAGTGCGGCGTACTACAGCACGCCGGACTATGTTTATCCGGGGGACTCGCTGACCGGCTACACCCAGATGACCGCTAAGTCTGGCACCACGAAGTACTGGGAGGTAGCGATTGTGGATAATTCGACCGGTGCTTACTCCGAGGGTTCCTACTGGGTTAAAGGGCAACATTGGACCATCGCTTACCTTGGCGCCCTGCAAGCGTACAACTTGGATGCGTGCGCGGAGTTTCCCGCAAGCCCCCGAACGCAGTTTACCAATGGCGCCGTCTACCACGGGTTTCCGAACTTCTACGAGTTCAGCTACCCAAATTGGTTTGGAAGCATACCTGGCTACGGAGGACCGACCTGCCACTTCGCGGTGGTCGCGGCCAGCGGAACCCTGGACTACTAAACTCTCACTCGGCAAGCCCGGGAGCAAACTTCCGCTCCTCCCGGGCTTGCCCGAGCCTTTCCGTAACGGTTCAAAGTTAAAACCGTCCTCCCCTTGTTTCCAGCCTTCACATTCCTCTTGGTCTTCAGGTCTGCGGAAAAGCCGGCCTTTTTGCGAACGCGACTGCGGGCTAACCTTCCCGAATTTCGGCGAGGTCAGCGGATTCGGTATTCAGTTCACTCCTCGCTCGGAAAGTGAGCGGTTTTCTCGACAAGCTGTCCGCAAGGCTACGCTAAAGGCGCGAACAACATCACGCGCAGCCGCTACTGTTTTTTGCTTCTTGCCCGCGAAGTTGCTTGCTGGCGGCCATTCCGGCAGAATGCGTCCAGCATGAGCTCGATTCAAAATCAGTCGGCTTCGCTTTCGATCTGTTCGGCTGCATCCATTGTGCTGCATGGCGGATTTGTTGTCACCGGTATCGTGACCACGCTGATTGGCCCTCTGTTGCCGATCCTCATTGGTCGCTGGTCGCTAAGCGACCAGCGCGCCGGCCTATTTTTCACCGCGCAGTTTTGCGGATCGCTGCTGGGCGTCGCTTCGCTCGGCCCGCTCATCGAACGAGGATATCGTCACACGTTTGTGTGTGGCTTCAGCCTGATCGCGGTCGGCGTGGCTGGGCTCAACCTCGATACTTATCCCATGGGTTTGGCTGCCGCCGCAGTTTTTGGCTGCGGGCTGGGGCAGGAGATTTCTGCCACCAATCTGTGGGTGGCCGAAGTTGCAGGGTCGCGTCGAGTGGCAGCGCTGAGCATTCTGAACTTGATGTGGGGACTCGGCGCGATTGTCTGCTCGCCACTGGTGATGCTGGCTCAAAGGCACGGGGCCATTTCATGGCTTCTGTATGCAATCGCGGCATGTTCGACGCTCACGGCTGCGGTTCTCGCCGTAATGAACTTTGAGCCGGGATCGAAATCAATGCAGGAAGAACAGGAAGAAGACGAGAAGCAGTTCCGTTCGACGCCCCACCAGAACATCAGCACGAGAAGCAGCGTGAGCCTGGGTGCGCTGTTTTTTCTCTACGTCGGATCCGAGAACTCGGTTGCGGGCTGGGTTGCTGCACTGGCGAAACGAATGAATGCTGGTTCTGGCGGTTCGTGGGCGCTGGCACCCATGTTTTTCTGGGGCGGAATGCTCGCGGGGCGAGCGCTCGTACCGGTTCTACCGGTGCGACGGCGTGAACGGGTGTTGCTCGGCAGCGGCTTGACGCTGGCTGTCGCCGGCATCTGCTTTCTGTTGCAAGTAAAAACATTCGCGGGGGTGGCAATCTGGGTAAGTGCAGCGGGATTGGGGCTGGCAGCGATCTATCCTATTCTGGTTGCCTGGCTGGTGAAGGCGTTTGGCCTAAGGTCGAGGCGAATCGGGGCGTCTATGTTTGCGCTCGCGGGAATGGGGGGCGCTTCCATGCCCTGGTTCGTCGGACTGTTGTCCACGGAAACGGGCAACCTACGCGCGGGTTTATTCGTTCCACTGGGGGGATGCCTGGCAATGTTTGCCTTAATCAGCACGCTGCACGAGCTCGTATTTCGAGGAGCGAGCCAGCCGGAGGACTAGTTCCGGTCGCGGCTTGCTCCGAGTCGTTCGATCACTACCTCCAAGTTAGACTAGCCACTGAATTTGCCTTCAACGGAACCGAAGCCGCCAAGTTCCCGAGACGCAGTTCGATCGTCCTGGCTGGTCCCGGGTTCGTGACCACGAGCGCCTGTTGGCCGTCTGGATTTTCGAGAGCCACGTGCTCGAGATCGGCGGCAGCGCTCTGGGAGTCAAAGCGACGTGCCCCGCGACGGATGACGCGTGCGTAATGAGCGAGAGCCAGATATTGCCCGCTGCGGGTGATCTCTCGGGTCTCGGAGTCGATCGTCACCACGCCGCCGCAAGGGAAAGGCCCAATGTTCGGCTGTCCATGCTCGTCAAGCGCCAGGTTCCATGCCGTGATGGAGGAGCACCAGTTTCGCAAGACCTCGCTGAAAGTCCCGGCCCACTTACACCAATCCGTCAGGTAACCAGTATCGGTGTAGTCCGGACCGCCTTCGGTCCAATGCATCTCTGCTTCGGGATAGGCGTCGTGGACCTTACTCATCATGTCGGGAGTGCCATCGTAGCCGTGCCAGGCAATCGCATTCGAGTATTTGCGAAGCTTGTCGTCCTCGAGTGAACACATGGCACGCCCCCACAAATTGTAGTTATGGTCGAGCATCCAAATCTTGACGCGCATCCCGCTACTTTCCAAAAGCGGCCCCAGATGGTCGCGTACGAATTCAATCTCGTACTCCTGTGGCCAGATGCAAGCGGGCATTTTGCCGTCCTGATCGGTGTCCACTTCGTTCTGCGTGGTTAACGCTTGCACGGCGACTCCTTCGGCGGCATACTCCTGGAGAAACTTCAGGTAGTATCGCGCGTACACGGGCAAATAATGCTTGCGCATCGCGCCACCGAGCATCGTGCCGTTGAACTTCATCCAGCCGGGCGGACTCCAGGGGGTTGAAAAAAGGAATAGGTCGGGATTCGCCGCTCGCGCCTCGCGCAATACGGGAAGAATATACTCGCGATCGTGTTCGATCGAAAATCTCTTCAGGTCGGGATCGGGCTCGCCCTCGTCGAAGCTGTAAAGCTTCGCCGCGTAATCGCTCGACCCCACGCAAATTCGGCCAACGCTCAGGCCCATCTCCGAGGGATGGAAGAGCTCATGGAATAGCTGCTCTCGGGTTGCGGGCGAGAGTCGATTAAAGGTGTAGCAGGTAGCATCGGTGAACGCACCGCCAAATCCCAGGACCTTTTGGAACTTCGCGCTGGGGTTCAGCCGCAGGTGATCGGCTCGGGGTGGCTCGACTGCAGGACGCCAAGCGAGACGCGGAGCGGCGGCGAAACGTTCGTCGCCAGAGGTCGTCCAAATGAAAATCTCGGGGCTCCGATTCGACCCCTCGCTGCCGGATGCGGTAACTGTGACTGCCGCGTTCGCGGGCTGGGCCAGGTCAGGAACAACCGCTGTCGCTAATCCCAGAGCGGACATTTTGAGAAAACTTCGTCGCGACGTCAGATTGGTCATATACGCTCTCTTGAGTCAAAAGTATCTTTCTGGGTCTTCCACAAATTGATTCTTTCGAGACTACGGTCCGGTCTTTGCAGAAACCACCCCTTCGCCTTCTTTCACATCGTAGAAGTGGTCCGCCGCCAAGTTCGTCAGGATTTCTACTTTTCCCGCCGGCCAGAAGATTTCGAGCTTGTCCACACGTTGCCTTCCACCGAGGCCAAAATGAAGTCGGAGATCGTTCTGCGAGAGATAGCTGCCCCCGCTTAGCACCTCACCGGTTTCGACCAGATCTCCAGCGGTCACTCTTACTCGTGCGTTCAAGGCGGCTCGATTGCTCTTGGTGCCCTCTAATTCAAAGCCGATCCAATGATGGAGAGGGCCCCCTTGCGGCCGGAGAATGGTAGGGGCGCCTTTTAAGTTTTCGATGACAATGTCCATCCGGCCGTCGTTGAACAAGTCCCCAACTGCCGCTCCGCGGCCAACTCGCGGAACTTGGAGGTCCGGGCCGACCAGCTTGCTTATGTCCTTGAAAGTGCCATTGCGCTGATTCAAGAACAGCAAGGCCGGCTCCTGATATCTGGCTCCCGCCTCGCCAGCATCCACTTGCGGATACACATGGCCGTTCACCATTAGAAGATCGACCCAGCCGTCGTTGTCCAGGTCGAAGAATGCGTCCCCCCAACCGACATAGTGAGTCGTGCTCGCAGCAATTCCGGAGGCATAGGAGACGTCCGAAAAGCTCATTCCGCCGAGGTTCTGGTACAGGACCGCGTATTCATCGCTAAAGTGTGTAATGGCGATCGAAGCGCGTCCGGCGTGCTGGTAGTCGCCGAGCGCAACGCCCATGTTGGCCTGCTCATTCCCGTCCTCGCTCACCGCGACTCCGGCGATAAACCCGATTTCGGTGAAGTGCCCGGTACCGTCATTCTTGTAGAGATAATTTCTTCCGGCATCGTTGGCGAGGAAAAGGTCGAGATGACCGTCTCCATCGAAGTCGGACCAAACCGCCGTCAATCCGAAAGAATCGGGAGAGTCGGCAATTCCGGCCTTCTTGGATACATCGGAAAATGTGCCGTCGCGGTTGTTGTGGTAAAGATTGGAGGGAGATCCCTTCAATCCACGGGGACCGCATTGGACGGCGATGCCGCGAAACTTGCAGGTTGGGCTTGAACCGAACGCCGGAAGATCGTTCAGATTAAAATTCACGTAGTGCGACACGAACAAGTCCGGCCAGCCATCGGCATCGTAGTCACCAAAGGCCGCTCCCGTCGCCCATCCCGAGTCGTTGCTCAGACCGGCTTGCTTGGTGACGTCGGTGAAGGTGCCATCGCCATTGTTGCGATAGAGGACCACCCCGCCAAAACAAGTCACCAGCAAATCCGGCCAACCATCGTTGTTGTAGTCTCCGACGATTGCGCCCATCGCCCAACATGGGTAACCGACTCCCGCTTTGTCGGTTACGTCGGTGAAGGTTCCATCGTGATTGTTGTGGTAAAGCGCGCTCCGCGATTTTTTTCCGGCAAGCGCCATCTCTACGCTCTGGGCATTGGTGAAATAGAGATCGGGCCATCCGTCGCGGTCATAATCAATGAGAGCAACGCCTCCGCTCATGGACTCGACGATGTATTTCTGCTCCGGACTCGAAAGATGATCGAACTTGATACCGGTCGACCCGGTAATGTCGACCAACTGGGGCAATGAAACATCCGCTGCTGCCGGGGCGGCACCGGACTTGCCTTCGGCTGAATCAGGCCGATGTTGACGGTTCGCGGGAAACAGGGAACGAGTCGGCAGGCATACCAGCACGATCACCAAGGCCGCCCCGAGGACAGCCTCCGTTACGAACTCCGCATATTCGAGTGGTCGTTGCAAAGTAAAGATCCGATCTTTTCAGCGCCCTCTTCAGCGCCCTCGATCCATGGTTCGCAGGGCATACAGGGAACTGCGCGCAAGAACGAACAATGTCCTGCCATCACTTCCGCCGAACAACAATTGCAAGGGCCGTTCCGGAATGTCGATGGTATCGATGAGATCGCCCGACCGGCTGTACACGAACACCTGACCGGCGGCGATGTACACGTTGCCCTTTTGGTCTACCGTAACGCTTTCTCCGCCCCGTTCGGCAAACAGCCTGAGGTTCGAGATTGCCCCGTCGGCTCCAACGCTCGCGACATAGGTCTTCTCTCCGGATTCATCCGAGATGTAATATGGCTCGGCCCGAACGGCGGGCGCCAAGCCAAAAGCTCGCAGTGGATCCTGCAATTTGGAGCCGTAGTACAGTTCGCCGGTCACGAAGTCGTTTCCCGCAGAGAAGAACGTAGTGCCGTCAGGAGAAACGAACTGAAACTTTTTCGTCCCGGAAATGGTTTCGAGGAAATCGTTTTCGTTTCTCCAGTAGTCGACGGGAAGGACGGGGGTCATTCCCGGGCGTGGCCGTGCCGGCACGGGCTCTAACAGCATCATTTCGTCGTCCGTCGCGCCCGGCTTGAAGCTGTAGACGGTTCCCTTCCCTGCATAGGAAATAACAATCAGATCACCGGCCTTATCAAAAAACAGTTGCACCGGCTCCGAGGGATGGTCGCGAACCTTGGACAACTGACGAGTCGCGGCACTCCAGCGGTAGATGGTTTGCCGCTGGGCGTCCACGAAATAGAGGTCTCCGGCGGTGTCAACGGCTCCGCCCGAAATATTGAAGAAGCCGCTCGCAAGTTTCTCGATCTTTGCGCCCGCAGCCAGAACCGGCGAAGGATTCGTCGCGCGGCTTTGTGCCGGACGACCGGAAATTGTCAACCAGGCGAATTCGCGCTGTCGTATCTCAATGTTGTTGGTTTGATCGTAAATTGCGCTGTCGAACGACACCTTGCTGTCGCTGTAGCAATGGAGGTTCCGAAATCGTATGTTTCCGGAGTTACTGACTGCGATCGCATGCGGAAACGGCTGATAACTGCTCACCACGCGATAGATGTGGAAGTTGGCCAGAGTGATGTTGTTCGAATCCCGGATGTCGAGCGGCAAAGCGAAACCTTCCTCGCCTCGCTCTTCTTCGGTCTGGAGCGCATAGATTTGCCAGTTCGACACATGGTCCAGAACCACCTCGTTGAGGACGTGGTGTTCGCTCGATAGCTGGTAAATTCGTCCTTCGGTCGAAGTGTTCGAAATCAATACGCCCGCCTGCGCGAACGGACTGGGTGTCCAGATGTCGAGGAAAGTACCGCCGCCCGTGATCCATAGGCTGGGATATTGAGCGTCCCAGCGGCGATTCGGATTGGAATCGGCAGTATGGTTTTCGTTATAGATCTGGTTCCATACTTTGGAACTCTCCTCCGCGGTGGCGTTCGGATCAATCGTGCCGTGGCCTCCCAGAAAGCGGACATCATTCATCATCGAATCCTTGCCGGCCATCCACTTCGCGGCGACCGCTCGCGGATTGATT
>Ga0302325_10021839_pt1 | contig 13399 bp, 8 predicted proteins | sample Palsa_T0_2_FD_201948 | JGI IMG/M metagenome (GOLD analysis project Ga0302325, IMG submission 201948) | Peat permafrost microbial communities from Stordalen Mire near Abisko, Sweden - Palsa_T0_2 | ecosystem: Environmental > Terrestrial > Soil > Palsa > Peat permafrost | place: Sweden: Abisko... | reverse complement strand
ACGATTTCCCAGATCTTTGCCGGGCGGAAATAGAAGCGCTTGTAGAAGACCTCGAGCTGGTGATAGATTTCCTTGCGCGACAGGTGGTCGTAGCCGATGGCGGCAAGCTGCACGCCCGCCGCGCTCACGAGGTTGGCTCCCTTGTTCTCATCGAGCCAGCCGTTCTCGACGGCCTGCTTGTAGAGCGCGGTGCCCGGATACGGCGCCGCGAGCGACACCTGGATCGTGAGCGGATTGACCTCCTTCGCGTACTGGATCGTCTTCTCGATCGTCTCATGGGTCTCGCCCGGCAGGCCCAGAATGAACGTCCCGTGGATCTTTATGCCGAGCTTGCGGCAATCCTCGCTGAAGCGCCGCGCCGTTTTCGTCAGCAGGCCCTTCTTGATGTTCAGCAGGATCTGGTCGTCGCCGGATTCATAGCCGACCAGCAGCAGGCGAAGGCCGTTTTCCTTCATGATCTTCAGCGTCGAGTACGGCACGTTTGCCTTCGCGTTGCACGACCAGGTGACGCCGAGCTTGCCGAGCCCGCGCGCGATCTCCTCGACGCGCGGCCCGAGGTCGGTGAAGGTGTCGTCGTCGAACATGACCTCCCGGACCTCGGGCATGTTGTCGCGGATCCACTTCACCTCCTCCAGGACGTTTTCGACCGAGCGCGTCCGGTAGCGATGGCCGCCCACCGTCTGGGGCCAAAGACAGAACGTGCACCGCGACTTGCAGCCGCGCCCCGTGTAGATCGACACGTAGGGATGCTTCAGGTACCCGATGAAGTAGTTCTCGATCTTCAGGTCGCGCTTGTAGATCGGCGCGACGAACTGCAGCTCGTCCATGTTCTCGAGGATCGGCCGCGGATCGTTGTGCTTGATCGAGCCGTCGGGCGCGCGGTAGCTGAGGCCCTGGATCTGCGCGAACGGCCTGCCCTCGGCCAGCTCCTTGCACGTGAAATCGAATTCCTCGCGGCACACGAAGTCGATCGCCTGCGTCGCCGCCAGCGAGTTGTGCGAATCGACCGCGACCTTCGCGCCGACCATTCCGATCAGCACCGACGGCTTGCGCTTCTTCAGGTCCTGCGCGAACAGCGCATCGGTCGGGAACGAGGGCGTGCTCGTGTGGAGGATGACGAGGTCGTACTGCTGCGCGATGTCGAGCGACGCCTCCACCGACAGCCCCTCGGCGGGCGCGTCGAGCAGGCGGCTGTCGGGCACGAGCGCCGCGGGCTGCGCGAGCCACGTCGGGTACCAGAATGAGCGGATTTCGCGCTTCGCCTGGTAGCGTGACCCTGCGCCGCCATCGAAGCCGTCGTACGACGGTGCCTGTAGAAACAGCGTCTTCATGAATGCAGGCGGAACGATGGCCGTATTATTTCGATATGCAAGCCGCCCTTCGGGCCGCCGGGAGCCCGGAATCCTGCCGCCCCCGGCGCCATGTCAGCCCCCGCCCGCGGCGCGATCGAGGTTCCTGAGCGCGTCCTGGGCCGGAGTGAACCTGGGATCGAGGGCGAGCGCCGCCTGGTAGGCGGCCCGGGCGCCGCCGGGGTCCCCCTTCTTCTCGAGAATGTTGCCCAGGCGCCACTGCGCGGCCGAGTGGGACGGCTCGCCGCGCGGCGCGCCAAGCCTGAGGCAGTGGCGCAGCGCCGACAGGCCGCGGTCGAGATGCTGGCCGCTGACCGCCGCCAGGTGACCCACCTGGTAAAGCGAGGCGTAGTCCTCCGGGGCGGTCCTCAGGACCTCGTCCAGCTCGGAGAGCGCGAGATCGTATTTTCCGCCGGCGAGGTAGAGGGCGGCAAAGGCCAGGCGGCCCCGCTTGGGGTCGAGCTTCTCAAGGGTCGCCGCCTCGCTGGCCGCCTTGTCGGAACCGCCGCCGAGAATGGAAGGCGCGCGGGAATAGTATTCGAAGAGCCGCTCGTGAAAGTCCGTGTTCTTCGGCTCGAGCGCGGACGCGCGCACGTATTGGGCGAGGCATTTGCGGGCGAGCCTGAACCCGCCGATCAGGCCCGCCTTCTCGGCCGACCTGCCGTAGGCGTCGCCGAGCCCGCCATGGTCGCGCGCGCTGTCGGGCGCGAGCGCCACGGCCCTCTCGGATTCACGGACCGCGGCGTCGGTGTCCCCGCGCTCCAGCGCGAGTTCGCCGAGATAGTAGTGGACATCGGCGCTGTCGGGTTCGGTCGCGAGCAGGCCCTCAAACGCCCGGCGCGCCTCGGGGAACCGGTTGGCGTCGAACAGGGCCCGGGCGGCGGCCAGGCCGGCCGGTTCGGCGGCCGCGAGGGCCGTGGTGGCCAGAAGCGGGAGCAGTAGAAGCGGGCGATTCAAATCGGATTCGGTTGCGGGCTTCCCTCCCTGGACGGTCAGGCATGGCCGTGCTCACCTTACGTCGGCGTGCCGCCCCGAATCAAGGGAACGTCACCGGTATCACTCGGTGGACCCGCGCGCCGCGCCGGCCCACGGAAGGCCCCCGTCCCGCGTTTCCTGTTCGCCGGTTTCGCGGCGATTTCCCCGGCGCCGCTCCGCCCCGGGGGCTCTATTACCCGATGTCACGTGAAGGCTTGCAAATCCGATCCTCATATCGAAGTGATAATCGTTGGTGATGAACTCGCTTATCTGCCGCACGGTTGAGTTCAGCCGCCGGCACGCGGGGATGCTGGCCGCCGTCATTTTGGTCCTGGCGCTTGGCGCCTCCTACTACGTCGCCCATGGCATCAGCATCGACAGCGACACGGGCAAGCTGGTAGATCCCAACCTGCCCTGGCAGAAGGCCGCGGCCGACCTGGACCGGCAGTTTCCGCAGAACCAGGATCTTCTCCTGGCGGTCGTGGACGGGGCGACGCCCGACCAGTCCTCCGACGCCGCAGCGGAGCTGGCGCGCAGGATGGCGCTGAGGCCGGACCTGTTCCGCTATGTGCGCCAGCCCGATGCGAGTCCCTACTTCCGGCGCTACGGCCTGCTCTTTCTTTCCACCGCCGAGGTCCAGGACTTCACCGACCACCTCATTTCAGCCCAGCCCTTTCTCGGGACCCTTGCGGCCGACCCGAGTGTTCGCGGGGTTCTCGACGCGATCGACCTGCTGGCACAGGGCGCCCTGCGCGGCGCCGTCGAGCCGGCGAGAATCGACCCGCCGCTCGTGGCCGTGGCGGACTCAGTCGACGCCGCCGCCGCCGGACGCCGCCGGCCGCTGTCGTGGCAGAGCCTGCTCACCGGGCGCAAGGCGCAGACGGGCGAGCTGCGCCATTTCGTTCTCGCCCGGGCCGTCCTCAGCTATGGACAGGTGGATGCCGCTTCGAAGGCCATCGGCGAGATCCGGGCCGCCGCAAGCGAGGCCGGTTTCGGGCCGGAGAACGGCATCAGCGTGAGGGTCACCGGCCCGGTCGCCCTGAACAACGACCAGCTCGCCGCGCTTTCGGAGAGCGCGACCGTTTCCACCGTGCTCTGCCTGGGCCTGCTCTGCTTCTGGCTTGCGATCGGCCTGCGCTCGGCCCGGACCCTGGCGGCGGTCTTCCTGACGCTGATTGTCGGGCTCGTGGGCTGCGCGGCCTTCGCCGTCCGCTTCGTCGGGCCGTTCAACCCGGTCTCAATCGCGTTCGCTCCCCTGTTTATCGGCATAGCCATCGATTTCGGAATTCAATTCTGCGTGCGCTACTCGGCGGAGAGGATCGGGACCGAACCCATCGAAGCCATGCGGCGCACCGCCGGCCGGGTGGGGTTGCCCCTGACCGTGGCCGCGGCCTCCACGGCTGTCGGCTTCCTGTCCTTCGTGCCCACGGCCTATCTCGGCGTGAGGGACCTGGGATTGATCGCCGGGGCCGGGATGGTCATCGCCCTTGTCCTCAATCTCACCCTTCTGCCCGCCATTCTCACGCTCGTTCGGGCCCGGGCCGAGCCCCACGCGGCGGGCTTTGCCTGGGGCGCCGCCTTGGACGGTTTTCTCAACCTGCGGCGCCGCGCGGTGATTGCGGTGGCGGTGGTCCTTGTCGCACTCGCGGCCGCCGCCCTCCCGCGCCTGAGGTTCGATTTCAATCCCGTCGACCTGGAGAATCCCCGCGCCGAATCGGTCCGGACCCTTTTCGACCTGATGGCCGATCCGAATACCTCGCCGTACACCATCGATTTCCTGGCGGCTCCGGCCGCCGCGCGCGCCGCCGCCGACACGCTGGGGTCGCTGCCCGAGGTCGCCCGCGTGCTCAGCCTGGGAAGCTTCATTCCCCAGGACCAGGCACCCAAGCTGGACATCTTGGCTGACGCCGCGTCCCTGCTCGGGCCGACGCTGTCCCCAGCGGCGGTGAGGGCGGCGCCGGGCCCCCCTGAAATCCTCGCGGCCGTGGGTCGCTGCGCCGACGACATGGCCCGGCTTGGAGGCCACGGAGACCCTGCGGCCGCGCGCCTCGCGGCGGCGCTGCGGGGGATCGCGGGCCGAGGGCCGGGGGCGCTGGCGTTGCTGGCCGACAACCTGAGCGCGGGCATCGGCCGGCGGCTTGACGATCTGCGGGAGGTGCTGAGGGCCGGGCCCGTGTCGATCGATACCCTCCCGCCCGAGTTCCGGCGAGATTGGGTGGCGCCCGACGGACGCTGGCGGGCGCAGGTCTTCCCGAGGGGCGACGCCCGCGACAACGAGACGCTCCGGCGCTTCGCCCGCGCGGTGCAGCGCGTCGTCCCGCAGGCCGTCGGCTCCGCCATCGCCGTGGACGAGTGGACCGCGTTGGCCCCGCGGGCCTTCGCCACCGCGGGCGTCCTGGCGCTGGTGACGATATCCGTCCTCCTGATCGCCGTTCTGCGGCGCCTGCGCGACGTCGCGCTGGTGCTGGTCCCGCTGCTCGTCGCCGGCATCCTCACCCTGGGCGCCGCCTCCCTCCTGCGATTCTCGGTGAATTTCGCCAACATCATCACGCTGCCGATGATGCTCGGAATTGGCGTCGCCTTTGACATCTACTTCGTGATGCGCCACAGGGAAGGGGAGTCCGGATTCCTGGGTTCGCCCACGGCACGCGGGGTCGTCTTCAGCGCCCTGACGACCGGCACGGCCTTCGGCAGCCTGGCGCTCTCCCGGTCGCCGGGCATGGCGGAGATGGGAAAATTTCTCGGCCTCGCCCTATTCTTTATCCTGGCCTGCACGCTCTTCGTGCTGCCGGCGCTTGCAGTGGGGAAGGCCCCGGGAAAGGTCGGGGCCGCGAAATGAAACGGGCCTTCCGCCTCGCCCTCCTCCTAGCGGCCGGGGGTCTCATCGCGGGGTGCGCGAGCGTGCCCCAGGATCCCGCGGCGCGCGCGGAGTTCCAGGCCAACCATGATCCCTTCGAGCCGCTCAACCGGAAGACCTTCGCCTTCAACCAGTATGTCGACCGGCTGCTGATCAAGCCGCTCGCCACGGGTTACCGGAGCGCGCTCCCGCAGGTGGCCAGGGACGGCGTGCGCCATTTCCTCGACAACCTCAGCGAGCCGCTCGTGTTCGCCAATGATCTCCTGCAGGCGCGGTTCAGCAGCGCGGGCACGACGGGGTGCCGCTTCGTCGTCAACAGCACCGTGGGAATTGCGGGTTTCACCGATGTCGCCAGCCGGCACGACCTGCCGAGGCAGGTCGGCGACTTTGGCCAGACGCTCTGGGCGTGGGGCATGCCGGAGGGACCCTATCTCATCCTGCCCGTGTTCGGGCCCTCGAATCCCCGGGACGGCATCGGCACGGGAGTCGACATGTACCTCGACCCCTTCCGCTACATCGCCCGCGCGCAGGATTACGGCGCCCCGGTGACCGTCGGCCGCGTGGTTCTCGACGGCATCGACAAGCGGTCCCGGAGCCTCGACGCCCTGGACGAGATGCAGCGGGAGGCGATCGACTACTACGCCTCGTTCCGCAGCCTCTTCAGGCAGCACAGGGCGGCCGAGCTGAGCGGGAAGGTGAGCCCGGACAAGCCGCCGTTGCCGGACCTCTACGAGGATCCGGGCCGCTAGTTCGAGAGTTCGGCCGTCTTCTTGCGCAGCAGGCTGACCAGCGCGGGAGCGCCGCCGGTGCGTAGGGTCAGGGAGTATTCGGAGCGGCGGGCCGCCATCTCGCTGATGGTGCCGCTCAGGAACACGTCGATGATCCTCCACTGCCCGTTGCCGAGGCGCATGAGATAGTCGAGCTGGACCGGATCGGGGCCGCCCGTGAACAGCTTCGTGTGGACCACGCAGTCGCCGTTGGCGAGCGTCGTGGGAGTGGGGTCCACCTCGAACCGCTCCCCGGAGAAGCTCTTGAACCGCTGGGCATAGTTCGCGATGCTGTAGTCGCTGAACGCGTCGACGAAATCCTGGCGATCCTGGGCGCCGAGCTGCCTCCAGGGCGGGCCGACGACGATGCGGCTCATGAGCGCGAGGTCGAAGTCCCGCCGGATCTCGGGCGCGAGCATCTGGTAGCGGGCCGAAAACGGCATCGACGCCCCCGCCTTCATCGCGGCCACGAGGGCATCGCAGAGGCTTTTCGCGGTCGCGCCCGCGGGCGCCGGGTCGCCGGCGGCGGGACAGCGGGGGGCGCCTCCCAGGCAGAGGGCGAGAAAAACGGCGATGTGGCGGCGGCGGATCATGGGACGCATCTCCTATCTCTATTAGCAGGATTCGGGATTTCCGCCAACAAATCGCTCCGAAGCCCGCTTTGGGCCACACGGGCGAAACCGTCCCCGGGCGCCGGCCGCGCCAAATTAAGTGGCCGCAGCCGCCCGACTTAGCCCTTCCGGGGGTGGCCTTCTTTACGTAGTTTTCACGGGAACGTGTGACGTAAAAGGAGTTGCGGAGCGACTTCCCCCGTGTTTTAAGCATGACATGGCAATTTTCTCCTCCGCTTCTGCCGCTACCGGAAACACGCCCCGCTTGGATGGAGCGAAGAAGCCGGGGGCGGACGTTCGCGTGGCCCAGGCCCTGGCCAAGCAGAAGTCGCTCGAGAAGAGCGCCAAGAAATACAAGCTTCCACTGGGCGAGCTGACGATGTTCACGCAGCAGCTGGCTTCGCTCCTCGTGGCCGGCCTGCCGCTCGTGCAGTGCCTTGAGGCCCTCCAGGACCAGACCGAGGACCCGCGCTTCCGGATCATCATCCGCGACGTCCGCCTCGACATCTCCCAGGGCAATTCGTTCTCGTCGTCCGTCAAGAAGTTCCCGAGGGCGTTCCCGACGCTGTTCATCTCGATGGTCGAGGCCGGCGAGGCGAGCGGCGGGCTCGCCGAGATCCTGGGCAAGGTCGCGGGCTACTTCGAGGCGACCGTCAAGCTGACGAAGAAGGTCAAGTCGGCCATGGCGTACCCGATCGGCGTCATCTCGCTGGCGATCGTGCTCGTCAACGTGCTCCTCATTTTCGTCATCCCGGTGTTCGCCGCCATGTTCGCGGACTTCGGCGCGAAGCTGCCGGTCCCGACGCAGGTCCTCATCGACGTCAGCCATTTCATGGGCCACTTCTGGTGGTTGATCGCGATCGTCTGCTACGCGATCTGGTGGACGGGAAGCAAGTTCGTCTCCACGCCGAAGGGCAGGCGCCTCAAGGACCAGTTCCTCGTGAGGGCGCCGATCTTCGGGAACCTGATTCACAAGATCGCGCTGTCGCGGTTCTGCCGCACCTACGCGACCCTCATCCGCTCCGGCGTCCCCATCCTGCGCACGCTCGAGATCGTCGCCTCCGCCAGCAACAAGGTGCAGATCGAGGACGCCTGCGGCGAGATTGCGAAGCACGTCAGCCAGGGCGGCCAGGTCTCCGAGATCCTCGCCTCCAACGAATTCTTCCCGCCCATGATGAAGCACATGGTGAAGGCGGGCGAGGCGACCGGCAACGTCGACGGCATGATGAACAAGATCGCCGACTTCTACGACGTGGAATGCGACGCCACGGTGAGTGCGCTCACGTCCCTCATCGAGCCGCTCCTCATCGTCTTCCTGGGCATCATCGTCGGCGGCATCGTCATGGCGATGTTCCTGCCGATATTCCAGCTGGGCGCCGTCGCTGGCGGCATGGGCTGATCCCCACGGCGGGCATGCCGGCCTTTTGGTAGCAGGCGTTGTTGACTTGGCCTGCTTCAGGAGGGAGGCTCTTCCCTCCACGCCTCAGTCATGCCCTCCGTCCTCATTGTCGACGACCTGATATCCATCCACGAGATGCTGGATGCGGTCATCCAGCCAACGGGTTTCGCGACGGCATTCGCCACCGACGGGGAAAAGGCGCTGACGCGGTACAAGGCCGAGAAGTTCGACCTCGTCCTGGCCGACATCGACATGAAGCCGATGGACGGGATCTCGCTCCTGAAGCAGCTCAAGCAGTACGACCCCAATTCCGTCACGATCATCATGACGGCCTACGCCAGCACGGAGAGCGCCGTCCAGGCGCTCAAGTTCGGCGCCTTCGACTACCTCCAGAAGCCCTTCCGCGTGGACGAGCTCATCGCCACGCTCCGGCGGGGGATCGAGTTCCGAGACATTCAGGCGCAGCGCGCCTCGACCCCCGCCGGGACCGGGGTCAAGCTGGGCGACATCGAGAGCCGCCTGATCGGCAAGAGCTTGCTGATCAAGAAGCTCATCCAGCAGGTGAAGAAGCTGGCCGCGGTGCGCACGCCCGTGCTGCTCGTGGGCGAGAACGGGACCGGCAAGACCTCCGTCGCCGAGATCCTTCACGGGGCTTCGGGCGCCGACATGGCGCGTTTCATCCGGATCGACTGCTCGCTCAGCTCCGAGCGGAGCTTCCGCGAGGGGCTCCTCGGGCAGAACGGCGAGGGCGGCCCGTGGGTCCGCGACGCCAAGGGCGGGACCCTCTTCCTGCAGCACCTGCAGTGCCTCGCGCCGCCGGTCCAGAAGGAGCTCGTCAGCGTGCTCCGCAACACGGCACACGGCTTCCGGCTCATCTGCACGACGACGGAGGACCTGGAGAAGATGGTCGACGAGGGACGGTTCAACGACGAGCTGTTTTACCGCGTCGCCTCGCTCCCGCTGCACATGCCGCCCCTGCGCGACCGCAAGGACGACATCCCGCTCCTCGTGAAGCACTTTTCGATGCGCGCGACCAACACGCTCGTGGACACGAACGTGATCGAGTTCACGGACGACGCGATGGCGGTCCTGACGGCCTACCACTGGCCGGGCAACCTGACCGAGATGAACCAGCTCGTCTCAAAGATCGCCTCGACGACCGAGACGCGGGTCATGACCTCCGAGCAGCTGCCGCTCAGGCTCCGTCAGCTCGAGCACTGGCCGACGCTTGCGGAATTCACGGCGGGACAGGAGAAGCAGTACATGGACAGGGTGCTCCACGCGTGCCGGGGGGACAAGGCTGTGGCGGCGAAGGTGCTGGGGATCGACGCGGCGATGATCCGGTAGCCCAATTTCCCTTGCGGCGGATTTGGGCGGTGGCAACTGTCGCAGGAGTCCACGCACGCACCCCGCAAATGCCCAAACGCACCGACCTCGAGTCCATACTGATCATCGGCGCAGGCCCCATTGTCATAGGCCAGGCCTGCGAGTTCGACTATTCGGGGACGCAGGCGTGCAAGGCATTGAGGGAGGAGGGCTTCCGGGTCATCCTGGTGAACTCCAACCCCGCCACGATCATGACGGACCCGGAGTACGCCGACGTCACCTACATCGAGCCCCTGACGGTCGGAATCCTCGAGAAGATCATCGAGAAGGAGAGGCCGTCGGCGCTCCTGCCGACGCTCGGCGGCCAGACCGCGCTGAACCTGTCGATGGAGCTCAGCAAGCAGGGGATCCTCGCCCGTTTCGGGGTCGAGATGATCGGCGCCAAGCCGGATGCGATCTCGAAGGGCGAGGATCGGGAGCTCTTCAAGCAGGCCATGGTCAAGATCGGCCTGGACGTGGCCCGCTCGAGGACCATCGGGACGCCGGAGGAGGCGAGGGCGGCCGCCGACGAGATCGGCGCGTTTCCCCTCATCATCCGGCCCAGCTTCACCCTGGGCGGGCAGGGCGGCGGCATCGCCTACAACCGCGAGGAGTTCGAGCGGATCGTGTCCAACGGCCTCGACATCTCCCCGGTGCACGAGGTCCTCGTCGAGGAATGCCTCCTCGGCTGGAAGGAATTCGAGATGGAGGTCATGCGCGACCACAAGGACCAGTGCGTCGTGATCTGCTCCATCGAGAATTTCGACCCCATGGGCGTCCACACCGGCGACTCGATCACGGTCGCGCCCGCGATGACGCTCACGGACAAGGAGTACCAGGCGATGCGCGACGCCTCGTTCGCGGTGATCCGGGAGATCGGGGTCGAGACGGGCGGCTCGAACATCCAGTTCGCCGTGGATCCCGAGACGGGACGGATGATCGTGATCGAGATGAACCCCCGGGTGTCGCGCTCGTCCGCGCTCGCCTCGAAGGCGACCGGGTTCCCGATCGCCAAGATCGCGGCGAAGCTCGCGGTGGGATACTCCCTCGACGAGCTCAGGAACGACATTACCCGGCTCACGCCCGCGAGCTTCGAGCCGACGATCGACTACGTGGTCACGAAGGTCCCGCGCTTCACCTTCGAGAAGTTCCCGGACGCGGACACGACGCTCACGTCCTCGATGAAGTCGGTCGGCGAGGCGATGGCCATCGGCCGCACGTTCAAGGAGTCGATCCAGAAGGCCCTCCGCTCGCTGGAGATCGGCGCGAGGGGATTCGGCGGGGGCGGCAAGCTGGGGGGCGACGAGAGGCCCGATGACGCCACGATCAAGACCAAGCTCGGGACGCCCAATGCCGAGCGGATCTTCTACATCCGGTACGCGTTCAAGGCCGGCTACACGGTCGAGCAGATCTTCGACCTCACGAAGATCGACCCGTGGTTCCTGCACCACCTGCGCGCGATCCACGAGATGGAGGACGAGCTCGCCGGCCTCCTGCCCCACGCGCTCGACACGGAGCTCTTCCGCAGGGCCAAGCAGTTCGGGTTCTCCGACGCGCAGATCGCGCACCTGACGAGGAGCGACCTCGCCTCCGTGCGCGCCGAGCGCAAGCGGCGCGGCATCCACACGACCTTCCGCCTGGTGGACACCTGCGCCGCGGAGTTCGAGGCCTTCACGCCCTACTATTATTCCAGCTACGGGGACGAGAACGAGGTGATGCCGTCCAGCAGGAGAAAGATCATGATCCTCGGCGGCGGCCCGAACCGGATCGGGCAGGGGATCGAGTTCGACTACTGCTGCGTGCACGCGAGCTTCGCGCTGAGGGAGATCGGCTTCGAGACGGTCATGGTCAACTCGAACCCCGAGACGGTCTCGACCGACTACGACACGAGCGACCGGCTCTACTTCGAGCCCCTGACGCTCGAGGATGTCCTCGAGGTCTACCAGCAGGAGGGCTGCGAGGGCGCCATCGTGCAGTTCGGCGGCCAGACCCCGCTCAACCTCGCGACCTCCCTCAAGGCGAACGGCGTGAACATCATCGGCACGTCGCCCGAGTCGATCGAGATCGCCGAGGACCGGAAGCTCTTCGCCGCGGTGCTGGACAAGCTCAAGCTCCGCCAGCCCGCCAACCGGACCGCGCTCAGCGAGGGCGAGGCCGAGGCCTTTGCCCTCGAGGTCGGCTACCCCGTGCTACTCCGGCCGTCGTTCGTCCTGGGCGGCCGCGGGATGTTCGTCGTCTACAGCGAGGAGGACCTGAGGTCCGTCGTCAGGCAGGTCTTCGAGGTCATGCCGGGCAAGCCGGTCCTCATCGACAAGTTCCTCGAGGACGCGATCGAGCTCGACGTCGATTGCCTGAGCGACGGCACGGAAAGCGTCATAGGCGGCATGCTCGAGCACATCGAGTTCGCGGGGGTCCATTCCGGCGACGCGGCGATGGTCATGCCGCCCCACACGCTCAGCAAGGAGATGCTGGCGTCCGTACGCACCGCCACGTACGCCCTCGCCCGGGAACTCGGGGTGGTGGGGCTCATGAACGTGCAGTTCGCGATCAAGGACGGCCAGCTGTACGTGCTCGAGGTCAACCCCCGCGCGTCGCGCACGGTGCCGTTCGTCGCCAAGGCGATCGGCGTGCCGCTGGCGAAGCTCGCCGCCAAGGTAATGTCCGGGATGAAGCTCTCGGAGCTCGGGTTCACACGGGAGCTGGTCCCGAAGCACTGGTGCGTGAAGGAGGCCGTTTTTCCGTTCGTGCGCTTTCCCGGGGCGACGATCGCGCTGGGGCCGGAGATGCGCTCGACGGGGGAGGTCATGGGCCTGGACGCCGACCTGGGGATCGCGTTCGCCAAGGCGCAGGCCGCGGCAAAGCCGGGTCTTCCGACGGAGGGAAACGTGTTCCTGAGCGTCAAGGACGCGGACAAGCCCCACGCCGTGGCGATGGGCCGAGCCCTGACGCAGATGGGCTTCACGGTCTACTCGACCAGCGGCACGGCGAAGACGCTCACCGACAGCGGCGTCCCGGTGAAGCGCATCGCCAAGCTGAGCGAGGGCCGGCCGAACGCCGTCGACATGATCAAGAACGGCCAGATCCAGCTTGTCATCAATACCCCGGGAGGCCTCATCCCGAGGCGGGACGAGAACCTGATCCGGGCGGCCGTCTACGCGCACAACGTCTGCATCATGACGACCATCATGGCGGCCCGCGCCGCGCTGGACGGCATCCGGGCGCTCAAGACCAAGCCGCTCGGCGTCCTTCCCATCCAGAAGTACAAGGGCAACGTCACCACCGTCTGAGGGGGGAGTTTACGGGTTTACAGGGGCTCGGGGATTTGCTTGAGTCACCATTTCCCAAAGGAAGAACCCACCGCCCCCGCCCATGCCAGCCAACCCATCGAGCCCGAAGGACGCCGAGATCGCGCCCTCCACCGAGCAGCGCCTCAAGCAGGCCTGGGAGCGCTATGGCGGCCTCTTCTATTTCACCTGCGCCGTGGTCGCGCTGGGTATTCTAGCGAAAGGCGGCTGGGAGTATCTCAATGAGCAGAAGGAACTTGGGATAAGGAAGGAGTATTCGGAATGCACGACGCCGGACGCCTACCTGAGCTTTGCGGCCAAGCACCCGGGACATCCCCTGGCGGGAGTGGCCGAGGAGAGCGTCGCCGACAATTACTACGCGTCCGGCAACTATTCGGAGGCGCTGAGGGACTATGCCTCCGCGATAACCGACCTTCCGGAAGGCCCGGTTCGTTCGCATGCCAGACTCGGCCAGGCGATGTCCCTGGACCTCACGGGCAAGACAAGTGAGGCCGAGGCCGATTTTCGGGGAATCATGGACGACACGACCCAGCTGAATGCGGTGCGCTGCGAGGCCGGGTACCACCTGGCGGGCGTCGCGATCGCCGCAGGCCGCGGGGCCGACGTGCAGAAGATCTCAGAGGCGCTGATGAAGATCGATCCCTCGAGCCCGTTCTCGGAGCGCACTTTCATGCTCCGGCCGCCTGCCGCCGCGCCGGCAGCGGTCCCAGGAAGCCTTACTGTTCCGTCAATTGCCCTGCCGGCAAAGCCCTGAGGCGCCGTCGGCGAATA
>Ga0302325_10021835_pt1 | contig 13400 bp, 10 predicted proteins | sample Palsa_T0_2_FD_201948 | JGI IMG/M metagenome (GOLD analysis project Ga0302325, IMG submission 201948) | Peat permafrost microbial communities from Stordalen Mire near Abisko, Sweden - Palsa_T0_2 | ecosystem: Environmental > Terrestrial > Soil > Palsa > Peat permafrost | place: Sweden: Abisko... | reverse complement strand
ACGCCGCCGAAATTCGATTTCGCCCGGCAGGTGGCGGCGGCGGTGGGCTACGTGGCCTTGTGCGGATTTGACCGTGTCAGCTTGCATATTTTCCCGGAGCCGGACGCCACCGCGCCCAACGTGGATGCCGTCGCCCTAAGCGCGGAGATGGCGGCGCGCGGCGCATTGCGTTCGGTGCGGGGACGGAAATCGTCGCTGCAATTTTTCCAGAATCTCTCGCAATTGACGGCGCGCGGCTCGGCGGATTTGAATGAGGGACTGCGACGCGGGGCGCTGGCCTCGCGGCAAACGGGCGTGGCGGTGGTATTGAGCGATTTTTTGGATCCGGCCGGCTATGAAATTGGTTTGAACGCTTTGATTGGGCGCGGTTTCCAGGTCAATGCAATTCAAATCCTGGCGCCGGAGGAATTGAACCCGGGCACCTACGGCGATTTGCGGCTGGTGGATTCGGAGACTGGAGTCATGCAGGAAGTGACTTTTGGCAAGTACCGCCTCAAGGCTTACCAACAAACCGTGAAAAATTTTTGCCAGCGCCTGCGCGAGTTTTGTTCGGGTCGAGGGATGAGTTTTTTCAGCGTCAGCTCCGAAATGCCGCTGGAGCAGCTTTTGCTGAAGCAGTTGCGAGAGTCGGAAGTGTGGGGGTGAGGAGAAAAGTCAGCCGGAAGTGCTGACTGGCAAACTCATTTGCCGTTGCGGGCAGCTTTGCGAATCCGATTGAAGGTGGCTTTGCCATAGGGGCGATGCGGACTGCGTACCCCCTCGAGCAACGCCGCTTCCAGCGCGGGCGATTCAAAATCTTCGCGCAGTTCGAGCGCGCGTAAGGCGTCGCGCATCACTTCACTCTCATCGGTGTAACGGCCGCTCCGAACCTTCTCTTTTACGAATGATTCCAATTCTTCGGTCAATGTGATTTCCATAAATTTATTGTATCACGTACGCCGGGCCTCGCCAACCATCTATCACCCCCCGCCCGCAGCGCTGCCTTCCACCTTTTTCTTCAGGGCGTCCTTCCATTCGGCATTGAGTTCCTGGATGGTTTTGCCGGTGTTTTTGGTCCACAGGTTGGTGCTGTAATTGCCCTCGCGCATCGCGGCGTTGAGTTGGGGCACGAGGTCTTGGTCGTATTTCTCACTGACCCAGTTGAGGAAATTGGCGGTGACGCGGTAGCTGCGGTCGTAATTGGCGCGCGCAAGGCCGCGCTTGCTGATTTCTGCGCCTTTGCTTTGGGGCTCAAATTTGAACCAGCGGTAGTAATCGGCAATGCCCTCAACCAAGTAGCCCGGGTTTCTGGCGGGATGCGGATTCTGCGGGTGGGAGTCATAGTGTTGCACAACATGCACGCATTCATGCACCAGCGAGCCAATGGCTTCGCCGTTCATTTCCCGTTTCATCCAGGGGACGTAAGCGTTGACACGGTTGCCAGAGGTGTCGGCCACGCCGTTGCCCGGCCGCAGAATCACACGGAACTGCTTGGGCGCTTCATAACCGTCGCCGGGCAGGTAGGCCACAATTTTCGGATACCACTCCAGCAGCGCCGGCGCCAATTTGTTGGTCGTCCATTCGGCCATATTCGTCGCGCGGGAAGTATCGAAGGTGATTTCATATTTGCCATCGGGCGTGCGCGCCACATAAGGCTTGCTCTCGACGGGGTTGGCATCGCCAGAGGGGGCGCCGGCGGGAGCGACTTCCTCCGGCCCCAGCACGCTGATTTCGCTGTAAAAGGTGTTGCCGAATCCGTCGTCCGTCTCCGTGGCAGAGCAATCAAAAAGAAGATAACGGTAGTCGCCCACCGCGCCGGCGGAATCGCTGATGCTCACGCCATATTGGCCGCCAGGTTCGCTGTCTTTTGAACGAGTATCGACGGACGCGATCATCGTCCAACCGCAAGCGGCGGGATCGGTGCCATGCTTGGGAGCCGCATTGAAACCGGCGGCCGCTCCGGTGGCGGCGTAGAGCTTGTAAACTTGAGGGCCGCGTGTGCCGGGGTGCCAGGAGTACGTGTTGATTTGTTTGATGGTTTTGACTTGATTCAAATCCAACCGCAGCCTGCCTCCGGGCGTGTCGGCGTTGAAGAAAAAGTTTTCGTCCGGCTGATCTTCCTCCGTTGGCATCCGGCCGTCGTTGAGTTTGCCGAGTCCGCCACTGGCGTCGTCCATTTTGCCATCGACGATGGTGAATTTCCCCATCGTGCCAGTTTTGGCCGGGTGTGGAACGCGCCGGAAATCGAAGGACGGAGTGGGCGCTCCATTTTCGTTGTGGCCGATGAGGACGGTAATTTCGGCCCGTGCGGCGGTCGCCAAGGCCAACAGTCCCGTAAAGGCGACACAAAACAAGCGATCTTTCATAGATTTTGCAAATATTTTCAAATCAAGTATTGCACTCCTGCGACATTCTGGCACAAAATAGCGAAATTTTATAGTAGAAGATGATACGCTGAGACTGATGAGTAAGACAACCCTAAATACGACAGGCCCCACTTGTGCCCCAAAGAAACAAGGCCTGTATGATCCGTGGTACGAGCATAATTCCTGCGGAGTTGGTTTTGTTGTCAACATTAAAGGGAAAAAATCCCACAAGATCATCCGGGACGCTCTGACCATTCTGGTCAATCTGAACCACCGGGGAGCCTGCGGCTGCGACCCCAACTCCGGCGACGGCGCAGGCATCCTCATTCAAATGCCGCACGGATTCTTCAAGGAAGTGTCGCGCAAGGAAAAGATCAAACTGCCGCCGCTGGGCGATTACGGGGTGGCCATGATGTACCTGCCGCGCGATCCCAACGAACGGCGCACCTGCGAGACTTTGTTTGAAAACATCGTGGTGGAGGAAGGGCAGAAGTTTTTGGGCTGGCGGACCGTGCCGACCGATAATTCAACCTTGGGACCGACCGCGCAGAATAGCGAACCGTTCATGCAGCAGGCCTTCATCCGGCGCGACGCCAAATTGACGGATGACCTGGTCTTTGAGCGCAAGCTTTACGTCATTCGCAAGCGGGCCGAGCGGGCCATTCGTTACGGCGGCATCAAGGGCGGCCATTGGTTTTACATTTCCAGCCTTTCCTGCCGAACGCTCATTTACAAAGGGATGCTGCTGACCGAGCAGATGGACCAGTATTATTCCGATTTGAAACATCCAGCCATGGAGAGCGCGCTGGCTTTGGTGCATTCGCGTTTCAGCACCAACACTTTCCCCAGTTGGGACCGCGCCCATCCGAATCGTTACATCGCTCACAACGGGGAGATCAACACGCTGCGAGGAAACATTAATTGGATGCACGCCCGACAGGCCATGTTCCAAAGCGATCTCTTCGGCGACGACCTCAAGAAGCTGTTGCCAATCATCAACAACGACGGCAGCGATTCAGGTATGTTCGACAACTGCCTGGAATTGCTGGTGCTGGCCGGGCGTTCGCTGCCGCACGCGGTCATGATGATGATTCCCGAACCGTGGGCCTACCACGCCACCATGAGCGAGGAGAAGAAGGCCTTTTACGAATACCACAGTTGCCTGATGGAACCTTGGGACGGCCCCGCTTCCATCGCATTCACCGATGGCAAGAAGATCGGCGCCGTGCTGGACCGCAATGGCTTGCGGCCATCCCGTTACTACGTGACCAAGGATGATCTGGTCATTATGGCTTCGGAGGTCGGCGTGCTGGACGTGCCGGCGGATCGAATCCTGCAAAAGGGGCGCCTTCAGCCGGGACGGATGTTTCTGGTGGATACGGAGGAAGGCCGGATTGTGGCGGATGAAGAACTGAAATACAAAATTGCCACCGAACAGCCTTACCGCCAATGGCTTGACGGCCATCTGCTGGATTTGGACAGCGTCGGCGAGTTCCCCCATGAGGCCGAACTTTCACATCACACGGTCCTGCAGCGCCAACAGGCCTTTGGTTACACGTTCGAGGATCTGCGCATCATCATGGCCCCAATGGCGCGCGACGGCGTTGAGGCGGTCGGTTCCATGGGGTGCGACACGCCCCTGGCGGTTTTGTCCAACAAGCCGCAACTGCTCTACAACTATTTCAAGCAACTCTTCGCGCAAGTCACCAATCCGCCCATTGACTGCATCCGCGAGGAATTGGTCACCTCCGCCATCACGACCATTGGGTCGGAGCGCAATTTGCTTAAGCCCGAACCGAAGAGCTGCCATCTCATCAAATTGCGCGCGCCCATTCTGACCAACGAGGAATTCGCCAAACTCAAATACATCAAACAGGCCGGCTTCAAATCGGTCACGCTGCCGATTCTGTTCAAGGCGGCCGAGGGCGAGGCGGGGTTGACCAAGGCGTTGGATCATTTGTGCGCGCGGGCCTCCAGCGCGGTCGAGGCCGGGGCCAATATCCTGATTTTGTCGGATCGCGGCGTGGATGCCGAACTGGCGCCCATTCCCGCGTTGCTGGCAGTGGCGGGCGTGCATCATCATCTCATTCGCGAAGGGACCCGCACGCGCGTGGGCCTAGTTCTGGAATCGGGCGAACCGCGCGAAGTCCATCACTTTTCGCTGCTCATCGGTTACGGCGCGGGGGCCATCAATCCTTACGTCGCTTTTGAGACGCTTGATGACATGATCCGGCAAGGATTGCTGGTCAACATCTCGCACAAGGATGCGTGCAAAAACTACGTCAAAGCGGCAGTCAAAGGCGTCATCAAGGTTATTTCCAAGATGGGCATCTCCACCATCCAGAGCTATCGCGGCGCGCAAATTTTCGAGGCCATCGGGTTGCACCCTTCCGTTGTGAAACAATACCTGACCGGCACGGCTTCGCGCGTGGGAGGCGTCGGGTTGGATGTCATCGCCCGCGAAGTGCAGATGCGCCACAGCGCGGCTTTTCCCGACCGCCAGGTCAACGGACACGCTTTGGAGGTGGGTGGGAATTATCAATGGCGGGCCGATGGCGAGCAGCATCTTTTCAATCCCCAGACGGTCCACAAACTCCAATCCGCCTGCCGCAATGCCGATTACAAGGCCTTCAAGGAGTATTCGCAGGCGGTCAACGACCAGTCCAGGAAGTCCTGCACCTTGCGCGGATTGCTCGATTTGAAAATTGGCAGCCAGGCCGCCGTGCCCATTGAAGAAGTCGAACCGCTGGAATCCATTCTCAAGAAGTTCAAGTCGGGCGCCATGTCCTACGGTTCGATCAGCAAGGAGGCGCACGAAGCGCTGGCCATAGCGATGAACCGCATCGGCGGAAAAAGCAACACCGGTGAAGGCGGCGAAGACCCGGCTCGCTACCAACTTGAACCCAACGGCGATTCCAAAAACAGCGCCATTAAACAAGTGGCTTCCGCCCGTTTCGGTGTGACAAGCCTCTATCTGGTCAACGCCCGCGAGTTGCAAATCAAAATGGCCCAGGGCGCGAAACCCGGCGAAGGCGGCCAATTGCCCGGCCTCAAGGTCTATCCTTGGATAGCCAAAGTGCGTTATGCCACCACTGGCGTGGGTTTGATTTCTCCTCCGCCGCATCACGACATTTATTCAATAGAAGACCTGGCTGAATTGATTCACGATTTGAAAAATGCCAACCAAAACGCCCGCATCAGCGTCAAGCTGGTGGCCGAAGTCGGCGTCGGCACCATCGCAGCTGGCGTGGCCAAGGCTCATGCGGATGTGGTTCTGATCAGCGGACATGACGGCGGCACAGGCGCGTCTCCGCAAACGAGCATCAAACACGCCGGCATCCCATGGGAATTGGGCTTGGCCGAAACCCATCAGACACTCGTCCTGAACGATCTCCGAAGCCGCATTGCGGTGGAGACCGACGGCCAGTTGAAAACGGGCCGCGATGTCGTCGTGGCCGCCCTGCTGGGTGCGGAGGAATTTGGATTTGCCACCGCCCCGCTGGTTTCCTTGGGGTGCATTATGATGAGGGTTTGCCACTTGGACACTTGTCCGGTGGGCGTGGCGACGCAAAATCCAATGTTGCGCAAGAATTTCACGGGCGACCCCGCTCACGCGGTCAATTTCATGCGTTTCATCGCGCAGGAGGTGCGGGAGTCGATGGCGCAATTGGGTTTCCGCACGATCAACGAAATGGTGGGCCGGACCGACTTGCTCGAACCCAAGGATGCCATTGAACATTGGAAGGCGCGCGGGTTGGATTTCACCAACATCCTTTACCAGCCCAAAACATCGGACAACGTTGGGCGTTATTGCCAGGTCAAGCAGGATCACGGATTGGAAAAGGCGCTGGACAACACGACCCTGCTTAAGTTGTGCGAGCCGGCCTTGGCGCGCCGGGAAAAAGTTGAAGCCACGCTCGAAATCAAGAACGTCAATCGCGTCGTGGGAACCATTCTCGGCAGCGAAGTCACCCGGCGTCACGGCGTGCAAGGACTGCCGGAGGACACGATCAAGATCCATTTTAAAGGTTCGGCCGGCCAAAGCTTCGGCGCGTTCATGCCGAGTGGAATGACATGGTTTTTGGAGGGCGACGCCAATGACTATTTGGGCAAAGGTTTGTGCGGCGGCAAGATCATTGTTTATCCGCCGGAGGGTTCCACCTTTGTGGCGGAGGAGAACATCATCACCGGCAACGTGGCCCTTTACGGCGCGACACGCGGCGAGGTTTACATTCGCGGCATGGCGGGGGAGCGTTTCTGCGTGCGCAACAGCGGCGTTTCCGCCGTGGTGGAATCAGTCGGCGATCATGGTTGCGAATACATGACAGGCGGGCGGGTGGTGGTGTTGGGGCAGACAGGCCGCAACTTTGCTGCCGGCATGTCGGGCGGCGTGGCTTATGTCCTGGATGAGGCGGGCCATTTCAGCCAGAACTGCAACAAGCAAATGGTCGCCTTGGAGCGGTTGGAAGACGCGGCGGAAACGGAGGAAATCCGCTTGATGATCCACCGTCACGCCCAATACACGCGCAGCCAGCGCGCCTTCAAAATCCTGGCGCTTTGGGATGAGATGGTCCCCAAGTTTATCAAAGTCATTCCCACGGATTATAAACGCATGCTGGCTTGCATGCGCCGCGCCGAGGATGCCGGCCTCAGCGGTGAAGAAGCCGTCATGTCGGCGTTTGAAGAGAACGCCCGAGATGTCGCGCGCGTCGGCGGCAGTTAATCATTGCATCCAAAAGAAAGCTCATGGGTAAACCCAAAGGTTTCATAGAGTATTTGCGTGAATTGCCCTTGGACCGGCCGGCCCTCGAGCGCATTCGCGATTGGAATGAATTTCATCTTCACCTGGACGAGAAATCATTGCGCGAGCAAGGCGCCCGCTGCATGGACTGCGGCGTGCCCTTTTGCCACAACGGCTCCCTTCTCAGCGGCATGGCCTCGGGCTGCCCCATTCACAACCTGATCCCGGAATGGAATGATTTGATTTATCGCGGCCTTTGGCACGAAGCGCTCGAACGCCTGCATAAGACGAATAATTTCCCCGATTTTACTGGCCGAGTCTGCCCCGCCCCGTGCGAAGGATCATGCGTATTGGGCATCATCTCGCCCCCCGTCACCATCAAGAACATCGAATGCGCCATCGCCGATCGCGGATGGGAGGAAGGCTGGATCCAAGCCGAACCGCCGCCTCACCGGACGGGCAAAAAAGTCGCCATAGTCGGCTCCGGGCCGGCTGGACTTTGCGCGGCCGCCCAACTCAACCGCGCCGGCCATTTGGTTACCGTTTTTGAACGATCCGACCGCGTCGGCGGCCTGCTCATGTATGGCATCCCGAATATGAAGCTGGACAAGCAAGTGGTGCAACGCCGCGTCGATCAAATGAGCGCCGAAGGCGTCACTTTTCTCACCCGCACCGAAGTCGGCAAGGATTACCCGGCGCAAAACCTTTTGCGCGAGTTTGACGCCGTTGTCCTCTGCACCGGCGCGACCAAGCCGCGCGATTTGCCCATCGAAGGCCGGCAACTCAAGGGAGTTCATTTCGCCATGGAATTTCTGCACGCCAACACCAAGAGCCTGCTGGACGGTCGGAAAAACGGCGCATTCATTTCCGCCGAAGGCAAGGACGTGATGGTGATTGGCGGCGGCGACACCGGCACAGACTGCGTCGGCACCGCCATGCGGCATCGGTGCAAAAGCCTGGCGCAACTGGAAATCCTGCCGCAGCCGCCCTTGGCGCGCGCCAAGGACAATCCGTGGCCTGAGTGGCCAAAAGTCTATAAGCTCGACTATGGACAGGAGGAAGCCGCCGCCAAATTCGGCGACGACCCGCGCGTCTATTTGACCACCGCCAAGAAATTTACCGGCGATGCTGGCGGCCACGTTCAGGAAGTTCACACTGTTCAAATAGAGTGGAAGCGCAACGAAAAGGGCCAATTCACCGCCATCGAAGTGCCAGGCACGGAGCAGGCGCGGCCTGTGCAATTAGTGCTGCTGGCCATGGGCTTCATGGGTCCCGAACAGCCGCTGTTGGAGCAACTGGGTTTGGAACGCGACGCCCGCAGCAACATCAAGGCCGAGCACGAAAAGTACACCACCAACCTCCGTGGAGTTTTCGCCGCAGGCGACGCCCGGCGAGGCCAGAGTTTGGTGGTGTGGGCGTTCAACGAGGGACGCGGCGCAGCCCGCGAGTGCGACCGCTTCCTCATGGGTGAAACACACTTGCCCTGATCCATGCTGTCTTTTGAATTAAAATCCTTTCCATTTATTTTACTGGTCTTTTCCCTTTTTCGCGTCGTTGCAGCGGCGCAAGCCAACACTCTGGAGGAGACCCTACCGCCATTGATCCATGCCCATGCCCACAACGATTACGAGCACCCGCATCCTCTCTTCGACGCGCTCGATCACGGGTTCGCCAGTATCGAGGCCGACATTCACCTGGTGAACGGACAATTGCTGGTTGCCCACGACCTCAAAAAAGACCAGCCCAAAGGAACCTTGCAGGCGCTTTACCTGGACCCCTTGCGCGCCCGGGCCAACAAATATGGCGGCCGGATTTACACCAACGGCGAATCCACGTTTTATCTGCTGATCGACACAAAGACGGAAACCAACGCCACCTACGCCGTCTTGCGCCGCGTGTTGCAGGATTACGGCGATTTGCTGACCGGATTTTCCTCCAACGGCGTCACGCGCCGGGCCGTGACCGTGGTCCTGACCGGAAACCGCCCCCGCGCCATGCTGGCGCAGGAACCGGCGCGGCTGGCGGGATTGGACGGCGAATTATCCGATCTGGGCCAACCCGACCGCAAAGGCCTTCTGCTCTGGGTCAGCGCCAACTGGGGCCAAAGTTTTAAATGGCGCGGGGAAGGGCCGATCCCTCCAGAGGAACGTGAGCGCATCCGTCAGATCGTCAAGCAGGCGCATGAACTTCATGCCAAAGCCCGTTTCTGGGGTGCGCCGGACAACCCTGCATTTTGGCTGGAACTGCGGGAGGATGGCGTTGACCTCATCAATACCGACGATCTCGCTGGCGCGGAAAAATTCCTGCGTGGACAGCCTCCCTATAATTAACCCCAAAAGAGAGAGACCCGCCCGATGCAACCAATCACCAGGCGGGTCTCATTTTCCCCCCAAACAACAATGTCAGGTTACCACAGCCGCCAATCTTGAAAATCAGGGAGCACCCTCAACGTGGTGTAAGCAAAAAACGCCCAAGCCGACCGGCGTCCAGAAGTGAATCGTTTTCGTTGTAAAACAAAAACCCGCCCGATGAAAACAATCACCGGGCGGGCCTCTATCCCCCAAACAACAATGCTAACTTACATCAGTGGCCAATTCTGCAAATAGGGGCCGAGCCTCAATTTTCGCCGGAGAAAGTCCCCACGGTTACGCTTAGGTCTCTGCCCCAGCCCGCAACTTCTTCAGTGCCGCCATGGCCGCCTCGCTTTCGGCGGCTTTCTTGCTTTTCCCCTGGCCGCGACCCAACTCGATTCCACCGTGCGAAACCACGCATTCAAAATCGCGGTCGTGGTCCGGTCCGGTCGCGCGGACCATTTGATACTGCGGCGCGTCCGACGACTTGGCTTGCAGGATTTCCTGTAACTCACCCTTGGGATTGTCCAAGGTTGGAATGGCCGTCAATTCCCCGAAAGCACGGTGAAAGGATCGCAGCACGAACTCGCGCGCCGCGTCAAAACCGCCATCCAAGAAAACGGCCCCAATCAGGGCCTCGAACGCGTCGGCCGCGGCCGAAGCGCGGCTGCGGCCCAGATTGGCCTCCTCGCCTCGGCTCAGAATCAAATGGCTCTGCAACGCGATTTGCCGCGCCTGCTCGGCCAGGGTGCGGCGATTGATCATCTGCGCCCGCGCCTTGGTCAACGGCCCTTCGCTGACGCTGGGAAACTTGTCATACAACTCCCGCGTCAACACTAGTCCCAGCACGGCGTCGCCCAGGAATTCCAGCCGCTGGTTGTGCTGCACCAGCCGCCCCTGCTCATGCGCGACTGACGGATGCGTCAGGGCCATCTGCAACAAACCAGGGTCCCGAAACTGGTATTGAATCTCTTTCTGGAGGAGGGCGAGGTCGGGCACAATATCTATCTACGGAGTTGACCCCAGGCTGTCCGCTGGCTCGTGCGAGGCTTCAGGGGCGCTTTCGGCGGAGGAGGATTCAACGGACACAGGCTCGACAGGCGCAGCCACTGCCGGAGGCGGATTCAATCCGTGCGCCAGCAGTTGAGCGGTGTCGTGCTGGACTTCCTGCAATTGGTCGAGTTGAAGGTTGGGGTCGGCAATGGTGAAAACGTCGCCCGTCTTGGCGTGCTCGTAAATGAAAATGCGGCCGTGGTCGCCTTGGATTTCCTCTTTGACCTTCAGAATCCGTTTACGTTCCAGCATCACGGCCAGGATGTAGCAGACCGGGCCGTGTTTGGGGTCATTGGCCTCGATCAACTTGCGCAGGAGCGATTCAGCCGATTCCTTCTGAATGGCTTCGACGGGCGCGGCGGGCGGCGCATGATAGATACCCTGCCATTGGGAGATGAAGCCCTTGCGTTCGCTGGCGCCTTCGCGGTATTGGGAATCCCAGCAGGCCGGGCAAATATCCAGGCGCTGGTATTGCTGTTTTTCCTCAATGAGCACCGTGTGGTAGGTCTGCTTGTCGGTAAAGGTTTTCTCGCACGCCTGGCAGACGTGAGAGCGTGACTGGATGTTCCATTCGTTCATCAATTTCTCCTGTATTATTGCCCAGGAACCTTCAACTGCAATGGCAAAATCCCGGTTGCCTTACAGGGACTGTACTGGTAACCTTAAATCGAAGGTAACTTTTGAATACGGCAGCAACAAGCATAGCCTCACCAGCGCAGGAGCCGATTCTGCCGCTGGAAAGCGGTGATCGTCTCGACGCAGATGAGTTCATGCGCCGTTATGAGGCCATGCCCGACGTCAAAAAGGCAGAGCTAATCGAAGGAACCGTCTATATGTCATCCCCGGTCAGCACCGCCCATGGCGACCCAGACTCCCTCATTCAAACCTGGCTAGGATTTTACGCAGGCCGTACGCCCGGAACCAGAGCCTCCTCAAACGTCACTGTGCGGTTTGGTCCGGAAGACGTTCACCAACCCGATGTCTCGTTGCGAATTCTACCCGAATATGGCAGCCAGGTGCGCCTTGATCCCAAGAAGTATATTTTAGGCGCTCCGGAACTGATTGTGGAAGTGGCTGCAACCAGCGCAGCCATTGATCTGCATGGAAAGATGCGCGCCTATGGCCGCGCCGGCGTGCGGGAGTATTTGGTATGGCGCCCGCTCGATTGCCAATTCGACTGGTTCGTGCTCCAGGGGAATGAATATCGCCTCAACACGCTAGCCAGCCCAGACGTGATGCGTAGTCCGCATTTCCCAGGGTTGGCGCTGGCGGTGGATGCATTGCCGAACCATGATTTGGCCAAAATTCTGGACGTTCTCGAAGCCGAACTGCAAACCGCCGCCCACCGCGCTTTCGTCGCGCAACTGGCGGCAAAGGTGAACAAATAACATCCGCATGTCATCGGCCTTTTTCTTGCGCCGAGTCTGCCTGCTGATTTTGTTCTGCCTGCCGCGGGCGGCGCGGGCGGAAACGAACATCTTCCGCCTCGCCACTTTCAACGTCGAAAATTACCTCGACGCCCCCTCCGGCACCCGCCGCGCCAAATCTCCCGCCGCCCAAGCCAAGGTGCGCGATTGCATCCTGGCCATCAAACCCGATGTCATCGCCCTGGAGGAAATGGGACCGACGAACGCCCTGTTGGATTTGCAGTCAAATCTAAAATCCAGCGGACTGGACCTGCCTTTTTGGGACGAAATTACGGGATTCGACACCAACATCCACCTCGCTGTGCTGAGCCGCTTTCCCATTGCCGCCCGGCATCCGCACACCAACGAAAACTTCCTGCTGGATGGCCGCCGATTCATCGTCAGCCGCGGCTTTGAGGAATTGGACATTCAGGTCAACCCACGCTTCACCTTCACGCTGATTGCCGCGCATTTGAAATCGCGCCGCCCCTCCGCCCTCGCCGACGAAGAAGATTGGCGCTACGAAGAGGCCGCCGCCCTGCGCCGTGTCATCGACGCCCGGTTCGCCCAGGACCCCGCCCAAAATATCGCCGTGCTAGGCGATTTCAACGATGTGCAGGATTCGAAGCCCGTGCGCGCCATCATGGGCCGTGGAACAACACGCTTGTTCGACACCCACCCCGCCGAACGCAACGGTGACAACGAATCCAGCGCCGACGGCCGCCGCCAATCGCGCCACATCACCTGGACGCATTATTACGAAAAGGAGGACGTTTTCAGCCGTATTGATTACATCCTCGTGGGGAATGGCTTGAAGTATCACTGGCTCAAGGAAGAAACGTATATTCTAGCCACGCCCAATTGGGGTTTGGCGTCCGATCATCGGCCTTTGGTGGCGGGTTTCTCAGTGCCGGCGCCTTGATCAAGCGGAATATCTCTCGCAAATGCAGGGGGGTAGTTTGTATAAACTGAAAAATACTTTTCTCTTTCTGTTCCTTTTGCTTTGATGCCATCGGCATCCAATTTGCGTTGCGGATCGACTATGCCGCACCACTTTATATTCTTGAAAGAAGCCAATAGATCGAAGACTTCCTCCTGCGTCAGATTTTCTGTGGAGAAATCTAATTCCTGTAAATTGGCAGACACGGCCAGAGCCTGGAGTCCTTTCAAGGTCACTCCATTACAATTGTAAATGCTTACGTATGTGAGGTGCTGCCAATGCAGGGCGATAAACTCGCATGACGCATCGGTGATAGCCGCCCCTCCGATCCCAATGCCGTTCAAAGACTGAACAGGAGCAAGCGCGCGAATCCCCGCATCGGTTATCAACCGGGCGTTTTCCATGGTAATCACGCCCAGGTTCGTAAAGCCCAATATGGCAAGAGCTTTGAGTTTGTCATCCGTCGCAAGGTGGCCTTCGCGGCTAGCAGCCCGTTAAAAAACACAGTTTCACTGTATATTTGATTGAACCATTTTCAGGTTGGGGCGTCAGATAGTCATGGCA
>Ga0302325_10021834_pt1 | contig 13400 bp, 12 predicted proteins | sample Palsa_T0_2_FD_201948 | JGI IMG/M metagenome (GOLD analysis project Ga0302325, IMG submission 201948) | Peat permafrost microbial communities from Stordalen Mire near Abisko, Sweden - Palsa_T0_2 | ecosystem: Environmental > Terrestrial > Soil > Palsa > Peat permafrost | place: Sweden: Abisko... | reverse complement strand
TGGCCGTGCCCTTCGTCATGTACTTCACGTCGTGGTACACGGCGGTCTTTCACAGCGGCACGGTACGGGAGCTGACCTACCTCGCGCTGATGGCGCCCGGCTACGTGTTCTTCTGGACCCTGCTGCGGGTGGACCCGGTACCGAAGAAGTACTCCTACGCGGTCTCCATGTGGATCACCGGCGCGGAGGTGATCGGTGACGCATTCCTCGGGGTCGCCGTCATCGCGAACCAGAATCTCATCGGTGCGGCCTACTACCACGCGCTGGCCAGGCCCTGGGGGCCCGCGCTGGCCACGGACGAGGTCATCGCGGGAGGCGTGCTATGGGTCCTCGGTGACCTCGTCGGCCTGCCGTTCTTCGCCGCGCAGCTGATCCAGATGATGCGCGAGGACGATTCCGACGCGGCCAGGATCGACGCCGATCTCGACGCCAAAGATGCCGAGCTCAAGGCGGCCGCGGCGGCTGTCGAGCCAGCCGCGGAGCCCAGGCCGTGGTGGGAAGACGACCCCCGCTTCACCAGCCGATTCAAAGCCAACTAGGTCAGCACCTGCGGCGGGGAATCAGCGCCCGCGGCGGGGAATCACAGCATGCGGCGGATGTACAGCGCCCAGCCTTGCGCCAGTTCCTGGCTGGACACGAACTCCTGCGCTTTCATCGCGCACCAGGAAGGTATGTCGGTGTAGGCCGCCGGGTCGTCGGCCAGGACGGCCACCACGGCACCGAGCGGCACGTCCCTGATCTGCTCGGCGAGCATGATGATGGGGATCGGGCACTTACGGCCCAGGGCGTTGATCGTCAGCGCTGGGGCGGGCGGTGCCACCACGGCCCGTTCGGCCCCAAGAAAGAGGACCGGGTCGGGTCCCTGCTGGTCCGTACGGCGGAGCTGGCCGGTAGGCCCGGCCGCGGGCCCGCGGCCGAACAGGCGGCTACGACGCCCGGTCATGCGCACACCCTCACGCCCTCCATCATGCCCGCCGCCGGGCCCGCCACGCGTGCCCACGGTAAAGATCGGGCGCAAAGATGACGCAAACATGCGGGGTCCTAGAAGGCTCGCGGGAGGCGCGCGATACTGTTTGCACGACACGTTGTAGCAGAACCGAGGAAGGCCCTCGCCTTGAGAACCGACAACGCCGAACAGGGCTCGGGACGGACCCGCCGACCCCTTCGACCCCGCCGGGCGCGTCTCGCGCGCGCGACGGGCATGACGGTCGCGCTTGCCGTCGTGGTCCTTGGCCTGACCGGCTGCACGAACGACACCTTCACCCGGCTCGGCTTTCCCAATCCGATTACGGAGCAGGGCAAAGCGGTCGTGTCGCTCTGGCAGGGTTCCTGGATCGCGGGCCTGCTCGTGGGCGCGCTGGTCTGGGGGATGATCCTGTGGGCGGTGATCTTCCACCGCAAACGGGGCGACCGGCTGCCGGAGCAGGCGCGCTACAACATGCCGATCGAGATCATGTACACGGCCGTGCCGTTCGTCCTGATCGCCGTGCTGTTCTACTTCACCGCCAAGGACGAGAACTACATCGACGCGCTGCCGGCCAAGCCCGCCGTGACCGTCGACGTGCTCGGGTTCCAGTGGAGCTGGCAGTTCAACTACCCGCAATACGGAGTCACCAATACCGGCAACATGTGGGGCGAGGGCCCGCTGCCGGTATTGGAAATCCCGACCGGGGAAACGGTTCAGTTCAACCTGACCTCAGATGACGTCATCCACGCGTTCTGGGTGCCTGAGTTCTTGTTCAAGCGCGACGTCATTCCCGGCCACCCGAACCACTTCGCGATCACCGCGACGCATACGGGGACCTTCATCGGGCACTGCAGTGAGCTGTGCGGCCTCTACCACAGCCGGATGCTGTTTACGCTGAAGGTCGTGACACCGCAGCAATTCCAGACGTACATGGCTGCTCAACAGGCGGCACAGAGTTCATCCGGGAGCACGCAGTGAGCACGATCGAGCAGCGGCCGGCCGTCGTCGGCTACGAGACGCCCAGGACGGAACGCAAGGGATCCATCCTCGCGTTCTGGCTGTCCTCGACTGATCACAAGATCATCGGGCACATGTACCTGATCACCTCGTTCTTCTTCTTCCTCTGCGCCGGGGTCATGGCGCTGATCATGCGGATCCAGCTGCTCGGCCCGGACAACCACATCGTGTCCGACCAGCAGTACAACGAGCTCTTCACCATGCACGGCACGCTGATGCTGCTGCTCTTCGCCACCCCGCTGTTCATCGGGTTCGCGAACGAGCTGATACCGCTGCAGATCGGCGCGCCCGACGTGGCGTTCCCGCGGCTGAACCTGCTGAGCTACTACCTGTTCACCTTCGGCGGCCTGATCCTGCTGGCCTCCTTCCTTACCCCGGGCGGCTCGGCCTCGTTCGGCTGGTACGCCTACTCGCCGCTGACCAGCGCGATCTACTCGCCGGGGATCGGCGCCGACATGTGGATCATGGGTCTGGTGCTGTCCGGTTTCGGTACCATCCTGGGCGGGGTCAACTTCGTCACCACGGTGTTCTGCATGCGGGCGCCCGGCATGACGATGTTCCGGATGCCCATGTTCACCTGGAACGCGCTGCTGACGTCGATCCTGGTCCTGATGGCGTTCCCGGTGCTGGCCGCCGCGCTGCTGGTGCTCGAGATCGACCGCAGGCTCGGCGCGCACGTCTTCGACGCCGCCAGCGGCGGCGCGGTCTTGTGGCAGAACCTGTTCTGGTTTTTCGGTCATCCCGAGGTGTATATCCTCGCGTTGCCCTTCTTCGGCATCGCCACCGAGATCATCCCGGTCTTCAGCCGCAAGCCGCTGTTCGGCTACAAGACGCTGATCGCCGCGACGATCTCCATCGCCGGCCTGTCGATGACCGTGTGGGCGCACCACATGTTCACCACCGGCGCCGTGCTCCTGCCGTTCTTCTCGTTCATGACGTTCCTGATCGCGGTGCCCACCGGGGTGAAGTTCTTCAACTGGGTGGGCACTATGTGGAAAGGCCAGCTCACCTTCGAACCGCCGATGCTGTACACGGTCGGCTTCCTGATCACGTTCTTGTTCGGTGGTATTACCGGTATTATCCTGGCCTCTCCGCCGCTCGACTTCGCCGTGTCCGACTCGTATTTCGTCGTCGCGCACTTCCACTACGTCCTGGCCGGCACCGTGCTTTTCGAGATGTTCGCGGGGTTCTACTTCTGGTGGCCGAAGATGACCGGCAAGATGCTCAACAGCCGGATCGGCAAGCTGCAGTTCTGGGTCATGTTCACCGGCTTCAATATGACATTCCTGGTCCAGCACTGGATGGGTCTCGAGGGGATGCCGCGGCGCGTCGCTAACTACCCTGACCTGCCCGGGAACGTGACCACGCTCAACGTCATCTCGACCGTCGGGTCGTGGCTGCTCGCCCTTTCCGTGCTCATGTTCTTCTGGAACGTGTACGTCACCTGGCGCTACGGGGAAAAGGTGACCGAGGAAGACCCCTGGGGTTTCGCCAGCTCGCTTGAGTGGGCCACGTCCTGCCCGCCGCCGCGACACAATTTCTACCGGATTCCCCGGATCAGGTCCGAACGGCCCGCGTTTGAAGCGCACTATCCCGACATCAAGTGGGGCCGCGAGTCACGCGGACTCGAGCAAAAAATTCCGGCTATCTCAGATGCGCGGAAGTAGGTTTTCTGCATGAAGGTCGAAGGCTGGCTGTTCCTGGGCTGCGGGATCTTTTTCGGCGGTACCGACGTCGTGTACTGGTACGTGTCGAAGGAGCCGACGGGGACCACCGCGCTCGCGCTCGCCGTCGCGCTCGCGGTGCTCATCGGCTTCTACGTGCTGTTCACCGGCCGCCGGCTGCCCCTGCGCCCGGAAGACAACCCGCAAGGCGAGATCGAGCAGGGGACCGGCGAGATCGGGTTCTTCAGCCCGCACAGCTGGTGGCCGCTGTTCCTCGCGTTCAGCGCGGCCGTGGCGGCGGCGGGACTAGCGATCGGCTGGTGGCTGTTCCTGATCGGGATGCTGTTCACCGTGTTCTCCTCGATCGGCTTCGTCTTCGAGTACTACCGAGGCCACTTCTCCCACTAGGCCCCTGCCGCCCCAAACGGCTATCGCCTAGGCCGTGACCAGCCCGGACTGGTACCCGAGGATGACCAGCTGGATCCGGTCACGGGCGCCGAGCTTGGTCAGCAGGTGAGCCACGTGGGTCTTGGCCGTGGCCGGGCTGATCGTCAGCTGTTCGGCGATCTCGGCGTTGGACCGGCCGCGGGCAACCATCTTGAGCACCTCGAGTTCGCGCTCGGTCAGCCCTCTCAGGAGCTTGCCTCTGGCCGTTCCGGGCGGGCCGCAGCCACCGAAGCCGGCCCGGGCCGTGTGCTGGCTCGCGGCTTGCGGCGTTGGCGCGGTGCGCGGGGTACGGGCGAACTCGCCGATCAGGCGCCGGGTGACGCTCGGCGCGAGTAGCGCGTCTCCGGCGGCCACGACCCGGACGGCGTTGAGCAGCTCAGCGGGCAAGGTGTCCTTGAGCAGGAAGCCGCTGGCCCCGGCCCGTAGCGCGGCGAAGACGTATTCGTCCAGGTCGAAGGTGGTCAGGATGAGCACGCGCACGTCGGTGCTCGCGGTGATCTGCTCGGTGGCCTCGATTCCGTCCATCACCGGCATCCGCACGTCCATCAGGATGACGTCAGGCGCGCTTCGCCGCGCGGCCTCCACCGCCTCGGCGCCGTTGCCTGCCTCGCCGACGACGGCGAAGCCGGGCGTGGCCGCGATGATCCCGCAGAACCCCACCCGGACCAGGGCCTGATCGTCGGCGACGACCACCCGCAGGGTGCCCGTCTCGGTCGGGGCGGACGCCGGCTGGGTCATCACGGGATGCCCGCGGGGAGCGGGATGCGCGCGATCACCTGGAATCCGTACCCGGGCCGGGGACCTGCGCTGAATTCGCCGCCGAGCAGCGTGACCCGCTCGCGCATCCCGATGATGCCGTGCCCGCCCCCGCCGAGGGCAAGCACCGGCCTCACGTCGAGCGCTATGCCCCGGGCTAGGTCCCCGCCGGTCACGCCCATCCGGTGAAGCGGTATCCCGGCGGCGGCCAGCTCAGCCAGCCCCGCGCCGTTGTCTGTCACCTCAAGGACCAGCTCATCGCGGCCGTAGCCGATGAGCACCTGGCACGAGCTCGTGCGCGCATGCTTGACCACGTTGGTCAAGGCCTCCTGCACGATCCGGTAGGCGGAAAGATCGATGCTCGCGGGCAGGTCCCTCGGCTGTCCGCCGCGGGCCACGTCGACCCGGACGCCCGCGCTCGCGGTGCGCGAAAGCAGCCGATCCAGGTCGGCCAGCCCGGGAGCGGGGAACAACGGCGTGCACCCGTCAGCTTCGCCATTCCCGGCCCGCCGTTCAGGTACCCCGGCCTGGGAGCCGCCGTCGGCCCGCGCAGCCACGTCCTGCTGGTCCGCCTGGCGCAGGGCCCCTAGCATCCGGCGCATCTCGTCCAGGGCCTCCCGGCTGGTCGCCTGGATGGCCCCTAGGGCGTCGCGCGCGCCGGCCGGCTGGGTGTCGATGACGTACTGGCCGTAGCCTGCCTGGACCGCGATGACGCTCATGCTGTGCGCCACCACGTCGTGCAGTTCGCGGGCGATGCGCAGGCGTTCCTCCGCGACCGCCTTGCTCGCCGCCTCGTCCTGCAACCGCACCGCGTACCGGCGCCGCTGCCGCACGATGTAGCCGGTGAACCACGCGATGATCACGCACAGCGCGACGGGGACCAGCCCGCCGTGCAAGAAAACTCCACCCCCGGTCAGGTGCATGAGCACGGCGTCGGCCACCAGAGTGGCGAAAACGGCGGCGAGCACGCGCACCGCAGCCCGCCTGCGTTCGTAGGTCGCCGCTACCAGGTAGAGCACATAGGCAACGGGCAGGAAGTAGAGCAGGGCGCCGCTGTCCTGCGGACCGGTCAGCATGGTGATGATGAGTGAGCCAGCGAGCAGCACACCCAGCATGAAGGACGGCCTGCGGCGACGCATGGCCACCGCGATGACCGCTGTGAACACCAGGAACAGGGCCAGCGGCCACGCCAGCGCCAGCGGGCGGTAAGGCAGTTCGCCGTAGGGGCCGCCGAGGGCCTGCAGGACGCTGTGCCTGATGGACGCGAAGAGGATCACTCCGACCAGCGCGCCGACCACGTAGTCCAGTGCGGTCCAGTGAGCAGGACTGAGCCGTTTCGTCAGCGGCGGTCGCTGACCTGCGGCCGGAACGTCAGAGATGCTTCGCACGAACCTACCGTAACCGTCTCAACCGTCGGTGGCGTCATCCTGGAGGCGTACGCCGCGGTGGCCCGCACTTCACTCTGGCGGGTGATGCGCAGCCGCCGGTGCGCTGGCACGGTGGGACCATGGTATCCACCGACCCTCCCGCGGTCATCCAGACCCGGGCGCTGACCAAGGTGTACCCGGGCGGGGTAACCGCGCTTGACGGTCTCACCGTCGATTTCGCGCCCGGCGTCACCGGGCTGGTCGGCGCCAACGGCGCCGGCAAGTCGACACTGATCAAGATCCTGCTCGGCCTCATCCGTCCGACCCAGGGACAGGCGAAGGTGCTGGGCCTTCAGACCGGCGAGAAGGTCAGGAGCCTGCTCGGCTACATGCCGGAACACGACTGCCTTCCCGCCGACGTGACCGCGACCGAGTTCGTGACTCACCTGGGCCGGATATCTGGATTGCCGCCCACGGTGGCTAAGGAACGGGCGGCGGAGTCGCTGCGCCACGTCGGGCTGCACGAGGAACGCTACCGGCTGATCGGCACCTACTCCACCGGCATGAAGCAGCGGGTGAAGCTGGCCCAGGCGCTGGTGGGCGCCCCCCGGCTGCTGCTGCTTGACGAGCCGACCAACGGGCTTGACCCGGCCGGGCGTACCGCCATGCTGGAGCTGATCGCCCGGATCGGGGCCGAGTTCGGTATCTCCATCGTCGTCGCCTCGCACCTGCTCGGGGAGATCGAGCGGATCTGCGATCATCTGGTCGCGATCGACGGCGGGCGGCTGCTCCGCGCCGATACGATCACCAGCTTCACCCAGGTCAGCCAGGTCCTCGCGGTCGAGGTCGAGGAAGGCCTGGACCGGCTGCAAGCGGAGCTGGCCGCCCGCGGACTGGCCGCCACCACCCACGCCAGGACCCTGCTGGTCCCGCTCGGCGGCGACGACACCTACGACGTGGTGCGCGACTGCGTCGCAGCGCTAAGCCTGCCGCTGTGCCGGCTCGAGCAACGGCGGCATCAGGTCGAAGAGCTGTTCCGCGACGACGAGGAGGAGGGAGTCTTCGATGCCTGACTCTGCCCTGTCACCGCCAGCCGCCGGCGTCATCCATGACCTCGGCTACCGCGGCTACGACGGCCCCAGGCTGGGCCGCGGGCAGATCGTCAGGGCCCTGACCTGGCACAGTTTCCGCTCCTCGTTCGGTATCGGCCGGGGCGTGAAGGGCAAGATCATCCCGGTCCTGGCGTTTGCCGCCATGTGCCTGCCCGCGTTCGTGAACGCGTTCGCGGTGGCCCGTGGCAACCCGCGGCTGTTCGGCTACGACGTCTACGTGCCGAGCCTGCGGGTCGCCGTCGTCACGATCTTCCTCGCCGCGCAGGCGCCCGAACTGGTCTCCAGGGACCTGCGCAACCACGTCCTGCCGCTGTATTTCTGCCGGCCGCTGCGGCGCGGCGATTACCCGCTGGCCAAGTACCTGGCGCTCACCGCGGCGCTGCTGCTCCTGATCGAGATACCGCTGCTCATCCTGTATGTAGGCACGATCGCGTCCGTCAAGAGCGGCGGCGCCGTCTGGGACCAGACCAAGGCCCTGATACCCGGACTCGGCGTCGGCCTGATGTGGGCCGTGCTGATGGCGGCGATCGGCCTGGTCCTCGCCTCCCTTACCGGGCGGCGCGCGTACTCGACCGGGATCGTCGCGATCTCCTGCGTCCTGACCTTCATCCTGTCCTTGCTGCTGATCCAGTCCGAAGGGGGGACGACAGCGACGTCGACGGGTGCGCGGATCGCCGGGCTCTTCAGCCCGTTCACCATCATGGACGGCGTGCGGGTCTGGCTAGGAGGCGATCCCCAGGTGGGTCTCGTCGCTGATCCAGGCCGCTACGGGCCGCTCTACGGGCTCCTGGCGGTCGTCCTGCTCGCGGCCTGCCTCGGGGGCCTGGCCGCGAGGTACCGGAAGGTGAGCCAGTCTTGACCATCGAACTGCGCAACGTATCGCGCTGGTACGGCAACGTGGTGGCGGTCAACGACGTCACGATGTCCATCGGGCCCGGGGTCACCGGCCTGCTCGGGCCCAACGGCGCGGGAAAGTCGACCATCATGCACATGATCGCCGGCTTCCTGCCGCCGTCCCGCGGCGAGCTCACCATCGGCACCGGGTCTACCTGGCGTAATCCGGCTCTCTACCGTCAGATCGGCCTGGTGCCGGAACGGGACTCCGTCTACGCGTTCCTAACCGGCGATCAGTTCGTCACCTCGACCGCGAAGCTGCACCAGCTCCCGGAGCCGGACGCCGCGGCGGCCCGGGCCATCGCCATGCTCGACATGGCCGACGCGGCGGACCGCAAGATTGCCACCTACTCCAAGGGCATGCGCCAGCGGATCAAGGTCGCCGCGGCGCTCGTGCACGACCCAGAGGTCCTGCTGCTCGACGAGCCGTTCAACGGGATGGACCCGCGCCAGCGGCTGCACATGATGGACCTCCTCGACAAGCTCGGCAGCGAGGGCCGCACGATCCTGTTCAGTTCGCACATCCTGGAGGAGGTCGAGCGGCTGTCCGGCACCATTCAGGTGGTGGTGGCCGGCCGCCTGGCCGCATCCGGCGATTTCCGCGCGATCCGGCGGCTGATGACGAGCCGGCCGCACGTGTTCACCGTGCGTTCCTCCGACGACCGGCTGCTGGGCAGCACCTTGATCGGCCGGCCCGCCGTGACCGCGGTCGAGCTGACCGGAACCGGCTTGCAGGTGCGGACCTCCGACTACGGCGCCTTCTGCCGCGACATCGCGGTACTGGCGCGAGACCAGGGCGTCCGGCTGCGCGAGGTGCTGCCCACGGACGAGTCCCTGGAGAGCGTCTTCGCCTACCTGGTGGCCAACTAAGAACCAGCTAAAGAACCAGCCAAAGAACCAACTCAAGAACCAGCGAACGAGCCAACGATCGAGGAGCAGCGAATCGTATGTCTGGCTTTTTCAACCCGACGATCGCCTGGATCACCATGCGCTCGACCCTGGGCCGCAAGCGAGTGTTCCTGTTCGCGGTCCCCGCGCTGATCCTGATCTTGTTCACGGTCGCGCTCAAGGTCTCCGGTCCGCCGTCGCGGCCCTGGCCCTCGCACGTGCTCGGCACGTTCGGGTTCTCGGTGCTGCTCCCGCTGACCGCGCTGATCATCGGGACCAGCGTGCTCGGCGCCGAAATCGACGACGGCAGCATCATCCACCTGCTGGCCACGCCGGTGCGCCGATCCTCGGTCGTCATGACGAAATTCATCGTCGCGACCCTGCTGACCATGGTCTTCGCCGCGATCCCCGAACTCGTCGCCGCCCTGATCGCGGGCGGCGGCAGCAGCCCTCCAGCCGCGGCCGGCGGCGGCTCAGGAGGCTTCGTGGCCATCAGCGGCAGCAAGCTCGCCCTCGGCCTGTTCATCGGCGCGCTGGCCTGCTCGGTGATCTACAACGCGGTCTTCGTCATGGTCTCCGTGGCGACGACCCGGGCCATCGCGGTCGGTCTGCTGTACGTGCTGATCTGGGAAGCGCTGCTGTCCAACTTCGTCAGCGGTGCGCGGTTGCTGTCCGTCAGTCACTACGGGCTTGGCATCGCGAACGGGTTCGCGCACGACCCGAGCCTTTCCGCGGGCCTTACCGTGCTGACGTCCGTGATCATGGGCGTGGTTGTCACCGTGGCCGCGCTGGCCCTGGCCGTGAACCTGCTCTCGTCCTTCACCCTCAAGGGCGAACCCGCCTAGGTGTCCGCACCCGCCGTAATATCATCGTGGATCGTTACCGTCTTGTGACGACGGTAACGATCCACGATCAGCTCAACTTAACGGAGATCTACGAGCCAGGGGAGTCCTCCGGGTTCTCTGCCGCGGGAAGCTGACCGGCTGCGGCCGACCCGACCGAGGCTTGCTCCCCAGCCTGGCCGGCTTCGACCGCGGGCCCGTGACCGTCGCCGACCGCGTGCCCGTTGCCACCTTCGTGCCCGTTCCCATGGCCGTTGGTCTCGACCACGATGGTCTCGGCGAAGGCGCGGTTGGCCCGCGCCCTGACCTTGCCGAGCGCACCGCGGGACGAAGGAGCGGGCACGCCGTTCTCGTCTTCGGACCCAGGCGCGGGCATGAGCGCGAGCGGCCTCTTAGCCTCAAGCACCGCCCGGGCCTCCTCGTCCACCGGCCGGTGGACCTCGATGAACTCACCGTTAGGCAGCTGCCTGATGATGCCCGATTCGTAGCCGTGCAGCAGCGTCTCCTTATCCTGACGTTGCAGAGCCAGGCAGATACGTTTAGTGACGAAGAAGGCGGCCACGGGTCCCACGAAGACCAGGACCCGCGCGATCCAGGTGATCGTGTACAGCGGGATGTGCAGGTTGTAGGCGATGACGTCGTTGGCGCCTTCTGCCCAGCAGACGCCGTAGAAGACCACGGCGGCCACGCCGATGCCGGTCCGCATGGGAGCGTTCCGCGGCCGGTCGTTGATGTTGTGGAACGACCGGTCTCCGGTCGCCCACTGCTCGAAGAACGGCCATATCGCCGCGCCGCCGAAGATTAGGCCTAGCGGCCCTAGACCCGGGATGAGCACGCTCAGCGAGAGCGTGTGCCCGAAGCCGTTGATCTCCCAGGCAGGCATCATCCGCAGCGAGCCCTCCAGGATGCCCATGTAGAAGTCGGGCTGCGACGAGGACGAGATCGCCACCGGCGTGTACGGACCGTACAGCCAGATCGGGTTGATCTCGGCGAACGTGGCGAGCAGCACGAGCGCGGCGAAGATGAAGAAGAACCAGGCACCGCCCTTGGCCAGGAAGTACGGGAAGAAGGGCTGGCCGACGACGTTCTTCTCGGTATTCCCCTTGGCCGGCATCTGGGTGTGCTTCTGGTGGAACATGATGAACAGGTGGGCGGTGATCAGCCCCAGCAGCAGGCCAGGAATCAGCAGCACATGGAGGATGTACATCCTCGGCACGATGTCGTTGCCGGGGAACCCGCCGCCGAACAGGAAGAACGCCAGGTAGGTACCGACGATCGGGATGCCCTGCAGCACGCCCTCGAAGATCCGCAGGCCGGCGCCCGAGAGCTGGTCATCCGGCAGCGAATAGCCGAAAAGCCCCTCGAGCAGTCCCAGCGTGAAGAGCCCGACCCCGATCAGCCAGTTGATCTCGCGGGGCTTGCGGTAGGCGCCGGTGAAGAACACCCGCAGCATGTGGATGATGAGCGCGGCCATGAACAGGTCGGCGGCCCAGTGGTGGATCTGCCGCATCAGCAGCCCGCCGCGCACGTCGAAGCTGATGTTCAGCGTCGACTGGTAGGCCTCGCTCATCCGGATGCCGTCCAGCTTGACGTACGAGCCGTTGTAGACGACGTCGTTCATGGACGGGACGAAGAACAGCGCCAGGAAGGTCCCGCTCAGCAGCAGGATCACGAACGACCACAGCGCGATCTCGCCGAGCAGGAACGACCAGTGGTCAGGGAACACCTTCCGCATCAGGACGCGGAAGCCGCGCGCCCCGTGGAACCTGTCGTCGAGCCACCCGCCTACGCCCTCCAGCGGGGCAGGAACGTCAAAGTTGTCGCTCATCCGCGCTCCCAGAAGCTCGGCCCGACAGGCTGGGTGAAGTCGCTCTTGGCCACCAGGTAGCCCTGCGCGTCGGTGGTCAACGGCAGTTGCGGCAGTGCGCGCGCCGCCGGCCCGAAGATCACGTTGGCGCCGTGCGCCGCGTCGAACGTCGACTGGTGGCACGGGCACAGCAAGTGGTGCGTGGTCTGCTCGTACAGCCCCACCGGGCAGCCCACGTGGGTGCAGATCCTGGAGTAGGCCACAATGTTGTCCACCGTCCAGTTCATCGTGCCGACCAGCGTGCTCCCGTTCATCGTGGTGGGAACGTCCAGCTCACCCGGCCGGAACTTGATCAAGGTGACGGCTGCCTTGGTCAGCGCGTCCGCGTCATCCTCGTAGCCTTCAGGCACGATCGCGATCTGGCTACCCGGCACGCTGAAATCGGCCGGGGTAAGCGGCTGGTTGGTGCCGTCGACGAGCAGACGCCGACCCGGGCTCCACACGGTGTGCCGCAGGCTGGTGCCCGGCAGCGGGCCCAGGTCGCGGAGCAGCACGACCGGGGCGGCCAGCAGCGGCAGCGTGCCGAGCATCAGGGTGCGCCGCACCAGGGGCCGCTTGACGAACTGGCTGTTCGACGCGCCTTCTTTGAAGTATTCCTCGAACGCTTCCCGGTCCTTCGGATCCGAGCGCAGGTCGTGGCGCTCTTCGACCACCTCGACGTCCGGCATCAGGTACCGCACCCAGAGCAGCGCGCCCAGGCCGAGCGAGATGAGCGTGACCGCCAGCGAGAGGCCAAGCGCCACGTTGGACCGCAGGGCGGCGTCGACCACGCTGTCGCCGCGCCCCAGGCGGTTCGGTCCGGTCTCGAGGCCGACGTAAGCGGCGATGAACCCGCAGCCGGCGATAAACGCGAAGGTGAAGCACCCGGCGATGATTTTTTCGACCCGCTTGGCGCGCTGTTCGGGCACCGTGTAGACCGTCGTCTCGTCACCGATGTGCTCTCCGCGGCCGGTTTCGTCACTGACCTCGCCGCCGTCGCCGCCCTCGGCCACGGATGTCGAGCCGAGCAGGCGAGGGGTCGGCGGGGGAGTGCCGATGACCCGGCGCGGCGCCACCGGGCCCTCCGAGCCCTCGGTCTCTTCCATGTCGCTCATGACTACTACTACTCCGTCCCCGTCGGTCTTGGATCACGCCGCTTGGCCGTAATCCACAGCGCGATGATCACCAGGAAGCCCATCCCGCCCAGGAAGATGACGAGGCCCTCGGTGACCGGCCCGGTCCGGCCGAGCGAGAAGCCGCCAGGATTGGGCTCCACCTTCGTGTCCTCGACGTAGGCGATGATGTCGCGCTTGGCCGACGGGCTGACCGCGCCGTCCGAGAACACCGGCATCGCCTCAGGCCCGGTCAGCATCGCCTCGTAGACCTGCGTCGGGGTCGCCGCGGTCAGCGGCGGCGCGAACTTGCCGTACGTCAGCGCGCCGCCCGCCCCGGCGAAGCCGTGGCACTGCGCGCAGTTGGCGCTGAACAGCTCTTCCCCGAGCGCGGTGTTCGCTCCCGCGGTGGACACCTGCTGGGCGTCGGGGATCGCGGGTCCGCCGCCGAGGGAGGCGACGTAGTCGGCGATCTCGTAAATCTGCTG
>Ga0302325_10021832_pt1 | contig 13401 bp, 13 predicted proteins | sample Palsa_T0_2_FD_201948 | JGI IMG/M metagenome (GOLD analysis project Ga0302325, IMG submission 201948) | Peat permafrost microbial communities from Stordalen Mire near Abisko, Sweden - Palsa_T0_2 | ecosystem: Environmental > Terrestrial > Soil > Palsa > Peat permafrost | place: Sweden: Abisko... | reverse complement strand
GTACGCGCTTGCGGCGTCGCTCGCGAGCGACGGCAGGCCACACCGCGTCTTCTGTTACGACGTCGACTGGTGCGACGTCGCGATTTCGGGCGCGCCGCTCGCGCGGGTCTTCGCGGACGGTCGCGTTGCTGCGTATCCGAGCACGGTACTCGGCCGGCAGCGCGACGTCGTCGCCATGAAAAACCACTGGCGTAGCACCATCGACAAGAACAAAGTCGACACGATGATTCTGCGGAACGACCGCCCGCTCACGACGATGATCTCCATGGCACCGGGCTGGCACCTCGTCGCAAGCGATGCTGCGGCCTCCGTCTTCGAACGCGCGGCGCTACGATGAAATACGCGTGGCTCGTGATCGCAGTCTTCGCGTCGCGTTTCTTGACGACCGCGATTACCTATCCGCCGGGCGACGGCGACCTCTACTGGCAGCGGCTTCTCGGCTTACAAGTGCTGCGCACGCATGCCGTCCCGCGCGCGCTCGGGCCCGAGGCCTTTAGCGCGCCGTACGCACCGTGGGTGCCGCAAGAGTGGTTGTTCGGAATCGCTGCGTATTTTGGCCGCACGGGAATCGGATGGGATATCTTCGCCGGCGCGTGCGCGCTCGCACCGGTTGTGGCGATCGCGATCGCCTGCTGGCACGCGCTGCGGCGCGGTGCTTCGGAAACGGCGGTTGCCGTCGGCGCCACGTGCGGGGGGCTCGCAATGCTCGAGTCGTTCGGCGTTCGCGCGCAGGTGGCCGTGTGGCCGCTCCTCGCGCTCTTCATGCTGGCGCTCGACGAAGACGGCCCGTGGGCGTACGCCGCGATCGCGGTTGCGGCGTTCTGGTCGAATTGGCACGCGAGCGCGATGCTCGCGCCGATCGTCGCCGGCATGGTCGCGGTCGGCTCCGCTCTCGACGAACGCGGATTCGGCAAGCGCACGCGGCGGCTGGCGATCATCGCGGCAGCGTGCCTCCTCGCCATTTGCTGCAACCCGTTCGGCTGGGATTTGCCCCGGTACGCGATCAGCCTGTTCGACAACCCGATCAAAACGTACATCACCGAGTGGAAAGTCACCGATATTGACGACGCTTCGTTCGTTCAGGGCGCGTGGCCGTTGCTCTTGCTCGCGATCGCGTTCGGCGGCCGGCAGAGCTTGCTGCGGCCCGAGAACGACCACCGCTGGCGCGATCTGATCGTCCTTGGAACCTTTGCGTTCTTGCTGCTTTCAGCGGCGCGCAACGTTGCGGTGTTTGCAATCGTCGCGATTCCGATCGTGACGCCCGCTCTGTCGCTGTGGCTGCGCAAGAAGCCGGAAGCGGAGTTGACGAAAGCCGACCGCACGGCCGCTTGGGCGCTGCCCGCCGGTGCGTTCGCGCTGGCCGTCTTCGTCGGCATTCACCTCGCGCAAATCACTCCGCCCGCGACCGGCCTCGCGAACGCACCGCTTGCGGCGCTCGCGAAGATGCCGGGCGACCACGACGTCTTCTGCGCGGACTTTGCGTGGTGCTCGCTCGCGCTCGGCGTGCCGCACGAACGCGTGTTTCTCGACGGCCGCGCCGATCCGTTCCCGCGCCCGGTGTGGGAAGATTTCATCAAGATCTTGCGCCTCAATCACGCGTGGCGCGGCCTGCTCGATTCGCACGGCATCAATACGGTCGTGGCGCAACGCTACACGCCGCTCGATCAAGCGATGGCGCTCAACCCAGGTTGGCGCCTCGCCTACTCGGACAAAGACTACACGCTGTACGTCCGCACGACCCCGGTTCGAACCGCCGCCTCAAACGTCCACAGCTCAGACTAGCAAGCCCGCGGCGCGAGCGGCCGCGCGCCATCGCCGCGCGCAGCGGGGCCCGCGAGTGCGGGCCCGGGGGGAATCGGGGGGCAAGCCGCCCCGATCTTAACGGGGGCAAGCCGCCCCGATCTTAACGCAGGGTGAAGGGCTGGAGGTAGGTGTCTTGGCCGAAGCCTTTGGCGTAGGTCGCGACCACTGATAGGTGGTGCGGTTGAATGCCGGCGAGCGGCGGGAGCGCGACGCTCGCGTCGCTCGGCGTCACGTCGACGCCCTCGATCTCTTCGCCCGAATCGCCCATAACGGCGACCCGCAAACCCGATTCGTAACTTTGAATGCGCACCACGATCGGCACGCCGACGTGCTGCAGCGGATTGACCGCAATGATGCCGCGACCGTCGGCTGCCGGAATCGGCACGTCGGCCGGCAAGGCACCAACCGGCACGGCCGGCGCGGCGGCTGGGTCTCCTGGTGCGGCGACGTTGCCTGAAGCATCCGCGCCCGCGACCTTCGGATCGTTCGGATCCGCAGCGATTCCCGGGACCATCACGCTGCTGCCCACGTTGGCGCCGATCGTCGTTGCGGGATCGGCATGCAGCACGCGTACCGGCGCCTCGGCTTCGGCGTGAGCCGTGCCGTCTTGCGCGTCGACCACGATGCGCATATCTTGGTCTGCGTTCACGAACGGAGCTTCCAGCATCGATTTGCCGTGCGGGCTCAGCAGTGCTTCCGCGCGCACGGTTCCGATCTCATCGATCAAGCGAACGTAGCCGGCTTGCGCCGCGGTGTGGTAATCGACGACGATCGCATCGCCGCCGCTGACGGTTTCTTTTTCGAGACCAAGGCCCGAGACGCGAAGCGCGCCGTCCGCGACCGTGGGAGCCGCGGGCGCCGCCGCGAGTGCGACGATATGCGCCGTGCGCAGGTCGGTCCCTAGGCGGCCGTGCGCCCAGACGCGCACGTCGTAGCCGGTCGACACGGGTTTCGCGGGCAGTGAGAGAGAGAACGCGCCGGAGGCGTCGTGCAGCGATCCGCGCCCGACTTCGAGGCCGTCGGCCGTTTCGACAGTGTAGTCGGCTCCGGTCGCATCGCCGAGCGCGTAGGCGACGGTGAACGGTGCGCCGCCACGAACCGTCTGCGGAGCGGCAAGCGCCACGACGTGTGCCTGCGTTTTAGCGAACGAGACGCCGCCCAGCGTCAGCAGGAGCGCGGCCGACATAACGAGGCTCGCGCGACGTGCGATGCCCCGCGCATACTGGTGCGGAGGCCCCGCATCGAGGGTGAGTTTCGCGTCCTCGGCGTGCAGTTCCGCGACCACTCGTGGCGGCCGTCCGCGGCGCGGGAGCGCGATGTCGATCTCGACCGCGATCGCGGAGTAGGGCGGAACGAGGATGGCGTTCCAAGTGATCTGCTGATGGCGCTTCGACTGTTCGGCCGCGTACGCGAACGTGGCGACCGGCCGCGGAGTGTCGTTCGAGACGAGCAGTTCGTAGGAGGCGTGCCGTCCACGGCCGCCTGGGATCGCGTGGAAGTCCCCCGCGATCTCGCCCAACGGCAATTCCATGACCGAGCCCGCCGGCGGCGCCGCCGACGCTCTAGGTGTATAAAGAACCGGCCAGGCCGAGGGCCTCAGGCTCAGCGGTGCCTTGGGCTCCACGCGCTCTATCATCTATAGAAACTATCGGTTTTCAGCCAACGAATGTTATTTGGCGCACTCGCTATGTCAGGATCGCCCCGGCCTCTCCCCAGGAAGGGCGTGCGCCACCCGCACGCCCGTCGCGCCCAAGCACCCCGGCGCACGGCCTTCGCTTGCCGTCGGAGACTTACAGCAGGCGGCGGCGAGCCCCCATTAAAGGCGAGACCCCGAGCTGGTTGACGATGACGCCGACGGTGCGCATGAGTTCGCGGGCTTCGGGGCCGCCGCCGCAGCTGAGGTCGGGAGTCATCTGGCCGCCGTAGCGGATCGTCGTGTATGTTCCGAACGATGCGCTCTTCATGCAGCGGCCGGCGCCGACGACGTTGAGGGGCTCGGCGGCGTTCAGTTTGTCGAAGAGCCATTTTGCTTGCGCGGCGCCGACGGCTTTGTGTTGTGTTTCGCCGTTGCTGTACACGTCGGCGGTGTAATCGGCGTGGATGACGATCGTGTAGCCGAGGGTGTTCGTGGAACCGGAATTGCGAATCACAGCATCTGTTGGTGCAATGTTTGGGACGTTCGCGGGCATGCGGCGTGTGATGCCGCGCTCGGGGAATGAGATGCCCTCGGGCGCTGTCGATGCGGGCATCGGTGCCGCGCTTGCCGCGGGTACGATAATGGGCGCTGCGTTCGTGTCGGGCGCGGGAGCGGCGGATTGCATTTGCGCGAGCAGTGCGGCGAGGATTATGGCGTACATCGTGCATCGATAACGCGGCGTCGCACGATTTCGTTAGCCGCCCATGCGTTTGGTGCGGCGGTTGCGCTCGCCGAAGTATGCCATGACGGCGTCGCGCTTATCGCCTTGCAATTCGACGACGCCGTCCTTCGCGGTGCCGCCCGTTCCGCAGCGCCGGCGTAGTTCGGCGGCGATCGTTGCGACCTCGTTTGGGACGAGGCCGTAGATCAGGGTGACGGTGCCGCCGCGGCGCTTTTGAGCGCCGACTCGGATGACGCCGTCGTCGGGGAGTCCGCCTGTCTTCGGGGGTTTCGGCGTGGAGCGCGTGTGCTTAGGTAGCGGTAGTGTGCCGTCGGTGGAGTAGACGAGACGCCGGTCGTCAGGCATGTGACACGAGTTTCGACGCGGGGGCGCGCGATCATCGCGCGGATCGTTCTCTCTAGTTGACGACGATTGCGCCGGCGCCGACGTGGGCGCGGCGTTCGGCGAAACGGACGAAGGTGTGCAAGACGAACATCAGCAGCGCGGCGTCGTCGAAGAAGCCCAGGAGTGGGATGTCTCCCAGGATGTTGATCGGCGAGACGATCAGCAGCGCGACGAGGACGGCGAGCACCTTCGACCATACGGGGACGCGCTCGTCGCGGAAGAGCGGAGCGAGTCGCGGCAGCTCGTGGCGCGTCGTTGCAAGCAGGCGAAAGATCTTCACGCCGTTCGTATACCCAGAGTGGCGTGAGATGTTTCCATGTGCGAGAGGGAGCGGTCGCGCCTATCCGGTATCAGCGGAGACGCGCCGCTGTGGCGGAGCGTGGCCCGGGCTCGCGGCCAATGGCCGAGCCGGAAACGTGAGGACGAGCGATGGGAAGTCAGGACCAGCCTAACTTAGCCGAAAAGGTCGGCGGATTCGCAGCTGACGCGACGGTCGATACCGGCGCGGACGGCATGATCAACAACGTCATCGACGACATCGCCGGCCACATTCCGGGCGGCGAATCATTCGATAGCGTCATCAAGACGGGCGTCGACCTTCAGGCGAACAACGCGATTAACGCGGAGCTCGGCAACCTCGAAGGCATGCTCGGACATAAGGACAGCTAGCGAACGGTCGCTATCGGGCGCCGTTTCGACGCCATGCCGGCGACGCGCAGCACTCAACGTCGAGGAGCGCCGTCGCCGGCAGAACGCGGCTCCCCCGTTTACAAGTCGGGGTTGAAGTCGAAACTTAGCGAGTCGAGGCTTCGCTGTCCGGCGACGGATCGCCGCGAACAGGGATAGACCGACCCGATCCACTCGCAGTGCCGGCAATAGCGCGTGCCGCTAAAGGGCTCGTGCACGTCCTCGCGATGGCTGCAGCGAGGGCACGGTTCCGGGTTCGCCTTATGAGGGATGCCCTCGATGAAACTGCGGTCTTCCATAAGATCGGGGCGGTTGACCCCCCGATGCCCCCCTTCGCCGCACTCGCGGCTCATCTCCATGGTCGTAGATTGCGGGCTTAGCAGAGATTCTACCGCAAATCGGTCTCGGGGTCTCTCAACGGCGGTCAGGCTGTCCCGGCACCTCTTTTGCAAGAGTGCGAAAGGAGTTTCCGGCAAGCGACCTAGGTCGCTGCCGCTCCCTTGCCCACCGGCACTTCGAGGGTCATTCCCGCGGCCCGCAGGCGCTGGACGAGGACGTCGCCGAGCGCACTGGCCGGCGTGAGCACGCCGCCGCGCCCCGCGCCGCCCGGCAGGGCCGCGGCGTCACCTGCGAGCGCGAGGGCAGCTTCGCATGCGAACTTCACGGTCGCGGCGTTGCCCGGGTCGCCGCGATCCGAAACCAGCGCGCGAATCTTCTGGCCGTCGCTCGTCCGGCCGACGAACTCGCAGCGGAACCAGCCGTCGCGGATCGCGGCTTCGGAGGGTCCGGTGCCGGGCTTGGGGATCAGCGGTTGGAGTAAACTGCGCGTCGAGCCGAAGGCGATCGTGTTTTGCGCGAGCATCGTGCCGGCCGCGACCGTGGCCGCGGTCGTCGCCCCGAAGGGACCGGGAAACGCCATGTACTCTTGATAGCCGAACATCTTTCCGTACGATTCGCCCCACTGCTCGTAGAGCGCCGCGCTGCGCCGAACGACGCGCGTGTTGATCGGACCCATCGGAAACGGCGCAATCCATGCGGTGATGTCGGCGTCGAACGATGCGATCGTAGGATCGCGCAGGGCGCCCGTCTTCGCCGCTCGGATGTCGTCGGGATTGAGCAGCTCGGGATCGCGCATCATCCCGTTCATCTCGGGATCGCTGCCGATCATCATCAACGTCGCGAGCGTTCCGCCGTTGAGTCCGCCCGACATTTGGAAGAAGCCTTTGACCGTCATGCACTCGGTTCCGCGTGCCCGCGCGGCTTGCGCGCAAAGATACGCTCCGAGGTCGGAAGGCGCCGAATCGAAACCGCAACACGGGACGATGCGCGTGCCGCCGGCTGCAGCGGTGTCGTGATGGCGATCGATCAACGACTTGACCCACGGCGTTTCGCCGGTAATGTCGGCGTAGTGCGTGTTCGCCGCCACGCATGCGTAGACGAGCTTGTCCGCGTATAACGCAAAGGGTCCCGCCATCGCGAGGATGACGCGCGTGCGGGCCGCGAGCGCGTCGAGCGCCGCGCGATCGTTGCCTTCCGCCACAAACACCGGAGGATTGCCGACGGTCGCTGCCAGTGCCTCGAGTTTCGCGTGATCTCGACCTGCGATCGCCCATCGCAGGGAAGCCTGCTGCGCGTGATCGGCCAGGTAGCGAGCCGCGCGCCGTCCCACGAAGCCCGAAGCTCCGTACACGATCACATCGAACTCTCGCGGCGACACTTCGCTCATCTCCGTCGGCATCCGAGGCGATTCCTCGACGAGCGCCGTACCGAGGCGTATGGTTAAGCACGTTGCGTTCACGATGTATCCGGTAACCGACATGCCGCGCGCCCTCGCATTCTACCGCGACGGGCTCGGCCTCACGCCCGGGGGCATCGAAGCACCTTACTGGACGGAGTTCGACATCGCGGGAACGACCTTCGGTATCGGGACCTTCGAACAGGTCGGGAAGGCGGGGACCGCCCAGTCGCTCTCGCTCGAGATCGACGATCTCGATGCGTTCCGCACGGCGCTCGCCGGGCATGGCATCGAGGCGAGCGAACCGCACGACTTGCCGAATTGCCGAATTTCGGTCGTTCAAGATCCCGACGGCAATCAGGTCTGGCTGCACCAAGTCAAGTAAAACGCGCGCGACCGTCCGTTGCGTATGCGATCGCAACGATCGGGCTGCTCGTCTTCGCTGCGCTTGCGAGCGGAATGTGGCTCGCACGAGCGCGCACCGACTTTTTCACGCTCGGTGATTTCCGCGCATTCTATTGCTCGGCCCGCGTCGCACTAGCGGGCGATGATCCGTATCGAGCCGAGCCGCTCGGCGCGTGCGAACGCGCGACGGCCGGCACGAGCGATAGCAACGTCACGTTGCCGGCACCGATCCCGGCGCATGCGATGGCGCTGTTCGTTCCGCTCGAACCGCTGTCGTTCGGGATGGCCGCGGCGATGTGGTGCGCGCTTCTTACCGCGGTGTTCTTTTTCTCGAGCATCGCACTCGCGCGATTGAGCGGCCTGCCGTATGGATGGGTCCTTGCTGCGCTTTTTCCGCTCGGCCTGGTCGTACCGATCGAGGAAGGTCAGCTCGTACCGCTTTCCGTGGCGCTTCTCGCCGGCGCGACGCTCGCGCTGCGAGCCCGTCGGGACGGTCTTGGCGCCGTGCTCGCAGCAGCGGCCACGATCGAGCCGCACATCGGCTTGCCTGCGTGCGTCGCGATCTCTATTGCCCGGCCCCGTGCACGCGTCGTGATGTGCGCGACGACGCTCGTGTTGTTCGCGCTCGGCGAGCGCGTCGTGGGCCTTCCCGCAATGCTCGAATACGTGCAACACGTGCTCCCCGAGCATATCGCGGCCGAAGCGCGCTTCGACGATCAATACAGCCTTACGTATTTGCTGAGCTGGCTACGCGTGCCGCTTGCGGCAGCAATCGCGCTCGGCATGGCGTCGTACTGGCTCGCGATGCTGCTTGGGATTGGCGCGGGCGTTCTGCTGAGCCGCAGGTACCACGACGTGCGATGGCTCGTCTTTGTTCCCGCGGCACTGTCGGTGTGCGGCGGCCCCTTCTTACACGAAGAGCATCTCCTTGCAGCCGTTCCGCTCGCGCTGCTTCTCGCGGCCTCGGCATCGCACTCCGCACGCATCTCGAGCATCGTTGCCGCGGCGCTCGTCGCATGGCCCGCGAAATTCGCTGCGATCTACTTCAACGCGCCCGGCGGCCCGATACATGTCGACGTGACCACCGTTCTCTGGGCTGGGCCGCCGCTCGCACTCGCCGACGTCGCCTGGGGCGCTCGGATCGCCGCAGACTCCGGACATCTGCCCTTTCTCCTGGTGAAGTTCACCTCGTGGATTGGGCTATCGATGCTCGTCTTCGATGTTCTGTGCCGTTTGAAGCGACGCGGCGGCACTCGCGACCCGGGCGACGGGTCGCCGCCGGAAGACCGGTGAAGCTGCTGGCTTTCAACGGGAAGGATCGACTCGCATGCGCCGCTGGAACGGGTGGGGTGAAGACGACGAGAACTACGTGCTCGGGCCGCGTGCGCTTTCGTATCTGCGCGAACGGCTCGGTCCCGGGCGGCCGCGCCGGGATGCGTCGCGCTCCTACGTGCTGCGCGCGGTGCCCGAGTCGCGTATCGACTCGGCCGTCTTCTCGAGCGACCCGGCAGCGCGCCTCGATCATTCGCTCGCCCAAAGCTTTCCGGATTGGATCGAGATGCGCTCCGGGCGCATCGGACCCGTAGCCGACGGCATCGCGTTTCCGAATTCGCACGACGACGTCGTGCGGGCGCTTGCAGAAGCGAAACGCATCGGCGCGATCGTCGTTCCGTACGGCGGCGGTACGAGCGTGGTCGGCCACCTGCGCGTGCCCTCGGGCGAGCGGCCCGTCGTCAACATCTCGCTCGAGAAGATGAACCGCTTGCGCAGCGTCGACGACACGACGATGACCGCGGTCTTCGAAGCCGGAACGCCGGGGCCCGGCGTCGAGCGTCAATTGGCGTCGCACGGGTACCTGGTCGGGCACTTTCCGCAAGCGTACGAATACTCCACGATCGGCGGCTGGGTCGTGACGCGATCGTCGGGCCAGCAATCGTACCGGTACGGCCGCATCGAATCGATCTTTCACTCGGGGTTGCTCGCGACGCCGCGCGGCGATCTCGTCGTCGGCCACGTCCCCGCCTCGAGCGCGGGTCCCGACCTGCGCGAAGCGTTGATGGGTTCCGAAGGCCGCTTCGGCATCCTGACCGACGTTACGGCGCGCGTGCGCCGGCTGCCCGAGCACGAAAGCTTCCACGGTGTGTTCTTTCCGGCGTGGCAAGCCGGGATCGACGCGGTCCGCGAACTCGTGCAGAACGATCAATACTTCTCGATGCTGCGGCTTTCGAATCCGCTCGAAACCAAGACGCAGTTGAAGCTCGCGCACATTCCGGGAGCTGCGGTAGCGGCGCTCGACGCAGTTCTCGGCGCGCGCGGCGCGGGTGCCGAGAAGTGCCTACTCATGGCGGGCATCACGGGTAAGCGGAAAGAGTGTGCGCTGCTTAAGGCATCGCTGCGGGCCGTGGCGCGTGCGCACGGCGGCGTCTACGTCGGCCGCCGGCTCGGTGCGGCGTGGGCGAAGAACCGTTATCGCGGGCCCTACGTGCGCAACACGCTATGGGATCTCGGTTACGGCGTCGATACGCTCGAGACGTGCGTGATGTGGCCCGAAGCGACTCCGACGATGCACGACATCGAGCGCGCGGTCCGCGATGCGTTTGCCGCGGCGAACGAGCGCGTCCACGCGTTCACACACCTCTCGCATGTCTACCGCCAAGGCTGCTCGATCTATTCGACCTTCATCTTTCCGCTGGCTGCCGATCCCGACGAAGATCTCGCGCGCTGGCACAAACTCAAGGCATCCGCGTCCGAGGCGATCGTCGCACACGGCGGGACGATCAGCCATCAGCACGGCGTCGGTATCGATCACGCACCCTATCTGCGCGCGGAGAAGGGCGACCTCGGCATCGACCTCATCCGCGCGATGGCCGGCGAGTTCGATCCGGACGGGATGATGAACCCGGGCAAGCTCTTCGCCTGATGGCGGCTCGCTCGGATCTCGACACGCTCGCAGATCGCTACGACCTCGTCATCGTCGGCGGCGGTATCACGGGTGCGGGTATCGCGCGCGAGGCCGTGCGCACGGGCGCATCGGTGCTGCTCGTCGATCAGCGCGATTTCGCTTCGGGGACGTCGTCGTGGTCGTCCAAGCTCGTGCACGGCGGCTTGCGTTATCTGCGCCACGGGCAGTGGCAGTTGACGTTGGAGTCCGTGCGCGAGCGGCAGCGTCTTTTGCGCGAAGCGCCCGATCTCGTGCGACCGATCGGATTTCTGATGCCGATCTACGAGGGACGCAAGCCCGGGCGCGCGCTCTTGCAAGTGGGACTCTTCGTGTACGACGTGATGTCGGGCGTACGGCGCTCGCGCTTCGTTGCGACGGACGAGGTGCTCCGCGACGAACCGCACATCGCAACCAGCGGCTTGAAAGGCGCGATGACATATGAAGACGCGACGACCGACGACGCGCGACTCGTGATGCGCCTGATCATGACGTCGGCTGCGCTCGGCGCGACCGTGCGCAATTACACCCACGCCCGCGCAGAAGGTGCGCAGGGAGTGCTGCTCACCGACGCCCAGACCGGGCAAACGCGGACGATCCACAGCGCGATGACGATCAACGCGACCGGCGCATGGCCCGATGCATCGGCTAACGCGCCGGCGTTGCGGCCGCTGCGCGGCAGTCATTTCGTATTCCCGGCAGCGAAGCTGCCGGTGAAGCACGCGGTATCGTGGTTGCACCCGGTCGACGGGCGACCGATCTTCGCGTATCCGTGGCAAGGCGTGTCGCTCTTCGGGACGACGGATCTCGACCACACGGGCTCGCTCGAAGCGCCACGCATGACGCAGGACGAGGCGAACTATCTGCTCGCCGCGCTCGCCGCGCAATTTCCCGGTCTCGCTTTAGGGGCGCGCGACGCCATCGCAACATATTCCGGCGTTCGGCCGGTCGTTGCGGGCGGCAAAGGCGATCCCTCGGCCGAGTCGCGCGAATCTGCGATGTGGAGCGGCCCCGGAACCGTCGGCATCACCGGCGGCAAGCTGACGACGTTCCGCGTGACCGCGCGCCAAGTGTTGGCGGAAGCGGCGAAACAAGTCCCGCGTCTAACGCCTGCCGCTGAGGGTCCGGTGATCGCCGAAGCGCCTCAGGGTGCAGACGGCGACGCAATCGCCGGAACGCCGTTCACGTGGAGTGCGCTGCAAGCATCGGCGCGAGACGAATATGTCGTGCATCTCGAGGACCTGATGATGCGGCGCACGCGCCTCGGCCTCGTCGCCGAAGGCGGCGGCGCGTCGTTGCTAGCGGACGTAAAACGCGTCTGTACTCCGGAGCTCGGTTGGGACGACGAACGCTGGGCGAACGAAGAGCGCGACTACCTCGCCTACTGGCAACGGCAACACGCGCCGGTCATCGCATGAGCGCGACGCGTCTGCTTTCGATCGACGTCGGCACGCAGAGCGCACGCGCGATCGTATTCGACGAATCCGGCAACCTGATCGCGCGCGCCCAGACGATCTTCGAACCCGCCTACGTATCGCCGCATCCGGGCTGGGCGGAACAAGATCCCGAAGTCTATTGGCGCGGCGTCACCGAGAGCTGCCACAAGCTTTGGGAACAGGGCTCGGTCAAGCCCGAAGAGATCGATGGCCTCGCGCTCACGACGCAGCGCGGCACCGTGATTTGCGTCGACGCGCAAGGCCACGTCCTTCGCCCGGCGATCTTGTGGCTCGATCAGCGCTTGAGTTTGAAGAACCCGGCGCTCGGCCCATTCTATGCTTCGGTCGTTCGCCTTGCCGGAGCGGGCGACATCATCGAATCGTTTCAAACGCAAGCCGAAGCAAATTGGATCGCGCAGCACGAGCCCGAGATCTGGCGCAAGACGAGCAAATTCGTCTTCCTCTCGGGTTGGCTCTTGCATCGGCTCTCCGGCTCGTACGTCGATTCGTCGGCCGCGCAAGTCGGCTACGTTCCGTTCGACTTCAAGAACTCGCGCTGGGAGCCGCGTGCCGGCCTCAAGTGGCGCGCACTCGTCGTACGACCCGATCAACTGCCGCGCTTGTTGGCGCCGGCAACGCCGCTCGGCGGACTGCAACTAGAAGCGGCCGCGGCGCTCGGCCTCAAAGCCGGAGTCCCCATCGTCATCGCGGCCGCCGACAAGGCGTGCGAAGTGCTCGGCTGCGGCGTGCTCGATCCAGGTATCGCGCAACTCTCGTTCGGCACGACGGCGACCGTCAACGTCTCGACGCCGAAGTACGTCGAGGTCGAGAAGATGCGGCCGCCGTATCCGGCCGCCGCCCCCGGCCGTTACACGACCGAAGTGCAGATCTTCCGCGGCTTCTGGATGATCTCGTGGTTCCGCCGCGAGTTCGCGCAACGCGAGGAAGCGCTCGGAGCCGAGCGCGGTGTCGCGGTCGAGAGTTTGTTCGACGAATTGCTGAACTCCGTGCCGGCCGGTTCCATGGGCCTCACACTGCAGCCGTACTGGTCGCCCGGCGTGCGCGATCCGGGGCCGGAAGCGAAGGGCGCGATCATCGGATTCGGCGACGTCCACACGCGCGCGCACCTCTATCGCGCGATCATCGAAGGCCTAGTCTACGGACTGCGTGCCGGCGCGACGCAGATCGAAACGAAAACAAAGCAGCCGATCGCGTCGCTACGCGTAGCGGGCGGCGGTTCGCAGAGCGACGTCGCGATGCAGATCACCGCAGACATCTTCGGAATTCCAGCCGAGCGCGCACACGTCTACGAAACCTCCGCCCTCGGCGCGGCGATCGATTGCGCCGTCGGGTTGGGAGTGCACCAAGGTTTCCCGCAGGCGATGCGCGCGATGTGCCGGCCCGGCGCCCGCTTCGAGCCGGACGCAAAGACTCACGCAACCTACGACGCGCTGTACGGTGAGGTGTACAGCCAGATGTACTCCCGGCTGCGCCCGCTATACGAGAAAATCCGCGAGATCACGGACTACCCGCCTCGTAGTACTTGAAGGCTGCTCGAGAGCGGCCGGGCGTGCGGGTGGCGCATGCCGGCCTCGGACCACGCCGGCATTTTGCCATCCATGGCAAAATGCGGCT
>Ga0302325_10021831_pt1 | contig 13402 bp, 9 predicted proteins | sample Palsa_T0_2_FD_201948 | JGI IMG/M metagenome (GOLD analysis project Ga0302325, IMG submission 201948) | Peat permafrost microbial communities from Stordalen Mire near Abisko, Sweden - Palsa_T0_2 | ecosystem: Environmental > Terrestrial > Soil > Palsa > Peat permafrost | place: Sweden: Abisko... | reverse complement strand
GCCGCTTCTACGCGCCGCTCCTCACCATTGCTTTGCGCTGCATCGTCGTCGGCGCGGCTCATGCGGACTTCACCAGGCAGAACGTCTGGGCGTTATGGCCGTCCGAGCTCCGGTGCTCGCGTAACTCCCCGTCGACGGTGATGCGGCAGCCGATGTAGCCGGCATCGGTCTGCGCCATGATGTTGGCGCTCACCGCGGGCAGTGTCGTGGAAATCGTGTACGACCAGGGCAGCGGCGCGTTGTTGATCTGGTGGGTGTTGGCGTCGGCGTCCCAGTAGTTGATGTTTGCAGTGCTCCCAGGCGGCCCGAGAATGTCGTACTTCACGACCTTGGGGTTGAACTGCACGATCTTGATTCCGGCCCCTGAGTTGGCGTTGAGGTCCTGCGAGGCGAACACCTTGTGCAGGCGCGTCACGGCCAGGGTGGAAACCGACAGGACCACCACCAGCAGCAGCGGTATCCAGGCGCGTTTGAGCAGACCGCTAATCGACATCGCCCTCACTCGGTCTCCTCCCGCCGCCCGTCCGCAATGTTGTCCGCGAACGCGTCAAGCCACGGATCCTGTCCGCAGTCGAGAACAGACGCGTCCGGGGCAGCTTTGCCGAAAGAGCTGACTTCAGCCGGCATCATTGCCCGATTCCTGACAGAACTTCGCTCGGCTAACGATGCTAAACGATAGGGCACGCCCGCGTTCTGTTAGGTCCCTACGACGTATCGCTCCTCGCACGGTTACTGCGCGGCGCGGCCCGTGACGGGAGGGAGGTCGGCCAGCGTGACGATTCCCGGCTTGGCGGCTACGACTGCGGGCACCGCATTGGTCACCGGCATCGCGGTGTAGATCATGCCCAGGCCCATGAATCCCGGCTCGGTCCAACCCTTAGGCGGCAGACAGTGCACCACGGTGCGCATGTTCGGCACCCCAAAGACCTGAATGACGTGGCCGTGCTCGAGTGGCTTGGGCGGCACCACGTGATTGCCCATCGTCCAGTTGAAGCCGACGCTGACCACGTTGCGGTCGCCAACCCAGCCGCGGTGGTAGCCGAAGACGCTGCCGACCGTGCCGGCCGGGATCTTCATGAAACCCAGGTCTGAATCGCCGGTGGCCGCGGTGAAGGTGACGTCGAAGGTCATCTTGTCCAGCTTCGCTCCGATCGCGTCGGCCATCATCGCGGCGGATTCGGCGAAGACCTCACTTTCGCGTCGCACGTTCTCGGCCAGCCCAGGCGTGTCGGGGTCTTGCGAGAAACCCATCGCCGTCTGGGTTTCCGCCGACTCGTAGGTAGAGCAGTCCACTGATTCGGTGATGCGGATCTCGTCGACGCGTTCGCACGACCCGCTGAGCGCCAGGCCGACCAGGTTCGTCATCCCGGGGTGCGCGCCGCTACCGAAAATCGTCGAGCCGCCCCGCTCGCACGCGTCGAGGATCCGCTGCCGGTCCTGCGCTGTCTGCTTACCGCCGGTGATCCAGGCTGCGCTGGAGCACACGTTGATGCCCGACTCGAGCAGCCGAACCAACTCGTCGACGCTGGGCCACAACGGGTTATAGCAACAAGCGTCGGGTCGAAGCGCCAACAGCGCATTAATGTCGTTGGTGGCCTTGACCCCGGTCGGTTCCGGCCAACCGGACAGCTCGGCGGCGTCCACCCCGACCTTGTCCAGCCCGTGGGCGTACACACCGACCAGTTCCATGTCCGGTCGGCCGATGATGGCGTGCAGCGATCGTCGCCCGATGTTGCCGGTGGTCCACTGGATCACTCGAAGCGGATGGTCTTTGGTCGCACTCATCTGGGGCTCCTTTGCCGGTGTGATTGAACTCATTATGTTCAACGGACCGACGTCCACCCGTGCCGGGCATCTCTTACACAGAGTTAATTTTGCCGTGCCTGACAATTTTCCGGCCTGACACCGCCGAGGTGCGCGGATAGCGGTCCCGGCGCGTACCAAACGGGGTTGGGCGGGTCGCAACGAGCAACCGGTTATCGACACCTGTCAAAGCTGGCTGGGCCCGGTTGTGCGCCTGGCGAGGATCCGGCTGGCTGTCCGAAACCTGCACTGCCGCAACATAAAGAGACGCGGTGCCGACAGGGCCGCCGATCGGCGGGCCGACTGGACTGCAACCGACGCAGCAAGTTGACAACTGACCTTCGCAGTACTTACTCTAGAGTAACCTACGCCCTAGTAAGTTGTATGAATCAACGAAAGGGATCTGATCGCATGAGCACTCAGCAAACATGCGGTGGAAGACGGCCCAGAGGGTAGCTCGGGGCTTCGATGGCGCAATTACACGACAGCAGCGCGTGGAGCACCCCCGGAGAGGACACGGTGCTTCCGTTGATACCCGGGTACGGACAGTTGGATCCTTTGTCCGCGTGTGCGGTGGAGGATTGGGTTCGGCGAGGAAATTGCCTGCCGGTCGAAAATGTTCCGGTGGCCTCGATTCACAATTCCTACACGCCCCGGAAGAACAAGGCGAACGAGCACCATATCCAGATATTGGCGCAATCACCGTTGCCATTACCGCCGATCGTGATCCATCGGACCTCGATGCGGGTGATCGACGGCGTGCACCGGCTTCGGGCAACCGAATTACGCGGCGACAGCACCATTCCGGCCAGGCTGTTCGAGGGTAATGACGCTGAGGCTTTCGCGCTGGCGGTGCATCTGAATGTCACACACGGTCTGCCGTTGACACTCTCGGAGCGAAAGGCCGCGGCGCGAAGAGTTTTGGAATCTTACCCGCACTGGTCAGATCGGTCTATTGGGCTGATCGCCGGAGTTTCCAATAAAACGGTCGGCAAATTACGCGGGTGTGCAACCGAGGAAATCTCCCGGTTGAATCCCCGGCTTGGCCGCGACGGAAAGGTCCGCCCGGTCAGTCCGGCTCGCGGACGGCGTCGTGCGGCCGAGGTTCTGTCGATGAATCCCCGTGCGTCGCTGCGGGAGATAGCGCGAAAAGCCGGCGTTTCGGTCACCACCGCGCGCGACGTGCGCCAGCGCATCGACAAGGGCCAGAGTCCGCTACCCGATGCGCTCGCCAAAAACTCGGGCCGGCGCCCGGAACAATCAGGCAGTGCGACAACCACAGTCGAAGAACCACTCCCGATCGGGACGCGGGTGCCTCCTGATGGCCGGGGGAGCGACCTCCTCCAGCGGTTGAGGAGAGATCCGTCAGTCAGATCTTCCGAGCGGGGACGCGCACTCCTACGGTTGCTGTCCGTCGTCGCTATCGCGATCAACGCCTGCAATGAATTCGCCGAAGCCGCTCCGATCCACTGCTCGGGCACCATCGCCGAGATAGCGAGAAAGAATGCTCGCGCCTGGCAGGAGATTGCGGAGAAGTTCGATGTCTGACTAACCGGGCCCGCGCCTGACTGGATCGAGCAATGGTCATAGCCCGCAGGCGCCGGCGGCGATGAAGGCACTGCCGATCACGGCTAGAGCGATCGCGACGTCACGGCGCCGACGCGATCGGATCCACTCGTGCAGCGTTGTCACCGCCTTGGCCGTTGGCTTGGGCGCCAGGAGATAGGCCAGCAGCGGAATCTCGACGAGCGCGAAGGCCACCACGTTGAACGCCAACAGCACGGCCACCTGGGTCAGCGCCGCGGCCCCAGAGGCCAGGATGACGGCCAGTGCGGCCAGATAATCGACCGACGGCAGGGCGATGCTGAGTCCGGCGACCCCGGCTACCGACAGCGAATCGCCCTTGAGCAGCTCGGTGGCCGGCCTCGCCAATTTCGCCGGCCGCGGTCCCAGGCGCCCGAAGACGTCGATGGCGACGCCGGCGGCGATGAACAACACCAGCAGCCCGATCACGAGTTGAACCCTGGGCACGGTGACGAAGGACGTTCCGAGCAGGATGCGTCGGAACACGAATAGGACAATCAGGCCAACCGTCGTCCCCATGGCGAAACCGCCGAGTAAAAACGCGGACAGCTGCAGCACGGGTCTCGGCCTGTTCAGCATGAGCATCGTCATACCGATTCGAAATGGTTCGACACTGACGGCGAGCGCCATTATCAGGACAGTCGCCAGCATGAGTTCGATTCTGGTGGTGGGGCCCTCGGTCGGGCTAGGCGTCCAGGCGAGCGAATTGATCGTGGCGGTACTGCTCGACGCAGGCCGCGCGTCTGATCTTTCCGCTCGTGGTGATGGGTATCGACCCCGCCGGCACCAGAACAACGTCCCCGACATTCAGCCCGTGCGCATTGGAGATCGCCGACGTGACGTGGCTTCTGACGCCGCTGAGCCGGTGCCGCAGATCCTCGTTGGCCTCGCCGCGCTTCTTCTTCACCTCGATGACGGTGACCAGTTGTTCGGTGCTGTCCACCGGGACTGATATCGCCGCGACCCGACCGTGGGCGATCTGTTGGACAGTCGCCTCGATGTCCTCCGGGTAGTGGTTGCGCCCACGGATGATCAGCAGATCTTTGATGCGGCCGACGATGAACAGCTCGCCCTCGTAGATGAAGCCCAAGTCGCCGGTGCGCAACCACGGGCCATCCGGGGTGCCGGGCGACGGGTCGGAAAGCGTGGCGCCGAAGCAGGCCTGCTCTTCCGGCGGTTTGTGCCAGTAGCCCTCGGCGACGTTCTCGCCGTGCACCCAGATCTCGCCGACCAGGTTCGGCGGGCACTCGCGATATGTCTCGGTGTCGACGATCCGCAGCACGGGCGATCGCGGGATCTGGTAGCTGACCAGTTCGGACCCACCTCCGGGCGCGCATCGTTCGACGCGGCCGACGCCGAGCTCGCCGACATCGAAGTGCACCGCGGGCTCGGATTCACTCCAGGTGCCCGTCGCCACGAAGACGGTTGCCTCCGCCAAGCCGTAGGACGGACGCATCATGTGGTCTTTGAAATTGAAGTGCGAGAACCGATCGACGAAGCGGTGCAGCGTCGGGGGCTCGACGCGCTCGGCACCGCTGATGATGCCCAGCACTCCGCCGAGGTCGAGCCCGGCCAGATCGGCATCGGTCGTTTTGCGGGCGGCCAAGTCGAAAGCAAAGTTAGGCGCCGACGACCAGGCATGAGGGTTCTCGGCCAGCGCTCGCACCCACCGCGCCGGCCTTTCCAGAAATGCGACCGGGCTGCTCAGCTGTGCGTGATAGCCGCCCAGGATCGGTGCGCAGACGCCCAGCACCAAACCCATGTCGTGGTAGAAGGGCAACCACGACACGAGCGTGCAGTTGGGCGGGACTTTGGAGTTCGCGAAAAAGCTGGTCATCAGCTGCTCGAAATTCACCGTGACGTTGCGGTGCGACATCATGACGCCGGTGGGTAACCGCGTCGAGCCGGAGCTGTACTGCAGATACGCGATGTTCGGCACATCGGCTTGTGGAAGGCTCGGCCCGCCTTCTTCGACAACCAGATTCAACTCATCGATCGCGACGATCTTCGGTGCGGTGTCCATGCGTGACTGGTCGACATAGTCGCCGACGTCTTCTGCCGTCGAGGACGTCGTGAGAACCACCGAGGGGGCGGTATCGGCGAAGACTGCGCCGACCCGGTCGTAACTCGAGCCGCGGTGGGGCAGCGGAAGGGGAACCGCGATGAGACCCGCCTGCATGGCACCCAGGAATGCCCGGATGTAGTCGAGGCCCTGCGGGGCCAGAATGACTGCCCGATCTCCGACCGACCCGTGCGCGCGGATTTCTCGCGCGACATTCAGCGTCTGTCGCGACAGCTGCGACCAGGTCAGACTTTCGGGAACACCCGCATAGTCCTTTTCGTAGTCGGTGAAGGTGAAAGCGACGTCATTGGGCCGCAGGCTGGCACGTCCGTGCAGCATCGAGAGGATGGATGATTGAGACATGGGCGTCACTTCGGGTTCGTAGGTATGAGTCGAATTCGAGGATTCGACGTCAGTGGTCAGCTGGGCGCTTCACCCGCACCGTGCGACAGCACGGACATGGCACCGCTCAGAATCTGCGAGAACGGGTCGGCACCGCCACCGAACGTCGCCTGGTTGGCCGGAGCGGTGACCTCCGCCGGATCGAAGCCGCGCACCGGGTCCACCTGAACCGGCGCCGTCGCCGGATCGTCATTCCTAATGTAACCCGCATTCACCCGTGGAATGAGGATGGCGTCGAGCTTGTTGAGCGTGTCTTCCGGGATCCCGATGTATTTCAGCGGCATGACCAGCGGAAGGTGCCTCTCCGGGACCATGATCGTGGTGTCTTTCGCACCTCGCGAGTTGATCGTGGTCCGGATGTTCTGCGGCGGCACCATGCTCGCGTTCGTGAACGCCACCGCGGTGTGACCTGTGGCCAGGCCCAGCAGCGTGTTGGCGAAAGCGAACATGTTGTCCGGCCGGTCGGGGAAGTCCGCGATCGAGTCGTAGGCCGCCACGAACCGGTTGGTGTCGTACTGGCTCTCGTATTGCGGTGGCATGGTGTAGTCGAGCGCCGGGACGACGCTGCCGACCGGGAACGTGGCGGTCAGGAAGCTCTGACCGAAGGCGTGATGCCCGATCGGGTCACCGAAGGTGGCGAAATTCAGCGTGTTCGGCGGGGGAGCATCCGGGGCAGTCGCCAGCCGCTGCTGCTCGCCGTCGACCACGAACCCGCCCTCGGACAGGCCGATCGCCGTGCCGGGTCGACCGGTGGTGCGGATCGCCGCGTCGAGGTTGTCGACGCCAGCGTCGACCGATTGGCCGACGCTGGGGCCGTCGAGGCCGATGCCCGGGAATTGCTGGTCGATCTTGTCGATGTCCGGCCCCAGGCCCGGGAAGAGTCGCGCCAGCACGTGGCCCTGGACCTGTCCCGCCGGGTAGCGAACAATTTGGCGCTGCTGGCCCGGGAACCACTCCGCGCCCTCCATGCGGATGTAGTTGTCGTAAGGAATGCCCAGCACGTGAGCGCCACCGAGGGCGTAGGCGGTCTGGTCGCCGGGCGCTCCTGGCGATGGCGGGCCGCTGATTTCCGGGCCGTCGGCCGCAGCGGTTCCGACGCCGAAACATCCTGTGGCGCCGATAGTTACCAGCGCTGATACTCCTGCGAGTAGTTTCTTCATCCCCACCCCTGACCGCTTGGGTTCGTTTCGTAGTTTCACATACATGACAGGTGCGCGCTAACTCGCTTGTGCCTGTGTACGGCCGGTTGCCGGCCTCCGTGGGCCCAGTCGTGAGGGCCACCAATTGGCCTGTCCCATTAGTGCGGCGATGGCGGGAACCGTGATGGTGCGGACCAGGAACGTGTCCAGCAGAATCCCGACGCCGATCACGAAACCACCTTGAATGACGGTACCGATGCTGGAGAACAGCAGGCCGGCCATCGAGGCGGCGAAGATCAGTCCGGCCGCGGTGATCACACCACCGGTCGAACTCAGGGTGCGGATGATGGCGTAGCGCATGCTGTGCGGTGATTCGTCACGCATTCGCGAGACCAGCAGCATGTTGTAGTCGGCGCCCACCGCGACCAGCACCACGAACGCCAACGGGGGCACGCTCCAATGCAGCTGCTGGCCGAGGATGAATTGGAATACCACCGCGCCGATGCCCACCGCCGACAAGTACGACACGACGACCGAAGCGACCAGATACAGCGGAGCGACAATCGCGCGCAGTAGCACGATCAGGGTCAGCAGCACCACGAGCAGCGTCACCGCGATGATGAACCGGATGTCGTGGCGGTAGTAATCGCGGGTGTCCTTCAGGCCGACGGTGTAGCCCGCCATCGATATTTGGGCGTCTGACAACGTGGTGTTGGGTTGCGCTCCCTTAGCGGTCGCCAGGATCGAGTTGACCTGATCCATGGCTTCGGTGCTGAACGGGTTGAGTTTGGTTTGAAGCAGGTACCGCACCGAGTGGCCGTCGGCCGAGATGAATACCTTGGCGGCTTCCTGGAATTCCGGCAGGCGCAATAGCTGCGCCGGGATGTTGAATCCGCCCATCGACGGTTGCGACGTGTCGTGCTTCAGCGACAGCAGGAATGTCGCCGACTCGCTCAGCCCGGCGCCCAGCTGCTTGACCTGATCGACCAGCAGGTTGACCGCGTCGGCGATCTGCCGGCTACCGCCGGCGAACTTGTCGGCGCCGCCTTGCAGCGAGTCGAGGTTCCCCTGCAGGCCGCCGGGCTGGTCCATTCCCAGCGATTGCAGCACGCCGGTGAGCTTCTTGATCGCCGCACGCATCCGCTCCGTCGATGCCTTGAGCTGCTTTTTGTCCGGGTAGTCCTGCATCTGGTGAGCCAGGTCGTTGATCGCGTCGAGGTCTTCCTGGTCGCGGCCGCCGAGCAGCTGCTCGAACGCCCCACGGGTGTTGCTGCAGGACTCGTTGAGGTCGCAGGTCGGGTTGCCCTGCAGGGCGGTCAGCACCGGGCCCATCCACTCGAACAGGTTCTTGGCCCCGGTGTAGTTCCAGCCCATGTCGTTGCTGATCGCGTTCACATGGTCGACGAGTTGAGCGGCGAGGTCGACCTCGCGAACCAGCGTCTCGCCGCTGTACTGGTCCTTCGTCGACTTGAAGGTGTCCTCCAACTCCTGAACGCTGCCGGCGAGTTCGCTGACCTGGCCGCGCACCTGATCGAGTTTGTCGGCCAGCGTGACGGAACCCTCGGACAGCTGGTTGAGGTCGTTGGTGTGGTCGTTGATCAGGGTGGATCCGCCGGCCAGAAATGTGCCGATGGCGCCCGCCTGATAGGTGGCGCGGAATTGTTCCGGCACGTTTCCGGTGGGTCGGGTGATGCCGCTGATGGCCGCGACATTGGGCAGTTGACTGATCCGGTCCGCCATCTGCTCCAAGTCCGCGAGGGCCTGCGGGTTACGCAGGTCACGCGGCGACTGGATGAAGAGGTACTCCGGAATCGACTGGTTCACCGGGAAGTGGTGATCCAGCGCGGTGTACCCGATTGAGCTCGGCGCCGAAGCGCTCAGGGCTTTGCGATCGTCGTAGTTGTAGCGCACCAGCCCGGCACAGCTGGCCAGGGCGGCCAGCACCAGCAGGCTGGCGACCAGGTGCACCCGTGGCCGGCGCACAATGCGGATGCCCGACCGGCGCCAGAACCGCGCGGTCAGTTCGCGCCGCGGCTTGACCCATCCGCGTGGACCGGCGAGCGCAATGATGGCCGGCAGCAAGGTCACCGCGGCCAGGTATGCCACGCCGATGCCGATTGCGGAGGCGATGCCGACCGTCTGGAAGACACCCATCCGGGCGAAGCTGATGACCAGGAACGTGATGCCCACGGTGCTGGCGGATGCGGTGATCACCTTTCCGATCGAGATCAACGCCCTCTTGAGCGCGTCGTCGAAGTCCACCCCTGATCGCAGGTAATCGTGATAGCGGCTGATCAGGAAGACGGCGTAGTCCGTCCCCGCGCCGGCCATGATGGCGCTCAGAAAGACGATGGACTGGTTCGAGACGCCGGAGCCGGTCAGCGCGGAGTAGGCGGCCACCAGCGACTGGGCGATCATCAGCGACAAGCCGATCGTGATCAGCGGCAACAGCATGGTGATCGCGCTGCGATAGACGATCAGCAGAACGATGAGTACGAGCACACCGATGGCCAGCTCGATTGGCATTCGGTCGTGCTGACCGGCGACGGTGAGGTCGGCGACGGTTCCCGCGGGGCCGGTGACGTTCGCCGTCAACGAGCTCCCCGCGACCGTGTGTCTGACGACATCGGAGATCTGCGTGAACGCCTCATACGACCGTGGCGTGCCCAACTCGCCCGCCACGCCGACGGGCAGCACCCAGGCCTTGTTGTCTTTGCTGGTCACGATCGACTTCAGCGGAGGGGTATTGATGAAGTCCTGCAGCATCACGACATTGCCGGTGTCTTTGCGCAAGGTGTCCACTAGGGCGCGATAGGTGGCCTCGTCGGCGTGGCTGAGTCCCTTGTCGTCGGTCAGGACGACCAGGAGGAGGTCTTCGGAGCCCGATTCGTGGAAAGCCTCGGTCATCTTTCGCGCGGTGACGTTCGATGGCGCATCGCTCGGCAGGATCGCGAGCGGGTGCCTTTCGGACATCTCGTTGAGCGACGGGAACGACAGCGGCAGCGCCACCGCGATCGCGACCCATACCCCGATCACTAACCAGGGCCATCGCACCACGAAATCAGCTAGCCGTCGCATGTAGCTTCCCCCTGGTCGGCGCGGCTGTCCGCCCCGTCGGCGACGCTCGCCGACGATGTTTGCTCGGTGCAATCTCGTGCCGTTCCCACCCGGCAATCGTGCACTTCACACTGGCCTCAGCCATCGAACTCGCCCACGTCAGGCGACGCGTCCCCAGTGGCCGCTGTCAGCGACCCGCTCGCACACGGACCGCATTGCCTCCATATAGCGGGTAGCCGACTTCTGGGCGATCGGGTTATCGGGATGCATGATCGCCATCACCGTGCCCTCTTTGTACCGGAAGATATAGATGGTCAGCTGGTAGGAGAATCGCCCATCGGGGTAGATCCCGATGTTGTCGGCCAGGCCCAGGTCGCCTGCGGCGAGGATAGCGTTGAGCGGCGCGGCCCCGCCATGCAGGAAGTTCGACACCGGAAAGTTGGGTTGCGGCCACTTCAACCACGGCGCCAGCTCCAGCACTCGGTAATACGGCACCCGCGCCATATCCAGACCGGAGTCGAATGACGTTTGGGCGGCATATGCCGCCTCGTTGAAGGATGTCGCGGCGATGGGCACGGTGATCGGGATCAGGCCGGTGAACCAGCCTTGGGTCATGAAGTTGTCGGCGCCGGTGCGGGAATCCCGCGGCGTGAGGCCGTAGTAGGTGAGAGCGCCGGTGAATTCGTGCTCCACCAAGGCTAGGCACGCATAGACGCCACCAACGAAGCGCGCGCCGGCCTTCCCACACGCCGCATCGAACCGCTCTGCTTGCGCCGGGTCCATCAGCAGTTCGGAGGACATCTCGCTGCTGAGCGTCTTTTCCGGGTCCCCCAGCGGAAGGGGGAAATCGGGGAAGCCGCCGTTGTTGTTCTCGGCGAAGTCGATCCACGCTTGTACGCCCGGCGAATCCAGCGTCAACGCCGCGGTCGACTCGCGTTCGCGAACGCAGAAGTCGTCAAAGCTGCCGGCGTCGGGAAGCTCCAACGCTTCGCCGCCGCTGCTCAACGCGGCATACATGCCGTTGGCTTCGATCATCGTGGTGCCGATCAGCGTCGCGTCGCCGTGTACGTGGTCCATCGCGATAAAGAAGGTGAACTGACCCTCACGTTGCACAATCCCGAAGGTGAAGCAGCCCCACTCCAATGGACTGGGTATCGCGATGGTGTGCTCGTGAATCTCGTCGACGGTCAGGTGGCCCTGGTTGACCGGCTCGAATTCGATCTCAGCCGGATCGGTGATCGTATGCCGGACGAACTCGCCGCCGCCGGTGCGCTCGAACCAGCTTCGGAATGTGTCGTGGCGACGCAGGTAGGCGTTGAGAGCGACGTCCATGGCGGCGATATCGCACTCGCCCTTCGCATCGCAGCTGGCAATGATCTGCCGGGAAAAGTTCAGTCCGGCCGCATTCCGCTCGTAATAGTTGCGTAAGTGTTGGCCCTGCATGTAGCTGACCGGTACCGGGCTCACGGGCGCGTGGCGCGCTTTGTCCGCAGCCGCAGCAGTCGGGTGCCACGAGGTGACGGTGCCCGGGGTCAGCGTCCACTCATTAAGTGAGCCGACCGTGATCTGCCCGATGCGCAAAGCTTCATCCTCCTCAGGGTGAATGGATCCGGTCCAGTCATGCTGCCAGCGAGACCCAAGATAACCCGCTCCGCTATGAGTGTCGCCCAGTGCTGTCGGCGTGCACGCCGACAGCACACGGATCGGCTGAGCCCTTTACATGGAACCACCCGCCGTGTCACAAGGGTCGCTTAGCCACGCCTTGCGGTACGGTGCGGATATAGGGCGCCCCGTGTCGGCGCCACACTTGCAATACTGGTTTGTGGCAGCAATTCTGTTGCGCAACCGGGCCGCACGCGGCGGCGACCGAATCTTCACAGTTCCCACACAGACAGGACAAAATGTATGGCATCCGCTATAGGTGATCAGCAGCCAGCATCGAGTTTTGCGATCGTTGGGTATGCGGCGCGTTTTCCAGGTGCCGGAAATGCGGACGAGTTCTGGGATGTGCTGCGGGACGGCAGGGATGCGATATCGGAGGTGCCGCAGGACCGGTGGGACGTCGACGAGTTCTTCGACCCCGAACCCGGAGCGCCCGGCAAGATCGTGACTCGTCGCGCGGGTTTCGTCGACGACGTCACGGGATTCGACGCGCCGTTCTTCGGCATGTCAACGCGCGAGGTCAGGATGCTGGACCCGCAGCACCGGCTCCTGCTGGAGACGGCATGGCGGGCGGTCGAGCATTCCGGCACTGCGCCAACGTCTTTGGCGAATACGAACACCGGTGTGTTCATCGGTCTGGCCACCCACGACTACCTGGGCATGGCGTCCGGTGATCTGACGTTCCCCGAGATCGAAGCCTATATGGCGATCGGGACGTCGAATGCCGCAGCTGCGGGCCGGATCAGCTATCGGTTGGGCCTGCAGGGCCCGTCGGTCGCCGTCGATACGGCGTGCAGCTCATCGCTGGTGGCAATCCATCAGGCGTGCCAGGCGCTGCAATTGGGAGAAACTGACTTGGCGCTCGCCGGCGGCGCAAACGTGCTGCTCACACCGGCAACCATGATCACGTTTTCCAATGCGCAAATGCTGGCGCCCGACGGCCGGTGCAAGACCTTCGACGCGGCCGCAGACGGCTATGTGCGCGGCGAGGGTTGCGGCGTCATCGTCATCAAACGGCTCGAGGACGCGATCCGCGACGGCGACCGAATTCGGGCCGTCATCCGCGGCAGCGCGATCAACCAGGACGGTGCATCGGGTGGTTTAACCGTGCCGAACGGCGGTGCACAGCAACGGGTTATCGCCGACGCGCTCAAGCGCGCCGGCCTGGCACCCACTGACGTCGGTTACCTGGAAGCACATGGCACCGGGACATCGCTGGGCGACCCGATCGAGGCTCAGGCCGCAGGTGCGGCGTACGGCATTGGCCGCGATGCTGGTGACCCGTTGTTGATCGGGTCGGCGAAGACGAATATCGGGCACTTGGAAGCTGCCGCGGGGATCGCCGGTGTGATCAAAGTCATCTTGTCGCTCGAGCACGAGATTTTGCCGAAGCACCTGCACTTTCAAAACCCGTCGCCACACATCCCCTGGGATCGCCTGGCGGTGAAGATTGTGCAGGAGAGCATCCCCTGGACGCGCAACGGTCGACCTCGAATTGCGGGAGTCAGCTCGTTCGGGTTCGCCGGTACCAACGCGCACGTCATCCTCGAAGAGGCGCCCGTTGCAGCGGTCCAGGCCGCCACGGCGCCGGCCGACCCGGCCTCGGACAAGCGGTTCGGCATCCTGCCGATCTCAGCCCGCACACCCGACGCACTGGTCCAGGTCGCCGAGCTGTACCGCAGCTGGCTGAGTG
>Ga0302325_10021830_pt1 | contig 13403 bp, 10 predicted proteins | sample Palsa_T0_2_FD_201948 | JGI IMG/M metagenome (GOLD analysis project Ga0302325, IMG submission 201948) | Peat permafrost microbial communities from Stordalen Mire near Abisko, Sweden - Palsa_T0_2 | ecosystem: Environmental > Terrestrial > Soil > Palsa > Peat permafrost | place: Sweden: Abisko... | reverse complement strand
CTGTTCCAGGTGGAATTGGAGTTCGTCGTCCAATTCGCTGTGCGTTCTACGGAAGATGAGGTACCGAATACGAGTAAAAAACTCTGTAATCATTGGGACGCCTCCGCAACTCGACCTAGGACCAGCCCAATCGCAGAAGAGAGGCGAACCCAGGATTCAAGTTCACTTTGCAACTGCTTCCGGCCAGCGGCCGTAAGCCGATAGAACTTCGCTCGTCGATTGTTTTCTGAATTTCCCCACTCCGATTTGATCCAGCCCTTGTATTCGAGCCGGTATAGGGCCGGGTACAGTGAGCCCTGTCCGATCTGCAGTGCGTCCTTGGAAACTTGCTGAATGCGCCGGGTTACGCCCCAGCCATGCATGGGCTCAAGCGAGAGCGTTTGCAGAATCAGAAGATCCAGCGTCCCTTGCAGCAAATCTGTCGAAGTCGGCATTTTGTTCCTCTTGACATTCGACAAGAAGATACGCCATTCTCTTGTCGGATATCAAGGGGTACGACAGGAATACAGGCCCGGTTCCAAAAAAATCGATCCTGTTGATCCCGCTTGCAGGTTTATAAAGAACCATTTTCAATGAGCACATAATCGCCAACGCACTCACCTAAGTTGCGATTGGTAACGAGATGCGGGCTAGCCGCCTGTGCAGCGTTGCTCACTTTACTCGTAGCGCAGGGCGACTATGGGCTCGACGCGAGCGGCGCGGCGGGCGGGCAGGTATCCGGCGATCGCGGCGATGACGACGAGGATGGCGATGGCGGCGAGCAGACTGATGGGGTCGCTGGCGGTGAGACCGAAGAGCATGCTGACGATAGCGTGATTGGCGAGCAGTGCTGCGGGTACTCCAACGGCGATGCCGATGGCGACGAGGGTCAATATTTCGCGCATGACCAGCCAGCTTATGTGCAGGCGCTCCGCGCCGAGGGCCATGCGGATGCCGATCTCGCTGGTGCGGCGGCTGACCATGTAGGACATGAGTCCGTAAATACCGATGGCGGAGAGGGTCGCAGCGAGCAGGCCGAAGAAGGCGCTGAGCTGCGCGGTTACCCGGTGATTGGTGTAGGAGCGCGCGACCTGCTCTTCAAGTGTGGTAACGCGGTAGATGGGCAGGTTGGGATTGGTTTGATGGATGGCGTGCTGCACGGCGGCGGCGATGGCGCCATCATCGCCGGTGTAGCGGACCTCCAGGTCATGAAGGTATCTAGGGTTTTGCTGATAGGGAAAATAATCGATGGGCGTAGGCGGCTCGTCCACACCTTCGAATTTTACGTCACCCACGACACCGATGATTTCTCGATCGCCTTCCGTGCTTGAGTCGGCGATCCGGTAGTGGCGACCAATCGCTGAGTCTTTAGGAAAGAGAGTGCGCGCAATCTGTTGGCTGACGACTGCCACCTTGGGCCAGGAGGCACTGTCCTGCGACCCGAAGAGCCGGCCGGCGATGAGAGGAATCTGCATGGTGCGGAAGTAGTCATTGCCGACGACGTTGTGGTCGGCTGAGACCTGCACTTGCGAGTCCGCTCCGGGCACGGAGAGGGGGCCAGACCACGACCCTTCATGAAAAGTGAATGTGGACAGACTGGCGGCGCGAACGCCGGGCAAAGCGGCTACGCGATCCTCCACTCCGCGGTACAGCAAAGCCAGGCGCGGATCGTTTTCCAGGTAGCCTGCCGAGCCGAGATCTAGATTCAGTCGCAGTACATTCTGCGGGTTGAAGCCGGTCTCCGAGTTGGCAAGGTTCACAAGACTGCGGAGAAAAAGAACGGCGGCCGCAACGAGGATGATTGAGAACACGACCTGAGAAACGATCAGGCTTCTGGCCAGCAGAGTTCCCGAGCCGGCGCCAATGGGGCTCTGCTTTTCTTTAAGCGAGCTGACAAGGTCTGGCCGGGAGGCACGCAGCGCAGGGACGATGCCGAAGAGGAGCGTCGTTGCGAAGGTGAGGGCGAGGGAGAACAGAAGTAGACGCGAATTGAGCGAAAGGTTGAGCGAAAGAACATCGCGGCCGGCGGACACCATGCGCAGTAAGAGAGGTGCGGCGAGTTGCGCAACAGCGATGCCGAGAAGACCGCCGGCGCTGGCCAGGAGCAGACTCTCCACGAGCAGCTGACGTATGATTCGCGCGCGGTTTGCGCCCATGGCCTGGCGTACAGCCAGTTCGCGCGCACGCACGGTAGAGCGGGCAAGCAGCAGGTTCGCGAGATTGGTGCAGGCGATGAGTAGGACTAGGCCGGCAATGGCGATCAGAACGCGCAGCGGCCCGGAGTATTGACGCCGCAGACCGGAGAATCCGCCACTCATGGAAGTAAGCGGAATATGCAAGCCCTTCAGGTCCTTCCAGTCTTGTGGTGACAAGTGTGCGTCAGGAAACCCGGGCAGGATCTGCTGGCGGAGAAAATTGACCTCGGTGGCGGCCTGCGTGAATGAAACGCCGGGTCTGAGACGTCCGAAGATAAACAAACATTGCTCGAGATCCTCCTTGAGACAGGTGCGATGGGGCGGAACCGCTGGCATGAAGGCGAGGGGAAGCCAGAGGTCCGGTGCTTCACCGACCTCAACGCCGAAGAATTCCGGAGGCGTGACGCCGATGATGGTGAATGTGGTCGCGTCGATCTTGATTCTGCGGCCTAGGATGGCCGGATCGTGGGCATAGGCACGCTTCCACCAAGAATCGCTGATTACAGCGACGGGCTGCGGTTCGTCGACGCGATTGTCGTTGTCGTCGAGTGGCCGGCCAATGATGGTAGCGACGCCCAGGGTCGAGAAATACGAACCGGAGACAAGCCCGACCTGCATCGGTACTGCTTCACGGCGTCCGTCGATAAAGCCGTGAACGGCGCGATCACCGCTGACCATGGCCGCGGTGCTGATAAAGCTGCGATTGCGCTGCTGAAAGAGCTGGAAGAAGGGGTAGGAGAAGAGATCAGTGACGTCGAATCCGCTGACGGTACCACGCTCACCGGCGGTGCCGAGGAGTACGAGCTGCTCCGGGTGGTCGACCGGCAGGGAGCGAAGCATGACCGCATCAATGAGCGAGAAGAGCGCGGTGTTGGCTCCGATGCCAAGGGCGAGCGATAGGAGGGCAACGAGTGTGATGCCGGGGGAGCGCAGCATGCCACGCAGGCCGTACTGCGCATCCTGGAACAGAGTTTCGAGCCAGCGCCAGCCCCAGGCTTCGTAGCTTTGCTCGCGCAGTCGGGTGGGGTTGCCGAAGCGGCGTCGAGCTGCGGCCTGGGCATCGTGTGGGTTGGAGCCTTGCGCGGTTTGTTGCTGCGCGCGCAGATCGAGATGCAGTTGGAATTCCTCTGCGAGGTCGCGGGCAACCTGATCGCGATGAAGCAGGGTGCGGATGCGTCGGGTGAGTTCGCCTGATCGTGCGATCAGCCAGGACATGGCCTATCCTCCTGTGATGCTATGCGGTGCGGATGACGCGGGTGATGGCGCCCATGACGCGCTCGAACTGGGAGATCTCGACGGTGAGCTGCCTGCGTCCAGCAGCGGTGAGCTGGTAGTAGCGGGCGCGGCGGTTGCCGGCGGTGGTGCCCCAACGTGCGGTGACCCAGCCCTTGATGAGCATGCGCTGCAGGGCCGGGTAGAGTGAGCCTTCCTCGACCTGAAGCACGTCTTCGGTGGTGTGTTGGATGGAGTTGGCAACCTCGAAGCCGTGCAGCTCGCCGTAGCGGGCCAGGGTCTTCAGTATGAGCAGGTAGAGGGTGCCGGGCGGGATTTCGTCGCGTTCAGGCATAGTGCTGGGCGCTCCTAAGCGTTTACATAGTCTACCTACGTAGTTAGACTATGTCAACGAGCCGGGGCAAGTGAAGAGCAAGAGGCATCGCAGATTACGAGCCTCGACCGTCAAAAGCGGTGCCGAAAACATACGGAACTGTCCTTAGCTGGAACGTTCCAAAGGATTGAGACTGCGGTGGGTGCACTTGTGGTAGCCAAGCCCGGCGGGGCGGTCGATACCTGGATGCGCATTTGAGAGCGCCTGTTCCTGCCAAGCGGCTCAAAAATACCCTCGAGGGTTGCTTGGGCTGCTAGCACCAACTGAAACCTAGTTTCGGGCTTGACCGTTATCCGGATTTTGATCCAGCATTCAACGCAGGCAGCCGACCGAGATAAGATGATTCCATGGCGTTGGGATTAAACGGAAAAGCGGTCTTAATAACGGGTGGGAGTGCGGGAATCGGCAAGGCTGCGGCTAAGCTTTTCGCTGAGGCAGGAGCAAGCGTCGCGGTCGCCGCGCGAGGAGCCGAACGCGGACAGAGAGTTGAGCAGGAGCTGCGGCAAGCCGGTTTGGATGTTCATTTCGTGCAGGCCGACGTAACTCACCCCGAACAGGTACAGTCTTTGATTGCACAGACTGTCGAGAGATTTGGCCGGCTCGATTGTGCGTTCAATAATGCTGCAGTCTTGGGCAAGACCACTCGAACAGCTGATTTCAGCGAGACGGATTTTGATGCCGAAGTGGCCTCCAATCTGAAGAGTGTCTGGCTCTGTATGAAATACGAATTGCAGCAAATGCAGACTCAAGAACCGCGCGGAGGCGTGATTCTAAACGCTTCCTCAGTAAACGGACTTGGAGGCGCAAGAGGGGGGCTCTGTATTCAATGTCCAAAGCGGGGATTTTAGGGCTGACTAAATCAGCCGCGCAAGAGTATGCGGCGGATGGGGTCCGAGTCAATGCACTAGTCGCGGGCGGGTTCGATACCGAGTTGTTACAAAACGCCATATGCCAAGCTGTAGGCGGTGATTCTGCGAAGATCGAAGCAGCATTGAAGGGTTTTGTCGGAATGGTTCCAGTGGGCCGCATCGGCAGGCCAGAGGAGGCAGCGCAAGCTGCGCTATGGCTGTGCAGCGATGCGGCCTCGTATGTCCCGGGGTTGTCTATGATTGTTGATGGCGGCGTGACTGCCTGGGCGCGCTAAGCCAACGCCCAAAAAGAAGCGCTACTGTAACGCTATCTGCTTATCCTGTCTTCAGACAACCCCCCGATGCTTGGAAAATCCACGATTGAAATGAGCCAGCTCAATTTATGCAAGTGGGGAAACGTACATCGGCCTGTTGTCAGCAGTTGACAGTTCGCGCTGCGGAAAATCCTAGAACACTCGACGACTTCAGGGGAGCAATCTCGCGTTTCCACCCCCTAGCTATTGATCAAGTAGTAATTGCCGGGTCGACATTGCCGGGTCGGCGGTTGTCGGCGGTCACTCGACCGGAACCCCGGAATTTGCTCCCACGCTGCCAGGCAGAGCGGCGGATTGAATGATTGAGTCGGTCACAGCATAGGCTGATGGCGTAATGGGCGACATGCAAGAGATTCCGGAAAACGTGTAGTCAACCGTCAACTCGCTCAATCGCGAATTATGAACCTCGGTCCATCTGTAGGCCTACGACGCTGGCTACTCTGCCCGCAACACTTGCATTGGGTCTATGGAGGCCGCGCGGAGAGAAGGCAAGAGTGCAGCCGAAATACTGACGGCGACCAAAATCACCGCCACAGCAACGAGCACAGTCGGACTTGAAATACTTGCTTGCGTCCACTGCAAGATGATTCTGTTTAGAAGAATGCTCGATAGAGTTCCAGCAAGCAGTCCTAGTGCGACAGGAATTCCAACAGAGAGGGCAACCCCCTGCACAATATGTGTGCGAGTGGCACCTAGAGCCATGCGTATCCCGAATTCCCTTGAATTTTGCGATACCGTGTACGAGATTACGCTGTACAAGCCGATGCCAGATAAGAGCAACGCTAGTGAGGCAAGTACAGAGAACAATGATGCAACGAATCGTTCCTGCGCCCAGCCTTCAGACTCCAACCGTTCTCCCGCCGTTTCAACCGGAGTGAGCGCTTGTGAAGAATTGACCGCATGCAACTTCTCTCGAATTGTATGTACAAGTGTCATTGGCTCGACCTTCGTTTTTACAACAAACTGGAGCCAGTCAACGCCAACGAGACTGTAGGGAGCATATAAGGCTGGCAACGCTTCTTTGTTCAACCCATTATTCGGAACGTCCCCTACAATCCCGATGATTTGCACACTTCCATCGTCGCCTGGTGCATTGAAAACCCAGACATTGTTTGCCGTCAGATTGGGGATCCTCACTGTCCTGCCGATCGCATCGCCATTCGGCCAGAAACGATGCGCCATTGACTGGTTGATCATCGCTACATGCGATGCGTGTAGCGTTTCAGCCTCAGTCCAGACTCTACCTTGTAGAACCGGAATCTGAAGTGTTTGGAAGTACTGTTGGCTTACCTGATGCACACTTGTCATCTGCTCTGACTGATTGCTTCTCCCAAAAATTGTGAAATCGCTTAGGTAGCGTGACACAGGAGGAAGCGGCTGAATAGAAATTGATACCGAATCTACATCTGGAAGATCGGCAAAATTGCGACGTATCTGTTCGTAATAGTTGATTCGTTCAGCCCAGCTCGGATAACTCCCCTCCATCAAATTAAGCCCGCACACCAAGATGTGCCCAGGGTTATAACCGAGCTTGGCTCTATGAAGATCCATAAGAGTTCTCATTGCCGCCAATGCTGCGGCTAATAACAGAACCGCGAACGCTACTTGACTGATAAGCAACAACATGTGAGCTCGCTTGCTTCCGACGTTCCCGCTGGCGGTGCGGGTAGAATCAGCTACCATTTGACTTGCAACCGGACGAGAGAATTTGATTGCCGGCATGAGACCGCAGCACACGCCTACGATCAAGGCGATTACGATACTGAAGCCCAGGGCCGGGATATTTAAGGTGACTCGCAGATCCCCGGGCAACATGCCTTTTGGGAGCCATCTCATCAACAAATTGGTGCCTGCGAATGCGATAGGAATAGCTAACAGACTCCCCGCTGATGCGACCACTAGCGATTCGGTAATGAGCTGGCGAATGAGTCTGGTTCTTTGAGCACCCAAAGCGCTTCGCACAGCAAACTCGCTCTGGCGAGACACACCGCGCGCTAAGAACAGAATGCCAACGTTAATGGACCCGATCGCAAGCAGAGTCGCAACTGCCCCGAAAAGAACAAATAGAATGCCCTGTATTGAATCGAGCGAAGACTTTAGGCTCAGTACGTGAATTGCGAAGTTTGGCGAGAACCTCTCCGGCGTTTCCCTAGCGAATTGCTTATAAACGGCTTCAAGTTCAGAGTCCGCCGCTGCCGGTTCCTTGCCGATTTTCAATCGCGCGGTGATCGGGTACATCAACGATTGATCGTTCGAAAGCTTGAGGGGAAGATAGACATCGCTAGCGGCATATCCGTTGACGATGCCCCAAGAGAATCGGTTCGGCATGACGCCGATGATTGTGTAATCTTTGTGATCAAGTTGGAGGATTTTCCCTAGTACGCCGGCTTTGCCCCCGAACCGACTTTTCCAAAACTTGTACCCGAGAACTGCGACATGATTCGGCTCTTGGTCGAGTGGAGCATCAGAATCAGTAAATATTCGACCCAAGACCGGTGGAACCCCGAGGAAGGTTAGCCCATTCGCAGAGAGTTGATCCACCTGGACCGACTGCGGCAAGCCTTCATTTGTCGTGGTCATGGCCCAGTTATCCTCAGCGATCGCGCCATCCAGAGCGCTCACTTCCTTGAGGCGGATAAACTGAGCCCCGGAAAGCATCGCATATCCACGATCCCCTGAATGGTCGAACATATTTATGTGGACCATTCGATCCGCGCCTTGGTACGGAAGCGGACGTAGAATCACACAATAAATAACGCTGAAGATCGCGGTTGCAGCCCCGATGCCTAACGCTAACGAAGTGATACAAGTTGTTGCGAACCCAGGATTCTTGACTAACTGACGTGCGGCGAAGTGTACATCCGACCAAAGTGACTCTACTCTTGGCCAGTGCCATACCTCTCGACTGCGCTCTTCTATCAGGGCCACATTGCCGAATTCGAGTCGCGCGGCTCTCTGTGCGTTTTCTCTGGACATGCCACCTTCCATCAAGTCTTCGACTCTTTCTTCGAGATGCTCTCGTATCGACTCTGAAAGCTCTTCGTAGTATCGGCGTCGTGAGAAAAACCGTTTGAACCAATGCATGGCGCCTCCTAAGACCTGGCGATCGCGAGTACTCGACTTATTCCTGCGAACATCTGTTCAAGACTCGATAATTCTTTTTTCAAGTGTTTTTTGCCGGCTTCTGTCACTCTGAAAATTCGGACAGTGCGGCCTTTGGGCGACAAAGCCATTTGCGATTCCAGCCATCCCGTTTTCAACATGCGCTGCAATGCGGGATAGAGAGAGCCCTCTTCAATCTGCAGCAAATCATCGGATATTTGCTTGATGTGCTGAGCAAGCGCATAGCCGTGCATCGGTCGTCTGCTCAGTGTTTGAAGGATCATCGTTTCCAACGCGCCTGGAAACAGGTCTCGATATTCGGGCTTCTTCGTCATGTGCCTCCCCGCATGGTAGCCTCGAATCACTATTACGAGAATAGTATATTTAATTTAGGGACGGGAGTTTAATTCTCTCGCTCGATTTCGGCGCGGTGAGTCGTGGTACGTTTGCCAGAACTCATTATCAGGGAATGAATGCCATACGTGCCTATCAAAGGCCTGGTCGGCCACGTAACGTATCTCAGCGGCATCCCGCGGGCATGGGGCGCTTAGAATCGCAACTCTACTAACCCTTTTTTCAGGAGCGCGGTCCTCCGCTGCGGGGGTCCCAACCACGCATTGACGGGGTTCCGAGAGGTTGTCGCCTATCCGGACAGAACCGCATTTTTGGGGGATTACTTCCGGATAGGCGGTGATTCGACCGAAACCAAGAAGTCCGGTACGGATGGGTTTCCAAATGTCACTAGTCTTCGGGAGTGGCTTCCCACTTCGGTTTGGTTTCTCTACTCCACTTTTTCGGATCTTCGTTGTGCATCCGTTCCATCTGCGTCGCGACGTCAGGATGATTCTCTGTGACGTGCTTCACCATCTGTCCGACCATCTCATTCCACGATTCCGCCGAGAGTTTCTGATCGCACTTACCGCCCAGGTCCTTGCAGGTCATGGTTTTCATCAATATACCCCCACATTGGTTCGAAGCCCCGCCGCTCACTGTTGTTGCTTACTCAAATTGAATCTCATTCGTTGTCCAATCTCCAATATCCACTGAAGCGAGTAACTTCCGTATCGGCGGTCACCCGACCCGCTTAGTGAGGGGGTTGAGGAACAGACTGTCTGCGGGATTCTGTTGGCACTTCTGTTGAACCGGTGAGAACTCTGCTGTTGGTTTGAAATTTTCTGTAAGCACCGGCGGAGAGATTTCCGTCACCATCGAGTTCGAATCCGAAGTAGCGCGCCGCACCCCATGCGCGCAAGTGCAATAGCCCCCAGACACTCGCGTCCAGTCGCTTGTTTTGGATCTTGACCCATGTGCCTTTGCGTACCTTGATCATTCCCCCGCTTGGCTTCACATCGGCAACGAATTTACCTTCCACGTGCTCAACGCCGTGGTCCTCCTCGTCAATCCCGACCGTTCCCGAAAAGTACTTCAGAAGGGTTTCGTTTGCGTTCGTAGGTGTTTGAGAGGGGTTCCATGCAAAATCAAGCAGAATCGTGGGACGCCCCCCAATCACCTCACGGCGGGGGTTTGAAAAGGCGCACAGTTCAAGCATTCTGGAAAACAGAATCGGGGGTGGATCGTCGGGTGAAGTGACCTCCTTGTCCTGCGCGCGGAGCGCCCTGGCTTCAGCAAGCTCGCTGTCGACACGTTGGTTTTCGACCGCGAGCTCGCTCTCGGATGTCGGTATGTTCCGCGTCCATTCCCCGCTTCCAGTGGCCCCGTATTGATTGCTTTTGTCCTCTGGAAGGACGCGTGCGACACGGATGCCATCGAGCCAGAACACCTCGAAGTGACGAGTCGTATATTTGAGGACTTGATAATTCCTCCAGGCATACACTCTTCTGCCACCAAACGGCGGTTGGCAGACTGGTCCCCAGGTACATTCCTTCCTGAGTGTGTTTGAATTGAAATCCTCGCGAAACACGTAGTCTTGCTCTTTGGTCTCGGCGAATCGCTGTTGCAGAATGGCCTGTTGGGCGAGGACAGCAACTTCCGGTAATGGAGCTTGCTTCGAGGTTTGTGCGCTGGCTGCCATGGCGACGGCAGACAAAAGAATCAAATCAGCGCTTGCCTGCCAAATGACTTTCATGACTGCAATTGTAGTAGCCGCCTGATCGGGATAGAGCCAACTTGTCACACACTTCCAAATCTGGCACAACCCATCGCAGGGAGCTGTGGTCGAATGGTCGCCTATCCGGCAGAACCCCCTTTTTGGAGTTACTTCCGAATTGACGGTAATCCACTCACTTCGGCATCAAAGTGGAACGGGGTTGCCAACTCTACAGACATGACTAGTAAAAACGATCCCTAAGAGCGCGTGACTGTTTGCCCCTATACTATTTTCACACTAGCATATTCCAATTACCATATGATCATCTTGAAGAAACCTGAATGCCGCGATCTCTTCCTCGGCGCGCTGGAGTTGATGATTCTCAAGACGCTAAGCCGGAAACCGATGCACGACTACGCCGCAGCGAATCAAGGAGATTTCAGATGATCTTCTCCAGATCGAAGAAGGTTCTCTATATCCGGCCCTACGGCGCATGTTAAAAGCTGGCTGGCTGGAATCTAAAATGGGTATATCAGCGAGGAATCGTCAGGTGCGAATCTTCAAGCGGACCCAGAAGGGCAAAAAGCATCTAGAGAGAGAAATCGCAAGCGTCGAGCAGATGTTCGCCGGAATCAGCCGCGTGCTTGCACTTGCAGGACAGTAGGAGGCTTCATGAGTTGGCTCCGACAGTTGTTCTCTCGCCGTCGTCGCTTTGAGGAACTTTCAGGATCTGTTCGCGAACACCTCGATGAAAAGATACCCAATCTGATAGACCGCGGCATGACGCGGAACGAAGCGGAGCGAGCCGCACGCCGCGAGTTCGGCAATGTCACACGGATCAAAGAACGCAGCCGCGAAGTCTGGCAATGGGCAAGACTTGAATCAATCTGGAGTGATTGTAAGTATGCGGTTCGTAAATTATGCAAGACCCCTGGATTCGCCAGTGTAGCACTGCTTTCCCTCGCACTCGGGATTGGCGCAACAACATCAATGTTCAGCCTGATCTATGCAGTACTACTGCATCCGGTGCCATACCGTGACTGGCAGCGGCTCACGTATCCCATGATGATGAACGGGGACCAGCCCGGATGGCCAGTGCGCTGGTTCAGCGTGACGTGGTCACAGTATCAGCAGTTGGTCAATGCACAATGCCTGGCAGGCGCATCCGGCATCTATACGGAAAACTCAGAAATCACGAGCAATGCCATTCCTGAAGATGTTTCCGTAAATTACGTGACGGAGAATATCAGTGATTTCACTGGCGTGCCGGTACTTTTCGGGCGCAACATTCAACCCTCCGATGCTGACAACGCGGGTCAGACGCCAGTTGTGCTGAGTTATGACTTGTGGATGCGCCATTATGGTGGCGACCGCAATATTCTGGGGCACACTCTCGAATTGGCCCACAAGTCTTACCTGATCATTGGTGTCATGCCCAAAGACTTTGCATGGGGATCTCCGTGGGGAAATCCAGGCGTATATGTACCCATGTCGAGCGTCCCGGCGGGCATGCGGGATGTCGTGCCGATTATGAAGCTCAAACCGGGTATAAGCCTGGCACTGGCGAATGCGGAGATTGGCTCGCTTGTATACCAGTTTGCGAAAGAAACACCGCAATATTTTCCGCACCAATTCAAGATGCACCTGGAGCATATCTCAGACCGCGTGCTCTCAGCAGTGGGACCGGCACTGACCCTGCTGATTATCGCAGTGCTCATGCTGCTGCTGATCGGGTGCGCGAATTGCTCGATTCTTCTGTTTGCGCGCAGCATAGCGCGGGAAGGCGAAATGGCCGCCCGCGTTGCGCTGGGGGCCAGTCGCAGCCGCATTCTGCAACAACTACTAATCGAGGCAACGGTGCTTGCGGTTGTAGGGTCAGTGCTCGGCATCGGGTTGGCTCACTGGACGGCGAAACTCATCTTTGGACTGTTCCCTGACGCCTTCATGCACGAATCGGCAGTCCACATTAACCTGCCGATCCTTGGCTTTTCCGTTGCGCTTGCTGTACTCAGCGGGCTGCTGTTCGGGCTGCTACCGTCACTGCGCATTTCGCGTCCCGACATTGCTCAGGTGATGAAAGTCATGGGGCGCAAGGTATCAGGACGCACGTGTCAGGCGCATTCACTGAATATGCTGATCGCAGCACAGATAGCACTGACGACGGTGTTGATGGGAGCAGCGGGAGCAGCCATTAGCGGCTTTCTGCACATGACGCGGCGCAACACGGGATACGATCATGCACATGTGATGAGCGTACCGATTCCACTTCATCTACACAGCTATCCCACACGCGACGCGCGAACCATATATTTAGAGACGTTGCGGCAGAAGATTGCCGAGGTGCCGGGAGTGACGAACGTTGCCATTGCCCCGAATGGGGTGCCACCCGACAGCGGGTCGAATCTTCGATTCGAGATACAGGGCCAACCACTAGGCAATCAAGAGTACGTTCGTGCTCACTTCATCAGTTCGGAGTATTTTTCGACGCTGCACATTCCTTTGCTGGCAGGGCGGTCATGGGATGCTAGCGAAAATGCGCGGGGCGCAGCAGTGGCGGTAATCAACGAAACACTTGCCCGGCAGTATTTTCCAAATGGAAATGCCATCGGGCAGCAGATTCGCATGCCAACACTGACGCTGCATATCGGCGATCCTGGACAACTGGTTGGCAGTACCGACCTGAGCGGATGGGTGCAGATCGTCGGTATTACTGCTGATGCTGCGAATGACGGACTCGATAAGCCTATACTGCCCGCGGTGTATGTAGCGTATCCACGCTTTATGTGGATGAATACACAGTTTCTTGTTCGCACACAGGGGCCGCCACTTGCAGCGCTGCATGCTGTGCAGATCGCCATCCACTCAGTCAATCCCGATCAGCAGACAAACCTGAATGTGCTTGACCTTGAAGATCAAATTGAACAGCAGCCGGAGTTTAAGCAGCAGAGGCTGTTTTCAATTCTTTTCAGCCTATTCTCTGGCCTTGCGCTCGTACTGGCTCTAGCTGGACTATACAGTGTTGTGTCCTACAGCGTGGCGCAGCGGACAAATGAGTTCGGTATTCGTATGGCGCTAGGAGCACAGCGCAGGCATGTGCTTTGGTTGCCAGTTCGTAGCGTAGGTGTAACGGTGCTGATCGGGTTGAGCGGCGGACTACTGGTATTTCTTGCGCTGCATAGGTTGCTCGCCCACTGGACACAAAACAGCTATTCAAACCCGATAGCGCTGTGTGCTGCCGCGGCCCTATTTATTGTCTGTTCTGCCCTTGCGTGCGCAATGCCTGCTTTGAGT
>Ga0302325_10021829_pt1 | contig 13403 bp, 13 predicted proteins | sample Palsa_T0_2_FD_201948 | JGI IMG/M metagenome (GOLD analysis project Ga0302325, IMG submission 201948) | Peat permafrost microbial communities from Stordalen Mire near Abisko, Sweden - Palsa_T0_2 | ecosystem: Environmental > Terrestrial > Soil > Palsa > Peat permafrost | place: Sweden: Abisko... | reverse complement strand
CCGCCAGCTTCGGGTCGCCGGTTAATTCGTATTGACGAGCCAGGCCGATGAACTTGGGGATTTGCGTGTTGGCGTGCAGGCCGGTCAGTTTGTCTTCGCCCGCTTCCAGCGGATCGACCACCCGCTCATGATTGAACCGCAAGGAGATTTCCAAATATTTCTTCTCGCCCGTCAATCCATACAGGTTGGCCATGGACTCGTTCATTCCGCCTTGTTCGGTTTGGAGCATGGCCTGCAACTGCTCGTCGCTCAGCTTGCTGTTGCGCGCCACCACCCAATCGCCAAACTTGCGCGCCATCTCCAGCGCGGTTTGGTTCTGGCCATAGACGTACATGTCCTCCAGACCGGCCAAAATCTTGTGCAAGGTGTAATACGGCGCCCAGACCTGCTTGCGTTGTTCCACGCGGTCGATGAAACTTTCGGGATAAGCGCTCAAATAGCCGCCGCCCAACTTCTCTTGACAGGGTGCCAGGGCGCGCACCACCGCCCGTCCTTTTTCCAAATAACGTTGGTCCCCGGTGGCCGCATACATCTGCGCGCAAGCGGTCATGTAATGCCCGACAAAATGGCCGCGCAGTTCGCAGTCGGGTGCCTCCCAGCCGCCCAGAGGTTCACCGGGAGCGGGCAGGCCGGCGTTCCGGCGAAAGTTGCGCACCAGCCGGTCAGTGTCCAAGGTCAATAAATAGGCGGCGTCCAGGTCCTGAGCGTGCTTGAAGGGCCCATCCAACAGCCGGACTTCTTCCAGCGGAAAAGCCCACACTTGCATCCGCACCGCTCCTTCCACTTTGTCCCCACTGTGTCCCAGGGCCAACGGGTCGGCGGAAAGGGAATGCGCCAGGCAGGAAAGAGCCAGGACAAAAGCCATGCGCCCAAGTTTGAAACGAAAGAAAGTCCCATGAGCTTTCTGCGCTTCGCGGTTCATGATTGGATTCATTGTCCCACCATGTTATCCGGCAAAGCATTCATCCTCTAGGCGAATTTTGCCGTTTTAGGTGGCAATGAATTCATGGCGAGAGGCCGGCGCTTATCCCGCAAAGCGTTCATATTGTAAAGAACCGCTTTCAGGAAACCATCCGCCGGCACCCGGATTTGCGCCGCCCGATTGAAGGTGGAAAACTACTTGCCTCCGAGCATTGGTGAGGCATATTAGCCGCCCTCGTGGGTTGGTAGCTCAGTTGGTAGAGCAGTGCCCTTTTAAGGCATTGGTCCCGGGTTCGAGTCCCGGCCAACCCACCATTCGAAAACCGCTATAGAATCCTTGTAAATAAAGGGTTTATCAGGGTTTTCTCGTTCTTACTCTCAATGATAACCAATTCAATCCAATGGCAACCAAACAGGTTTTTTTTGGCAACCGGCGTCAACCGCTCCCCGCAATAGCCCGTCCTCCTGTGCTATAAATTATTGACAGAGAACTTGGCTCTCTGTTGGTTCCGCCTCCTCTGAGCCCCGGACCTGACCTTAAATTCAAACCTTAAGCGATAAACGCCTTTGCCTCCATCTCTGGACCAAGGCGTTTTTTGCTTTTTCCACCACAAGGACAAATCATGAGCCCAAATGCAGGAGTACTCCTATGTTCAGAATTCCTTCCCAGGATCCATGCCGCCATCCCGGCCTCCACCAGGATGATCGGCGCCGAAGCCCACTCCGAGTTAATTCAAGACACCATCGCTACGGCCGCCGCAATGCTGCACCGGGCAGAGGCAGCCAAGAAAAGCGTAACTGCGAGTACCGTTGCCTACTTCGCAGTCAAATTGACCAGGGCGGGAAGGCGCGGCACTAGTGTAGTGTCCAACAAATAACTGGACAATCCGATCCGGGTCTCATAGCATCGGGGATGCCATTAACAGCACCCGTCATTCACTTGAGTGCCCAAGACCGGGAAGAGATCGACCGCTGGCTGGAAGCGCACGGGACCCCGCAGCAAGTGGCGTTGCGGAGCCGGATCGTGTTGGCCTCCGCCGAAGGTCACTCCGACAGCGCCGTCGCGCGCGACTTGGAAATCAACCGCAAGACGGTGACGTTGTGGAGAACACGCTTGGCTCGGGAAGGGATTGATAGTTTGTGGGAAGTAGCACCAGGTCGAGGGCGCAAACCCACCTTGGGCCCGGAGAAAATCAAAGCCATCATCGACGCGACGCTTCAAACCAAGCCAAAAGGGATAACCCACTGGAGTTGTCGGCTGATGGCCAAGAATCAAGAAGTCAGCAAGTCCACCATTAACAACGTCTGGCGCAGCCACAACCTAAAGCCACACCGGGTGAAGAATTTCAAACTATCGCGGGATGCCCGCTTTCTGAGAAGTTGACCGATGTCGTGGGCCTCTATCTCAATCCGCCCCAGCAAGCCCTGGTGCTCTGCGTCGACGAGAAAAGCCAAATTCAGGCACTGGATCGAACCCAACCCGGCCTGCCCTTGAAGAAAGGACGTTGCGGCACCATGACCCATGACTACAAACGCCACGGCACCACCACGCTTTTTGCCGATTTGGAGGTCTTGCAAGGCAAAGTCGTGGGGCAGTGTTATAAACGCCCTCGGCACCAGGAGTTTTTGAAATTCCTGCGACGCCTCGACGATGAGTTTCCCGGCCAAACGCCTTTGCACCTCGTCATGGACAATTACGGCACGCACAAACATCCTCGGGTGCAAGCCTGGCTCAAACGACATCCCCGATTTCGTCCGCACTTTGTGCCGACCAGTGCCAGTTGGTTGAACCTAAAAACGGCAATTAGTGATCAAAGCTGCGCTGATGCCGCCGCATAGATTTTGCGGCAGACGCTTGGATTTGATTTTTATTCTCTTCCTGGCTGCCTTTCAGCCGCTGGGGGCGAGCCAGGCCGCCGTGGGCCGGCGGTAGGGTTCCAGAATGCGGCGCCAAATCCGTCGCCAGCGTTCTTCGGGCTGCAACTGCTCCGCAGCATTGCTCAGCCCGCTGAGAAACAGACTCAGTTTGCTCAAGACATTTTGGATATGGCTGGCTTCGGCGTGCTGACTGGTCAGACGCAGGGTGGTCTGGCCGCCACTTTTGACGAGGCACCCGACGGCGTGCAACAACAGAGGGCGGCTGGTAATCGCTTCCCGGGCCCGCTCCGGTTGCGCGCAGCGCACAAACAGGTTCCACGAGTTGTAAACCAAGGCCACCATTCGGGCCGCGATCTGGCAGCGCAACAGGTCGCGGGTGGTAAATCCGCCCCAGCCCCACGGGTTTTTAAGTTCGTCGTAGGCGTTCTCCACGTCCGCCCGCTGCCGGTAGAGATGGGCGATGGTCAGCAGGTTTTCCTCCAGGCTGGTCACCAGCACGACATATTCATAGACCGGCCCGCCGACCACTTCGAGGCCCCGTCCGCCAGCGGGGAAGGCTGGCGGCCCCGGACGGGTCCGGGCGTTTGCGCCGCAGGACCACGGTGCGCCGTGGGCATGTCCACCCCGTCAGTGGCAAGCGACCCTCCGCGCCGGCCCACCCCTCCCTCAGGGGTTGCCACCCGCCTTGGCCTTCCAGCCACCGAACCAATTGTCCGACTCCCTTGGTGCGGCGCTGCCGGAACAAATACTTTTGTGCGCGCTCCTCGCATTGGGCCATCAGCCGCTCGTTGCCGTAATTGGCATCGCCACACACCAGCCACGGACGCTGGCCCGGCGGCAGCCGATCCCACACCCGCCACAGATTGGAGAGACCATGCAGGCAAGCGTGTTCCTTGCCCGAACGCACCTCCACATCCAGCGCCACCCGCAGGGTGCGCAGGAAAACGGTGTGATAGGCATGACTGGGACGCCCCGGCTTGTGCGGATTATATCCCCGCTCCGCCCCTTCCTGATGGCCGTAAATGGGTTTGACAGTCACATCCAAATCCGCAATCCAAGGCTCTTCCAGCGCGGGGCATACGTGCGCCGCAACGCCTCCGTCTGCCGGGCGGCCATCTCGGTTCCATCCTGATCCGCAAAGGCGCGGCGCAGGCTGTCCTCGCTGACCACCTTCTCCATGCCCAGTCCCTGGGGGTTGACCCGATCCCCGCGCAAGGCCGTGACATGCGCGTAACGCCAGGCTCCGCTCAGGCTGGCCAGAACCCAGGTGCCCAGCACATCCTTCAGACCGGGAGCATTCGGACTGGTGTAGCGCAACGGACACTCCGCCACCCACTTGGAGTAAAGCCCGCCCGCCGCCAGAAACGGACAGAAGAAAACCAACTGGCCCAGAGGCGTGACCGGAGCCTCGGGATCCCACTCCACATGAAAGCGCCGACCCACCGTGTCCACCGCCAGGGCGGGAAGAAGCGAATCCCCGGCCGACGAAATCAACGCGGAAAAACCCTCACCCTGCGGGTGAGCCGGAAGCGGGGAGTTTTGCGCACTCATGCCGCATTAAATAAAGAACTTACAAAAAATCCAAGCCTGTCCAACCGCCGGTTTAAGGTTAAAGCAATACCAGCATGAGATCGCAACGGACTGGATTGCGGCTTATCACAAATGTGTTTCGCCAACCCCATAGGAACTCTTTGACCGTTACAAGATGACGCCCAGTGACCAGCGCAAGCGCCTGCTTTTGTAACTCACCGTTGCTGGGCTGTTGGGGCTGGTCAAAATTGTGCAGGTATGATTCGCTGCGGCGTAGTGCCCTACGAATGCCGACGGATCGGCGACAATTGCAGTCTACTTCCTCGTTCAGACGAGACTTGTCACGCCGCCGAGGATTAATTGGGCCACAAAATCGGTCGTCTGCGAATCGCCTCGCCGAGCGGGTATTTTTCGGAGGGTGCGCCACAATCTCGTTCGCAACCTGCACGAATCAATCGTTTGCAAACGAGCTAAAAACTCGCCGTTTATGTGAAATCAGCGATTTCCAGACCGCCGCCTGTATAGGACTTCGAAGTCACGACACAGCGTCCCGAGATTTGGAGAGCCAACCAATGGTTCGTTCTGCAATCCAGCGTTTGTGCAGCACTTATTTGTTATAGGCTTCGTTGCACTTCTTAATGACGGCCAACTGTGCGTCCCGAAGCGAGTTGAGGTCGAAGAAGGAAACTCCGATGGCGCCATTATCGTGCGCTTGATGGATGGCTTCCTCGAAATCAGCCATGTTGTTTCCGTAATTGCCCACCGATAATCCGGTGAAAAGATGCTGGCCGGGCTTTAGATCGCGGGCCGCCTGTTTGGTGGCGAAACCCACCCAATACAGGTTCCCATTATGGTCATTCTTGTAATCCATTGGGAAAACGAGGTCCAGGTTCCAGTGCGGCCAGTCTTGTTTAACGTATTCCCGAGCTAATTCAGGGAAGGGAAAGACAGCGGCCGATGCCAGTGTTCCATTTTCATGGCAGATCTGAACGCATTCATTGACCAGCGATGAGATGGCGTCCATTCGGAACTGTTTCCAGGCGGCATTTTCCTCCTTGTCGGGCATTTGCATCGGGTCCACGCCGAACTTATCCTTGAATTCCTGCCGGGCGAGCGGGTGGTAATCAAAGTCATAATCGGGCAGCAGCCGGTCTTGCACCAACGGAAGCCCGTTTGTATACCGGTAATGCGTCTGCAGCTGCGCCCCGAGGATGACATCTACGAAGCGGATGTAGTCGAAATGCACGGAGGCCAATCCCCTGACTAGCGCGACCTCTTTCACCCCTCTCTTGATATAGTCCCGCGCGCCCGGAGAAAAGGGACTGAGGAAACTGTAATAATTGACGTAAGGATGAAAATCGAAGCAACTCTGCCCCAGCCGGTTGACGGAATACCAATCCGGGTGTTGACGGCACTCTGCGGCGTTGCCCACATTCATCATCCAATGCCAGGCATGAATTCGGATGCCGACTTGGCTCCCTAAGTCAACCAGCACTATCAATTGCGCAGCGGTCTTATTTTCTGGGAGAATGTCCGTGATGCCCGCGTCGGCAAGCCTCTTCATGCCCGCCAATTGGGTTTCCCCAGAACCTCGCGGCACTCCCCAGGCCGCAAAATAGAATTTCTTGTTCGTATAATTGACGGCAGGTGCGTTGTTGATAGTGTCGGCCGCCGTCGCTAAAGCCGCGCTTGCGGTGAGAAATAGTATGATTCTTTTTATTGTCTTCATAAGAATAACATAATTGCGTGCAGAAGCCTTCCTTGCCTTGAAAAGCCGAGCCCTGTTCAAATCCAGCGAAGCCAAGTTTCTCCGGGATGTCACCAAAAAAATCGGCGCTCATCTTTCCATAAATGCTGCCTCGATCTGGACAAGCGGCAACACAAACATCGTCGGCCTGACCGGCGCTGAATCCAATCCCGACACTTTCGGAACAGGAGGACCGGTGACCGTGCGGCCCGCGACAAGTTTCGCGATGAGTTTTGATCCGGGGCACGAATTTGAGGATGTCCAGATGCAGCTTTACGGATTCGATACATCAAATCCGGGCCTGCCGATGCCGCCGACGAATCCTGCCGTCCTGAACGGTTTTATTGCTTCAGCCAACACCGCAGCGGACGCCGCGAAGGTGCCTAACGATCGCCAACGCGTCATGGAATATTTTTCCGCAGGCTCGTTACCGGTCCTTTCGACATTGGCCCAGCAATTTGCGGTCTTCAATTATTGGCACTCCTCGTTGCCTGGCCCGACATGGCCAAATCGCTTTTTTATCCACTCTGCGACTTCGGGCGGACTTACCGATTCACCAGGCACTGACACGGTTCTCGGCGGCTTTTCCTTCGCCAATGGGACCATATACGATAGGTTGAAGCAGGCTGGGAAGAATTGGCGCATTTATCACGATGGCACGCCGCAATCCATCGGCATCGACAGCCTGCGCGCGGAATACCTGAATCCGCTGACGACGAATTTTCGTGAATGGAACTATTTTGCGGAGGACGTGCAAAACGCGACCCTGCCGGAATACACGTTCATTGAACCGCAATATAACGTCGGGAGCAACTACGTCGGCGGCACTTCGATGCATCCGCTGGACGATGTCCGTTTGGGCGAACAGTTGGTCAAGAATGTTTATGAACTGATCCGAACCTCGACAGTCTATTGGGCGGACACCATGCTCATTATCACCTTCGACGAGCATGGAGGTTTCTTCGATCACGTTGCGCCGCCATCAACCACGCCGACTGGCGACGATACCAAATATAGCAATCCTGCGCATCCCTTCGCCTTCAATTTGCTCGGAGTGCGCGTGCCGGCAATAGTGATTTCGGCTTACACCGCGGCTGGGACAGTCATTGGCACGGACCCCAACGACCCGACGACCATTTTCGATCATACCTCCGTTTTAAAAACGGTGGAGGACAAGTTTGGATTGCCGAGCCTGACCCAGAGAGACAAAGAGGCGAATTCGCTGGATGTCGCGCTGAACCTGGGCGTAGCGCGAACGGATCCGCCGACCGTGCTAGTGGATCCGATGCTTGGCAACCTTTCGGATCCTGCGACCCTATCAACGTGACGAAATATGCCTGCCACCGATAAAGGAGAACTTTCATGCAACGAGCAGTCCATGCTGGACCTCGCGCTACGATGTGATTTGGACTTGGCGCCTGAAACAGAGCGGACGGCGATTCGCGGGCGGCATGCACTGATCAAAACGCATGCAGATGCGCTCGTTTATATCAGAGCTGTTGAAGCTAAAGTGCGTTTGCGACGGAAGGTTGTGCATCTACCTGGAGCGCCGCGGCTAGGCGTTTGGACAAACCGGAATTAACAGACGATTTCATCTTCATGCCTTCTGGGGAAACGTTTTTGACCAATATACATGCCGCGTTGATTATGCCGGTTTCCGCCATGCAGACGCACGGAGTGCTGCCTTTTATATTGGAAAATGACACTATGAATTATGTTGACGATGTGGCCTGCGAGATTGAAACTTCGGAATCTCTGGGATGCGATCAAATCCAATATGGATGGCAACCAATGATGACAGATAAGGGATGGACGGAGTTTGCTTATCTGGAAAACCTCACCTTGCCTGAAAAAAGCGGGAAACGCATGAAAAACCTTGTTTTTAGAGTTCCACCCCCTACGAATAATGCTCCCACAGCGGTCTATTTTAAACTTTTCGCAAGAGGGATGGACGAGATAAACGGTGCTTTTCTTGTGATTTGTCAGATTTCGACAAATCAACCACGTATTCAAAAGGTGGCGATTTTTCACGGACAAAAACCAAACATTTGGACCGTTGCTCCCGCATCTTGATTTTTTATACCAACATGCCGAAACATCGCCCCTAACCCTTTGAGCGCAAGCGAGAATCCAAATTAAGGCACTACCAGCATTTTCCAGTCCTTGACGTTCGCGGTTTGGAGTAGAGGTGAACCTGGACTGCCACCACGAAATAGTGATCTCAACTGTTGACGGAAGTACAACGCGTATTACCATGTCGCTGGTTCCAGTGGGAACCACTAATTATTACGAGAACTTATTGAACTGAATATGGACCGAATGAAATCTATTCTTACCATCGCCGCCGTTATGATCAGCGCGTTGACTTTGACGGCGCAGCAAAAACGTCTCAGCCCCCATGAAACCATCAGCGCGGTTATTGACGGCAATCGCGTCACGATTACTTATGGGCGCCCTTACACAAAAAGCCCCAAGACCGGCGAGGTGCGCAAAATCTGGGGCGGACTGGTGCCTTATGGCGCCATCTGGCGCACGGGCGCCGATGAAGCCACGCTGTTACTCACTCAAAAACCAATTACGATCGGAGACGCGACGGTCCCGGCGGGCGCTTACACTTTGTTCACGCTGCCAAAAGAGGACGGGACTGCCAAGTTGGTCATCAACAAACAAATCGGACAATGGGGCATTGGTAACAAATCGTACGACGAGAGCCAGGATCTGGCGCGAGTTGACCTCAAGAAGGAACCCTTGGACAACCCGGTGGACCAATTCACGATGGCCGTCGAGAAAAACTCGGCAGGCGGCGGCGTGATAAAAATGTCCTGGGAGAACACGCAGTTCTCAGTGCCATTCACTGTTCAGAAATAGTCGTGTCGCTCCGATTATATGAAGTCGAGAAGACTTCGTTTCATTTCCGCGTTGAGTTGCGGGTGGCTGCTCACTTCGAGTTTAATCGCTCAGAGTCCGAAGGTGGATTTTCCAGCGCTTGAGTCATCCCAGGCCATTCTTCATGACCTGCAAAGTTTTCGTCAGATGGGCAGCGTGCTTTATATCGCGGCGCATCCTGACGATGAAAACTCGCAATTGCTTGCCTATCTCGCGCGCGGACGGGATTATCGCACGGCCTACCTGTCACTGACCCGTGGCGATGGCGGTCAGAATGTGCTTGGACCTGAGTTTGGTGAAAAATTGGGCGTGGCGCGCACCCAGGAATTGCTGGCGGCCCGGGGGGTCGATGGCGCCCGGCAATTTTTTGGCCGCGAGGTTGATTTCGGATTTTCCAAGGACTCTCGCGAAACGCTTGCCATCTGGGACAAACAGGGGGCGCTTTCGGACATGGTGCGGGTCATCCGGATTTTCCGTCCTGATGTAATGATCACGCGTTTTTCTCCCATTCCGGGCGGGACACACGGACATCACACCGCATCCGCAATCCTGGCTGTGGAGGCGTTCAAGCTGGCTGGGGATCCGACTGCTTTTCCTGAACAACTCGGGGAACTAAAGCCGTGGCAGCCCACCCGCATTCTTTGGAACGGTTCAGGTTTCGAAGGCAACAAAGCCAGCGGAACCAATGAGGTGAGCATTGATTCCGGCGGCAAGGACCCTGTGACGGGCGAGCCATTCTCTGACATCGCTGGGCGCAGCCGTTCCATGCACAAGACCCAGGGGTTCGGCGCTTTTAGAGGTTCCGGCAGTGGCGGTGGATCAAGAAAAGAGCATTTCCAACTCCTCGGCGGTTCACCGGTGACAAATGACGTTTTGGATGGCGTGGATGCAACTTGGAACCGCGTGCCGGGCGGCGCGGAAATTGGCAAGTTAGCCGACGCCGTCATTGCGCAATTTGATTTGCAGAACCCCTCCGAGAGTGTGTCGGCGTTGCTGGAATTGCGCGGCAAACTGGCGGCGTTATCGGTGGACGATTCCGTTATCGCGGAAAAGCGCGCGCAATTGGATCGCATTTTACAGGCTTGTCTCGGTCTTGAATTGGAGACCACAATTTCGCGAGCTGAAGTTGTGCCAGGCGAGCAGATGAAACTGCTCCATTCGGCGGTTGTCCATTCCCGCGTCTCAGTCCGCTGGGTTGCGGCGCGCTATCCTGAACTAAAACGCGAAATCAGCAAAGGATTCGATCTCCGTCCGAATCAGTCGGAATCATGGGATTCTACGCAAACGCTACCGGCTGGCACTCCGTTAAGCCAGCCCTATTGGCTGCGGGAGGAAGGCACGCCAGGAATGTTCCGGGTAGACGACGCTTCATTGATTAGCCGCCCGGAAAATCCTCCCGTGTTTCCCATCGAACAGGTTTTTGAAGTGGGCGGCCAAACGCTCGTGATTCCTGACGCACCCGTGCAAGTCACAACCAATATGGCGAACAATAATGTTCGCCGCCACTTGGATGTCATTCCGCCCGTCTCGCTCCATTTTGCTTCTGACATCACATTATTAACTCCGGGAACATCACATCCGGTTGAAGTGAAAATCACCGCGTCACGCGCCAACTCAATCGGCACATTGCGATTGGATGCGCCCGATGAATGGAAAGTGTCGCCGTCCGAACAATCGTTCCACCTCGCAAAAGTTGGTGACCGTATGCGATTCGAGTTCACCCTCACCGCTCCGCCTCGATCCACCAGCGCAAGAATCACTGCCAATGCGGAAATTAACGGCGTGCGGTATCGTAATGACCGCGAGGAAATTTCCTACCCCCACATTCCCCGGCAATTGCTCCAGCCGCTAGCGAGTTTGAAGGCGATCAGCCTTGACCTCGCAAATCGCGGCCACACCGTTGGCTATCTGCCGGGCGCGGGCGACAGCGTGGCTGAAAACCTGCGGCAAATGGGTTGCGCCGTCACCATGCTGGACGATCAGAATCTCACCTTTGAACAATTGCGCGGGCTTGACGCCATCGTCATTGGCGTCCGCGCATTCAACGTCCGCACGAACCTTGCTTCGCAACTGCCGACGCTTTTTGGCTATGTCGAAAATGGCGGGACTGTCATCGCCCAATACAACCGTCCTGATGGCCTTAAAACAAGCAAATTGGCGCCATACGATTTGCGCCTGTCGGGAGATCGCGTCACAGATGAAACTGCGGTGGTGACATTTCTCGCGCCGGATAACCCGGTGTTGAACACGCCAAACAAAATAACGGAGGCCGATTTCGCCGGCTGGGTGCAGGAGCGTGGAATTTACTTCCCCAATCAATGGGATGACCATTTTACACCGATTCTTGCATGTCACGACCCGGGCGAATCGCCGCTCAAAGGCGGTTTGCTGGTCGCTCAATATGGCAAAGGCTATTTCGTTTACACGGGGCTTGTTTTTTTCAGGGAACTTCCCGCTGGGGTGCCCGGCGCATACCGATTGTTCGCCAACCTGATTTCACTCGGAAAATGAAACGTCCCTCCGCTACGGAACCTTCCGCGCGTGAAACTGAGGAGACCAGGTTGCCTTGGCCGCGAACTTGGAAGGGCGTCTATCTTTTTGTCATCGGCAGCTTCATCCTTTGGGTCGCGTTGCTCATAGCCCTGACGGATTCTTTTTCATGAGCGCATTGGATTTTGTCGTCCTTATTGGGTCCATGCTTGGCATCGCAGCCTACGGCATTTGGCGCACGCGCGGGCGTCGCGACTTGAGCTCCTACTTGAAAGGGGACGGCCAGACACCGTGGTTTGCCATCGGCCTTTCTGTCATGGCCACCCAGGCGAGCGCCATTACATTTCTATCCACGCCCGGACAGGGTTATTTGGGCGGGCTTGGTTTCTTGCAGATTTATTTCGGAGTGCCGCTGGCCTTGATCATCATCGCCGCAATTTTTCTGCCGTTGTACCGGCGGCTCAACGTTTATACGGCTTACGAATTCCTGGGAGAACGTTTTGATGGACGCACCCGGCTTTTGGGAGCGGGGTTATTTCTCCTCCAACGCGGGCTGGGAGCGGGACTGACGATCTACGCGCCAGCCATTGTTCTCACGACGGTCTTTGGCTGGCCTCTCAACTTGACGATCATCTGCTCTGGATTACTCGTCATTGTCTATACCGTGACGGGCGGCAGCGACGCCGTAACCGTCACGCAAAAATACCAACTTGCCGTCATTTTTGGCGGCATGATCACCGCGTTTTGTCTGCTGGTAATGAAGCTGCCCGATGGACTTACGTTCAAAGATACCTTCGCGCTGGCAGGCGGCTTTCAGAAGCTCAAAGCGGTGAATTTTTCAACCGACGTTCATGAGCGTTATACGTTTTGGTCAGGGCTGCTGGGTGGAACATTCCTGATGCTTTCCTATTTCGGCACCGACCAATCGCAAGTGCAACGCTACATTTCCGGTTCATCGTTGCGCGAAAGCCGGCTTGGTCTCATGTTTAATGCCGTCTGTAAAATTCCGATGCAATTCTGCATTTTGCTGCTCGGCGTCTTGATCTTTGTTTTTTATCAGTTCGAGCGGCCGCCACTCTTTTTTAATCCAGATTCCAGCCGGTTCATCTCCGAAAACGGAATTGGCCAAAAACTCCAAGTTTACGAATCGGATTTTAATTCTTCGCACGACCAAACGCGCCAGCAACTCGAAACTTGGCTTAAGGCCAGGCATGATGACAATTCGTCTGCGGCCGCTGTTGCTTTCACTGCCGCATCGACCAGCCATCAACACAGCGAGCAGGTGCGGGAAGACGCGGCGGCGGCTTTGCTAGCCTCCCATTCAAGTGTGACGGCGAATGACGCGGACTACGTGTTCATTACCTTCATCCTCCATCAACTGCCCCACGGCGTCATCGGTCTGCTGGTGGCGGCGTTTTTCGCTGCAGCGCTCTCATCGAAAGCCGCCGAACTTAACGCGCTCGGTTCGAGCACGACCATTGATTTTTACCGGCATGTCATCAAACGCGATGCCACTGATGCAGACTGCCTCACCGCCTCCAAATGGTTCACCGCCTTGTGGGGACTGGTTGCCATCGGTTTTGCACTCTACGCGCATCTGGTGGAAAATTTGATCCAAGCGGTGAACATTCTGGGATCCATTTTTTATGGCGTGATGTTGGGTCTTTTTGTCGTCGCATTTTTCGTCCGGTGGGTCGGAGGTGGCGCCGTATTTTGGGCGGCGCTGGCGGCGCAGGCGCTCGTGTTCATTCTTTATTTTAAACTGAATATTTCCTATCTCTGGTATCCTCTCATCGGCTGCTCCGCTTGCGTGGTTTTCAGCCTGGCGTTGCAGGCGGCTCTGGGGGGCGATGTAAAAACAAACCCAGACCCCGCGCCATGACGCCTCCGGTAATTTGTTTTGGGCAGCAGCCTTGTGGATTTTTTCCGAAACGATTTTTGTTTGCTAAAA
>Ga0302325_10021827_pt1 | contig 13403 bp, 10 predicted proteins | sample Palsa_T0_2_FD_201948 | JGI IMG/M metagenome (GOLD analysis project Ga0302325, IMG submission 201948) | Peat permafrost microbial communities from Stordalen Mire near Abisko, Sweden - Palsa_T0_2 | ecosystem: Environmental > Terrestrial > Soil > Palsa > Peat permafrost | place: Sweden: Abisko... | reverse complement strand
GTTGTAACCGTGCTGGCCGGTGACGGCGATCGCGGCGGCGGTCTGGAACGCGGTCACGCTGGCGTTGCCGAACTCGCTGCTCACGCCGAGGTCGATCGTCCCGGCGAGATAGAAGGTCCTGATGCCGCCGGCGGAATCGACGACCCGCAGCGCCTGGCCGAGGCGGAAATGCTCGTCGGCGGCCGTCGAGGAATCGACGTCGGCTTCATCCGGCTGGCCGGGCAGGTGGCCGGAGACCAGCGTGAAAGGGGTGAGCGCCGTCACGTTGATGCCGAAGCCGGCGCCGAGCAGTCGGCCGTCGCGGCCAAGCAACGAGCCTGGGCCGCCGAGCCGTCCGTCCGCGGCGGCGACACCGGGAATCGCGCGCACCGCGGCGAGGGTCGCGGCCGGCAGGACCTGGCCGCCGATCTGGCCGGGAGGATCACCCGACTCCCGCTCCGCCACGGCGACGCTGACATTCCGCGCGCCGGCGGAGAAGCTGCCGGAGTACGAGTGGCTGATCGAGGCGCTCATCATCAGCGTGCCGGCGACGAACGCCACGCCCAGGACGATGGCGAGGGCGGACAGGGCGAGGCGGCCCTTGCGGTAGCGCAGGCCGAGCAGGGTTACCCGCAGCATCTAGGCCTGCCTGAGGTGGTCAAGGACAGATTGCGGCGTCGGCGAGCCCAGCTCGCTGTGCAGCCGTCCGTCGGCCAGGAAGATCACCCGGTCGGAATAGCTCGCGGCCACCGGGTCGTGCGTCACCATGATCACCGTCTGGCCCAGCTCGCAGACCGAGGTGCGCAGGAAGTCCAGCACCTCGCCGCCGCTGCGCGAGTCCAGGTTCCCGGTCGGCTCGTCCGCGAACACCACGTCCGGCCTGCTGATCAGCGCACGCGCGCAGGCCACCCGCTGCTGCTGGCCGCCGGACAGCTCGGCCGGGCGATGGGAGAGCCGGCCGGTGAGGCCGAGCGAGCCGATGACCTTATCCCACCAGCCTTGGTCCGGTCTGGTGCCCGCCAGATCGAGGGGCAGCCGGATGTTCTGCGCCGCGGTGAGAGTGGGCAGCAGGTTGAACGACTGGAACACGAAACCGACCCGTTGCCGTCGCAGCAGGGTCAGCTGCTTGTCGGACAGGCCGGACAGCTCGGTGCCGCCGATCCGCACCGACCCGGCGGTCGCCGTGTCCAGGCCGGCCAGGCAGTGCATCAGGGTCGACTTGCCGGAACCGGACGGCCCCATGATCGCGGTGAACTGGGCCTGGGCGAACGCGGCGGTGACGCCGTCCAGCGCGCGGACGGCGGTATCGCCGGAGCCGTACACCTTGACCAGGTCGGTGGTCGCGACGGCGCTGAGAAGCTGAGTAGATGTCGTCATACCAGGACGCTAACCAGGCCTGGCGGTTTCCCGCGTCGGCCTGGGAGCGGGTATTGGCGTCCCTCTCAGGACTGACGTGGCCTGACCAGACCGCTCTCGTAGGCGAGTACGACGGCCTGGACCCGGTCGCGCAGGCCGAGCTTGGACAGGATCCGGCCGACGTGGGTCTTGATCGTGGCTTCGGCGACGACCAGCCGTCCGGCGATCTCCGTGTTGGACAGCCCGGCGGCCATGTGGATCAGGACTTCACGTTCGCGCTCGGTGAGCTCGGCGAGATCGGGCGGGGCTTCGGCGCCCGCGGCAGGCAGCATCGGCACGAACCGGTCGATCAGGCGCTTGGTGGTTGACGGGGCGACCACGGCGTCGCCGGAGTGCACGGAGCGGATCGCGAACAGCAGCTCGTGCGGCGGAACATCCTTGAGCAGGAAACCGCTGGCCCCGGCCTTGAGAGCGGTGAACGCGTACTCGTCAAGGTCGAACGTGGTCAGCATCAGCACCCGAGGCCGGTCCCCGGCCGCGCAGATCTGCTGGGTCGCCCGGACACCATCCAGGCCGGGCATCCGGACGTCCATCACCATCACGTCCGGCTGCGGCCTGCCCGCGGCGAGCGTGACGGCCGCGAGCCCGTCGGCCGCCTCGCCGACAACCGTCATGTCCGGCTGCGCCTCCAGCACCATCCGGAACCCCGTCCGCACCAGTTCCTGGTCATCGACCAGCGCCACCCTGATCAAGCGGCACCCCGGGCCAGCTGCGCGGCCACCAGCGGCAGCGTCGCCGTCACCTGGTACCCGCCGCCCGGTCGCGGGCCTGCCGCGAGGGTTCCGCCGTACAGCTCGACCCGTTCCCGCATGCCGTGCAGCCCGTGCCCGGTGCTGTCGGCTGCGGCACCGTCGGCGCTGGCCTGGTCCGATCCGGGTGGCTGGGCGGCCGCGCCGCGGCCGTCATCGGTGACGCTGACCGTCACGCCGTCCGCTGCGTACCGGATCGTGACCGCCGCGCTGGCCCCGGGACCGCCATGCCTGCGGACGTTGGTGAGCGACTCCTGGACGACCCGGTAGACGGCCAGGTCGGCGCCGTCGGCCTGGCCGGCCACGGGCGTGCCTTCCTGGCTGAACGTGACCGGTATGCCGGCTGCCCTGGTCTGCTCCAGTAGCAGGCTGAGCTGGCTGGTTCCCGGTACTGGCGCGAGCTCGGGCCCGAGGGGCCCGGCCGATGGTGATCTGAGCATGCCGAGCAGGCGGCGCATCTCGGCTAGTGCCTGCCGTCCGGTCCCGCTGATCGCGCCGAGTGCCTCCCGCGTCTTGTCCGGGGAGTTCTCCAGCGCGAACGCCGCACCGTCCGCCTGTACCACCATGACGCTGACGTGGTGCGCGACGATGTCGTGCAGCTCGCGGGCGATCCTGGCCCGCTCCGCCGCCGCCGCGACCTGGGCCAGCGCGTCCCGCTCACGTTCCAGCCGTCGCGTCTTTTCCTCCAGCGCCGCGTAGTAGCCGCGCCGCCAGCGCACGGAGTCGGCGGTCAGCCAGGTGAGCAGCGCCGGCGTGCTGACCAGCCCCATGGCGAGCAGCACCTGCCAGAACGTGCCGTCTCCGGCCACCCGCCAGCGCACGGTGGCCACCGCCGCGCCCAGTACGCAGATGGCCAGGCCCGGTGCGGAGGCCCGCCGCGGCCGGCTCACCGCCAGGGAGTACAGAAGGATCAGAACGGACACGTCCGCTGTGCTCGGCCCCCTGAACGCCACCACCTGCACCGCGCCGACCGCGACGGCCGCGGCGAACGCCGCCGTAGGGTACTGGCGCCGGAACACGATCGGTACGGCCAGCGCGACGATGACCGGGATGAGACCCGGGTGCCTGGTCAAGCTCCCGTACACGCTGAACCCGAAACCGAGGACCAGCAACGCCAGCAGGCCGTCCACCAGCTTCGGGTGGCGGCGCAGCCAGGCATAGAGTCCGTACACCGGACCAGGCTACGTCCGGGCCGGCGGCGCTGTCGTCCCCCCGCAGGCTGAATCCCAGGTCAGCCACCAGGCTGACCGCGGGGTCCTGGCCGCGTCCTCGTTGCGGCGATAGGTGCCTGGCCGGTGGCACGCTAGCTGCCCGGGTTCCACGGCAGCCGGTAGGCGCGGTAGGTGGCCACGCCGTCCGGCAGCTTGGCGTTGAACAGCAGCTTTCCCGACGGGCTGAACTCGGAGAAGTATGACAGCCCGCCCCAGCTGACGAACAGGTCGCCGTTCTTGGTCGGCTGCGCGCTGCCGGTCGCGCCCGCCGTCAGGCCCTCCGGCTGGTTCACCGACCTGATCAGCGTCGCCGTGTCGGTGGCCAGGTCCAGGCGGATCGTGACTGCGCGGCTCGACGAGTACAGGGTCGACTGCCCGTCGGACTCGTCGTCGAAGACCGTGTATACGTTGCCGCCGAGCGCCTCGGGGTCGTGCTGGAACGCGAAGATCTCGCCGGCGCGGTCTAGTTTCTGGCCGGGCGCGGCCTTGAGGGTGAACGTGCTGTGCTTGCCGCCGAGCTGCCACATCATCGCCCCGGTGCGCAGGTTCACCTTGTAGATGGTCCAGGTGAAGCGCGAGCTGATCAGCAGGTTGCCGTCGGTGTCGAGGTGGACGGCGTTGATGTGGAACCAGTCCCATGGCTGGCCCGGCTGCCCCATCGGCGCGTGGCTGTCGCTGTAGGGCACGTGGTCCGAGCTCACCCACTGGAACAGCAGCTTGCCGGTCTTGATGTCGATCTCCTGCACGACGCCGTCCACGACCTGCTGGTGCGCGGACAGGCCGAGCGAGGTCAGGTTGGCGGTGCCGGGCTTGTCCGCGAGGATCAGCGCGGTGTTCCACGGCGTGATCAGGAACTCGTGGAAGTCGGCGGCATACCCGTTCGCCGGCTTGACGGTGGCGATCTGCTGGTAACGGGCGTTGTAGATAACGCCCTCGCCGCCGGTGCTGCCTTCCTGGAACCAGGTCAGCACCGGCTTGCCCAGGTAGGTCTGGGTGCGGAAGTCGGTGGCGAACGTGCCGGCCGGCAGCCGGTGGAACCAGAGCACCTTGCCGGTGATGCTGACGATCTCCGGGCCGGTGCCGTACTGACCGCCGCTCGGGGCCAGGAAGATGTCGCCGTTGCCGTTGTCCGCGCCCTTGGTCAGCACCGTGACCGGAGGTGCCTGCGTGCCGGCTGTCGCTGCCGGTCCGGACGAGCACGAGACGACCGCGGCGCACACCGCGGCCGTCGCCAGTGCCGCGGCTAGCTTGAACTTCACGAGAACCTCCGAGACCATTCGCCGCCCCGCCGAAAACTCCCTCACGCCCTATAACGAGCAACTCACCCCGCCGTTCCCGCTCTGCAGTTACCTGGCCAAGGTCCGATGAGCCATTAAAGCCGGAGGTGGCAGGACTGGTGAGGGCCGCCGCGCGGTGCTATGCCAGGGGGCACGGGTATCCGGATGGCGGTGAGCTGACCGCGGAACAGTAGCTGGTGAATTCTCGTGATCGTTGATGATGAAGGACGAAGCATGTCATCAGAGCGCCCGGATCTGATCCAGCGGGTAGCGGGTCGTCCGGATGCCGTGGAACAGGCTTTCCGTTCTGGCCGCGCGATCGTCTTGCCCTGGAACAGCACCGCGGCACAGATCGCTCACCGGGAGTCCCGCGAACAGGTCGACCGTTACCCGTTCACGCTAACCCGCCCTCTCGGCGGCCTGCTTCACCAGAGTCCACAGTTCCTCGACGTGCTGACGCTCGGTGGGCTCGGCTCCGATCGAGACCCGGACCGCCCAGGTGCCGTCCAGCAGGGACGGCGTCACCAGGGCCGCGCCCGAGGTGTTGACCGAATCCACCCAGGAGAGCGTGTGCGCGTTCAGCGCGCCAGGGTCCAGCACGGCACCGGTAGCGGAGACGACACCGTCGGGTTCGTGCCTGAGCACGACGGTCTGCAGGTTGACCGGGGCCAGGATACGCCAGCCGGGCGTCGATGAGACCTGGTCAGCGAGCCAGCGAGCGTTGTCCAGGTCCCGCCGCAGCCTGGCCTGGATGGCCTCCACTCCGTCCAGCCGCAGGTGGAACCACAGCTTGAGGGCACGGAACCGCCGGCCAAGCGGGATGCCCCAGTCTTTGTACTGGGTCACCTCACCGTCAACGGCGGAACGAAGATAGGACGGGCTGGTCGACATGACCCGGATTAGATGGTCTGGGTCGGCGACGTACAACAGCGAACAGTCCAGAACGGTGCCCAGCCACTTGTGCGGGTTCCAGGCCAGTGAGTCCGCGCCTGCTACCCCGTCAGCAAGCCAGCGCATCTCCGGCAGCAGCAACGCCGAGCCGGCCATCGCCGCGTCGACATGCACCCACATCCCGTACTGGCGGGCCAGCGGGACGATCTGCGCGACCGGGTCCACGGCCGTGGTGCCGGTGGTGCCGACGCTGGCCACGACGGCGGCCGGCCGCCGGCCGGCCGCCACGTCAGCCTCAAGCGCCGCAGCCAGCGCTTCGGGACGCATGGCGTAGGTGACCGGGTCGACGCCGACGAACCTGCAGTTGTCCCGCCCGTAACCGGCCAGGGCAACTGCCTTCGGGATCGAGGAGTGAGCATGCTGCGTGGTGTAGACCGTCAGTGGCGCGTTCTCGGCCTGCAGCCCGCCGCGCGCCTCTGAGTAGTTCGTCGCGCGCTCGCGGGCCGCAAGCAAAGCGACGAGGCAGGCGCTGGAAGCCGTGTCCTGGATGACGCCCTTCCACCCCTCGGGCAGCGCCGTCAGCTCGCGTAGCCACTCAACGACGACTTCCTCGACCTCCGTCAGCGCGGGGGCGGACTGCCAGGTGATCCCGAGCGCTCCGAGCCCGGAGGTGGCCAGGTCGCCGAGCACGGAACTGAGGGTGGCGTTGGACGGAAACCAGCCGAAGTAGCGCGGATGCTGAACCTGGGTCACGCCGGGCACGACGATCTCTTCGAGGTCGGCCAGCACCCGGCGGAACGATTCGGCCTCCTCCGGCGCCCGGCTCGGCAGCTTCCCCGCTACCTCACCGGGTCCCACCTGCGCCTGAACCGGCAGCTGCGGAATCCGGGCACGGTAGTCCGCGATCCAGTCGATCAGCTCATGACCAGCTGCCCGGAACTCCTCAGGCCCCATATCGCATCTTCGCTTCCTCCCGGCCACATGCCGCAGTTTCCCAGACGGGTGGTTATTCGATGTCCAGCTCACGCAGGTTCGTCCGGGCCAGCTCGATGAGCTCTTCGCCACCGCCGGACAGGATCGTCCTGGTGGCGTACAGGGTGAAGCCCTTGATCTCGCCGTAGGTGAGCTTGGGCGGCAGCGACAGTTCATACCGGGCCGTCCGGACATCCACCAGGGCCGGCCCGTCGTGTTCGAACGCCTCTTTCAGCGCGCCTTCGAGTTCCTCCGCCTTGTCCACCCGGACCCCGAAGAGGCCAACGGACCGGGCTATCCCGGCGAAATCGGGATTGTCGAGGTCGGTGCCGTAGGTGACGACCCCGGCGGCCTTCATCTCCAGTTCCACGAACGACAACGCGCCGTTGTTGAACACGACGACCTTGACCGGAAGCCGCTGCTGGCGCAGCGTGATCAGCTCGCCGAGCAGCATGGCCAGCCCGCCGTCTCCGGACAGCGTGACCACCTGCCGGCCTGGGTGGCTGGCTTGCACGCCGACGGCGTGCGGCAGCGCGTTGGCCATGGACCCGTGACTGAACGAGCCGACCAGCCGGCGCCGGCCGTTCATCCGCAGGTAGCGGGCGGCCCAGATGCTCGGCGTGCCGACGTCGAAGGTGAACACCGCGTCGTCCGCGGCGAGGCGGTCGATCGTGGCCGCCACGTACTGCGGGTGCAGCGGCGAGTCGTTTCGCCGGTCCCTGGCGAGCTTGTCTATCCGGCCGCGGGCCCGCCGGTAGTGCGCGGTCAGCCGGTCCAGGTGCGCCGAGTCACGCTTGGGCGTGATCAGCGGCAGCAGCGCATCGACCGTGTCCTTGACGGTACCGACGAGCGGAACCTCGACGGGAACCCGGCGGCCGATCCGCTCGCCGCGGACGTCGACCTGGATCACCGGGATGCCTTCCGGATAGAACGGCCGGTAAGGAAAGTCGGTCCCGAGCATGACCAAGGCGTCGCAGTGCTCCATGGCCCGGTAACCCGAGCCAAATCCGATCAGCCCGGTCATTCCCACGTCGTAGGGGTTGTCGTACTCGACGAACTCCTTGCCGCGGAAGGCGTGTACGACGGGTGCCTTCAATGCTTCCGCTAGGCCGATGAGCTGGTCGTGCGCGCCGGCGCACCCGGCCCCGGCAAGGATGGTCACCCGGCCGGCGCCGTTCAGCACCTGCGCGGCAGCCGCCAGTGACTCCTCGTCCGGCCGCATGACGGGCGACACCGCCCGCAGCCGGGCGGGCCGCGCATCGGCCGGCGCGTCGGCGACGAAAACCTCGCCAGGCACGACCACGACGCCGACGCCGCCGCGCTGCAGGGCCGCGCGCATCGCCATCTCCATCAGCCGGGGAAGCTGGGCGGGCACACTGGCCAGTTCGCAGTAGACGCTGCACTCGCGGAACAGTTCCTGCGGATGGGTCTCCTGGAAGTATTCGCCACCGATCTCGTCGCCCGGAATGTGCGCCGCGATCGCCAGCACCGGCACGCCGCTGCGGTTGGCGTCGAACAGGCCATTGATCAGGTGCAGGTTGCCTGGCCCGCAGCTGGCCGCGCACACCGCGAGCTCGCCGGTAAGGGCCGCCTCGCCGGCCGCGGCGAACGCGGCGGCCTCCTCGTGGCGTACGTGTTCCCAGGTGATTGCGCCGTCCCGGCGCAGCGCGTCGGTGAATCCGTTCAGGGAATCACCGGGGATGCCGTACACCCGCCTGACGCCTGACGCCTTCAACGTCGCCACCATGACATCGGCCACCGTGCTCGCCATCATCTGCTCCTTCCGGGCGGTTGCTGCTGGCTTCATTCTCGCCCTCCGGCGGTCCGGCCACACCTGTTAGGTGCCCTGGCCGATGCCCTGGTCTGCGGCGCGATCGGCGGCGCGCGATCGGTACCCGGGGCGCGGCCAGCACCTAGGACCAGGCACCCGCCAGGGTCAGTCACGGGCGCGACCTGGCGGCCCGCTGGGCGACGCTAGGGGGAGGCCAGCCTGGCCGGGCCTGGCGAACGAACGGATGGTGTGTGAGATGCCCGCCATGACACAGCGGCCTGACGTGAGCCAGACATGTGACCGATGCGGGCCCGCGGTCCGCGCGGTGTATCGCACCCGCGGGATCGGCGAGCTTTACCTTTGCCGGCACTGCGCCTACCGGCTGCGCTCGGCGCTGTCCGAGCAGGGCTGGACGCTCTGGCTCCTCGAGGGGGATGCGCTCATACCGCAGCCCGCCCGGATCCGCAAAACCTCATGGTGGCAGCGGTCATGAAGATCGCGGCGACCAGACTCCGGCCTTCAGGCCGCGAGGAAACGCGGGCTTAGGAGCTTTCAGCGGGGGCTTGTTCGGTTTCCGGGGCTTCTAGTAGCTCGACTTCGTGGCGGAGCACGCTGTAAATGATCTGGTCATGCCAGCGCCCGGCGCGGAAAGTGGCTCCGCGTAGTACACCCTCGCGGGTGAACCCGGCCTTCTCCAGCGCCCGCTGTTCGCCGGTGTTGGTGATCTCGGTAGTGGCCTCGATCCGGTTGAGCTGAGTGTGCGCGAACAGGTAACGCACCAGCAACCGCTGCGCCTCGGTACCGTAGCCGCGTCCTCGGAATTCTGGCGCTAGCCCGATGCCGATGGCCCAGCAGTGCGAGACCTGGCCGGTTCGGACCATGCGCCAGGAAACGCTGCCGGCCCGGTCGGTGCCATGGATCACCATCAGCGTCCCGGCGTTGTCCGAAAGCAGCCCGGATTCCGCCCATCGACGCCGCTGAGATCCGGGATCGTGCCAGCCGTGCCACTCGTGCGCCCCGGTCGCGGCGGGACCGTTTCTCAGGCTTTCCAGCCAGGACAGGTCATCTTCGGTCACCGGCCTGAGGCTCACCTGACCATCCACGGGACGTAACCCTACAGTCCACGCCGGGGGTAAACACGCCGAGGCTAACTTAACTGGCAGCCTTTGGCTGCACCCGGGCAAAACCCGGCGTACGCCCTGGTCGCAGGAGTGGGTTACGATCCGCGTCGTGAGTCCCCTGGAACTTCTGGTGAGCCGCCTGCCCGACGGCGCCGTGCGGACCGACGCGGAGACGCTGCGCGAGCGCGCCATCGACTCCTGGGCGCTGTCGCTGCTGCGGCGCGTCCGCGGCGATGAGCTCCCCCTCCCCGCCGCGGTGATCTTCCCGGCCAGCACCCAGGAAGTGGCCACGGTCCTGGCCTGGGCGTCGCACACGTCCACGGCGGTGATTCCCCGCGGCGGCGGCTCCGGCGTCTGCGGCGGAGCGCAAGCCGAGGCCGGGTCGGTCGTCCTGGACCTGTCCCTGATGGACAAGGTCACCGCGGTCGACCTGGTGTCACAGGTCGTCCACGTCCAGGCCGGCGTGCGCGGCGACCGGCTCGAGCAGGCCCTGGCCGAGCACGGGCTGACGACCGGCCTCTACCCGCAGTCGATCGCCCTGTCCACGGTGGGCGGCTGGATCGCCGCGTCGTCGGCCGGGCAGGCGTCCACCGGCTTCGGGGCGATCGAGGATGTGCTGCTCGGGCTGACCGCGGTCCTCCCGCAGGGCGAGATCCTGCGCAGCCTGCCCGTGCCGCGCTCGGCCGCCGGACCGGACCTGCGCCGGCTCCTGGTCGGAACCGAGGGGACGCTCGCGGTGGTCACCGAGGCGACGCTCGCCTGCCGGGCCCGGCCGGCGGGCTGGGACTGGCTGGCCTTCGCCTTCCCCAGCTTCGCCGCGATGGCCGACGGGCTGTGCCAGGCGGTGCGCGCGGAAACCGGGGCCGCCGTCATCCGCGGCTACGACGAGACCGACGCCCAGCTGAGCTTCGGGGCGATCGGCCATCCCGGCGGGTGCGTGGGGGTGCTCGGCTTCCCGGCCGGCCCGCCGGGCCTGGACGCCAGGAAGCAGGCGGCCGTCGAGACGCTCAGTCACGCCGGGGCGTCGACCGAGCTCGGCTCGCGGTACGGGGAGCACTGGTGGCAGCACCGCAACGACGCGGTCGACACCTACGCGCAGATCATGGGGCCCGAGCGCGCGTTCGGCTCCGGGGTGATCGTGGACACCTTCGAGGTCGCCGGGCTGTGGTCCACCGTGCCGGAACTCTACGCGGGCATCCGGGCGGCGCTGGCCGCCCACGCCCAGGCCGTGGGCTGCCACATGTCCCACTTGTACCCGTCCGGCTCGTCGCTGTACTTCACCTTCCTGATCAGCGGCGCCGACGACCGGGAGGCGGAGGAACAGTACCTGGCGGCCTGGGATCAGGCGGTGCGCAGCTGTGCCGCCGCCGGCGGAACCATCACCCACCATCACGGCGTCGGCCGCCTGAAGGCCCGCTACCTGGCCGCCGACCTCGGCGACACCGGCGTGGACGTGCTGAACCGGATCAAGGCCGCCCTCGACCCGGCCGGGATCATGAACCCGCAGGTCCTGCTGCCGTGACCAGCCCCTTCGGCCCGCTGGTGGTGATCGCCAATCCCCGCGCCGGGCGCGGCAAGGCAGCCGCGGCGCTGCCGCAGATCGAAAGCGTCCTGCGGGACGAAGGGCTCGATTACCGCATCGTGCGGACCACCCACCCGGGTCACGCCACCGACGCCGCGCACCACGCGCTGCGAAACGGCGAGCGCTACCTGGTCGCGGTCGGCGGGGACGGAACCGTCCACGAGGTGGTCAACGGAATGATCCGGAACGGCACTCCGATTGCCCCCGGCGCCGTACTCGGGGTAGTGGCGGCCGGCTCCGGGTGCGATTTCGTGCGGACGTTCGGCCTACCCGGCGACGCCGGGTCCGCCGCCAGTCGGCTCGCGGGGGACCGCGTCCGCGTCATCGACGTGGGCACGGTGACCTGCACCGACGGCGGCGCCGAACGGACCAGGTACTTCGTCAACATCGCCGAGGCCGGCCTGGGCGGCGCGGTGGTGGCCCGGACGGCCCGCCTGGGCCAACTGGGGCGGTTCCTCGGCGCCGCCCGCTACGCCAGCGGCTTCGCTCTGACGCTGCCGGGTTTCCGGCCGGCGCCGGTCCGGCTCGACGCCGACGGCCAGGCCTCGAGCTGGCGGGCGTTCAACGTGGTCGTCGCGAACTGCCGCTTCTACGGCGGCGGTATGCAGATCTCGCCGAAATCCGACCCCGGCGACGGCCTGCTCGACGTGCTCGTCATGACCGGCCCGAAATCCGACGCGTTCGCCACCCTGCCGAAGGTGTACCGGGGGACCCATCTGCCGCACCGCAACATCGCCGAGCTGCGGGCCGGCCGGATCCGGCTGGACGCGGACCGGCCCTTCCCGGTCGAGGCGGACGGGGAGATCGTGGGCACGACGCCGGTGTCGTTCGGCATCATTCCGGCTGTGATCCGGCTGAAGGTATGAGCCCGAGAGAGGCGTCGCGGGTGGTGAGCCGGGTCCGGCGCACGTAGATGTCGGAGTCGGTGAGGGCCATCTCGCGGCTCCGGGCCAGGGCCACCTCCACGCCCAGGACGGGCAGGGCGCTCACCACCGGCTCGCCGAGCGAGGAGTCCTCGCTGATCAGGCGGGCCGCGTGTGCCCAGTCGTCGCCGTAGCGCTGCACCAGCCGGGCGGCGGTCCGCGGTGGCAGGCCCAGGCGGGTCACCTCGGCCCGGGCGAGCCGCACGGCCGCCGCCGCCGACCCGTGCAGCCCGAGCGGGATGCGCCTGGTCAGGCCCGGCCGCGCGTCCCCGAGCGCGGCGGCGACCCGGTCCACCAGGTCCTCGGCCATGGCCCGGTACGTGGTCAGCTTCCCGCCGGTGATGGTGAACAGGCCGGGCGGATCGGTGAAGATCGCGTGGTTCCGGGACAGGTCACTGGTCCGGGCGTCACCTAGGTCCTCGTCCTGGCTCAGCAGCGGGCGCAGCCCGGCCCAGGAGGCCACCACGTCGCGCTCGGTCACGCCCGGGAAGCTCCGGGCCACCGCCGACAAGATGTAGTCACGGTCGACGGCGTCAACCGCCGGATGGTCCTCCTCGCCGCGGTAGGGCGAGTCAGTGGTCCCGGCGTAGACCCGGTCCTCCCACGGGATGATGAAGATGAACCGCCCGTCGTCCGCCCCCGACGAAGTGACCAGCGCCGCCTTGGTCTGGACCGCGCCCGGGGCGAACACCAGGTGGACACCCTTGCTCGGCCGCAGCCGCCCGCCGCCAGACCCGTCAGACCCGGCGAGCCGCGTGACCCGGTCCGCCCAGACCCCAGCCGCGTTGACGACGGCCCGGGCCCGGACCTCGAACCGCTGCCCGGTCATCTCGTCCGCCACGACCGCGCCCGTGACCCGGCCGTCGCCGAGCAGGTCGGTCACCCGGGCGTGGTTCGCCAGCACCGCGCCGAAGCCGTGGGCGGCCCGGGCTACCTCGATGGTCAGCCGGGCGTCGTCCACCTGGCACTCGAAATACGCCAAGCCGCGCGACCGCCCGCCCAAGCCCGGGATGGCCTGCCGGACCTGCTCCGCGCTCGCGGACCGGTGATAGCCGATGTTCCGGCCCGCCGCGAGCAGTTCGTAGGCGGTCAGCCCGACCCGGTACGTGGCCCGGCTGCGCAGCTCATCGGCCAGCATGTACATGGGGATCGGCCGGATCAGGTGCGGCGCCAGCCGGAACAAGATGCCCCGCTCCCGCAGCGACTCGCGGACCAGGCCGAACTCGCGATGCTCCAGGTACCGCAGGCCGCCGTGCACCAGCCGGGACGAGCGGCCCGAGGTTCCCGAGGCGAAGTCGTCCCGCTCCACCAGGGCCACCGAGAAACCGCGCGCCGCGGCGTCCAGGGCGATGCCGGCGCCGGTGATCCCGCCCCCGATCACCAGCACGTCGAACCGGTCCTCGGCCATCCGGGTGAGGTTCGCGGTCCGGGTCCGCGCGGAAAACGCCAGCACCAGCCGATGGTAACGCCGGTCCGCGCCCGCTGCGCTAGCCGTGACGATTTGATGTATA
>Ga0302325_10021826_pt1 | contig 13403 bp, 8 predicted proteins | sample Palsa_T0_2_FD_201948 | JGI IMG/M metagenome (GOLD analysis project Ga0302325, IMG submission 201948) | Peat permafrost microbial communities from Stordalen Mire near Abisko, Sweden - Palsa_T0_2 | ecosystem: Environmental > Terrestrial > Soil > Palsa > Peat permafrost | place: Sweden: Abisko... | reverse complement strand
TGATCTCGGGAGTTGACGCCTGGGTGACCGCGAACAAGAACATCGCCAAGAACCTCTCCAGCTACGGCGGCGCCTACAACGGGGCGCTGATCGACTCGGCGGTGCAGGAGTACAACCTGAAGACCGGCAAGCTCCTGCGCAGCTGGGACGCGCTCGATCACATCCCGCTGGGCGACTCATACGCCAGCGTGCCGACCAACGGGTTCCCCTGGGACGCCTACCACGTCAATGCGATCGACCTGGCCGGTGATGGACGCTTCCTCGTCTCGATGCGCAATACCTGGGCCGCGTACATGGTCGACATCGATACCGGCAAGATCGAATGGATCCTGGGCGGCAAGCGCTCGGACTTCAAGTTCGGCCCCGGCGCCGCCTTCCAGTGGCAGCACGATGTCAAGCTCGGGGTGGGCGGGCGTTCTGATTCGACCGTCACCCTGTTCGACGATCATTGCTGTCAGCTCACCGGCGGCGGCACCTCCGTCCCGGCGACCGGGCCATCTCGCGGGCTTGTGCTGAAGCTCGACCAGGCCGCGCGCACCGCGACGCTCGTGGCCCAGTACTCCGGCGGCGGCAAGTTCGAAACCGAATACATGGGGGACACGCAGCCGCTTCAGAACGGCAACACGTTCGTCGGCTGGGGCTCAGAACCCTACCTCTCGGAGTACAGCCCGTCGGGCAGGCTGCTGCTGGAAGGGAGCTTCCCCGGTTCCGATCTGAGCTACCGCTCGACGCTGGAGCAGTGGGTCGGCAAGCCGCTCACCGCGCCGGCGGGCGCCGCCCGCCAAGCGGACGGCAAAACCACGGTGTACGCGAGCTGGAACGGCGCCACCGAGGTCGTCTCCTGGCGGGTCCTGGCTGACGCTGGAACCGGCCCCGACCCTGGCCACGGTCCGCTGGCCGTTGTGGCGCGGGCCGCCAGGTCTGGCTTCGAGACGGCGATCGGAGTGCCGAACGGCTACAGGAGCTTCGAGGTGCAGGCGCTGGGCGCCGGCGGCGGGGTGATCGGAACTACCCGGCCCTTCGCGCTGGGTCGGTAACTAGACTGCGGCTCGATGACGAGCAAATTCACGCGACGCCCGTTCGGAGCACCGCTCGCGCTCGTGCCGGCGGTGACGGCCGCGATCGCACTGTCTGCCTGTGGCGGCACTTCGTCGGCGACCTCCGACGTGCTCGACGCCGACTCGGCCGCGAGCGCCGCTGCCTCCTCAGGCACGGTGACCGTCTCGCCGCTGCCGGGCACCCCGGACGCCTCCCCACAGACCCAGATCAGCTTCCTCGGCGGGGCGGGCACACAGGTGTCGGATGTGCACCTCGTCGGGTCGCGCAGCGGCAATCACGGGGGCAGCCTGCGCGCCTACTCGACCGGGACGGGCGAGAGCTTCCTGCCGTCGCACCCCTTCCAGACGGGAGAGCGTGTGAGCGTCCACGCGCGCGTGGCCTCCGGCGGTACGACGCAGACGGTCAGTACCAGCTTCACGATTGCCAACCAGGACAAGGTCAGCCAGAGGCAGTTCCCGATCAACCCGGGTAACCCAAACGCGATCCAGCACTACAGCTCCGCTCCGGGACTGACCCCCTCGACGGTGTCGATCACCACATCCGCCAAGCCCGGCGCGAGCCCCGGCGATCTGTTTCAGGCCCCCTATCAGGGCAAGGGCTCGCCGGGGCCGATGATCTCCGAACAGAACGGCGGCCTCGTGTGGTTTCACCCGCTGCCCAAGGACGATTCCGCGACGAACATGCAGGTCCAGCAGTACGAAGGCAAGCCGGTGCTCACGTGGTGGCAGGGGAGGATCCTCGAGGTCGGCTTCGGACAGGGGGAGGATCAGATCTACAACACTTCTTACCAGCACGTCGCGACGATCTACGCTGGGAATGGCTATCACGCCGACCTGCACGTGATCAAAATCACCCCGCAGGGAACGGCGTGGATCGACGTGTTCGACCCGATCCACATGAACCTGTCAGCGGCGCACGGGGAGGCAAACGGCGTGTTGACCGACTCGGTCGTGGAGGAGGTTGACATCAAGACCGGGCTGGTGATGTGGGAATGGCACGCGCTCGGGCACATACCTATCGGCGAATCGAACAACCCGGCGCCGAAAGCCAGCTACCCGTGGGACTACGTCCACATCAACTCGATCTCGCCCGGTCCGGCGAGCGGGACGGCGGGGGTGGGCGCCGATCAGCCGGGTGATGTGCTGCTCTCATCGCGCAACACCTGGACGCTGTACGACGTGGACATGCACACGGGCGGGATCGACTGGCGGTTGGGGGGCAGCCACTCGAGCTTCAAGCTCGGCGGGGGCACGCGCTTCTACTGGCAGCACGACTCCGAATGGCAGCCGGGGGGATTGATCTCGGTGTTCGACAACGGCTCGGACCCGCCGAAGGAGAAGCAGTCCCGGGGGTTGCTGTTGGACCCGAACACGAGCAGCCACACGGTGACGCTCGTCAGGCAGTTCACCAACCCGTCAAGAACACTGCTGGCTGAAAGCCAGGGCAACCTCTTGAACCTGTCGTCCGGCGAAAACACGTCGGGAAACTGGCTGATGGGCTACGGCGGGCTGCCGAACTTCACCGAGTACGACCCCGCGGGCCACGTGTTGCTCGACGGGACGCTCGGCAAGAACGTGCAGAGCTTCCGCACATACCTACAGCCTTGGAGCGCCCAGGCGCCGGGCGTGCCCGCGGTCGCGGTGTCGGGCTCGGCGGTCGCGGTGAGCTGGAACGGCGCCACGAACGTCGCCTCCTGGCAGGTGCTCGGGGGCGCCTCGGCGAGCGCGCTCGCACCGGTGGCCAGCGCGCCGAAGAGGGGTTTCCAGACGACGATCTCGGTGCCGGGGGGCGCCGCCTACATCGCCGTGCAGGCGCTCGACTCGAGCGGCACGGTGCTCGCCACCTCGCACACGACGAAGGGTTGAGTGCGTACCGCTCAGTCGTGCGAGCGCTGCTCGCATATCAGGAAGGGTTGAGGTCCCGCCGCCCCAACCTGCGGGTGCCGCTTGCCGGTCTCGCGCTGGCAGTCGGGGTTGCGGTGGTCGGGGCCGTAGCGGTCGTCGCGTTCGGAGCCGGCACGGGCACGCTCGGCGCGATTGCGTCAGACACCAGCAGCGCCAGGGCTGCCGCGGCGAGCCCGGGCTGTGTGCCGCCGGCGCTCAACGTCTCCGCGGCGCTCGCCGGCGCGCGCGTGACGGTCTCGCCCGGTCCCGGTGTCCGGGATTCGTCCAGCGCCACGCAGATCAGCTTCCTCGGGGTTCCTGCGGCTGAGTTGTCGGGCATCCGCGTCACGGGCTCGCACAGCGGCGCACACGCCGGCCGCCTGCTCGCATACGCCCAGGGCGACGGCGCCAGCTTCGTGCCGGCGAAGCCGTTCACGCCCGGCGAGCTCGTGACCGTGCACGCCGTGTTGAGCGAAGCCTCAAAGAGAACCCCGTTCGCTTGGAGCTTCACCGTGGCCGTGCCCGACGACCCGGGGTCGGCGGACGTGACCGAGTCGACGCGCCCGAGCTCGGCGCCGGAACCGGCGCCGAAGGAATACGAGAGCTTTCACTCGCGCCCGGAACTGCGCCCGCCGGATGTGACGGTGTCCGCCAAGGCGCAGACGGTCACCGGGGGCGACCTGTTTCTTGCTCCCTATTCCGGAATCGGTCAGTACGGGCCGATGATCCTCGACGAACACGGAGAACTGATCTGGTTCAAGTCGCTGTCTCCCGCCGGCACGCGCGCCGCGAACTTCCGCGTGCAGGAATACGAAGGCAAGCCCGTGCTCACCTGGTGGCAGGACCCGCTGATCGCCGATGGCTCGAAGACGGCGGGCGAGGTGATCGCCAACAGCGCCTACCAGACCGTCGCGGTCGTCCGCGCCGGAAACGGTTATCAGCCGGATCTGCACGAATTCCAGATCACCCCGCAGGGGACCGCCTGGATCACCGTCTACGACGCGATCGACTGCAATCTGTCTTACGTCGGCGGCCCCAAGGACGGGGCGGTCGCGGACACGCTGCTGCAGGAGATCGATTTGAAGACGGGGCTGGTGATGTACGAGTGGCACAGCCTCGACCACGTGCCCCTGACGAGCTCCTACGCGTCGGCGGGGCCGACGAGCAGGGGAGAACCGTTCGATTACTTCCACATCAACTCGATCGATACGGAGCAGAACGGAGATCTGCTGGTCGATTCACGCAACACCTGGGCCGCGTACGACGTCGATCCGAAAACGGGGCAGGTGCGCTGGCAGCTGGGCGGCAAGCACTCGAGCTTCAAGTTGGGGCCGGGAGCCGCCACCGCGTGGCAGCACGACGCGCTCCAGCAGCCCGACGGTGCGATCACGTTCTTCGACAACGGCGCCTTCCCGGCGGTGCACCCGCAGTCGCGCGCGATCGAACTGGCGCTCGATCCTGCCACCAAGACGGCGATGCTCGTGCGCAGCTACGAGCATCAGAACCCGCTCGTCGCCGGGAGCCAGGGCAACGTGCAGACCCTGCCCGGCGGAGATTGGATGGTGGGCTGGGGCCAGGCCGGCTACCTCTCGGAGGTGAGCCCCACCGGGCAGGTGCTGTTCAACGCCCACCTGCCCCCGGACTGGGAGTCCTACCGGACCTTCGCGCTGCCGTGGGTCGGGCAGCCGGCCGAACCGCCGGCACTGGCCGTGGTGGCGGCGAACGCCGGTGGATCATCCGCCGGCGCGACCGTCTACGCGAGCTGGAACGGGGCGACGGAAGTCGCCTCCTGGCGCGTGCTCGCGGGCTCCTCGCCGAGCGCCCTCGCCCCGGTTGTGAGCGCTGCGAAGGCGGGCTTCGAGACCGCGATCCCGCTGTCCGGCATCGCAGCCGGGCGATACGTCGCGGTGCAGGCCGTTGCCGGCTCCGGCGCGGTGCTCGGCACTTCGCGCGCGATCGAGGGTTGAGCGCCCCCGGCCGCGCGGGCTTTTGAAAGATAAAGAGCGCTGGAGTGCTGTTGTACTTCAGAGACTGCGTGATACTATGGTTATACGCAAGTTTCAGAGTGATACTCTCCTGCCGCGCTCTTTAGCTTCGCAGCGGCCGAGCTCCGAAGGCTTTCGATTCGAACGGCGCTCCCCCGGGCCCGACTTCGCGTTCGGAGCGGAGTTTGCGCCGCGTGGCGGCCGTGGCGGCGGCGGTCCGCGCGGTCGAGAAGTAGTCGGCAAAGCCGCGCGCGTGCGCTGCGGTCAGGCGCGGCGGCAGCGGACGGCGCAGCTCCTGGCGAAATGCGCGCTGCAGTTCGGCGTCCAGCTCCTCCTCCAGCGCGCTCTGTGAGGCGCTGTTGTGGAGCTCCAGGCGCCCGCTGTGGGTGGAGTAGTCGTACAGCTCGCGTTCCTCTCCGCGCGAGAGCGGTTCGATTCCCTCCAAGGGCCAGTTCGAGTACGTCGCGAGCTTTGCCGCGGGCGTGCGCAGCGCGACGACGTGCAGCGGCGCATCGGCCGCGTAGGGCTCGATCGCGAACTCGGTCACGGTCTCGTCGGTCGCGTGCAGCACATAGGGACGGCCGGGAGCCGTGGGGTCGGCGAGGATCCCGGCGAGGTCGGCCCGGTCGGCGATGTGGGAGTAGTGGGGGTCGCGGCGCCAGTCCTCGGATCCGCTGGCGATCGTGAGCAGCAGCGGCGCGAGGTCGACGCTGGAGGTGAGCTGCTCGCGGACGCGTTCGGGGGCGCTGGTGAGCAGGCCGCGGGGGTCCTTGACGAGCAGCGGCACGCGGATGCCCTCCTCGTAGGCGGAGGCGCCCTTGCCGCGCAGGCCGTGCGAGCCGCCGTACTCGCCGTGATCGGAGGTGAACACGATCACGGTGTTCGCCGCCACCTCGGGGAGGCTCTCGAGCGTATGCAGAACCCGGCCGATGTGATGGTCCACCTCGCGCTGGATCTTCATGTAGAGGTCGAGGAATTCGAGCCATTTTTCGCTCGCTTCCGGGCCCGTGAAGGGCACCGGCCCGAACGAGGCAGCCGAGGTGTCCTGGAAGGTGCGTTGCAACAGCGGCTTGTTGCGCTCGATCAGCAACTCCGGCGTCTCGAAGTTGGGCGGCAGGCGCCCGATCACGCCCGGTGCCTGCGCCTCGGCTGGGACGCGATCGGTCCACTTGTACCACCAGGCGATGTCGTGCGGGTTGACGAATGAGACCGTCGTGCACCAGGGCTCGCCGCCGCTGCTGTTGCCGCCCCGACCGCCGCTGCCCGCGCCGCCGGCACCCTCGTGGGCGAGGAACTCCTCGAACTGGCGCGCGATCTGAGGGTCCACGCGCCAGCCCTGGCCGGGGCCGCCGTCGGGTGATGGATAGGTGCCTCCCCCGAAACCGTAGTCCTCGAGCAAGGGGCTCCCCGTGGCCTGCGTCCACTTGTTGTCGTGGTGGGTGAGATGCCACTTCCCGTACCACCAGGTGTGATAGCCGTGCTCGCGCAGCATCGTCCCCCAGGTGGGGAAGCCGGGATCCAGGGTGCTGCCGCCCGTGATCATGCAGCCCGTCTGATGGGTGTACAGGCCGGTCAGCATCGCCGAGCGGGCCGGCGTGCAGTCGTTCGAGACCGTGTAGTGCCGGCCGAAGGAGACCGCCCCACGACGCAGGCGCTGCAGATTTCCCGGCAGGCTCACGCCGCCCCCCGGGACTGGCCCGAACCACTGCGGGAAGCGCAGCTGGTCGACCATGATCACGAGGATGTTCGGACGCCGTACGTCCATGGTCGCGGGTGCGACGCGCCGTGCCGGTTGGGCGACCGGGGCTCCGCTCGGCTGCGTCTGCGTCCCTTCACTGGTGCTGGCGCAACCGGCGATCGCGACGCCCGCGCCCGTCAGCAGGCTGCCGGCGAGGGCGCCGCGCTTTAGGAAGGTGCGCCTGTCGGTCTTCTGATCTGGTTTCATGCCTGCGGTGCGCGTGCGGATCGTTGGCTTGACGGCGTTGCTGGGGCTGGCGCTCGCCGCCCCAGGTGCTCGTGCGACAGCAACGGCTCCGGTTTGCGAACCAACGACATTGAACACCTCCGCGCTGCTTGCTGGATCTGTGACGGTTTCCCCGCTGCCGGGAAGTCGCGACGCCTCGCCGCAGACGCAGGTCAGCTTCCTCGGTGTTCCTAAAGGCGACCTTAGCCAAATCAGCGTCGTCGGCTCGCGCACCGGCCCGCACGCGGGGCGCTTTGAGGGCTATTCGGAGGGAGACGGCGCGAGCTTTGTGCCGAGCAGGCCGTTCGCGCCGGGCGAGACCGTGACGGTCAGCGGTCAGGTACGGACCGCGGGCGCCGTCCAGCCGCTGAGCGACAGCTTCACGATCGCCTCTCAGGACCCTCTGACGACCACGCCCGAGACGATGCACAACGCGAGCTCCAATCAGGTCCAGGTGTTCCGCTCGCGCCCGGATCTGCGCCCGCCGGCGGTCACCGTGACCGCGAGCTCGCCCGCCGTTGCGCCCGGCGACGAGTTCGTCGCCCCCTATTCCGGACCCGGTCAGAGCGGGCCGATGATCCTCGACCCGAGCGGCGGGCTGCTCTGGTTCAAAGCGCTGCCGAAATACACCTCGGCCACCAACCTGCGGGTGCAGGAATACGCGAGCAAACCGGTGCTGACGTGGTGGCAGGGCGACATCTCGGTGCACGGGTTCGGGCAGGGCGAAGACGTGATCCTCGACAGCGCCTACGCGCCGATCGCGCACGTGAAAGCGGGGAATGGCCTGCAGGCCGATCTGCACGAGTTCCAGCTGACCCCCCAGGGCACGGCGCTGATCACGGCGTATGACCCGATCTACTGCAACCTCTCAAAGGTCGGCGGCCCCGCAGGTGGGGCCGTGACAGACGGGACCTTCCAGGAGATCGACGTGCGGACGGGGCTCGTGATGTACCAGTGGACGAGCCTCGACCACGTCGCACTCAGCGAATCCTATGCTCCGGCGAACACCACGAATACAGAGTTCCCGTTCGACTTCTTCCACATCAACTCGATCAACCTCGACCAGGACGGGAGCCTCTTGATCTCCGCGCGGAACACGTGGACCGCGTACGACCTCAACGCGCAGACCGGCCAGATCAACTGGCAATTGGGAGGCAAGCACTCGAGCTTTACTCTGGGAGCGGGGGTGGCCACCGCCTGGCAGCACGATCCGCGCCAGCTTGCCGATGGGGCCTTCAGCATCTTCGACAACGGGGCCTCTCCGACGGTGCACAGCCAGTCGCGCGGGATCGTCGTGAGCCTCGAACCGCAGGGCAAAACCGCGACGCTCGTCAGCCAGTTCACCCACCCGCCGCCGATCCTGACGCAGAGTCAGGGCGACATCCAGGCGCAGGCAAACGGCGACTGGTTCGTCGGCTGGGGGGAAGTTCCCGACTTCTCCGAGTTCAGCCCCACCGGCCAGCTGCTGTTCGACGCGCACTTCCCCGCCGGAGATCAGTCCTACCGGGACCTGCGCTTCGCCTGGACGGGAACCCCCGCGACCCGGCCGGCGTTCGCCGTGCAGGCGGCCCACGGCGCGGCCGCAGCTCACAGCGCGGGGACCGTGTACGCCAGCTGGAACGGCGCCACGCTCGTGGCGAGCTGGCGGGTGTTCGTGGGCGCCACCTCACACAGCCTGAGGCCGGTCGCCCAGGCAGCGTGGAGCGGCTTCGAGACCGCGATCGCGTTGCCGGCGGGGACGGCCGGGCGGTATGTGAGCGTGCAGGCGCTTGGCGCCTCGGGGCAGGTCCTCGGCGGCGCCACGACCGTGGCGGTCAGCCTCTGAAACGAGGCCCGGAACCGTGTTGGCTCTATTGAGCGGAGGGGGAGGGATTCGAACCCTCGAGACGAGGTTCGCCCGTCTGCTGGTTTTCAAGACCAGTGCATTCAACCGCTCTGCCACCCCTCCACGGGGACTTATGAAGGCTAGTAGATCGGCGCCGTCCTAGAGCTATTGCGGGCCCGGGTCGTACAGGTCCGCGCGTCCTCGTCCAGGGATTCGAGGAAAACGCGCACCGGTTCGGTCTCCGGGGCGCTTGCTTCCTGCAGCTGGGCCTTGTCGCGGTCGATGTGTCGTTGCTCCTCGTCGAGGAGTCGCTGTCGCTGCTCGTTGAGGACCTTGTCGATGTATCGCTCGTGTTCGCGCTGAGCTTGGGTGTTGCGCTCCAGGTCGGCCTGTCAGGGAAGCGGTGCCCAGTCGCGCCCGCCGTCGAGGGTGCGATCGCCTTCGCCGTAGCCGATCGCAGCGGTGACGAAGTCCTCTGGTTCAGGCACCTGGTGTAGGTCGAGGTGCTGCCAGCTGTGGCCGCCGTTTGAGGTGCGCAGGATTGCCGAGCCACCTTTGAGCGCGATCCACACATGGCTCGGCGGGAGGACCGCCAGAAGCCGTTCCGGCTGTTGCGCCAGGCGGGTGTCGCGATGCCAGGTGCGGGCGCCGTTGCTCGTTTCCATCAGAACCCCGGGGGCACCCGGAGCTCTTTTGTAGACGGAGAATCCGCGCTGGGTCGTGAGCATCGCGAAATCGCGCAGGTCCTCGTCCGCTTCTCCGACGCGGGTCCATCTCAGCCCGCCGTCGTGTGTTGCGAAGAACCTTCCAGCCTGATCGCCCAGCAGCCCGTCTTCTGGGCTCGTGAACGAGACCGTCCAGAAGTTGGTGAGCGGTTCGGGCAGGTTGACGCGGCGCCAGCTCGCGCCGTCGTCGTCCGAGCGCATCAGATGCACAGGCACGACGCCCCTACTGGTGGTTTCACCGGCGTAGAGGACCGTCTTCGACGCGCGCACGAGTTCCTCCAGATCGCTACGCCGGTCGAGCACACGCCAGCTGCGGCCACCGTCATGGGTGATAACGACCGCCGGCGGTTCGAGTTCGCTGGGGTCCGAAGGGCCGATGCCGATCCCTTGCGAGGGGCTCGAGAAGCTGACTTCGTTCGGCTGCGGCAGCGCCTGCGGGTAGATCGTCGACCAGGTGTTGCCGCCGTCGTCGGAGCGCCGCAGCGAGCCGTTGAATAGCAGCACGACCAAGCCATGCGCGCCCACCCGCTGCACCGACGAGACCTGCCTACGTTCTTCGGCCATCAGCAGCAGCCGCCAGCTCCGGCCTCCATCGTTGGTGGCAGACAGGCCGCCGCGAGCGGTCGTGAGCAGGCCGTGCTCGGCATCTGAGAAGGAGATACTGGTCATGTAGCCGACGATCGGAAGCCGCGCCGAGCTGACGCGTTCCCAGTTGCGTCCGCCGTTGCGGGTCACGTACAGAGGCTTGACTTGCTCGCCCGCGGATGGCTGAGTGCCGCAGCCGTCGAAACCGAGCGTCGCGCTCACGCGACTCAGGGATGCGTCCTGGAAAGCGCCGTGACCGTTCTCGCACGGCACGCTCAGCTTGTGCAGGGTGTGTCCGCCGTCGTCGGTCGCCCATACGACGTAGGTCGGTCGTGTTTCTTCTTCTTCGTTCTTGGCGGCGCGCAAGTGGGTTTCGGTGATCCAGCCGTGCAACGGGTCGGCGAAGGAGAGCGTGCCCGACACTTTGGCGATGGCTCGCCAGAGGAGGCCGGCGTCATCTGTGCGCCACAGCGAGGAGTTGGTCGTCGCGAACGCGGTGTGGGTCGACACGACGTCGATGTCAATCAGCGGCAGATGCCGCTCAAAGTCCCATGAGCGCCCGCCGTCGTCGCTGATCATCAGATCGCCGCCCAGCGTGGCCATCACCGCGCGACGCGGGTTGAAGAAGCCAAACGCCGTGGCCTTATCCGGCGCTTGCAGCGGGTCGGTCTTGGCCTGCACGTGACCCTGGATCGTCGAGGTCACCGTGCCGTCGGGCGCCTGCGTCCCACATCCGGCAACGATGAGGACGCTCAGACAGGCAAGCGCGACAGACTTCAGCCGCCGTCGCGCGCAATGAAGTCGACGAAGTCTGGTCATGCGCGACGTATCAAGAGTATTGACATTTGTTACTAGGCACCGGTGGTAAAGCCGACAACTATGAGATGCGGTGTGCCAGCTGGGTGCGTGACTTCGTAGCCGTATTGGCGGCGGTGGCGGTCACCGCGGTCCCCAAACGACGGGTCACGCTTCCGGTCGAGCATGCTCTTGACGCCGCCCGCGCCGGTGGACGGTACGTCGCGAACTCACCCACGCTGCTGGCGCTGATCGCTCGCGCGACGGTGTTCATCTTTCCTGCCGGAGCGACCTGGGCGCTGCTGCCGTTGGTGGCTCGTCACAAGCTGGGCCTTGGCTCGATCGGCTATGGCCTGCTGCTCGGTTGCGTCGGGGTTGGCGCCCTTGCTGCTGCGACCTTCGGACCGGCGCTGCGCAAGCGGGTGACCCCCCGTGTGCTCTATGCAGCGGCCGCCATTGCGATCGCCGCGACGGCGATCGTGCTTGCCTACTCGGATAGCGTCGTCCTCGACGCGATCGCGCTCGTCGCTTCGGGCGCCGCCTGGATCAGCGGCATCGGGTTGCTCGCCGCGGCCTACCAGACGCAGATGCCGCCCTGGGTCAAGGCACGAGGCATGTCCTATTACCTGGTCGCCTTCCAGGGCTCCAACGCCGTCGGGGGCCTGGCGTTCGGCACCGTGGCTCAGACGAGCAGCATCTCAGATGCGTTCCTGGCCATATCGGCGTGTCTACTCGTGGGATCGCTGTTGACCTGGCGCTTGGCGCTGCCACGAGCGGTAGCTGCCGAAGTCGAGGCTGCGGAGCCGTGGGCACTGCCGGAAGTGCAGGACCCGGAGGCCGGCCCGGTCATGGTGACGGTCACATGGCCCGTTCAGCCTGAGCGCCTGGACGATTTCCTGGTGCTCGCGGGGGAGCTGCGTCAACTGAGGCGACGCACCGGCGCCGGGTCCTGGCGTCTGTATCGCCAAGCGGAGGATAGATACGAGCTGATCGAGACTTTCATCGTCGGCTCCTGGGCCGAACACGAGCGCCAGCACGCCCGGATATACCCCGCTGAGACGGCCGTGATCGATCGACTCGAGCAGACCCTGCTTCCGGGCAGACCGAGGCTCGTTCATCACTCGCTAGCCGTCAGAGCCCCGCACCGACTGATCGCAAATCACGATGGATAGAATGAAAATTATGCCTAAACATGATCATGCTTAGGCAGTCATGCCGCCCTCTGCAGAAGCCCCTCGATGGCCGTGTCGAACGATCTCGGATCGGTCGGCGAGAACGCGCTCATCGCGTCCCCGCTCGCGCCGATCAGAAACGATGGGGTTCCGGTGAGTCCGGCGTTCTCCGCCGCCCGGGCGTCGCCGGCGATCTCGTTGGCAAGCTCCGGGTCGCGTCTGTCGCTGGCCCAGCGCGCGAGGTCCAGGCCCGTGACCTGGCCAGCGATGCCCTGGAGGTATGCGTCGGTGAGGTAGCCCGAGTTCTCCTCTCCCTGCTGCGCATAGAAGGTCTCGATGAAGTGCCAGGCCCGCTCCTGCCTGCCCGCCGCCAGCGCCGCGACCTGCTGGGCAATGAACACCTCCGGGTCGTGCGTCGCTGCCTGCAGAGCATGGGACTCGATCCGCAACTTACCGGCTGCCACCCACCGCTCGATGATCGACGGCAGCACCTCGAGCGAGAAATCCCGGCAGTAAGGGCATTGCAGGTCGGCGAAGTACGCAAGCGTGACCGGGGCCGCCGGTTGGCCCAGTACGTTTGCGCTCTGCGGGATGCCCGCGAGGAGGGCTGTGATCTCATTGCTGTCGTTCGTTGAGCTCACTCGGCGGAAAGTAACACTGTGTCACGGTCCTTGCGGCGATCCGGTAGCGCGCCCGCCTCTCTCCCGCTGACGCCCTGGGTAGCGGGGACCTCGCCCAACAGTCGTTGGCCGCCGCTGTGGGAGTATTCCGGATCTGACCGACCCGCACACGAAAGGACGGAGATCGATGTTCACGTACCCCGAGGCGTCTTGAGAACGGCCACCGCATGAGCGTCCTACTCGTGGCAGAGATGCACGGACGGACCGGGCTCGAGCCCGAGCTACGCGCGCTGCTACGCGAACTCGCCGACGCGAGCCACGCCGAGCCTCAATGCACCGACTTCCGTTGGCTCGCCGCCGAGGAGCCCGGTGAGTTCGTGTTGCTCGGCTCGTGGAACACCGAGACGGCAATGCGCGAGCACTACGACACGAGCCATTACCGTCGCTATCGCGACCAGGTCCAGCCGCTGCTGGCACGTCCAAGCGACGTGGTCGTCCATCACATCAGCGTCACCGTGCACGTTGCCGACCCAAATCCGCCGGACCCTGGGCTGCTCGGGTAAGCCGACCGAAGGAGGATCGTGATGCGGAAGCTGATCTACTCGATGACTGTGTCGCTGGACGGCTACATCGCCGGAGGAGATGGCGCGATCGATTGGTCGGTGCCCGACGAGGAGCTGTTTCTCCTCCACACCCAACACGTACAGGAAATCGGTATGCAGCTCTGCGGACGGCGGCTCTACGAAACGATGGTCTACTGGGAGACCGCTGAGGAGAGCCCGCTGGCGGCG
>Ga0302325_10021825_pt1 | contig 13404 bp, 8 predicted proteins | sample Palsa_T0_2_FD_201948 | JGI IMG/M metagenome (GOLD analysis project Ga0302325, IMG submission 201948) | Peat permafrost microbial communities from Stordalen Mire near Abisko, Sweden - Palsa_T0_2 | ecosystem: Environmental > Terrestrial > Soil > Palsa > Peat permafrost | place: Sweden: Abisko... | reverse complement strand
TCGAGCCGGAGAGCTCTCTCAGGAGCTGCAAAAAGATCACGACCTCGAAGCACTCGCGGTATACCGAAGTGAAACCCAGCAGCGCGAGCCCAAGCAGCATCCGCCGCATGTTCGTCTCCGGATCGGAGCTGAGCAGGCTGCGCCGGCGCTTGTGGTGGTTTGAGATCCAGCCGGTCCAGTAGACCTTGTGGAAGAACCAGTTCATCACGATCAGCAGCACGATCAACGAAGGAAGCCCGGTCGCCGCCTGCACGTCGAACTCGCCGCCGTGGAACTGGCCGATGAACCACACCACCCCGAACCAGGTCGCGATCCCTGCTCCGATCGCCGCCGCTCCGCCGAGCGCCACCGGGCGACGGTAGACGCGGTTGCCGCCGAGGAAGGAGGCCATCACGGCTGCCAGCACGAGGATCGTCTCCAGGCCCTCGCGCAGCACCAGGATCGCGCTGTCGAGCACCACGGTCGTGCGGCTCAGGCGATGCCCGGGCGGCAATGCGGTCGGGTCGGTGGTCCCACCGCGGGCGTGCCAACCAAGCACGACCACCCCGACCGTGACCGCGAGGACGATCGCGGTCCACACATAGAAGCTCGCTCGCTCACTCGCTCGTTTCGCGGTCGGCGTCGTGGCCTGCGCGGCGGTGGCTGGATCCGCGCTCATGCGGGCTCCGGACTATCTCCGCGTGAGCGGTTCCAGCTGGATGCCGGCAGGGACATCATGGAGTTAGGGTACCCTAACTCACGCGTTCTACAAGCGGCGGACGGGGGTCGAACCCGCGACCTCAAGCTTGGGAAGTGCCCCCGAGGACATCTGGAAAGACGCCGATTTGGAGGATCTTTACTGGTAGCCAACCCGGCTATCAGCCCATCCAAAATTACCGCTATTTCCGGGCGTTTCTACCCTGATTGGGACGGTAGATGAGGCTTCCGTCCCAATGACCGGCCCTTCCACGCCCGCAAAACGCGTCGATCGCAGGCCCGTTCATCACGCCCGTACGAGCCTACCGCAGAGCGCTGGCTTCGTCCGCTAAACCGGCCACCAATTGACGGACATCGCACCGTAGGCCCCGCCGCATGTACGCCGCGCGCTACGTTGAACGATGAGTATGCGCGCGTCCGAACAGGAGCAGACCGGTGACATCGGGGAGAAAGAGGCCGCGGCAAATTTCGGTCGGCTCAAGTGGGGACCGGTGCCGAACCCGTACCACGACTTGGGCACGGATCTCTTCCTGCAGGTCCGCGACGAGCGAGGCTTCGACCTCGGTCTCTTGGTGGGCGCACAGGTCAAGTCAGGACCGACCGCATTCGACGAGCCACAGCGCGACGCCCAGGGCGAGCTGGAGGGCTGGTGGTTCCGCGACTCTGATCGCCGTCATATCGATGCGTGGCTACGACACTCAGTGCAGCATCTGATCGTGCTCCACGATCTCGACACACACACCTCTTACTGGGCGCATGTCACCGCGGAGACTGTGGTGTCCACCGGCATCGGCGCCAAGGTGCTCGTTCCGATTGCCAACGTCGTTGACGTCAGCCAGCGTGAGGCGTTGCTCAAGGTGGCGGGCGCCCATCAACCTGGAATCGCCTGGGAGGGGAGCGCGTGGCTGGCGGGCGCGGCGATCCTCGGCCGAGATCGGCTCCGTCATGCCCTCATAACGCCTCGCTTGGTGGCACCACATCCGAATGCGGGCACCGAAGACCCCATCAGCGCCGATCAGGCGATCGCGATGCTGATGCAGGCTCGGCTCACCGAGCTCAGAGCGTTCGCCGAGAAGTACTCCGACATCCCGCTGCTCCAGCACGCGGGTGAGTCAGAAGACTGGCCATGGCGCTTCGCCGGCACGCTCTATGAGCGTGTTGTCCGTTCGGAACTGGACCCCTTACTCGAGCTCGCGGCGGATGCTCCGGCATCCGAGGCCCGCGCCGCTGCGACGGTTGCCGCCACCAGCGGCCTGATCGAGAACGGCCGCATTCCCGAAGCGCTCCAGCTCCTTGACACGGCGTTGGACCGCGATGACGCCGAGGCCGTCGATCACGCGTGGCTACTCATGCAGCGGGCACGGGCACGGGCTGAGATCGGCCAGCTATCCGAGGCCCAGGATGACGCGCTCGGCGCCCAAGGCGTACGGCTGACGGTCGCCAATGACGCGACGGCAACGGCTATCGCGGCCTCGGCCGCGATCCTGTTGTTCAATACCTCGTCTTGGGGTCGCGGGGATCTCCAAGCGATGATCACCAACGCCGACACCGCGGCAAATTGGTGGCGAGCCCAAACGACCGCGGGCGGCCTCTGGGCAATCGTCGAGCGTTCGATTACTGCGTGGCACGAAGGCCCTACGACGACATTTGCATCGGGTGACCCCGGTCATAACAACCTGGCGGCAGCCGCCCTGATGGCGAGCCACGCCGGTGATCAAAGCGGGTGGCGAAGTCTCTCTGGCGGGGTGGCCCACAACGATCTGCTTCAGGTCGACCGGCACGACGACCCTGAGGAGGTCGCTGAGGTTCTCACCATGTTGAGATTCGCGGGCGAAACGAAAGCAGTCGAGTGGGCAGTCCGACACGTCGTATCTAACGGGCCTGCGGCTGCCGCTACCGTTGCCGCGGCCGCAGTGGATTTGGCCGCATCGTCACGCACCACTGGCCACTCGGACCTCACCCTTCTCCAGCATGCAGGGGACGTTCTGGACGCCGAAACCGCCGAACGCGCGATCGAATGGCTGCTCAGCTCGCTCAAAGATCCCTCGCCGTTCCTCGCTCGAACAACGCCCTCGTACCTCCTCGACAACCAGCTGATCGAGACTCTCGCGGGCGTGGTCGGCGCTGGCGGCGATGCCGGCACCCAGGCAGTCATCGCCCACCTACTCGCCCTAGACGGGGTAGAACTCGAGCTCGATCAGACAGCCTGGGCGCGCGTGGTTCGAGCCCTACCGCGCGAGGCGTGGACTGATGGAGACATGGTCCGGGCGCGCGAGGTGGCAGATCGTCACGACGGCGCGTTTCGCTTCGCCCTCCTGGCGCGTGCGTCGCAGGCCGGCGATGAGGCGGCGCGAGCCACGTTGATGGGCGAGGCGGGCAAAGGCTCTCTGAGCGCGCTAAGTGCGCTCGGCGATGTGCGCGAGCTCCCAAAAGAGCTGATCACCGCCCAGATCGCGCTCCTTGCCGATCGGGTGACGGGCCGGATCTCCGATGCCCATGAGGGTCGGCACGGGATCGGTTCCCGGGATGTCGCCCGTGAGCTGGTCCTTCTCAACGTCTGGCATCCAAACCTGGCAGCGTGGAACCCAGTCCTCGAGATGCTCGAGTGTGATGTCGTGATTGCCGACCACAAGCGCCATGCACTCCGGTTACTCACCGACATGGCCGAGAAGATTCCGATTGAGGTCGGCCAACGTCTCAAGCCGATCGCTCTGATGCTCGCACGATCCGACAACGCGCCAGGCGTCTTCGACAACGACAACGCCCACTCGATGCGCAGCGAAGCCATACTCCTGGCTGCAGCAGTCGGGGCGATAGACGACACAGAGACAGCAGAGCACGTGCACAGCCTGCTGCGCGGCGACCCAGTCGACCGGTGTCGAGTACTGGCGCTCGTTGACCAGGTCGGACTACCCGAGCATCTTGGGATCCTCGTCGCGCTCAGCGGCGACTCCCACCCCCACGTGCGTGCGACGGCCGCCGCGCTGTTGACCAGCCACGTCCAGCAAGGCCACGGCGGACTGCTTGCCTCCCAGGCCGTTTGGGTCGCGTCACGCGATCCCGGCACGCAGGTTCCCGAGGCGGTCGCTAGGACGCTGCTCCGCAGGGCAACACCCTCCGCCGTCGAGATTCGGGACAGCCTGCGCGACCACCGCTCGGCTCGCGTCCGCCGCGCAGCCCGCGAAACCTAGCTGTCTTCCTACGGCTAAGGGATAGGCACTCGCCTCATATCGGCACGGGACGGCTGGCTAGCACCGCTTCGTTCCTCGGGAGCTGCGGACTACCACGCCTACCTGGTCCCGACTTCAGGGGCCTCGTCGAATCAGAACGGTACCGCGGGGGAACTGAAGACCCAGGCTGACGGCTCTGTCAAGGACGGTCGTCACTGGGATTTTGTGCTCGGTTTTCCGGGCTTGAGCACGCCTGAGCTTTTGTTCGAATATCGGCAGGAGCTCCCTGGCAAGCCGCCCCTTCGAAGCGGACTTGGGGAGCAGCCTCTCCAGGTTGCCGCGGTCGGTGCGACACTTTGTCACACGCCTTGTCATGTCCTCCAACTTCTGCGGCTTGCGATAGCCAGGGACGCGGAGGAGCGCCGTTGCGATCTGACGGTCCGTGAAGTGCGCGAACTCGAAGCTCTCATTCCGTTCATTCCACGTCGTCAGCTGGACCAAGGAATCGAGCTGCTTACGCATGACCAGATCGCTGTCTGCACCTGGCATCGCGCGTTGGATCCGTTCCACCCATATTTTTCTTCTCTTGTCGCGAGCTTTCGGTGTGCTGACTTGTCCCTCGGGGTCAAATACCACTAGGAATCGGGTCACTGGTCTGATGGCGCGTAGATCGTTGTTGTATTCCGGCTCCGGTATGACTCGCGGCGCCAGGACAGCAAACAGCGGCTTGAGATCCTTGTCGACTCCTTCTGCGTCTTGCACCGAAATAAAGTCCTCGTCGGTGTTGATGCCGAGTATTTCCATTGCGCGCGGAACGAGTAGTAGCTCGGTCTTTCCCTCGACGACAAGGACGAGCCTGGGGTGCGGAGAGAGACCAAACTCGGTGAGAATCTCATCGAGCGGGCGCTTGCGCTTTAGGCGACCATCGAACTGGCCTCGTGCGCGCGGGCCGGGATCTTCTAGCGTTGTGGCCTTCTTCGCGTCGACTAGGTCATCGTGATAGGCGAGAAATGTCTCTGCCAGCATCCGCAGATCGATGGCTGCACGCGCCGCACCGCGTAGTGATTGCCACTGCTGAGGGTCTGCCCGGGCGACTAGCTCGGACCAGTCGCGCAAGGGATCGATGCGTTCGGCCTCGATCAGCAGTCTCGAAGCAGAGTCCTCAAGCCATTTCGCATCAAGCTTCAACCAGTCCAGCATGTAGTTGACTGGAACGTCCTGGCGCCACGCAATGAGATCCTTGATGTCGCCGGTGCCTCTGAGTGTGATTACGTTGACGACCCGTGAGAAGTACAGAGGCTCGAGTGCGGAACCGGCGATCGCCATGGCACGAAACTCGCCACCGGTCTTTCTCCAGCCAGCGATCCAGCGGCGGTCAGCTTGTACGAATAGCGGCTCGTGGGCGTCACGTGGCCTGCGGTCAATTGAAGCGATTGCAAGGCGTATCACCGGCAATAGCGACAGTTGGTGTTGGGAGTAAACGTAGACGCTCGTCTGATAAGTCTCGTACACGGGTTTCTCGAAGCCGGGAAGCCTCACTCGATGAACGCGCCGGGAACGCGGGACTAGCCGCTCTACAGCTGGGTCATGCACGCCCCCACTGCTGCGCAAGGCCTTCAGCACGTCCAGCGTCGGCGCGACCCAAGAGGCGAGCTGTCCGCCACGTACCACGTCAGAGGCCAATGCTCTCCTAGTCGGCTGCGAGTCTCGGGTCACACGAAACATCGGCACTAGGATTCGTGCGCGGTGTAGCACCTCAAGTTCCTCCTCCGTCAGCTCCACCCCGCGATCGCTCGCTTCGCGTCGAAACTCCTCGCTTAGCAGCAGCTCAAGCTGTGAGAAAGAGTAAGGCAGCTCAAGCAAATCCAGCGGCGATCTCATCCACGCACCAAACCATGAGGTCATTGCTCTGGTCCTCCAAGCTCGTCCCGGTCGGCCGCCTTTGCCAGCGGCTGGTAGCGCAGCAAAGGCTGCTGGTCCCGTGTTCCGGCTGGGAGACGGGCAACCACAAAGCAGTTTCCCTTGCGGTCCGCAAGCCTTCGGCCGAGCAACTGGTAGCACCCAACGATGTCCTCGGTTGGCGCCGTCACCGATCTGCGCACGATAAATGCCACCGCGTCTGCGAGCTGGAGTCCGGCGTAGTAATGAGAAGGCGCAAACTGCAAGCCGTGCTCGAATAGGGGGTCGAGCTCGACGTTGCCGTTGAAACAGAACCGCTCCACCCATGGATGCGCTGGAGCTTCGCGCCATTCAGGACGCCAGCTGAAACTATGACGTTTAGAGCCGGCAATGAGGTCCACCATCTTGGAACTCAGGTACTTCTCGCCTGCCGACTTCTTGCCTGACAGCTTGCCGTCGATGATGAAGCGGAACTCCCGAAAATCCTCTCTCCACTCATCTGCACCGTACGTATAGAGGGCTCGCTGTATGGCCTGCACTGTGCCATCGACGAGGAGGGTCGCGTGGACGAATTCGCCGTCGGAAATCTGGCTGGAAAGGCCTGCCTTCTTGATGTGCGCGCGAAGATCCGCCTCCACGTCAGGGTCCGTGCCACCAGACCGCCGGTAATTCTTGATGCTCCGCTCGTACGCCGCCGCCTGGTCCATGCGACAGCTCTGGATCACTTTCGGAGTCGTCAGAGCCGTGTCCGTGAGCTGCACACAAAGCTCGATCGGCCCGTCCGAAAGAAAGTGGGCGACCTCGTGCAGTTGCTCAGCTGACAACTGATGCGCATGCAGCTCCTCGAGATCCCACGCGACGCAACGGTCGCGAACGAACGCCTCTGCCGATGCGAGAGCGCTGTCGGGACAGATCACGGCTGCCTGCACGTAGCAGTCGAACCGATCGGCTGGAAACGCATAGTCGCCGCTCTCGTCAAAGAACACATGCATACGGGACATATTGGCGCGTTGCGTCCTGCGGCTGCTTGGTGGATCCACATCCACCAAAATGCACCAGGTGACCACCCGCACCCCCACCACCCCCCAGCCCAACTTCGCCCGCCTAGTAACCGAGCAAGACCTCGCTGCGATCGTCATCTCCGCCCACGCCCTCCGCCGGTTCGTCGAGCGCCTCCAACCGGACATCCCCGGCGCCGACCAAGTCGCTGAGGCCATGGCACGCCTCGAAGACATCGGCTCCGGCCGACGGAGCAGACCCCAGCAAGCCCAGCTGAACCACTACCGCGACTGGATGACCAAGCACGTCGAGCCGCATGTCCTCGACCTGATCCGTTGCGAAGGCTTCTGGGCTAGCGATCGCCCCCGCTGGTCGCTGTCGCGCACCCACTCAGACGGCCTTCTCCAGGTCGGACGAATGTGCCTTTTCCCGTCCGTCGTCGACGGCCACCAGCTCATACTGACGACCTGCACAAACGGCACGAGCATCACGTGGGACACAGCCCTCACACGCGGCTACACGCTCGTGCCAAAGCCCTACATCGACTACGCCCCACAGCTGGTGCGAGCCCCGTCATGGCCCACGATCGCCGCCCGCGCGTGGCGAGCACGCCAGCAGCGGCCAGGACTACTCGCCGCCTTCCGCACGGAGCGCACCAGGGCGATCGAGCACACCCGAACAGAAAACGAACGCGCAACGGCGGACCACCAAGCCGCCAACGACGCCTACCACGCGCAGCGGGAAAGAGCCCACCGAGCCTTCTCCGAACGACACCCGTAAGGAGTGGAGCCAACTCAGGTAGGATCGGCCGAAGGATTCGACCTAGTGGGGCGGATGGGATCTTGCGGGCGGGCAAGACAGGCGACAACAGAACGCATCGCCGCGGCCACAGGCTTGCGGTCGCTCTATTGATTCTGGCTCCGCTCGCGACGGCCCCAACTTTGGGCCTCGCGTCGGCAGCGACGCCGCTCGCACCGGATCTGCACGGCGTAATCCACGCTTGTTACGGGCAGTCCGACGGGCAGGAGCTGCATATCGTCGGCGACCATCAGCGCTGTCCGCGCTGGACGCATCCGCTCTCCTGGAATCAGCGTGGCCGCCCCGGGCGACCGGGTTCCTCTGGCGCACTGTTCGCGAATTCAAGCTTCGAGCTCTCGCTCGGCATTGCGGGGAACGGGGGCACAGGCGGCAGTGGCGGAACCGGCGGCAAGGGCGGAACCGGTGGCCAGGGCGGACCTGGCGGCGGCGGCTCTGGGGCGAACAGCTCTCCGTGGAAATGGATTAGCAACGCGGTGCCCGCGCTCGGAAACGCGCTCTTGCTCTTCGGTCTCGGCATGTTGGCGCTGTCGATCGCGATGGTCCCGCTTGGATGGCTGCTCGCGGTGCCATACCGTTGGCCCGGCCTCTGGCGCACCCCGATCTTCCGATGGTTCGGACCGGCATTGCAGATTCAGCCGTTCGAGGACAGCGCACTGCAGCCTCCGGAGCTGGGGACAATCTTTGCGCTCCTGACCCAAACCCGCGTCGGAGGAGGCCGCGAGGGAGGCCAGCACCTCTATCTCGTCACCGGCGAGGGCTCACCCGGCCCGGCCCTCGCGGAACTTCAAACGACGCCGCACACGCAGCCGCTCGCGGTGGCCCTCTCGCTGTTGAAACTCACGTGGCGCCGCCGACGCCTGCTGGTCACGGGATCCCTCACGCGCGCCGACGATCATGGGACGGCTGCCGTGGCACTGACTCTACGGCGGAACTCTAAGTTCATTGGCAACGCCGAGTTCTGGCCGCTCGAAAAACCAAGCCTAGAGATGACCCCGACAACATCCAACCGGGTGCTCGCCGTCGCGGCGGCCGGATGGATCGAGCACAGGGTCGTCGACGAAACCCCCGGGCCCCAGGCACGCGAGATCTTCCTCTCGCATGATCCCCGTAGCTGGGCCCTCTTCCGCGCCGGCGCCGAGCTCAGCAGGATCAGCTTCCTCGAGGAGGCCGCCGACCATTACGAGCGGGCACTCGCGATCGACGGCGAGAACATCGGCGCGCTCGTGGACCTAGCGCACCTGCGGCGCATGGAAGGGCACTTCGAAGGCGCCGAGGCACTCGCCTACAGCGCTATCGACCTGATCGAAGAGCGCACTCGGACGTTCAATAGAAATAAGGAGGGCGATCCCATCTGGTACCGCGCCCAGATCGTGCTGGCCACAGTGCACGCGGAGTGGGCGAAGCACCTCGAGGCCAAGGGGAAGGACCCTGGCAGCCGGCGCAAAGACGCCTACGACTGCGCGGTGACGGTCGCGAGGGCCGCGATGGACAGGCGGGACTGGCTTGAGAACCTCGTCGGGCGAGACGAACTGAAGGCGGCAGCAGAAGGAGCGCGGATCAGCTACCGCCGCAGAGCGACGCTGACACTCCGTGCCCGGTTGGAAGGACGGAACTTTCGCCTTGCCCCCGCCGTCGAGCTGTACGCGCTCCTTGGCTCGACTTTCGAACCGGGCGCGCTGCTGCTCGTCGCGGCAAACGGGGAGCGAGCCGAGGCGCCAACGAATGAGCCCGATCGCACGATCAGGTACAGCGTGCAGAACGGTAAGCGCGATCCGGTCAGAGGCCGGGCCGATCAGGCCCGAGATAACGCGAAGGAAGCACTCGCCGGCACGGGCGAGGCGGACCCTTCCGTTCTCATCAGGTACGTCAGGACGTCGCGCCTGAAAAGCCCCCGCGTCGTCTACAACCTTGCCTGCTACTACGCGCTCGCTGTCGACAAGGAACCTAGCTACAAAAAGGAGTACCTGCAGATTGCGGCGGAGTATCTCCGCCAATCAATCAGCCGTTCCGCGCCGCGCGAGCGTCGCGGGCTGCTTAAGCACGCTAAAAAGGACAAGGACCTAGTCGCGCTGCTTCAGGCATGCCCCACCCTGATCGGCACGCTCTGGGAACTGATCCCGGACCACGACGCACCACCCCCAAGCCAAGTCGAGCAGACCGTCACGTAGCGAGCCCTCTGCAGACGTCAGCCGAATCGAGTCGCGGTCCCACCCTCAAGCAACCACCCATTTCCGCCGAAAATGCAAGCACGGTGGGCATTGAAGACAGATGGTATATGCGGCGAACACCACCGCCGTCACGACCACCGACGCCACCACGAAGACCACCGCAGTCACGACCACCAGGGCGGCCGTCGCCGCAACCGCTGCCGCGTCCTCGAACTGGAGCTGGCGTCAGATTGCTGATCATCGCGCTCGTCGGCATCATCCTGATTCTGGCCACGATGTTGACGACTGTTGAGGCTCAACGCTGCCGCGAAGGGTTCCAAGCGCCGGTGTGCCGCATCTAGAACCTCCATACACAAGATCTCGCCGTCCGGGGGTAGCGCTCACGCGACCAACACAGGGGACTACTCGCCGCCCACCGTGCTGAGCGATCCACAGCCATCGAGAACGCCCGCTGCGAGAACGAGCGCGCCGCCGCGGACCACCGAGCCGCCAAGGACGCCTACCAAACCCAGCGGCAGCGTGCCCAACAGGCCTTCAGGGACCGCCACCGGCAGGCCAGATGACGCTACCCGCCGCAGTTGAGGCGTAGGCGTTGCCGCCGCCACGGACGATCGAATGTGCTGCGCCTATCTGAGCGCCATCGGCAGTTCGATGACGATGCGAGGAGGCTGGTGCTCGACCAGGGCTAGGACGATGTCGACGCCCTGCGCCGTTGCAGGTATGAGGAAGACCAGCCAGCACCAGCAATAGAACCGAAGTTTCCGCCTTGCCTTGCAAACCTCGATTTCTTCCGACTGTTCTCGCCGCAAGCGGCGAGATGAAGACGAACCCATAAGGGTCTCCCTTCATCACGCCACCTGCGGGGTTAGCTGTCGGGCTAGCTGCGAAGCTTCTCCTGCGACCTCGCCTACCTCATCGGAGATTCGCCCCTAAAACTTGGGTCCCCCGTTCCTAGCGTATAGGCCAGGATTCGGTGTATGTATTGAAGCTCAGAATGCTACACGCGGGCAGCGGGGGTGTGTCAACGGCCACGGACCTGAGCTTCGATGCCTAGAGCCGTCCGCTATCACCACTGGACGGATGAAGCTACGGTAAAGCGAGCTGCGTCCGGCGATGCCCCGACGCGAATGGAGTAAGACCAGCAAAGGACGGGTCACGAGCCCCGTGACGGGGCTCCCCGGGCCCCTCGCCCTCGGCCCATCAAAAAGCCGCACTCTATGCGACCGGCCGATCCTCGACCACGGTGCCATCTCCCCTTATCGTGACACGCCTTAGAACTTCACCGGACGGTCCGTAGATGTTCACCTCTCGCGACACTAGATGGGGTATTGACGCTTGGCCGCCGAGTAGCTGCCAACCTTTCTGCGCCTGTCTGACGATCGCATCCAGTACCTTGCCAGCCGCATACCCCGGAGCGAACTCCAATATCACATCGATAACCTGTTTGAGGTCTACAAATTGGAGTCCGCATAGATCCTCCACTGTTGACGTCGGTTCTCGGATTGTGACGCCCATCTCCGGGTCCGCATTGTGCATCGCCGTTGCAATGCAAGCAAGCTCCTCAGGAAAGATCAGAGAGCCACGCACGCTTAGAGTGCCTGTCCTTGCCGTAACCGATCCAGTTGTATGGTGGGCCGCCGTGCTCATAATGGTTTCAGTTGATCTCCGGCTGAGGCGATGGGTCGCGGCCTATTCGACAGGTCGCGACCGAGCCCTTTAGGTTGCCTTGCGGGAACGGACACATAGTCGGAGCGCAGCACTCCAGCGACCGCGTACGACCCGAGTCAGTGCTACTTTCGCGCACGTCCAGGACTGGAGAGGTGTTTTTGGGAGGCTGCCACGCCGACGCCATCTCGACCGTCCCCTGTCGCCGGCCAGCACGCGCAACCCCACGTCCGGAACGGGGTTTATAGATGCGTTGATGCGACGCTTTGCCCTCGCGTTTCTGATCGCCGCTTTCGGACAGGTCTGGGCGGCATCGCCAGCTACCGCGGGTGTGACGCTCTCCTCGCCGTTTCAGTCGAGCGTCGAGAGCCTGGTGCTCAGCCGCTCGGGCGTCATGTACGGGATCACCTCAACCCAGCAGAGTCACGTCGTGGTGGTGCAACTTGGGACGCGCGGGCAGATCGTTGCCTCGTGGCCGGTGCCCTTGCCCACCAGCAAGCTGCAACGCGTGAGCGCCGACCTCACGATCGGCGAAGAAGGCAATGCGGCCGTGGCCATCGAATACGAGGACGACCAGTACGTTCCAACGGGCGTCAGCTACCCCCACGAAGGGCCGGAGTGCTGCGGCCACATCGCGATCTCCAGCTGGCGGCTCGGCCACGCACCGCCGGTCGCACACGACGTATCCCCGAAGGTCAGCGTCGACTCACGACAGCCGTACTGGCCTCAAATTGTGCTCGCGAAGTCCGAGGTCACGGCCGTGTGGATTCGCGGCAACGAAACGCCGTACGAAATCGGCGAAGCGGAAGATCAGCTCGAGGAGGCGTATGGGAAGGTGGGCCGGCCGCTGCACAGGCGCTCGGTCCTACAGGTCCCCGGCCACATGCGCTTCCTGGACCTGCATCTCGAGCCTGATGGCAGGCCTGTCGCGAGTTGGATCGATGACGGCAGCGTCCTGCGCACGGATATCGGGAGCGTCCGTGAGGGGCTGCCGGTGTCGCGCCGCTTTCGGGCGCTGCCAGGCAAACAGGAAGCAGTCGGCTTCACGCACGACGCCCGGGGGCATACGGTCTTTGCCTACGTGCTCGGCAAGCATTTGATGATCCGCGCGAGCAGCGACGGCGGGAAGTTTGGCGATGCGCACCGGGTCGCGACGCTGCCATCGAACGCGATACAGCCCGCGGTCAGGGCCGGGGGAGATGCGGTACTACTCGTCTCTTGGATAGCTCAATACGTGGTGGGGCACGACGAAGGCTCGAGCGACCGCTTCGATGTCGAGCTGGGGCACATCTTCGGCGATATCTCGCCCCCGTTTCAGCTCCCCGTGGCAACCAATTCCGAAGCCGACTACGAGGGAGACGCAACCCGCTCGTTCGTCGATTCGCACGGCAGGGCTGTCCTGATCGCAAGCCGCTACGCGCACGGCCTAGTGCACTACGAGCCCGTCCTGTTCGTCGCCGGAGAAGACCAGCGGTTTGGGCCGCCGATCCCGTTCGCGTCCAATCTTCTCAATTGTCCGTTTGAACTGGGACGCACGTCGACCGAACAAGAAATCGAGCCCAACAGAGGGGGAGAAGCGATCTTCGAGACGTTGTGTGAGGAAAACAGCGGGCGCTTCCATCAAACATATTTCGTTCGCTTCAAGCCCTGAGCACCATTTTTCGGGAGGCTGTCACGCCGGTCGACATCTCGAACGGCCCGTGTCGCCGGCCAGGACGCGGGGACCCTCAACGAAAACAAGCGGCATCGATCGATGTGCCTTCGGCGTCGCCAACTAGTCCCGGCTCCGCCCCGCCCGCTTGGCCGACTACGGATCTCCTTCGCGTTAGCCCAGTGCGGATTTGACCGTGGGGGTCAGGAGCGCCATCAGTTCGGAGATGTCGTCGAGTTCGTCGATCCCGAGAACGGCCTGCTCGATCGACGCCTGGCGCTCGGGTGAGACCACCGAGTGGGTCAAGCTGCGGTACTTCTCGACGATGTCTGAGTCG
>Ga0302325_10021824_pt1 | contig 13404 bp, 7 predicted proteins | sample Palsa_T0_2_FD_201948 | JGI IMG/M metagenome (GOLD analysis project Ga0302325, IMG submission 201948) | Peat permafrost microbial communities from Stordalen Mire near Abisko, Sweden - Palsa_T0_2 | ecosystem: Environmental > Terrestrial > Soil > Palsa > Peat permafrost | place: Sweden: Abisko... | reverse complement strand
TTTCAGAAATGCTAGTAAGCTATTCTTATAGTTGTACCAGATATTCCAGACCGTCAGGCTTATTGCTTTCCCAGAAGACGCTAACACCTCGTTCATTATCACGAGAAATAGTGCTCTATTCAATATTCCACTACGAGACATATGAGCTTCTGCGTGCAAGCCCTCCTCCTACACTCCTTTATCAAATTTCTCGCGAATTTCCTTGCTGTTCTCTATTATCTGCCTGAACAGGCAGGGAGTAAGAGAGATTCAGGGGTAGCGAGTTATCACGTGATTTGCTCCGTCGGAAATCTTAAAGGCAGAATTTCTCCCAATGAGTTCTGCGACTATTCGTTAAGTTCTCCATTCGCTCGATCAAGAGAAATACTTCTCCCTTCCGTTCTTCGTTAAGTTGAATTGGGAATATGTTTCAGTTGTTTGGCAATGCTGCTTGAATCTTCTGCGTATACTAATCATGAGTTTTATTTTGATTGCAAGCAAAAGCGACCCCATGAGCAGGATGCAACGCAGAGATTTGCGGGGGAGAAATCCCAGCCCTCTGATCTCTCTGCTGTCAAGTACATGGTTGCTGTCAATATAATTATCAATGTCAATTTCAAGTCAAGCAACCAAGTCACCCACACAACACCTAGCACACTGGCACATTCACAATTTTCTTTGTGTAATTACCAGCTAGTTATGCACTCTAATATGGCATCTATGTTTGCAAAGCTTCTCCATAAAGACAAGCTGGAATAGATCTCCCTTGACAAGTTGAAGTGTCGTTGCATTAAGCGCATGTTCGCGCGTATAACGACAGACGATTCGCTGCTTTAGAGGACAGAACACGCTATTTTAGCTTTTGTCTATACGCTAATGCTGTTTGGTGTTATCAAGTAAATCATTGCTTTCTTACTAATTTCCTTTTGATTTAATATATTCTAAAGTGTCTTTGTATTGGGCCATATTCACTAATCTTTTAACTGACAATTCGCTGCTTTAGCAAATAGAACATGCTATTTACTTTTATCTACACTGGGCTATCAAGTAAATCATTGCATTCAGATTATTTTTCTTTTAGATTCGGTGAAAAATTAAAGTGTCTCTACATTAGGCACAAGTTTACTAAATTAAGAAATAGATGATTTACTACTTTAAAAGATAAAAGACGCTATTTTACTTTTGTCTTCACGCTAATGTTATTGGGAGTAATTAATATTACTTTGTGGTTAATTTCCCTCCTGACTCCGTACTAAATTACTATTTAATGAATACCTTTTGCTCTTGCATTACTGGAAGCAAGATTGACTATATTACTGGTCAAAGAGGTAGTAACGACTCATGTTAATAACTCGGGAGAATCCATACCTTGAATATCAAGGAGAGCAAAAAAGAAGTCTTTTATTGTCCGGCGAGTATACCCACTACACCCCACGGATTAAATCGCGCTCTGCATAATCTTTTGTCGTCAATAAACATGTCGCTGTCGCCTTCGCGTAAACTATTTATCAAAGCGCAAAACAGCTTTCTCAGGAGCAAACCCCGTTATTAAGAGTAAACCCCACTTTCACAAAATCTTAGTATTTCGCTGCCATGTCTTTAAGGATCCAATCCACTCCCTCCGCATTTAACTTTGCTTACATGAACGGCAGAGTGTAACGCGGCTTGGTACAACTTGAGAAAGATCGTCATCTCAGAGGAAAGCAGACAACGTTTAAATCGTCGACAGCTTGGTGGCAAGAAGAGGAAGAGAAGGGTCTCGCTACTGGCAAATGAGTGAAAATGATTTACGATCTGGGAAATTGTGTCTGATGACGTCAATCACATGGCATAAATATAAATTGAATGCTTGCGGTGAATCACTCGATATAATAAACACCATTGCGAGGCTAAAGGGAAGGCCTTTGTGCCGAAGTTTATCCCTCTCAGGGTCTTATATAACGATCGGTTCACTTCCTTGAGAACGGATTCTCCAAGACAACGACAACGTCGGATTCTCCTACATAGAAGTGGCAGTTCATGTCATATTTGCCATCTTTCCTCAGCGTATACCTTTTACTTTCTGTGCCCCATAACCTCCATGTTCACTTTCAAAAATCTCCTATATTAAGCAGCAGTACAGTACAAGTAAGCCATGAAGCCGTTGTTCAAACTAGTGTATTGTTGTCAAATAATTATTGTTGTCAAAACCCAACGTCTATCATTTGGCAAGAGAATAAAGATATAATTCAAATATCCTCGAGCGTATATAGAAGTAGTAAGGATCATGACTCAAGTTACTCTTCCCGAACGCTAGGAATACCTTTAACCAAAATGAGTGTTATACTCAAGACTGCCTTAGCCATAAGTCGAACATGGCATCTCTGGCGATCTCTGGAGATGTCGGTGACTCTTTTAGGCGGAGCGAGAGTAGTCTTATATATTCCCCCGAGCAGGAACTTTTCCTGTTAGTTATAATTTGCTTAAACTTATTATATTTATGATCCCGGAGTTCAACCGTGGAATGCACTACAGAAGTCCACTCGTTGATCCGATCGACACCGATTTAAGCTTTCCCACACGGTCGCGTTATCGACATTAATTAACACAAGTAAATCATACTTGCCCACAAACTCTTGACTGCTGCCTTTTTCTGAGAAGGCAACTTATATCTTGCAAATTTTTCCACCGCCTTGAGTAGCATTCACGGAGGAAGAACTTTATTTGATTTGCCCTCGAACTCGTATACAGCGCCTAGACGTCTTCATCAAGAATCCGACAGGATCCAAGGGTCACGTTCGCTGCACTATGTCCGAGATCAAGCAAGTAAGATTAGTCCGAAAGAAATTCCCTTTCCACTATATTAAGGACAGCGGTGTAGCACCGCTGTCATTACACCGCCGTCATTAAGTATTGTTGTCAGTGAAGTTGTATTGTCATTTAATCCTACGATGAAGGTTGGAATCCAGAGTATCAAAAACTGTGAGGACTTGTGGCAGGCGGTTAGGTAATTGTAAATGTTAATAGCCTTTGCATCAGGATTGAGAGAGAGTAGAAACAGGGACATGGACATGGTATATGTGTTGGGGCTGGCAGTGTAATGGATAATCAGATTGCATTGCTGCCTTCCTGAGGTCCTCGCTTGAGCTGCGAGGGATATTTATAGGTGACTGGAAGGGAATGTAGCAGTACTGTGAGACGCTTACTTTATGAGAAGGTTTCGAAATGAGTAATGCAGAGATTTGAGGCTGAGGTACGGAAAGAGCATGCTCCGCGCTTTCCCCACCGAGAATTGGTGCCTGTCTATTTAAACTCCTAGACTTGGAATTAAGACCTCCGAAATTAATCCGTGGAGGAATCTGAAGAGTCTCCCAATTGTCCTTCCCAATTTCCCAGAGTTGAAGGTAGCCTTGCCTCTAGTTCTGGTTCTGGTTCTGGTTCTGGATGACATCTTCTCAACAAACTTGATGTAGCTGTCTTTCCACTTACCCTCATTAATGCAGGATAGTTTTGTTTTCTGCTCGCTGTCAGTTTACTTTTCGCTATTAGGTGGGACAGTGTCATCAACAAACCGTTCCAGCCTTGGACTAAAAGAAAATATGAGATGCTAGAGAGTTGCACTTTTGCCCCGAAACCCCTTTGCCTTCATTCTCTTCTACAAGTTCGTAAATAACTGAATCTCTTTACTCCATAAACTCGGATCTAACCCACGCTCCCAATTTCTACATATCAACTCCTAATCACCAATGTCAATCCCCAAGCCCAAGAAGGTCAACAATGCGACATTCATAGCCGCAATGATGAACCAAATGACCCACGCCACAATCGTAGTCGGCCAGTTATTAGCCATGCTCACCGTCCCATCAGAATAATGCCCCTCATTCCATAACGCCCTCTCAGTGTTATACGTCATAATGCCATCCACCACACCCACCGGCTCCTGATTATCATCAATCCGCACCGTCATATACTTGTTTCTCGACGTGAACCAGATTAAAGGGAATGTGAGGAAGATAAGCGCGAGGGACAGCACGACGTTGCAGCCGTTCAACGCTGCTGCGAGGCCTTTTTGCCCTTCTGCTGCCGCGGTGATCATGGCGGGGATGATGGATATGGTCCGTGTTAGGATTCGGCGGAGGAAGGGAGACACGCGCCAGTTCATTGCGCCTTCGCAGATCATTTGTCCGGCCATGGTTGCTACGATACCGGCACTGATACCGGAGAATAACAGGGACAAGGCAAAGATCGTTCCGGTACCGTTTCCAATGGTGTCGTTGAAGAGTTTGTACAGGCCAGGGAGGTCGGCATCAGCCTCATCAGTTGTAAAAAATGCTCCTGCTACGATCAAGACTGCTGAGTTGACGAAGACAGCTACGACGAAGAGAACGATGCAGAGCTCGGCGATGGTGTAGTTGATGCAGGCTTTGATTGTGGAGAATGTGGGTCTGTAGAGGTTTATGGCGTACTTGGAATCTGATGCTTTGACTTCGTGGAGGGTGCCGTTCATCTTATCGAGGTCACGCATGCGTGCTTGGACGAGCCCCGAGCCGAGATAGATGGTGTGAGGCATGAGAGTTCCTCCGAGAAGGGCGCAGGATTCGTAAAGACTTTTGCCTGAGTCAGCTGGAAGGCAAAGCTGGGAGAAAAACGAGGATGACTTACCCATCGCTGACAAAAATCGTTCTCGACGGGAGGTAGCCACGGAAAACTTCACGCACGGGTGCTGATACGTGTGAAAGCTCAACACAGTACATGACAAAGATTCCAATGACGAAGAGTGAAACGAATATCTCGAATAGACGGAGTTTGCGCAAGCTGCCATCAGGTGCATAGAACATGAGAATTAAGAGAGTATCGGCAACCGAAATTGCACAGGCTGCAATGATAGGGATCTTCGGGATCAGGAGGTTGATGGCAATTGCTGTCCCAATGACCTGTGCTGTGTGTTAGAGAGACGAAGAGGACAGAGCACCCACTCTTCAAGTGAGGCAGGATCAACGTACCTGGGAGATATCTGTACAAATAATCGAAGCCTCAGCCAACAGCCAAAGAGCTATGTTCAGCCATCGAGGAAGAAAAGCTCGATTCATTTGAGCCAAGTCCATGCCGGTAACACAACCCAGCTTCGTTGACAATGCCTGCATTATTATCAGTCAATTGAGACGTCCAAGCTGGAAATCGAGAGAGGTTACACACCTGGAGGAAAACAGCAACAATATTTGAGAAGAGAATCATAAACAAGAGCTTGAACTTGAACTCAGCACCCGCTGTGACATTAGACTGCAAGTTATCTGGATCGACGTATGCCACGCTGATGACGGCTCCTGGCCCTGCGAATCTTGCGAATTTCCAGAGGATAGACCACGTATCGTTGAAAGTCTGTTTGGTGAATATAGAGTTTGTAAAGCGAGCGAATCTTTCCCTCGTTGATCGTTGGGGAGGTTGTTGACTCTCCACCACTTCGACATCTACCCCGCTCTTCTCTCCCTTCTCACCCATTGTGGTATCTCTCTTCTCTACTTGCAAAGTGTTTAATTCGGCCATCATGAGGACCTCTAATAGAACTGAAGCTCTTGAATTTAAGGAAAGGGAGGACGTCCCGCCAAGGTCTCCGCGTGTCTTGAGGTTTAAACAAGGTTAGAGAGAAAGAATGCCAAGAAATGAGGGCCTTCGATCGGAGGAGCCCCTCGCCAGTTTTGTGTGCCATGGCGTGCTGCATCGCCTAGCAGGGAGCTGTCACAAATAGCTGTAGTGCGTGGCACTATTATCTCGGACGGGAAGACGGGGACGATGAAAGATTTTTAGCCAATAGTAGGGGAACTAAGGCTAGTGGGCGCAAACGGCTGGCAATGGCGTTCAGTCGAGGTGTTGCCAGAGACTGGGGCTCCCCGCTTAACTTTTCAGCTCAGGGGCTCTTTGCTTATCAGATCGATGTCTAGACTGCGCGAGGATTCGCACCCTGCCCAATATACTTCGTAGAGTTGTTTTAGTTTTTCGTAGAAACGGCTCTTGCTGCATGGGAATCTTTTCTTTCCATATCTTCGTGTATGCCGAGAACTTGGAAGTCCAGAAGGGAGCCTTATGCAGGTTCTGGAAGCGGTGAGGACTGGGCCGTGTTGATCTCTCTCTTAGTCTAACGTCCTTGGGCAGCGAAGACCCGCTCTTGCAGCCCTAAGAAACTTAGAGGCAGTTCTGGGCTTGTCGCTTCGAACCTGTACGAGGCGAAAGTGGGGGGGGGCTTGTTCTTAGCACCCCGCCAAATACGCCACACTTCACTTCCTCGAGGCTGACGGAAAGAGAATTATCCAAAGTTCTTAAGACGCTTGCAAAGGGCCAAGGAGAAGAATATAGAGGGCTGTGGCAGAACAATTGAGATTCAAGAAGGAGGAATGCATTACTTTCAGATAAAACTTTGCGACATGTGAGAGAATAAATGAGATAAAAGTTGACATTTGAAGAGGATAAGCAAGAAGAGCGAAACGTCTGAAATCTCAGACGAGAGGCCAAGAAGCTATTTGACTCACCCAGCTAGCTATCAGCTGCCCTGCTTATTATCAAGATTTTTGAAACTATCAATCTCAAAAACCCGGCCCTTTTTACCAAGGAGATGAAGCTCTCGGCACCGTGTTGACAAAGGAACTCAGTTGACTCCAACTCCAGCAAGCGCCCAAGAAACGAGTATGAAGCCCTAGGTAGCTTGCTCTATTACACGTCATCTCCTTTGATCCCAAAGCCATTTCTAGACTCGGGTTCACAACAGAGCAAACAAGGTCGAACTTCAGAATATAAGTCACGTGAAGTCATTGTTGTACCAACTGCCTTCCCAAAGTTATAGGCAAGTAGCTTCAAGTCTGTACCTTCCAAATTTAGAAAACAAAGGCGGTCTTCAGTTTTCCCAAACACGAATACCAAGTGAATCAACAACCGAACTTGGAGCAGCGAACTGTATATAAGCAACCCCCTCACAATTTTGAATCTCCATCACAGTGGATCGCATTCCTGAATAAGCCATAGTGAGATGCATGCACAAGCTTTGTTTTCGCTGATGTAAAGAGAATATCAGGAACTTGTCGTTTGCATTATGTTAGTGGCCAGGAATGGGTCTCTTTACCTATTCGCCGATATATGAGACGCTATGAGATAGAATCTCGGATATTGACAACAAATCCATTATTGATAGTAATTAGATAGAGTATCAAAGAAGAGCTTAGACCGGGTTCCGGCACGTGGAAGTGAGTATATATTAATCCTCAGGTTCCACAGCTCTTCTTTTTGCTACAAACAATACCACGCTTTCAAATACTTCTCCCTTTTCGCCGATGTTGGAGGATTTTCCAAGGGAATGGAACGCCTGTCGTTTGCATCATTTTAGTGATAGGCATAGGTGCGTGTCTTTACCTATTCGCGGATATATGAGACGTTTGAAATAGCATCTCAGACTTTGACAACAAATCTATTGTTGACAGTAATTTTTGTAATATATCAAAACAACAAGCAGACTGAGGTTCTGCGGCTATATGGCGGAGAAGTGTGACAGTTGCAGTTAAAGCAGTGTAATAAACTTATAGTAAAGCTTGAAATATAAGGGTTTTGATATTCCTGATGAAGTTGTCTAAAGAGCAAAGTGGGTGGCAGTTCAGGGAGCCTAAATACCGCTGGACCAGCCTTATCCCCATTGAGAACAGCTAATACTAAAGAAGAAGGGACACGTGATATCCAACTGACAAAGTGTATATAAGCAAGGTCTTCACAATCCTAAATCTCTAATCACAAACACTCACTAGTCATAAATACAAGGGGAGCAGGAAGGCTTCCGTTTCCGTTGATCTTGCTGAAGATGCATGGAAATTGGACGCCTATCAGTTGTACACGACGATGAAAGGAGTGTTTCTGTTTGCTATTCGTGGATTTATAAGACGGTTTGAGATAGAGTCTCAGATACTGACAACAAACTCTTGTTGTCAGTTGTTTTAATTATATGCTACAAACGCAAACTGGATTCTGATTTGAGGATGTGAGAGTGGAGAGGTGTATAAGCAGCCCTCCACAGTAATGAATTTCTGATTACAATGGATTGCAAGTCTCAATAAGTGAGAGTGCAGAAGCAGGCAGGCTTCCGTTTTTGCGACTGTTTGCAGAAGGTTGAAAGGAAATAGGGTGCCTTCTGTTTGTATAATCAGAAAGGAATGGCTCTGCTTACTATTCGTGGATGTATAAGACACTTTGAAATAGAATGTCGGATTATACATTAAAGAAACCGGGAAGACTCATTCCTGATTCGGCAGGTATAAGAGTGGAGAGGTATATATAAACTTCAATTTTCACAGCCCTTTAGCTTCTGTAGACTGGACAGAAACGCAAACACAAAGATATAGATCCCTGCAAAAGACATGTTCCATTTCGCTAATGTGAACTAGGACGCCAGTCGTTTACTACGAAAATAAAGGACTTGTTCTTTTTGCTATTCGCGGATGTATAAGACGGTTCAAGACAGACTATTGGCCATAGACAACAAACCTGGTAATGATAGTGATTTAAATAATATTTTAAACACCATAAATAGACCGGAGTCCAGGTCCGCGGATGTGGGGCCAGGCAGGTATATATAAAGCTTGTTTCCTACCACCCTTCAACTCTTACCACCAAAACAATCAACTCCATAAGACCCGCCTATATCGTTTTCGCCGATGTTTGAATATTGCGAAAAGGACATGAGACGCCTGCCGTTCACAGACGGAAATGCAGACAGAGAAAGTCTTTATTATTCGCGGATATATGAGACGCTTTGAAGGGATATATGAAATGCTTTAAGCCAGATTCTCGGACATTGACAACAAACGTTTATTGTCAGTAGTTAAATAACAATCTAAAGGAAGCAGACAGCCTGGTTTCGAGTCATAGATCTGAGGTGGATAGGTATATATTAATCCTCAGTTTACACAGCTCTTCTTCTCTTCCACAAACAACAACAGTTACAACACGGTCCACTCCCATGGTACAGCACTGGCTTCTCCCTTTTCGCCGATATTGAGAGACTGTTAAAGGGCATGGGACGCCTGTCGTTAATATAGCAATGCAGGAAAGGAATTCTTTACTATTCGCGGATATATGAGACGCATGCTTTGAGACAGATTCTTAGATATTGACAACAAACTTTTGTTGTCAGTAATTATAAAAAAAATTAAAAAATTAAAAAAATTGAAGCAGACAGCCTGGTTTGAGTCATGGGTATGAGGCGGAGAGGTGTATATAAAGTTCAACTCCACAGCTCTTCTTTTCTTTCACGAATATTCACATGCTTTCAAATGCTTCTCCCTTTTCGCCGATGTTGGGAGACTGTTAAAGGGAACGGGAAGCTTGTTATTTTTACACAGCAAAGCAGGAAAAGCTCTTTACTATTCGCCGATATATGAGACGCTTTGAGACAGATTCTCGGAATATTGACAACAAACTTTTGTTGTCAATAGTTAAGTAACAATCTAAAGAAAGCAGGCTGCCTTGGTTTGGGTCGTGGATATGAGCTAGGGAGGCATACATAAACCTCAGTTTCCACAGCCCTTCAAGTGCTGCCACATTTACACAAGACTTTGTTCCTTTTCGCCGATATCGAGAGACTGTCAGGAACCCGTACGCCAGCTGTTCGCAGACCACAATGAAGGTGTAGTTCTCTTTGCTATTCGCGGATATATATATGAGACGGTTTGAGACAGATTCACAGGACAGTAGTTGAATGAAATTCTAAAGGAAACAGGCAGACTAAGTTCTGAGTCATGGATATGAGTCATGGATGTAAGGTGGAGAGGCTTATATTAACCTTAGTTTCCACAGCTTCAACCTCTACCAACAACCATCGTATCCAAACGTGATCCTCTCCGCCAATGTTCAGGACGATATGGACAAGAGAGGGAAGTCGATCATTGGAACTAAGGCGATATACCAAATAATTCTCTTTACTATTCGCGGATTTATAAGACGGTTGGAGATAATGGAATCAAAGGTATTTATTAACAACAAACTTTTGTTGTCAGTAATTAGATGATATTCTCAAAGAAATAAGCAGACTATGTTTTGAGTCATGGATGTAAGGTGGACAGGCTTATATTAACTTCAATTCCAAATCAATAACCAAGAAGATAAGACCCAATCAAAATGTAATCCTCTTTGCCAATGTTCGGAATAGTGTAAAAGATTGTTGGATGCCTTGCGTCAGAACTGTGTTAATAAAAGGGAAGGGGAGGCTTGCTAGATATTCGCCGATATAGGAAAAGGTTCAAGGCAAGGCATAACTTAAATATTGACAACAAACTTAATGTTGACAATAACCTGGATAACTATATCAAACATAACACCTGCGCCAGATTAATCCTGCGTGACAATCAAGCCCCATCACAGGCATCATATAGTGTAGCAGCTCCAGTTCTCACTTTGGCGATGAAATGGTGACAACAACAATGCATTTGATAGCAAAATCCATCTCCTGGAGTTTTCCATCAGCGTCCAGACTTCCTAGAATGACTAGATCCCTGCTCCTCGCTCTCGGGAAAAGAAGGTAGAGAGCAGTCTCGTTCAGAGAGATTCTACCTCGGCTACCCGACCTCAATAACCATGATTTCATAACTTGTTGAATGTGCAAAATGCACGTATGTAGCAGGAGCCCCAGGAAGTGGACAAGTTTACCGAAGCCTGTCGGGATATGCTAAGAAAGCGCCAAGTCTCCTTCACCTGTGATTTTCAGATACCGATCCCACACCTACCATAATGTACAGAGATAACGCCAAGGATGTTCGACAGCCCTTCCGGTCGATATGGAGGGCGTAAAATAAGGTTTAGAGAGAATATTCGCGTTGGGGAAGGAAAAGAGGGAGGAGGCTTGACTCTCGACAAACTTCAGTCAGCTACTTGGGAAATTGCAGGAGAAAGTTACACACACGGCAGGAAGCACACAAGAATACGGCTCGTTGAATCATGATTACATTATCATGCATTGATTATTCATCATCCACCACCATAAATATACAGCGAGTGTGAACCATCTCCGGTCACACCCGCTCTGCCCAGCTTCCTTCGAATGAAAGTAGCAAGACAAGACCTCACACCATGCAACACAATTCCGTTCATCTCATGCCTCATCAATGCCATTCATCATCGTCCTCGTGGAAACAACAATTCCATGTGTCGTGAAGCGAAGGAGAGAGGAGAAGTGCTCAGCTCCTCTAACAACCAATCTCTGATATGCAATGCAAGATAATCTGCAGCATCGCGTGCAAGCAACGCTGAGTGAGGCGGTGAATATATTCCCCTGTGTGGTGATGTCATCCGATGGAGCGTCATGTACATCGTTCCTCTCAATATCCACATGAAGGAGAAAAAAGCCGATTCGAATCGACTTTCCCCCTAAGTAGCCAATTTGTGCTTCGTGAATCCAGCCCGCCCATCATCAATACTCCACTCAAATGCAAGATTACGCCGTCCCATGCGCGGGTATGTTAGGTAAAGGAAACTCGTGAAAGGGTAGTTTCAAGGAAGCATTCGTCGATCAGGGCAATTCACATGTCGAATTGCCCGCCATTGAACATATTGCTGTCTTCGTTGGTGCCTGTGCGGACAATCCCGCTCATTCGGTCACTGCGGCGTTTGTCGCGAATATCGTTTGAGTCCTCCCAATCTTCCTGATGCTTCTCGTCTTCATCCATACTCTCGTCCTCGTCTCTGATACCCCGGGCTTGCATATGCTCATCAATCGAGCTTTCATCAACGAAGGTAAAGCCCTTGAAGTTGGCCTGCATGCCTGGCGATAAGGGTGTTGAAGTTGCCACACCCGCCGCCAAAGCTGCAGCACGCGCATTGAGGGACGACGCTCCATTCATCAGAGCGTTGGTGAACTCGGGATCGAAGTTCGATGTATCCATCTCATCCTTCAACTTCGGCTTGAAGGGGGGTGTGATCAACTTTTTGGTCAACGCCTCCCAGTCAATGTCAGCGAAGAATGGGTGCCTCTTCAACTCCTCTGCGTCATCTGTCGCTCCGAGTCGGTGTTTCGGATTCCGGTTTAAAAGACCTTTCACAAAATTGCGTCCTTCGGTGGTCAAGGTATCTCTTGGGAAGCGAACCTTGCCGAAAGCAATGTTCTTGTACATTTGTTGCGTGTCTTCAGCATAAAACGGGCTCCAGCCGCAGCACATTTCGAACACGAGGACCCCCAAGGACCAGAAGTCTACCATCTTTGTGTATCCAGCTTCGTCCAAAAGAACTTCAGGGGCCAAATATTCGGTGGTGCCACAGAACGTATTGGTCGTGGCATTCTTGGTCAAGTTTGCCTTTGACAGGCCGAAATCGCACAACGCAATGTGTCCGTTGGCATCCAGCAGTATGTTTTCCGGTTTCAAGTCCCGGTAAACAATATCGTGCATGTGAAGATGTTGAAGAGCCAGAATGAGTTCAGCGATGTAGAATTTAGCTCGTTTTTCATCAAATCGTCCTTCCTTTTGTAGATGCCAGAATAGTTCGCCGCCGGACATGTAGTCTGTGACCAAATAAAGATCTGTGGGTGTCTGGAAGGAGAACTTAAGTCCCACGATGAACGGCGAGTCCGCCATGGCTGTTCTGACCAGGATGTTCCGCTCTCCAACTGTGTGTGCAACTTCCTTTTTCTGAACGATCACCTTCTTTTGGAGGACCTTCATGGCGTAGATTCGTTTTGTGTCCTTCTTTCTGACTTGATAAACTAGACCAAAGGTTCCTTTTCCAATAAGCTTCAAAATCTGGAAATCCTCCGGGCCATAATGGCGCTTCTCCGTCCGTTGGAAGGTAATCTCAACATAAATCTCGCCAGGAAGGCCAGTCTCGCTATCGTTACGGCCGCGAAGAGGAAACCAGCCCTTTAATGGTGCATTGTGGCCATTTTCAGTGATGTTCGCTTCAAGGTCAACATGGCCAAGAAACTCTTCCACCGAAGTGCTCCTATCATAAATTGTGATATTGACACGTGAATCAGAACCAACTACATCACTGGACAATAATTAGCACCATCGTAATGACCGAGAAACTTTGACTTACAATACTGCTTCCGTATCCCATTTCGGATTCGTCATGGATCGGCGACCCTTGCTCTTGAAATCGCGATAATCCGAAAGACTGGTGTTGCTGCTTTGTCTACTCTTCATGGGTATTGCCATTGGCCGGCCCGAATCACTTCCCGATCTCATGATGGGAATGCCACCCATCGGACTGCTCGTGGTTCCCTGCTCTTCTTCGTCTTCCTTCCCTGGCAAAGGTCCCTTCGACACCAATTCATTTCGTTGAAAGACGGCAACGACATAGGGGTCTCTGCTCTTCCGTAAACCTCTTGCCTCGGCAATCTTTACTGTAAGCTTCCCTTTCGGTGCAGGCGCCGGCGCGCCGGTGGAAGGAAGAGCAGTTTGCGAAGGGGCCAGTTCAGCCGTGGTT
>Ga0302325_10021823_pt1 | contig 13404 bp, 11 predicted proteins | sample Palsa_T0_2_FD_201948 | JGI IMG/M metagenome (GOLD analysis project Ga0302325, IMG submission 201948) | Peat permafrost microbial communities from Stordalen Mire near Abisko, Sweden - Palsa_T0_2 | ecosystem: Environmental > Terrestrial > Soil > Palsa > Peat permafrost | place: Sweden: Abisko... | reverse complement strand
AACTGCGTATTGATAATGGCTCCGGCACGATCATGATCACCTCCCCGACGCGAGAAAGGTCACAGCCCAGTCATCGGCACCGCCCAAGGAGCGAAGTCCCTCGGCAAAGCCCATCCTATACCTCCCCACGGAGACGTCAGGAGAGCCCGTTTTAGGGTCGCCGCACAGTGGGGAACGACATCACAACCGCGTTTCTAGCCGCCGCGGCCCAGAGGAGAGTCGCCCGCCATGTCGGCCACCGAGCGGTGTCCGCCATTCGGTGTCGATCCGTGACGGACACACCTTAGGCCGTCGGTACGGCTGGGCCGAACTCTGGACGGAACTACAGGAGGGAAGGCATGTCCACAGGTCATGGTTATCGTGCCAGCCTTGCAGCGGGGTCGGCTATGCGCCGGCCTGGCGAACCGGCGCAGTGACCGCCGGGCAGCTCGACCACATGGGCGAGCGCCGCCGCCGCCGCATCGAACTGGCCGTGCTCGACCTGCTGGAGGAGCGACGGGCAACCGCCGGCGTGTTCCCAAGCACCTCCGAGACCTCGCGGGCCACCGCGCTCATCACCCGGTTGCGCGCGGTTCGGCTTCTGGAGGTGTCAGCCCGAGCAGCCAGGAAGGCCGCCGCTAGTACGGTCGCGTTCCAGGTGCGGAAGTCCTTGGAGCTGAATTCCGGGCCAATCTGCGCCTTGATGTAGTCGTTAATCTCGTCGCTGTGCACGGGCCGCCACCGGCGCCCCTCACGGTGAGCCAGCAGCTCCTCGGGTCCTCCGCGCCGTCGTTTCAGCGCCCTGATGACCACGATGCTTGGCGGGTCGGCCACCGCGTGGTGCCGGCGGACGCTGCTCTTGCCCGGATAGTCGAACACCGCTCGGCCGTCCCGCAGCGCCACATGCTCACGACGGAGCGTGGCCAGGCCGAGGCCGCCGCCCTGTTCGGCGTACTCCTCGCCGCCGATCCGGAATAGCCCCAGGTCCAGCAGTCGGACCGCGCAGGCGAGGACCCTGAACCGATCGAGCTCGTCTCCCTGGAGGTCGGCAACAATCCGGCGCCGTAGCCGCGGCAGCACCCGCGCGAAATCCACCATCTCCCGGAACTTCTGCTGGTCTTGGAGTTCCCGCCAAACTGGGTGGTAGAGATATTGCTTGCGCCCTGCCCCGTCGATCCCGGTCGCTTGGAGGTGTCCCCGCTCGTCTCGGCAGATCCACACGTCCCGCCAGGCCGGCGGAATCGCCAGCTCGCGGATTCGGGCCAGGGTGCTGCCATCCGTGACTCGGTCTTGGGACGCGTCGACGTAGGTATAGCCGCGCCCGTGCGGCATGCGCCGCAGCCCAGGGCCTGAGCAGTCGGAGCGTCGCAGTCGTGTCGTCCGCGGCGGCCACCCCATCTGGATTTAATACCCGCCGGCCCATCCCCCCAAACGCGTGGCCCGGCCGCATCCTGGGTAGAAGGTCCCCATGTCAACTCTTTCAGCCGAAGGAACGCAGGTCGCCTTGGAGGTACCGCAGCCGACCGAACCGGCGACGCCCATCGTCCCAGATTCGCCGATCGCTCCCATCGACCCGGATCCGGGCACGCCGGCCGATCCCGCCCAACCCGCCGACGTGCCGGGCCCAGTCGAGCCCGCCGAACCGATCGACCCTGAGTTCACCCCCCGGTTCCCCTGAGCCGGAGCCCCGGTTGCCCTGAGCCGGAGCGAGGCGACGATCCCGCCGCGGGACCGCACCCGCGAGATCGGCGGATCATGCAGTGTCGTGAGGCACGTCCGCAAACTCTCGGAAATACGCGGTCATCTGAGCATCGGGGGAAACCTTGCCGTCTGCCTGCGTGCCGTCGGAGTCATCGGAGTCCTGCGACGCGTGATCGAGAGCATCATGGTCGACGTTTGCCTGCTGGATCACGCACTCGAGAAAATGCCGGAGCTTTTCCTCGCTGCCCGGAGTAACCCCGGCGACGCGCACTCCGTGTTTCTTGGCCCCAACCCGGTTCCACTCACCTCGGTTGAGCTGTGCGGCGACCGCACCGAACGTCCTTTTCCATCCTGACGGAAGGTCGCCTTCAAGGTCGACCGTCAGCTTTCCATGGCGTACCTTCGCTGTGGTCCAGTCGAGTCGTGGTTCGGACATGGTCGGGTCATACCCGCGTGGCCGATGTTCTAGCCGGTCCCGGCGATAAATCGTGCGATGCCGTCGCTTTACGCGTTTGGTGGTCTTCCTGGCTGGGAAGCCGAGACCTACGCTAGATGTGACCCAAGCATTAGCAAAGGTCCAACTCGAACTGCGCAGTCCACCTGAGTCTCCGGCACTGGTGCGTGCCGCGCTCGCAGGATTAGCCGAGCAGCTTGAGTTCGATCCCCACCTACTCGACGACCTCAAGACCGCGGTCAGCGAGGCGTGCAACAACGTTGTCGTGCATGCTTACCGTGATGAGCCGGGTCCGCTCGTTGTCGCCCTGGCCATCGACGTGGACGCCATCGAGGTTGTCGTTCGGGACCAGGGCAGCGGATTCGGGCGTGTCACGCCGTCGGGAGACCGGCTAGGGGTTGGGCTCCCGATCATCAATGCGCTCGCCGACCGGGTGGAGTTCATCAGCGCTCGCGGGGAAGGCACCGAGGTACGGATGGAATTCATTGGCCGCCGGGTCGGCAAGCCGCCACCGCCCGCAATCGAGCTCGAATCTGCTGGGGACGTCGCCGTGCCCGTGGCCGGGGACGTGGTCGTGACTGTCACGTCGGTGACATTGCTTGGGGGCGTGCTGGGGCGGCTCGCGAGGGCCGTGGCCAGCACCGTGCGCTTCTCGCTTGACCGTTTCTCCGACCTCTATCTCGTCGCTGACGCAATCAACGCGTACGCGCGCGGAGCCGCCGCGAGCGCCCGGATCAGTTTCGCGATCAAGGCTGAACACAAGCGATTGGAGCTGACCGCTGGGCCGTTCCAGGCCGGAAGCGGAGCACGTTTGCTGCCAGACACGACGTCCGGACGGCCTGCGTCGCCGCTCGCGTTGCTGGCCGACGGGCTCGCGGTGGAGCGAGCGGGCGCCGTTGAAATGCTGCGCGTGGTCGTGGCTGACCGCAGCCGCGGTCCCGCTCACGAACCTGTTTAACGCGCGCGGGCTTCGACGTACACGCTGCCGCCCGCTCCGGCGGCGACCTCGCCGGCGGCCAGGACGGTGGCGACCGGGGCGAGCGCCGCGCCGGCGCCCAACGTCATAGCCCGGCGCGAGCCGCTCATCGGGGTGGCGCGGGCGTCGGTTTGCCGAATTGCGTCGTACAGGCTGGGCTGACTTGGCAGCATCGATACGAGCCCGTCAAGCCAGCCGAAGAGCACCTGACCTCCGCGCCAGTAACTGACCCGCTCGATCGTCAAGCCGTTCTCGCGCACACCGTCCAGCAATGCCCGGGCCGGGAGGTGAACGAGGTGGCGCGGCAGATCGAGCGCGAGCCAGCGGTCTCCGAGCCACCGAGCCTGCCAGCTCGCGCGGTTGGGGATCGCGATCACCAGCAGCCCCGACGGAGCCAGCAGCTCACGGGCGCGGCGCAGGGCGGCGCGCGGCTCGCGCAGATGCTCGAGCGAATGCCAGAACACAACCGCCGCCCAGGTTCCCGGCCGCTCGTCGAAGTCGACGACCTCGACCTCGCGCACATCCAACCGGGCGTGCACGGCCTGGTCCCCCTGCTCGAGGCCGACCGCGACCCGACCCGTCGACTCCAGTGCGTCGAGCAGTGCGCCGTCGCCGGAACCAACATCCAGGATCGGACCCGGCGGCGCCTGACGATCCAGCCTGCCGGCGAGCAGCGCCCGGGTACGGCGCAGCACCCGGTCACCCGGGCCGGAGAAGCGGCCCGACGGCGGCCGGTATGAGCCGCCGTACGCCGACCGGAGCTCGGCTGCGTCCGGAGCCGGGTAGGTGGTTGCGGTTCCGCAGGCGTCGCACACCGCCAGCCGAGCCCCCGAGGGTCGTGCCGGAGCGCCGCACCACGCGCAACGCGTGGTGAGCTCGCCGTTCACGATGCGTTGACGCCGGCGGGGATCGGCGCGGGCGAAACCCGCTCGAGAGGTGACACCTCGAGATAGGGGAAGGAGCGCAGACCGTTCTGGTGCAGGCGGTACTGGGCGGCGGTGCGCAGCACACCGACGCCGTAGCGGATACTGGGCGCAAGTCCAATCGACGAGGCTTCGGTGTGGTATTTGGTCGGGCAGGAGAGCTCACCGATCCGTGCGCCGGCCGCGAGCGCCTGAGCGATGATCTGGTTGTCGAAGACGAAGTTGTCGGAATTGCGATCGAGCGGAAGGCTGGCGAGCAGCCCGCGGCTGTAAGCGCGAAGCCCGGTGTGGTACTCGGAGAGCTTCTGGCGCATCAGCACGTTCTCGATCACCGTGAGTGACCGGTTGGAGATGTACTTGTACCGCGGCATCCCCCGGGCGACCGCGTTCTGCGCCAGGATCCGGGAGCCGAGGATCAAGTCGTACTCGCCGTAGGCGATCATCGCGGCCATCGCCGGGACGAGGAGCGGGGAATACTGGTAGTCGGGATGGACCATGACCACGATGTCAGCACCGAGATCGAGCGCGGCCCGGTAGCAGGTCTTCTGGTTGCCGCCGTAGCCTCGGTTGGTGCTGTGCCGGACAGTTCTCACCCCGAGCGACTCGGCTGTTTGCACGGTGTTGTCAGTGCTGCCATCGTCGACGAGGATAAGTTCGTCGACGATCTCGCGGTCCAGCTCGTCAATGGTCCGCTTGAGCGTTGACTCCGCGTTATACGCCGGGAGGACGACGATGACCTGCTGGCCGTGGAGCACGGAGCGATAATAGTCCGCCACACCTTTCCCTCGGCTGACGATCCGGCGGCGCAACGCTAGGCCCAAGACACGTTTGTGCTGCAGCGACGGTACTTTTCTCAGTCCGAGGGTCGAACTCAGGGCCGCACTGAGCGTCTCGTTCGCTCGTTGGACTACCTTACTGACGCGCCGTGACCACCACGCTCCAGGACACGCACACGCTGCTCCGGTCGCGGGTCGCAGCCGCGTCACAGCGCATGGCAGCGGCGCTCGAAATGCTCGCGGTCCTGGCGTCGCCCGGCGTCCTGTATGTGGTTCTGCGGCTGAGGGGGATGGGCCCGCCTCAGCTGCCGGATCCGTCGATGCACACGACGTTCATCATCGACCCTCACGACATCTTCGTCCGCTACCAGGCGATGTTCACGCCCTCGTCGCGGCTGCGCGAGGCGGCTCGGGTCGGGCTTCTCGTACCCGCCCGGGTGGCCTACCTGCTGTTCGGGGCGGTGCCGGGCTTCTTCGTCTTCCGCTACGTGCTCGCCCTCGTCGCGATTGTCCCCCTGTACCTGCTGCTGAAGAAGCTCTATGGCCGCTGGGCGGGGTTTGTCGGTATCGCCGTCGTGATGAGCAGTCCGGTCGTCATCACCGCCTGGGGGACCGACTACCCGGACTCGGCGGCGGTCTCCTATCTGACCGGGGGACTCGCGGCGCTCGCGCTGTGCTGGGGCGGCCAGCGGTGGCGGCCGGGCTGGCTCGCGGGAGGCGCTGCGCTGCTCACGTTGGCGGTCTGGTCGCACGGGGCCTCCGTGCCACTGATCATCGTCCTCGTGATCGTCTACCTGGGGGTGCGACTGCTGCGCGAGCGAGCGCATCTCCCGCGCGACATCGCCCTGCTCGCGGCGTCTGCGATCGTGGTCACGGGCCTGCTGGCGGTTTGCTCGAAGCTTCTGCTCGGCCAGTTGAACTTCATCACGCCCACCGTGAGGTCCGCGCGGTCGCTGTCGACGGCCACAGCGCTCCGCGCCGACCACTCCGCCGGTTGGGGTTGGGCTCCTTTTGACCCCTATTTGCTCGTGCCACCGGCGATCGTGCTCTCATATTTCGTTGTCGTCGGTCGCCGGCGGTGGGGGGACATCGGCACGGCTCAGCTGTTCGTCGGCCTTACGGGTGCCTTACAGCTGGCCACGCTGGTGTACCTGCAATTCTTCGGCACCTTCCAAGCCCTGGAGATGCACTTCTTCTCCTCGTTGCTCTGGTCGTCGGTCAACATCATGCTCACCGTCATCGTGGCTGAGGTGACGCAGCCCGTCCTGAGACGTGGCTTTCCGGTCGGCTGGGACGATGGCACCGTCAAGCCCTGGGCCGCCGGAGTGGCGCGGCTCGTGCGGTGGACCGCCGGCGCCGTGCCGACGCTGCTCGTTCTCGCCGTCGCGCTGGCCTACGAGGCCGCCGACCGGGCCGGCCTCGCTGTGCCGGCCATGACCTGGGCTCCCTGGGGAGCCGTGCTGGCCGTCATCGTTCTCGCCGGCGCGGTCCTCGGGAGGCTGGCGATCGACTGGAGCCGGTCGGCGGATGATCGTCGCCGAGCCGAGTGGCTTGCGCCGGGCCGTCTGCTCTCGGCAGTCGCCGTCGTGATCATCATCGCGGGCGCGCTCGTCCTAACGGTGGCTCCTCCTACGAAACACACATCTCCGGCTGACACGGTTTATGACCCAACACCCGCCTACGCCAAAGCGCTGGGTGGAAACGACACGGCCTTCGTGGCCCAGTACAAGGTCATCTCGCAACTGCCGGCGTTCGTCGGTCCCGCGAGATATCCGGGAGAGATCCTCCTAACGTGGGAGCCCCAGGGCCAGTTCGGCAATCTGCTCGGGGCGATGGGCATCTTCCACAACGCCTTTACCTGGGTGTCGCAGTCCTTCCCGCGACTGGACCGGATCGGGGTCCAACAGATCAGGGGCCGGCGGGCGGCCCAGGTGCTACTCATGAGCCTGACCGGCCGCCACTTCGCCGGGGCGGTGCGCTCGCTGGCGCGCTTCCGTCCCGTTGTCGTCCGCCGGGGGATCCTCAGCCAAGGGTCCTATCGCCTCCATGTCTGGCTCGTCGACCTCAGGCGCTACCTCCGCCACGGGCCGTCCCACGTATCTCGACGTGCTCGGCCGGCAGTCAATCGAGCCGCACGCCGGCAGGCGCAGGCGCGCCGGAGGGCGCAGGCGCGCCGGACGGCGCAGGCGCACCGGCGGGCGAAGGCACGTTGACACTGGCGGGTGGGCTGGACTCACCTGCGCCGCGACCCGGACACCATCCACCTGGCCCGCTGACTGGGAGTTCCCTCGGAACGGCTCATCACTCCCGAGACGAGACCGAGGGCGCCCGCGTGACAGCCCGCGCCTGGGGATTCGGACGCCATTAGCCCATCGGCCAGTCATGGACCGGCACGTTGCTGTGCATGTGCTCCCGATAGCGCAGGATCATTTCTCTCACTGCGTCGGAGCGGTCCATACCCTGGTCCTCGAACAGTCGGTGGAAGACCTGGCTTTGCCATGACGCGCCGTTGCGGAGCATCACGCACCGACGTTCGATGATTCCGAGCAGGCGGTCACGGTCGCCCGCGTCGATGCCCCAACGTTGCAGGCCCTCGTGCGCGAGCGGCAGCAGGCGACGCAACACCAGCTCCGCGGCGGGCACCTGTCCCAACCCGGGCCAGTAGAGATGCGCGTCGATGCCCTCGCGGGCGCCGGCGTGAAAGTTCTCCTCCGCCGCCGAGAATGACATCTGGGACCACACCGGGCGCTCGTCCTCGGCCAGGACGCGGATGAGACCGTAGTAGAAGGCAGCATTGGCGAAGATGTCCGCGACCGTGGGGCCTGCGGGGAGGACGCGGTTCTCCACCCGCACGTGAGGCTGGCCCCCCACGACATCGTAGATTGGGCGGTTCCACCGGTAGACGGTGCCGTTGTGCAGGCGCAGCTCTCCGAGATGGGGAACGGCGCCACGCTCGAGCGTCTCCAGCGGATCCTCCGCCTCGCAGATCGGCAGCAGGGCGGGGAAATACCGCACGTTCTCCTCGAACAGGTCAAAGATCGACGTGATCCAGCGCTCCCCAAACCACACCCGCGGGCGGACACCCTGGAGCTTGAGCTCCTCCGGACGCGTGTCGGTCGCCTGCTCGAACAGCGCAATCCGGGTTTCCCGCCACAGCTCCTTGCCATAGAAGAAGGGCGAGTTGGCTCCGACCGCCACCTGAACCCCGGCGATCGCCTGCGCGGCATTCCAATAGCCCGCAAACGACTCGATTTCGACCTGCTGATGAAGTTGGACGCTGGTGCATGCGGCCTCCGGCGCGATCGTGTCTGCGTGTGTGAACAACCGCTCGACCCCCGCGATCGCGATCTCCAGATCCTCGCCGCGGGCCGCGAATATCTGCTCGTTGAGCAGGTTGTAGCGCGGGTTCGCGCTGAAGCTCTCGGCATGGAGGTGCCTGGCGTCGATCGTCGGCAGGATCCCGATGATCAGCATGTGCGCGCCGACCGTGCGGGCCCGTTCCTCAGCGTGATTCAGGCTGGACCGGGCGTCGCGCTCCAGCTCGGTGAACACCCGTCCGCCGAGCAGTTTCGGGGCGATGTTGATCTCGACGTTGAACTGCCCGAGCTCGGTCTGAAACCTCGGATCGGATATCGCCTCGAGCACCGCGGAGTTCGCCATTGCCGGCTCACCGGAGTCGTCGGTGAGGTTGAGTTCGATCTCGAGACCGAAGGAGCGGCGCTCAGGATGAAACCGCGCCTCGGACAGCATCCGTGCGAAGACATCGAGGCAGGCACGGACCTTCTGCCTGTAGCGCTGGCGGTCTTCCCGAGTAAAGGTCCGCGCCGCCACCTGTTGACCCATGCGCACAGTATCCGGCCGGGGCCGGTAATCGGCAAGCGGCGCCGTCGTTCACAGCGGTCCGACCAGGGTGGCCCGAGAGACTCGTGGCGGCCGGCGGGGACGCAGGTACCCCACCGGCGCGCCGCGACTCAGCCCCCGATCCAGAGGTAGAACGTTTCGTCCGCCGCGGTGCCCGCGGTGGGCGGTCGATCTGTCTGGTAGGTATACAACCTACCATATCAATGGCCGTCTCCGCGCCGCGACGATCGCCCGAGTTCCTCGAGGATGATCTCGTCGAGCGCGGCGAGCACCCGCTTGGCTTCGGCGCGGCTGATTTCTGCGCGCTCAGCGACGGTGGCCGTGAGTTGTGTCGCCGGGTGCGAGAATTTGGGTGAGCGGAAGAGGGCGCGCGATCTGATAGCCCTGCGCGTGGTCAACGCCGAGCGTTTTGACCAGGCGCAGGATGTCGGCGTTCTCAACGAACTCCGCGACGGTTTCTTTGCCCAGTCCTTTGGCGACCGCCACCAAGGCTTGGATGACCAGCTGATCGGTGCGGCTCGTGGCGCAGTTGCGGACGAATTCGCCGTCGATCTTCAGGTAGTCGAATGGTAGGTATTTCAGGTAGTAGAAGGACGCGAAGCCGGCGCCGAAGTCGTCCAGCGCGAATCGGCAGCCCAGCGCCTTGAGCTCATCGGCGAACTCGCGCGCACGATTGATGTTTTCGATCGCGGCGGTTTCGGTGATCTCGAAGATCAGTCGGCGAGGATCGGCGCCGCAGGCGGCGATGACCTCACTGATATGAGCGGCGAGTTGCGGGTCGCCCAGCGACCGGCCCGAGAGGTTGATCTCCAACGACTGCTGTTGGGGCAGACGACTGAGCAGCGCGACCGCGTGCTCGATCACCCAGCGGTCGATCGGAAGGATCTGGTCAAACCGTTCAGCGACATGAAGGAACGTGGCGGGGGGAAGCATTGATCCGTCCGCGGCGATCATGCGCAACAGGGCCTCGTATGCACCAATCGCGCCGTCGCCCAGATCCATCACCGGTTGCAGGAGCAGTTCGAAGCGATCCTCCTTCAGCGCAGAGATGATCTGGTGGTGGGTGGACAGACGCGCCGCGCGCCGTTCACGGATCTCCTCACCAGTCACGTAGACGGCGATCCGGTCACGGCCGCCGTCCTTTGCGGTGTACATCGCGGTGTCGGCCTCGAGGAGACTGTCAACCGCAGATAGGTTCTCGCGGTCGTCAAAGACGGCGATGCCGATGCTCGCAGTGATCCCCCCGGCGATGCCGCCCTCCAGCACGACGCTCCGCCGACGCACGAGGTCCGAGAGGTCGCCGGCCAGGTTTTGTGCCTGCTCTTCGTCGCCTTCGGTCATCAGCACGGCGAATTCGTCGCCGCCCAGTCGCGCCAGCACGTCGGTTTCACGCACGCGGCCCTGCAGCAGCTGCGCGATGCTGACCAGGACCTGGTCACCGGCCTGGTGCCCGAGCCGGTCATTGACCAGCTTGAAGTGGTCGATGTCGATCATCAGTAGAGCGCCAACTGCCGTGTAGCGGCGCACGCGAGCGACATGCGCCTCGAGCGCCTGGTCCAGCCGCGCGCGATTGGCCAGCGTCGTCAACGGATCATGGTTGGCCAGGTGTTGCAACTTGTCCTCGTAGCGCTTGCGAGTGCTGACGTCGTCAACGAGCGCGATGAAATGCAGCGGACGGCCGCTGTCATCCCGGGTCAAGCTGATTCCGACGCCGACCTCGATCACGTCTCCGGTGGCGTTGACGTACCGCGTCTCGCCCTGGTAGCGGTCGACCTCGCCACTCAACAGCCGGCGAAGGATCCCGACCTCGCCGTCGAGTGCATCGGGGTGGGTCAGCGATTGAATGGTCATCTGGAGCATGCGGTCGCGGTCATATCCGGTCAGGTCACAGATCGCGTCGTTCACATTGAGGAATCGGCCGACCGCGTGTGGGGTCGCGGCGATGATCGCCATACCGACCGGGGCGTCCTGGAACGCGCGGCGGAAACGCCGCTCCGCCGCGCGTAGCGCGTCCTCGGCCCGCCGGCGCTCGGTGAGATCTCGCGTGACTTTGCTGTAGCCACGCAGATCGCCGGCCGGATCGCGCAGCGCCGTGATCACGACGTTAGCCCAGAACCAGGTGCCGTTCTTGCGTACGCGCCAGCCCTCGTCCTCGATTCGACCATCGGCGGCGGCCAGGGCCAGCTCGTGCTCGGGCTTGCCGCTGGCGATGTCCTCGGGCGGATAGAAGAGTGAGAAATGCCGGCCGATGATCTCCTCGGACCGGTAGCCCTTGATCCGCTCCGCGCCCGCATTCCAACTCGTCACGTCGCCGGCCTGGCTGAGCGTCAGGATCGCGTAGTCCTGCACGCCATCCACCATCAGACGGAAGCGCTCTTCGCTGGCGCGCAGCGTCAGGTCAGCGACACGGCGTTCGGTGAGATCTCGCGTGACCTTCCCGTAACCGCGCAGCGCGCCGGCCGGATCGCGGAGCGCTGTGATGCCGACGTTGGCCCAGAAGCGGGTGCCGTTCTTGCGTACGCGCCAGCCCTCGTCCTCGGTTCGACCATCGGTGGCGGCCAGGGCCAGCTCGTGCTCGGGCTTGCCGTCGGCGATGTCCTCGGGCGGATAGAAGAGTGAGAAATGCCGGCCGATGATCTCCTCGGACCGGTAGCCCTTGATCCGCTCCGCGCCGGCATTCCACGTCACGACGTTCCCGTCGACGTCCAGAACCAGGATCGCGTAGTCCTCAACGTCAGCGACGAGCAGGCCGACCAGTTCCTCGTGCCCAGACTCGACATCCGTGGGAGCGGCCACGGCGGCGTGGGGCCGAGCGGCTGGCGAGCGCGTGGTCGCCGCGCCAACCAGCGCCTCACCGTGCCCAGGCGGCATCGGCGGACCATGGTCTCGAAATCTCACAGCATTACGCCCCTACCTGAGCCCGGCCGTCGCCTCGGGCGGCGATGAATCAGACGGCGCTCTCTACCGCGGCATCGGCACGAGGCGTCAATACCTCAATAAACATTTCTAACCCTGGACACATGACCGCGCTGTCCAGTCGCCCACCGGGCGTAGCATGTACTCGCACCAAGGGTTGATCGACGAGGAGGCCCCATGCCCAGACTCATCCGACTTGACCAGACGGGCCACACGACGCTGGCGGAGTGGAGTGTCGATGATCGCGACGCGTTCGATGTCGCCGTGGTCGCGTTTCGGGAGGAGCTCGATCGTGGGTACTTCGGCCTGGTGTCGCGGTCAGACGGTCAGGCCGAGCAGATCACCGAACTGCCGGTCGACGTGCCGATGGTGATTCTCCGACGCCCGATCGCCGGCGGCTGAGCCCGCGGCACTGGCCGCCCGGGTGAGCGCTGGAACGGTGACCCCCGTCCCTGGTCCGGGTGCCGCCGTCCTGGGCGTCGCGGACCCGGTCCAGGGCTTGCCGGAGCGCGCGAGCGTCTACTGGCGTCCGCGTGCCGATGACGCTTCGCTGCGGCGCGTAGGGCGGCTGTGGACGCTGTGGGTCATCGCGCACACGGTGCCGTTCATCGCCGCGGCGGCTCTGCTGATTCTGTTCAAGCCGGTGACGGCACCGGTGGCGCTTGTGCTGCTGGCGCACGCGTGGCTGATTCCGGCGCTGTATGCCGCCCGCGGCGCGGGAGTGCTGCGCCCACGACCACCCGCCGGCCCACACGCCGAGCAACGCGCTCTGCTGCTACTTGGGGACCTGATCGATGATCAGGCACGGCAGCTGCACGCCCGGACTGGACTGGTACCCGAGCCGGGCGAGCTCGGTGTCTGGATCCTCGGAGAGGCGGGTGCCGTGCTCGTGCGGCCCGGCGGACGAAGGGTCCACTGCTATTGCGTGAAGGCGACCGGATCGGACCTACCGGCCAGCGACCGGATCGCCCACCTGCTCCTCGCTCTGCGCTGCGACGAGCAGGGTTTCGTCACGATCGCCAACCTCGCGTTCTCAGGTGCGTGCTGGCGACTGCGCCGGAGGCTCCGGGGGGAGCAACGCGAGGCGTTGCGGGTTGCGCGGGACGCCTGCCGCGCGTCCCGGGCTCAGCGCGACTAGGCTGACACGATGTCCGCGGGGACCGTGACGGCGAGCGCGAAATATCGGGCGCTGCGTGCCGCCCACGATCGAAAGGAGCTGAGGTGAGCGATACAAACGGCGCCACTGGGCCGTCCGACGCGCTGGTCTTCTTCGGCGCGACCGGCGACCTGGCCCACAAGCAGATCTTTCCCGCCCTCTATGCGATGGTGAAGCGAGGGTCGCTGACGGTTCCGGTGATCTGCGTCGCCCACTCACGCTGGGACCTCGAGCAACTCCACGCGCGGGTCCGCGACAGCATTGCTCAACGCCCCGGCGGGATCGACGATGGCCCGGCGCTCGAGCGTCTGATCGACCTGCTCGACTACGTCGACGGGGACTACAACGATGCGGGCACGTTCACCGCGCTCGGGGCGGCGCTCGGCGACGCGAAAGGACCGGCGTTCTATCTCGCGATCCCGCCCGCGCTGTTTGGAACCGTGATCCAGGGGATCGGCCAAGCTAGCGTGGCGGCCGGCGCGCGGGTCATCGTCGAGAAGCCGTTCGGCCGCGACCTCGCCTCGGCGCAGGAGCTCAACCGCGTCGCGCGGTCGGTGTTCCCTGAGGATTCGATCTTCCGCATCGATCACTTCCTCGGTAAGGAGGAGATCATGAACCTCCTCTACTTTCGCTTCGCCAACTCGTTCCTGGAACCGATCTGG
>Ga0302325_10021821_pt1 | contig 13405 bp, 11 predicted proteins | sample Palsa_T0_2_FD_201948 | JGI IMG/M metagenome (GOLD analysis project Ga0302325, IMG submission 201948) | Peat permafrost microbial communities from Stordalen Mire near Abisko, Sweden - Palsa_T0_2 | ecosystem: Environmental > Terrestrial > Soil > Palsa > Peat permafrost | place: Sweden: Abisko... | reverse complement strand
TTCTCGGCTTCAGAGCAATAACTTCGGAAACTGCTGGGATTAGTTCGAGCTCTCATTTCGTTGAGGATAGGGATTGCTTACATGTACATGGTAAAACGATCATCATCCAAGCAAGAGATAACATTGAAGGTAGTTCCTTCAGACCCACAACTTCAGCACTGACAGGTGCAATTGTCTACCAAACTATTAGCATCAATTCCTTTTTGGTTAGGTATGTGCTCACCATCCAGAAAACTCACAATATCCTACCATTAATAATCGCAAAGCAGACCGTAGCTCCGTAACTCGTAGCCGGCATCCAAATCTCAAACACCGCAAAAATATAAGAGCTCCCGCCGTCTCAATTCTCCCAAAACTGTCACTCATAACCCCAACAACCAATCTCCCGATCGCCGTTCCCAGATTCAGCAGCGCAGTGATAGCAGCAGCCTTCCCACTACCCAACCCAATCCTCTTCACAAAATCCAAGAGCAAGAACAGTAATATCACATCAAACAGGAGAGAGACAGACGAGCCGACGATGACACAAAATACTTTTCAATGAAAAGATTATATATAGGAAGAGGATAAGTATGTTTCAATGTATTCTAGTAAGTCATTATCAGTTTCAATAGTTTGAAAATCGCTTTTAGACAGAAGAACATGAGCAAGTTCTTCTAGACCCCGTGGTGGCTGGGATTCTTCCGAGTTAGCGTCTGTGCCAGGTTCAGTGATCGCTAAACTTGGCGGGCAGACACCACACCCCTGAGACATCTCCACGACTTGCCCGTTTTTTTTTATCACGAAGTTACATTCTCGATGACGCGGAAGTCTAAATTTTAATCAAACTATCATGTGTCATGGGAGTAATCAACTCTAGAGTCTCAAGTATGAACTACCAAAGTTGGGCGCGTCTGGACAGCGACGCGCGACGCGTTTGTGCGTGGAAACCCGCGCTCAAGAGACCCACGATGCAGAGGTCCAGGTCAAGAAAACACACTTTTATATTTGAATAAATTTTTTTTTAGCTATAGAGAGTTCAATTGGAACACACCTTGATCCCTAGCTCACAAGCTCAAGCTTCCAGCGAAGTCTCCCCAGGCACCGAAGCCTCTCTCTTTAGGCTTACTTCTCGTCAGATATTCTGCATGTTCTGTCATAGCTAGGGGGCTTACAAACTTGATGGAACAGATTTGTTTCAACCCGACTTTGAGCTCTCGGCCTGTGTCAAGTCGATCGTCTGCTGTGCACCCGGAAGAGCCACTTGCGGGATCGTGACATCAGAACCAGCTCTTTTTCTCTTCCGCTGGACATTGATGGGCCCCACACCCCGAGACTGGCACCGCATCTTGAGTGCGGTCAGGAATTGGACCTGGAATATAGGATGGCAATTTGTAATCTCGACCCATTCCTCGACTTGCTGCTTGAAGTCTTCAATGGACAAGCAGAGAAAAGCATCAAGTATTTCGGTTATTACCAGCTGCTGGAGGCAGTGTCCGTCGGGGAGCCGATAGAATACAGTTCGAATTTCTGCCGCACTCGGAAGCCAGTTGCTTGCGCGCAAGGAGAGCCGCATCCGATTTGCCGTTGCGATGCAAAGCTTTCCAATGTGGAAACGCTCGGCAAACTCGTGAAGATCACACCAATGAACAAAATGGCGCTCGTCGTTGGATTCGACTGATTGATGTGACATCTGCCAGTTCAGAGTGTCAGAAAGAAGCCAGTCCACTACTGCTGCGAAGATCGTTGGGTCCTCTTTTTTCAGATGGATTGAGACGGTTTGGTTCTTGTCGGAACTCGGACGTATTGCCGAAATTAGGTCTGGGATCTTCTCACACAGAAGATCTCCAGGGAGCATCCACGAGTCTTTTTCTATCCCGACATTGATGGTAATATTTTGAGGTGCCTTAAAGTATCTGCAATTCGCAATTAGATCACGTGAAATTCAATGAGGTTTTGGATTCAATACTCATTAATTCCTCTGCTGGGAGGGGTGAACTCGTTGGCCTTTCGAATTGGAGTAGGAGTCGTCTCCATTGATGAGATCGATAAGTGACTACTTAGCTGTGACGTCGGACCTTTAACTCCGGATGTTGACAAATGAGGCTAAGATTTGGACTTGCTGGAACTTGCATAAATCTGGGTGTCCGGGCATATATGGCTTTTCTTTCGCGGGGTGCCTTATCAAAACTGGGAGTAAGTCTATCCCACAAGAGCAAGACGCTCACCGACTGCAGTTCACATCGACTTTCTCCCAGGTGTCGGCCCCACGCTAGTCGCCCTGCTGTCTGTGGCCCTCGTAGAATATTGGCTCAAGGGGCAAGGATTACGTTCTGGATAAGAAATAGGGCAGAAGTGTATGACCGTTAAGCCTGGTAATTCAAGTACAGAAATTAGGCGTGGGAAATATAGTCAACGGTCCAAAAATCAGGAAATCATCTCATCGAATTTGACGGCTGTAGCAAGCACCGGCACGGTTCATCTCTCTTCTCGGGAATTAGACTCAAGGAGCATGTTCTGATTGTTTCATCTATCTAATTGTCCTCCTTTTTCGCCCTGACTTCTGATAGAAGTGCCAACGACAAGTCACAGGTCGGTCACATTCAGTGAGACCTATATGATGTTTCAGTGCCTTCATCACATCACAGTGAAAGTCTGGATGGTATGCCGCGGTGTCCGTCCAGTGCTGGGCATCTTCGTTGAACGTTTTCTCCGTCTGCTCCAAGTAAGCGTCCACGAGCTCGGTTACCACCCGCTCCCGCAGGGGCGAGTCTTCCAGAGTATTCTTGTACACGAACTGAATCTCTTGTTCATTTGGCAGCCATCTCCCTTCTTCTAAACAGCGCCGAATTCGAGAAATAGTAGCTTTTGCAAGCCAAAACATGTCCAGCATGTCTGCAAGCACATAGAGCGAGTACCAAGAGGCATCGTGCTTGCTGCTTCGTTGGTTGTGATCGTGGTCTTCGAGGCACTCGAGTTTGCCGGTGTACATCCAATCAATCAAATGGCACACTGCTTTTTCTGTGAAAAGCTCCTCATCAAGCAAGCTCTTCTTCTCTGAACCTTCTTTGAAATTCCCTTGAAACAGGGCTCTGAAGTATGATGAGTGATCGCAGAGAAGCTCCTCAGCTAGTGCCCACGTTCTAACCGACTTGCCGATGCCGAGAGAAAGTTTGACGGTGACAGTCTTTTGCGTTTTGGATTCGGTCAAATACCTATTAGTTGTCAAGTCCCGTGACATATGGGATACCGAATAATGATTCAAACTCACTCGTTGATAGGTCTAATCTTTCTTTGCTTCGACCATCTCCCTTTTGATCTCGGGCAATACTTCTGTGCCATACTTTCAATGCTGATCATTTCTGGAGCATTCTGGGCCTCGGCCATCTTACTTCCAGAAAATGCAGCAGATGACAGTAGGTATGACATGAACTTAGGGTTAGATTTATGCTGTCAGATGATCCGAATTGAAAGCATCCAGGATGTAAATAGAGCTGAGTAGGAACTGTTAAGGGAGAACTGAGCATTTATTAGATCATCGGAAGTATCCTGCTCTGTCTTCATGCTTCTCAGTCAAGACATTTCCAAGTGGCTCGGAATTCCGAGCCTCTCACTAATTACTACCCATTCCTTACTAGTGCGTATAATTCTTTAACAAAGAAAGAAGTGAGGAGTAGAGATCAAAGAGGTAGTGGTTTTTTCTTGCTGGTTTTCAGAGTGTTCAAGGAGCACGATCTGCATATGCAAAAGGTCACACTCACATTCAACCATTCATCGGCGCATCACATGCCTTCATCCAACGCTGCCTTATCATTGTCTAGAACTTTCTCCCGCGTCTGCCGGAAACGGAGCCATCAGCCATCAAGGCCGGATTCAGCAATGATTCCGCGGGAAATCGGCAGTCGGATTTGGACGGACTTCACTGGCTTGAATCCTTAGTTTGAAATTCTCCCATCGCCGATCTGTGTCCTCTGCGGTATCGACAAGGGGAGTTCAGAATGTTTTGAGCGGAAATGCCTAGGAGAATTCCAATTTTGAGAGAAGTGGTCTATCACGTGATCAACATCCGTGCCATTCGTAACAAGGTTGATCTATCAATTGTTTGTTCACGCTCATTTGAATTTGAGGTCTGTGTAAGGATGGCAGATTTTGACTTCTCTACTTGGAAAGGATCCATTGGGTTCTCCATTTTTCGTACCAACCCAGTGACCACATGCCTTTGGTCCAAGATTGCAGGTAGAATTTTATGAATGCTACCATCAACTAAAAGAACACCTGCTCTTGCAGACTAAAAAGGAAGCTCATTCCATTGTACTGAAATTTTCCTATACCAAATTTAGTCTGATGGTCCGTAGGTACCGTGGTTCAGGGGAAGTAAGGGCTCACATGAGCATTCCACTCCAGCACTGAGAGAGACAATCCCGAGATCCGTTCGGATTCCTTTCGAATGTGTCTCTCTTCGGAAAGAGCCTCTGAAGAGTGCGCTGCTGCAAATGCGTCTTCTTCATCCAGTGTGATATTGGGGGGACTCATATACAATATGGGCTCCGTATGGTCAGAGAACCCACAATCTGAAGGTGGCCTTTCCCCTTCATCGTCATCAGACTGAGTCCACAGATGTAAATGATAAGCACATTCGTCTATGCCGCAGAACTCTGTTGCACCGACGTCCTCTGAGAGGTGACTACGCACAGCGCGGAGAACATCAAGAATAAGTTCAACATTGCAAGACATGAGATTTGCGATATCACCGAGATTTGTTTGGCATCTTTGGGTGAGCAGCTGTGACATTATATGCCTCGTTATGAATTGCTTCATCGAAACAGAAAAGGGACTGTTGTGCCAGAGGTACTCAATCTCAGCTGGAAGTGGAAGCCACGAGCCTTGCCAATGCGGTGTTCGGCAAGCTTGATACTGGTCTAATGCCTCCTCTGCTAAATCAAAGAATCCGAACTTTGTCGCCAGGACAAACAGCGTGCACCACTCCGATATGTGACTGTTGTAGTCATAGTACGCTGTGTCCACGCTTTGAAGAGGCTCACCATTCAGCCAATGAATGATATTCTGGAAGACTCTGCATTCAGCTCCTGTGAGCAAAATCTCAAGCTCCTCCGACCCATCGCTGGCTTTGAAAGTGTTTCCAACACTGCGAAGTGTTGCAAGTGTTGCATACGATTGGGCTCGCAGGTTTAAATCGTAGCCAATCTGGCCCATGCCAAAGCCCGTCCAGATTCTCATCCATGCCTGGTCCGACGACCTGAGGATAACATGTCAGCATAAAATATCTTCATCTCTCAACATGACTTACTCGGAGACTGGGTTCATTTTTACAGAAGGCTGTCGGTACAGCAAGACTTTCTTTCCAACCCTAACCCTAAAAACAAAAGCGAGAAACCGTGAGGGAAAGCAATAATCTCCTGATGGACCTCTCTTTATAAATGCAAAAGAGCTTTGATGAAGCTCAAATAGCGTTGACCTTTACATATACAGGCGTCACGCAAATTTCAAGATGGCGGCCCATAACAATAATGCTTGCTATCTCTCATTCATAGAGCGTACACGCGCATATTTGGTTATCTGAAATTTCTAAACAACATCTCTGGCAATTAGTAAAACTTACTTCGGGTGACGTTTAGGACACAAGCTATAGCCAAGTCACATTGGCCTATCAAAATGAAGATTCAGTGAGCAGATCGGGGATGTCTAGGGAATAAGTGCTACCAAGCGCTTCATGGCCCGGACCAAGTCTACATCGGGATATCTTCATGCAAGATATCACATTGAAATGGCTCGTAATACGCGGGTGCTGGTTGGCCGACTAGGCATGTCAATTTCTCTGGGCCCAAGAGCTCGAGGGAGGATCAGGGTGCTCCATGCGGGGATCCGAAAGGCTTCGGGCTTGACGGAACACGTCAATACTGCCGGGGGTTATTTACTAGCGCTGTGGTGACCGGCAATTCTATGAGGAGCCTGAGTGATAATCGAAGACCGAGGAATCAAGAAGTGCTTGTATCAACACCAGCAGCGCATCACGTGACAGCTTCGGATTTTCTGGGACAACCTCAGCGAACTTTCAAATCTTTCGACCTGACAACTCTACACGAATGCCTAATGAAAATTTCCTGAACTTAACAATGCCATCCAGGTCAGTAAATATAAGAGTTTCAGGCAATCTCGTTGCTGACTTATAAAAAGCCTCCTGCTCAGCAAGGTGACTCGAACCTTCATCACTGAGATCTGGGCTTTAGGAGAAAGCACCGTTACCTTGCTGGTCCACAGTGACATAGAAGGTTTTGAGCTTAGAAATTCAAGTAGCCGATGCCGCTTTTGCCTATAAAAAGGTCTATTGTACTTGCCGATTCGTTAACTCTTCGCCATTCCCCATTTTGCTGCACAATCCTGGCGTCCCTTTGCAGATGGCTGTTATCTGACATAAAAAGCAAGTGTAAGATGAACAGCTGATCCTCTAATTGCTGAATCATGTTGCATTGCATGAAAGCCCCCTGTTCAAATTCCTGTTTGCTGCAAGTGCTGCTTGGACATCCTGTCGGCCTCTTCGTCGGTGTGCTCTCTCTTGCACCTTGCATACTGGAAAAGCTACTCCTTGCTGCGCCTGCGAGCTCCCCTGTTACATTATGCGCACGGCTCTCTTGTAGGTGAGGGGGCAGAAAGCGCTGAGTAATTAATGTCTCAACAAAACTTGCAGAAGGCCTTGGAATTCTAGCTAGGCAAGGACCGCCCCGTTTCCCCTCGGCACTGCTGCATCTTTTATATGCAACTTCGTTCATCTCTCAAAATCGTCGACACGTACTCTCAACTTGGCTTCTCGCCGATAGAAAGAGCAGATTCGATCATTTATCAACTCCATACCGGTTCTTTTCCGTTACTACAGGTACAACTTCATGGTTAAGCTTTCACGTTCATTTATTGACTCTGAGCCTCTCCTCTGCTTGCAGACACGAGAAAATCTAGAAGTTTGTGATTGCTCTCAAGATGTCACCAGACACGGCTATTCTTTCTTCCCCGAGTAGCAAAGGCACCACCGAACCACTTCATTTTTTCAAAACAATCCTTATGAACATGAAGAACAAACCTGATGTAAGTTTTTCATTCTCCCGAGCCTTGAGCTACATGTCTAGTGAATATTTTCAGCCAATTCCAAGAGCAAGATATCCTCCCTTGACAGTGTCAAACCGCAACACCTTTTCTAACGAGAGTGTAGGTCGACTGGAAACTTGTCGCTCAGAAAGCTGGGTACAAGTCAGCAAATTCGGCTCAAACCAGATACCGTCAGATATTGAAAAAGCTCGAGGAATGTGAATCTGGTGTGACCAGTTCGCCGTCCAAAATAAGAGCCCCGACAGCGACTTCTAGCCGCGGAAGTGGCACCAATCTGGCGCCTTCCAAGGTGAAGAAATCGACACCGAAGCATAACAGACAGCAGCTCTATTCCAGTCTCCCAAATGGCACGAAAAACGTTATGAAGAGGCAAAAGATGAAGAATGAAGTTGACGAGGATGATGACGGTGCTTTCTGGCTTCCTACAGACAACCTCAATTAAAGCAATGAAAATGATTCCTATGTCGAAGAGGAAAACGATTCATGGGAAGGAGACCATTGAGAAGGAATATCCCAGAGAAACTTTGTAGTTTCCTTTAATATTTGAGTTTGTTACAATACAGTTTTGCTTTGGAAGGCCACATCCTCGAGATCATTCATGTGAACAATTCTGTCAATTCATGAGTCGGAATTTTGACCCGCATCCTCCACCTACACCATTTTTCTTGTACTCTTTAGGAAGTCCCGAACTCTTCTCAACCCGAGCAGCAGAAAATCAGTCCGGTGAAAACTGTCTTAATGTATTTTCCCCAACAAAAAGCCTCGATGTAGAGTCCCTAGGGTGGCCTAAGATGAGGTTGAATGAAACATGATCAGAACCTTGGAAAGGATTAGCCACTCGGGCATCGGAAGGCGCATGTCTTGGCCGCCAATTGACAGAATTGGAAGCCTGCATTTCTCTACGCATGCGGGCGGCTGCTCTTGTTCGCTACGAGAGGGGTTGGTTTGGTGGTGTACACGCATGGTCAGCGGGGTAATTCTTCCGATGAGCGCTGCCAGGGCGGCAAGGGTAGGGTAGGGATAAGAACCACTTCCCCGGAATTGCGAACCCCCACTGAAGCGCTTTGACCGGAACCTTGCCGGCGACTTCTTTCGACGGCCTTCAGTCTGATGGATGTGAGGCGGGAATTGGAGGTAGTATTGCCCACAAATGCTGCTAGAACTAAGACTTGAAGACGTAAATCTGTTCGTACTTTTAGATAGTGTCTGGTTACATACGTTATGTTCGTCACAAACTAAGCTTTCCAATAGCGGTCGGATCGTATTTTGGCAAGCAAGTATCACTCTAGAATGAATGAAGGCAATGAACGAGACTCGGGGTCGGCCAATTGTCGACTCTCTGGCAAGTTATGGGTGGTACAGCGCCTTCTTGATCCCGTTGTATAGCGCTATTGAAACGGCTTTCTGTCATGCCTGTCTATGTCCCGTCTTTGTCACCGGGCTTAGCTTCTGTTCAATTCCCGCCAAGCCAGAGCCAGCGAAAATAGGGATTGCTATGCATAATCTGAGCTAGACAAGGATGTCAAAAAGCTAGGTTGATAGAAAATTGTCTAAATTTATTGAGAAACCCTCTCTCAACTTTCAGTGTGCTGCAGGAAGTTGAAATTAGCGTACAACAACCCCCTTGTTCTACTGTTTGCAATTCCCACACCCTTCATCTATTCGTTACCTTAGAGTTTCACAACTTGCTGATTGGTCTCTCGAATTATCACATTGCTGATAGTTTTAGATCAGAGGCCAAGGGTTCGCAAATCATATAGGTGAACCTATCCAACCTATGCCTAAGTGGGTCCAGGAGCTATGCGAGGTTACACTCACTCCTCCTGCCCATATCTACCCCCTAGCCCTAACTCCAAGACTTGAAAGTTCTCGTAACGCCGTCACTTCTCCATAAATTGCTTGCCTATATTTAACACAACAAGTAATCGCAATTACCCAATTCACTCAAAGGCGGCCTGGCATCACTTCCTCAGCATTTAAAAGTATTGTCCCTCAAGTCTTGGTGAGGACAACTTTAAGCTGACACATCCATAGACCTTTCCCCCTTATCTTTGAAGTCTTATCAATCTATGCTTGCAAGCTACCGTTTATCAAAATCGAAATGTCTCAAGAGTCTACTACAAAACTCTCTGCAACTGGTGCTGGGGCCGTCAGAACCAGCCCAGACCCTCTCATTTTCTTTCAGACAATTCTCGTGAATATGACCAGCAAACTCGAGGTAATTATTTTTTGTTCAAGCTCTGCATAGCTCCGTTTCCTAACTGTTCCGTCTTCTGTTTCGTGAACTCCCCGGGTTACGGTGCTGAAGTCTTGGTTAGGTCGACTGGGACGTCGTAGCTAAGCAAGTTGGATACAATTCGGGTCTTACAGCCCAGGCCAGATTCCGTCAGATTCAAAAAAAGTTCAGCGAGGTTCATTATGGTGTCTCATTGTCTCCCTCACCAACTGTGGCTCGAGGTCTGAAGACCAATGGCAAGGTCGGGAGCGGTACCAACCGCTCGCCCTCGAAAGTCGCCAAATTCCCAGCTGTCAAATCCAAATTCCAGAAGTTCCACTGGAACAAAAGCACTGGGAGGAAAACTAAGGAAAATAGAGTGAAGCTCGAAAAGGGTGCGGCTGAGGACGACGTTGGTGAGGAGATCTTAGACTAGTCGTTCGAGAATATTGCTGGCTTCATGCCTGGATTTTCTTGACTTATGAACCATCAAAATTGTTTGAGAACAGACACACTACTTTACATAATCGTACGCCTGTTCATCGCATCAGTCATTAGTAAAGCCTAATAGCAACCCAATGTGTTGCAAAGTCTTTAACTTCCGCCCATCTACGGAAATTGCGGCGAAGGGTGATGCGACTTCAGGGCATGAGCGCTATAAGTCCACTGCCAGTCCACTGTAAACAAGAATTTTAGTGAGAGACAACGCTAAAAGGCCCTATAATTCCAGACTATGCCCCCTGTAAGTCATCTCTGGCGTTGCAAGCCACTTTCAGGCTACATTCCCTGTAACTATAGGGTTTTCGTCGCCTAAATAGCCTATAAAACTGTATGGATTAGTGTCCGTGCCCTATTTGCCCCGCCAGCCAGTAGGCGTCGCTAAAGCCTGTAATTACAGGGCAGGGCACGTACGCTAAACAACTAAAGTCGCGTCCCTTTTTGCCGCAATTTCCGTACCTACTCCTCACTACTTTTCCACTCTTAATTTTGGAGAAGTTGTCTGGGATTTCTACTTCATTTTATATTTCTGATAAAATTATATTTGGGTTGCGCACGTAGAATGAACCGTAACACCAAGAATAGCGGTAGCTCGCAAGTTTTTCAGCACATGCTCACTAAAGCCCAGTTTCTAATCGCTACTTTTTAGCGACTAGCCACTGGATTCAATTACTGATTCGCTAAACTCTCCATCGAAAAACAACACCACCGCATGCTTTCCCTGCGCATTTCAAACCCTGATTATCTACAGTAGCAATAATTTTGTGATAACTCAGTCCAAAATCATCTTAGATCTAACTTGAGGCCCGAAATTCTATGTCATTTTTGAGTATTAGGAATAAGTTAATGTTTGAACAATGTCTACAGACTGAATTTTCATGAAGCCGAACTCCAAATCAGATCCTCTTCTCAACCTCGACGACACTCCCGCTCATTCTCATTATGATATCTCCACTTCTTAATCACTCGGTATATCTCCAATCTTCCCCATCACCTTCGAGACTCAAGTACTCCCTTCCTGCAACACTGTCATCAAAAAGGATCTTCCTCGGCCTCTCATGATTCCACACATAGCCATGGTACGGGCAAGGACCCTCTTCGCATCCTCGGCACAACATCACGTCTGCTCCGCTTGTCACGAGATAAATGATTGCTTCGTGTACTTGCACACTGAAAACCTCATTGCACCTCGTGACTCTTAACCAGTTCCTTAAAAGGCTGTGCCTCGGCGGGTAAAACAGCTTCGAAGCAGTGTTGAAGACCAGCATCCTTCTGAAAGATGACTGAAGAGTGGAATAGGAGAAGACATATTGAACGTGTTCGATATCGGGTGTCCAGAACTTCCAACGGTAAAAGAATCCTTGTCTCATGACTCGATACCGGTCAGCAGCTTGAGTCGCCAAATCCTGATGGCAATACCTCTCCCCGAATACACAAAGCTTGCATAAGAGGGAGTCATCTGCTCCAACTAGCTCATCACCATTCCTGACTCGAGAAATATCTCGTCGTCCATTCTTTATCCAATTGGAAACCACATTCAGGACCGTGGGGTCTTCGTCCATTAATTCTAACCACCGCGTCGGTGTCCTGTCTCGGTGCAGTTGTTGAAGCATGGCTCCAATGCAGGGCATCATCCAAGAGAATTGAATTTCTGAGAAAGAGGCAGCCTGTTTTTCGACCCCAACGTGAACATATACTGTTCCCCCTCGATTTACTTGACTATGAGAAGTATTAAAGGTTACCAGGCATCATATAGAAAGTTAACAGCTGCTTACTACGACTCAAGATCACATGGTGTGATGATATCTCCAAAACGAATGTGTTTCGCCATGCCTGCAAACAATTCTGCCAACCTAAATCTCGTTGATGGTGTGTATCGGTAATGATTGGAAGGTTTGCAGAGAAACCCGTAAAAACCTGGACGAAAAAACCAGTGAAAGTGTGACGTGAGTTGGTTCGTAAGATTGATTCCTGATCCTAACAATCTGGAGTTACGAACAGTCCATCCCTTCTCAAAACAATGTCCCTCGATCTGGAATACACTAAATCACAGGCAATCAAGCCCGGTATACTTTCCAAATCGCGGCAAACTGAGAAGCATTCTCATCATCGTCAAGATTTGAGATCTCGATCGGCTGCATAATCCAGCTACAAATTCTCCATAATCCCTAACGTGAAAATCCCGAGGCAATCAATCAACGAAAAGTAATGATTTGATCTCATCTCAGTTTGCAAATGGAGCCGGTAAGTGAGTTGATCCGTCGATTACGAATATGACAGAAATGCAAGTCGTCGGTCTCGATTATAGCAGGAAGACTGTGGGGTGTTTGCTTTCAAGATGCATGCGTGGGGTTGATGCGGGGCTAAGTCGATCAAGTTCGATTGTGGCGTCCCATCCCGTCCCACCCCAGGGTCTTTCCTCGGAGAACGCAACCTGGTTCCTAGTCATCGGCTCCAGGCTGTTGCAGTTCGAAGCTTTCAAAATTACATTCAGTAACCACAGTACGTGACTTTCAGTGTTCAGAGAGCTAAGGTTCCAATTATAGTCGACAAAATCTCCCAATGTTGCCCATCGCTCTGCTCTCGATATTTTGAACTTTATTATGGCTTCCCCAGTAGAAACGACTGTCAAATCAATCCTGATTAAAAAAAGAGAGTTCATCCAGTCCTAGCCTATGATTCCATGATTCGGCATACCGAACTTAGCCGTCCGCGGTGCATAGTTTAAAGGCTCTGCAGAGGAAAATTGAAGGGCAAACAGCATTAACCCTTGTTTTCCAATGCAATTTTCCCGATCGGACAGCGTAGACCAGATAATTTGGAACTGGTCCCGCTCTGGGACCCGAGGCTGAATACTTGTGTCCAAAAAAATTGACAGGAACCTTGCCCCTAGAGACGTAGTCTGCAGCTACCTTGCACCATCCCCAATTCGTTCATGGTAAAAATTTCCTGAATCAAGCTTCGGAAAGAACTCCTCTTTTTGAGTACACTCTGTGCCGCATCCTGATTCGAAGCAGGATGAATAGGATAACTAACGCTTGTTCTACTCTTTCAAACTCCCACACTTGTTGTTTAAGACTTCTTATTGGGATAGAGTTACCTCAAGACAGAAATTCTGCAGTAAAAAGCTCAAGAGGCTCGTTCTACTTGGAAGTTTGCTGAGGAGAAGTAGGTCTACATCGAAGCACGTGATTTATTTGACACGTGACTATTGAAACTACATCAAGTTGAAACCTAAGTATCGAGATTAGATTCTGAGCATGAGAGGTCAGCACATAATCTAAATTAAGTCCTGTGAGGCCATGCACGTTTTGCCATCCTGGTGATAAGTTTCTTGGATCTGGACCTGGCTTACATAATCACGGCGCTAGTCCTCGTCAATTACCCCTGATACCGAGGCCGAAATTTAAGCGAAGCGAAACTTAAGGCCAAAAGACAAGATTTCTTTTTGATACTATTAAATTAGATATTAAATATTGTTAATTAAATAATAATATAAATTAAAAGGAAAATTTAAAATTATTTTATTTCGCGTAATTTATCAAAGCTTAAAAAGCTATGCGCATGGCAATATGTTTGTTCCCTAAGCCCTTG
>Ga0302325_10021816_pt1 | contig 13406 bp, 19 predicted proteins | sample Palsa_T0_2_FD_201948 | JGI IMG/M metagenome (GOLD analysis project Ga0302325, IMG submission 201948) | Peat permafrost microbial communities from Stordalen Mire near Abisko, Sweden - Palsa_T0_2 | ecosystem: Environmental > Terrestrial > Soil > Palsa > Peat permafrost | place: Sweden: Abisko... | reverse complement strand
CATTCTTGGGGGGTCCACCTGCTTTGGCCATTTGTTGCATCATACCCCCTTTGCCGCCCATTTTCTTGGCCATTTGTGCGAATACTCGGTGTTGTGACAGGAGCTCTTCTAGTTCCCGGACGGAGGTGCCTGAGCCGCGGGCGATTCGGGTTAGACGAGTGGGTTCGGAGACGAAACATTTTCCATCGGAGTCGAGTTCTATTACACATGTTAGCCTTGGAGACAAGAGATGAGGGTTTCGAAGGGCGCTGGAGGAGGAGTACCTTTCTCGGTCATGCTGTCCATCATGTACATCATCCGCCGCATGCGTCGACTTCCTTCTTCGTCGGACCCCGCGTTTTGAAACATAGCACCCATTCCAGGAATATTTCCCGCCAATTTACTCAGTGGTCCCATTTTCATGATATTGTTCAATTGATCTCTCATATCGCGGATAGTGAATATCCCCTGCTCGAGATGTTTTACCATATCTTTATTCTTGTTCAGATTCATCGTCTTGACTTGATCCATCAACGTGGCCATATCCCCCATTCCAAGTAACTTTGAGATGAACGGTTGAGGTGCAAATCGTTCAAGATCGTACATATGCTCTCCAGTCCCGATAAATGATATTGGCGTATGAGTGGCAGCAACACTGAAATGTCAGTATACATTAGAATGAGGTCGTACGCAGAGATAGCTCCTCCACCTTTGGCGTGACCATCCATTTTTGTGATGATGATACTTCCAAAATTACTGGATTCTTTGAATGCTTTACTTTGTGCCTCGGCTGCCTGTCCAATACTCGCATCCAGAATCATGATGGTAGAATCGGGATTCACAGCCCTTCCAATCTCAACCATTTCCTTGAATAATTCCTCCTCCTGTCGATGTCGTCCAGACGTATCCACAATGATGACGCTGTACTTCTCCTTCTTGAATCGCTCGACGCCTTGTGCTGCAATGACCGCCGGGTCCGTCTCCGTATATGATCCAAAGAAGGGAATCCTCGCCTTTATTGCATTTTGCTTTAATTGATCGAAAGCTCCAGCACGGAAAGTATCTGCGCAAACTAAACATGACTTAAACCCTCGTCTCTGATAATATAATGCAAGCTACCCGTCAGTGCATCCCAGGGACATCATACTTTTGTACAAGTGGTGGTCTTTCCAGCTCCTTGTAGACCTACCAACATGATGACATTGGTCTTCTTCGGTTTTGGCTCATAGGGCTTTTCATGGGTGTCGACGAGGGCAACAAGTTCATCGAATACGGCTTTTGCAATGTATCGTTTGCGGTTGGAGCCAGCGGGTAGATTCTTGAAATCGACTTTATGTTTGATGGATTTTCGTAGAGTCTGGACTAGCCGGACATTGACATCGGACTCGAGCAGTGCAGCGCAGATTTCCTTGAGAGTCACATCGAATTGCTGATGCCGTTAGTCCTTGTTCTCGCCAGAAGGAGATACCTTCTCGTCTATTGGGGCAGAGCCATGGAGGTCCCTGAAAGCGGTGGTCAACCGCCGTCCAAGGTCTGCAAGAACCATCGTCGCTGCACAATATCTACCGTCTCATGCAAGGAACACACTTACTTACACGCAGTGCACACAGCTTGAAAGACGATGGGCAAAAAGGCCGAATCACAATCCGCGGATTCGTGTGCGGACAGCCACCCCGGTCCGGATCCGCAATCGCTCAAGTGACCTGACCGGGCCCACTCTGGATGGATACCAGCACACTTCACTGTACAGACACGTCAGCCCTCAGCTAGCAAAGTGACCCACCACCACCGTCCTTGTCGGCCCCTTCGCTGTCCTTCAGCGCCGTGCAGCCATGGCCAAACCAAAAGTGACTGCGTATTTGCTATTCCTGACATTTGCAATATGTCTTGGTTCCATGCAATTCGGCTATCATCTCGTATCGCTCCCTTCCCCTTCCGTCGCTTGACTTTGCCTCCTTCGCTGATATCTTACTGCTAGGGAGAGATGAACACGCCGGGATATGTCATGTCATGTCGAACAGGCGAGAAAGCGACTGTCGATATGCCTCTATGGATACCTGGATGTATCTCCATGAATGAAGGGAAATACGGCTTCGTCACTTCGGTTTATTCCATTGGAGGATTGTTTGGAAGTTTATATGCTCCTCGCCTTACTGATACACGCGGACGGAAGGGCGCGGCACTGATTAATTGCTCCGGCTTTGTGCTGGGTCCGATTATCATGGCTATCAGCATGAATGTCTGGGTCCTTGCTCTGGGACGTGTTATCAGTGGTATTTCATCGGGTGTGGTATTCCTCCTTTGGTGGCCTTTTTCATGGTAATTATAGGCGATGGTTCTTGTGCCGCTTTACCTGAATGAAATTGCGCCGAAACATTTGAGAGGCGCATTTGGAGTTACTTGCCAAGTATTTGTTGTCATTGGGATTGCCGTTGCACAGTTCTTGGGACTGTTTTTAAGTTCCATTCCGTATTGGAGACTTATAATGTTGTTTGGAGGAGTAATTGGGGCTGCGCATTTCGTGTTACTGCTGTTTGCATGTGAATCTCCGAAATGGGTTGCTTTACAACATGGTGGACAGTCTCGCGCGTCGGCCATCCTGCGCCATATCCGTGGAGAGGAGAGTGAACATGAAGTCCGTGAGTGGCGTCGACACAGCTTGCTTCCCACGGAAAATGATGGTATTCATCTTCTGGAGGCGGAAGTTGATAATAGATGCCGAAGAAGGATTACTTCGATCTGCTTCTGCCACAGATTCAATTCATGGTAGCTCATCACCCACGAAGGAACAGCACACTAAACTTACGATCTGGCAATTCCTTCGATCACCAGTTTACAAACCCATGATCCGGGCAATCTTGATTGTCATGCTAGCACAACAACTCTCCGGGATAAACTCCGTGATCTTCTACTCCACCTCAATCCTCTCGTCCATCCTCCCCTCCTCCTCCGCTCTAATCTCGCTCATCATCTCCCTGATCAATCTCGGCACCACTCTCCCCTCCACGACCCTCATCGAACGAAGCGGACGGAAACCATTGTTACTATGGAGTATCTCCAGCATGGGAGTAGCCAGTCTTTTCCTCGGCCTTGGAATTGTATATTCCTGGCGTCTCATCTGCGTTATCTCAAGTTTCGCCTTTGTCGCAGCCTTCTCGATCGGTCTTGGTCCAATTCCCTTTCTCATCATCTCGGAATTCGTCGACGCCGAGGGCGTCAGCGCAGGTCAATCATTCGGTCTTGTCACAAACTGGATTGCTACATTTTGTGTCGTATGCCCCCCTCCCGACCTCTTTAATGGCAGGGCTACTTTTTCCCGATTTTGAATAACTTATGGGGCGGATATGTGTTTTTGTTGTTCTCGGGCATTTCTGCGTTCTTCTTCTTTATGGTCAGTATGTTTATACCTGAAACAAAGGATTTGGATGTTGATGAAGTATGGGGATCAAGAAGAGATTAGGCAGCGCTAGTATGATTGATTGAGTGGTTGGATGACTCGTAATGATTCATGGGATGCAGGTTGGTTGGTTAATAGGCGTTGGTTTCTTGGGCGGATTCAGAAGTGTTCGAGTATGTCGTATCCTGTACATAGAGTTCTATACTTCAAAAATTGCTTCTGTATTGGTTTTATTCCTGGCCGCGAAAGGGTGTCTGAATGTCGTCAGCCGTGAGGCGTTTTTGTGTGGGGTCAAAAGCCCTCATCGCAAAAGCCAAGAAAGCCACTCCCGCCCAATCAAGGATTCCCAAACAGGCATCATCATCATCAACAACCACGGCAGCTTCGCCACAGTCCACGCAGCGTCACGCAGCAGCGATGGCCGACCACAGCGCTGAACCACGCCGGCCGGTGCGCAAAATGTGTTTCTGTGACCAACACACGGTGAACAGAATTGTCGCCAAGATCATTCCCGTTCTGCTTGTCGGTGCCGCGGGATTTGCGACATGGGTCTACATTGCCCAGATTTGCGGTATTTCCAGTCTCGCTTGACAAGGAGATGCTTACAGTGTTAGTGAACTGGTTGATGAAGGCACACAGAAACACAGGATTAGCCGGTACAATCTCCAATCTCTTGCAACATTTGGCGCAATAGTCTGACGGATAGCGGGTCTGATAACGATATATCTGGTGCTGTTTCTGTTGATGTCGGCATCTTTCTTCCGATTAGTCTTCGCAGGACCAGGATATATTCCCCGTCCAAAGGACGACCGCGAGAAAGCCATGGCTGGAAGTCCCGATCCGACCGTCTCGGCAGATATGTTTGTCTGTGAACAGGGCGGCTATCCACGCTGGTGTCGGACCTGCCAAGTCATCAAACCTGATCGAGCACACCATTCCCGCGACTCCGGGAGATGCGTTTACAAAATGGGTAGCCTGCTCTAATCCCGCTCACTCTTCTCAAATAGACAAGGGACTGATGGGTAGACCACTTTTGTCCGTGGGTGGGCGGGATGGTTGGGTTTTCGAGATACAAGTTCTTTTTACAGTTTGTTTCGTATACGGGTTTGTTTTGTTCTTTTGTTCTGGGATCGGTTGCGCCGGTTGGTCCGTTTCTAGGACAGCTGTGTTGATGGGTAGTTTACGAAACAACATATTGAGGAGACGGGGGGACGGACTTTTCCGACAACGTGGATTATCGTCATTGTACTCGCTGGATTCTTTGCCTTATTCATGATTCCTTTCTCAATGTACCTCCATATTTTCGGCAGATTCTGACTGTAGAACGCATACATACTATACACTCAACAACATCACTACTAACGAATCATTCGATCACAAAGTACCTCCCCATTAAATCCCATCAAATAACCATACAGTACCGAACCTATCTCTTCAACATCCTCATCCTAGCCGAACCAAACAAAGAATCCACATCCCCCACATCCTCCCAATCCGTCGCAACAAACAACCCAAGCTCCTCTGCCCGTGTTGTAGTTACTACTGACCCAGGTGACAATCCCTGGGATCTCGGCTGGCGACGGAACTGGACTCAAGTCATGGGAGACAAGGTATGGGATTGGTTTCTGCCTATTCGACCCAGTCAGGGAGATGGAGTCAGGTTTCCGTATAACGAGTCTTTGGTGAAGAAACTACGGGATAGAGCGAGAGCGATTGTCGTGGGGCAGAGTAGGGATGAACATGATATGGAAAGTCAGACGTTTGTCGCACCTTCTGCGCCGGTCTAGGATGGATTTGAGTCTTTGGGTATACACGGGACATGGGGCGTTGGGAGTACTAAAGATCACTTACTTTTAATGATACCTCTAACAAAACGGGTAATGATTAATGGAACACACATTGCAGCAAGTAGTAATCAACTGTACAATATCCATATTTACACTCCCCATACGTATATCCTACAGATCTATTCAAAGCTCTCTAATCCCCCATTCATACCCCCAACTTTTCTCACGACTCCAGAACGGCGTCTCTGGAACCTCCTCTCCGACACAAACGGCATGCCCTCCGGCCCTTCAGCAAACTTAAATAACAGCCATCCTATACTAATCATCCATGCCTCACCACTTCTATCCACGAACGCCAACTGTGGATCTTCCTCAGGATGAGTCTCCACCATTAACATGCCTCCGAAGACCTCATGCTGGGGAATCTTCTCCGAACAAATTACATCTGACCCCGAGTGTAAAAGTTGCTGAATTATCCATAGGGAAATTTCATGCAGGATTGTAGCGAGGATGAGATACGAGTATAATACATGGGTCCGTGGATTTTGTTTCTCAAACTCCTCGACCAACTAACCTCTTTAGCAGCGAGGGAGAGGGAAGTACCTCTGAGCTGAGATTGAGGTTTCGTTTGTATTCCAGGGTCGAGGGCCGTTTTCGGGGGATCCGTCTGGTGGGAACGATATGAATATCAGGTAAATGCTGTAAGAACCCGTCAATAAGTCTTAACTCTGTTGGCGTGGGCGATTTCTCTCTTGTCGTGGTGCCATCTGACCTCAAAAGCGGGATAAACGCTTCCTTGATCTTGGGCGTACATAACCACACCGAGGGGATCGTGTGGATTAAATCGTATAACAGCCCCGATCGGAGTTCCACATCTGAATCCTGAATCCTCTTTTCATTGCGAAAGTCCTGAAGTACGAGTCTTCGGGATAGTTGTTCCGGAGACACTTCAGAGAATGAGTGATATCCTGAGGAAGAGGCTCTGGGTGTTGGTGCACTCCAAATCAGGTCTGTCGAAAACCGTTGACTTGAATGCCCTGATCCCGCAGGTGCACTGTCTCTACTCCGGGCACTTCGTCTGACCGTCCGTTGCGGTTTCAAACTCGGCGCCTGAGGTGGAAAATACCACTGCTCCTTCCCACCATCTCGAGCCGACTTATCATACCCCGACGAGATTGGTTTCCCTTTATATCGTGCCGGGGAGGCCGGTTCATTGGTCAGGAACTTTGGTATTCGGAAGGATGTTCCTGATATGGAGAGACGGTCTTTTACTCTGTCTCGTAGCGAGTAGGATGGTTTTGGTGCTGGTTGCAGTGTTTCTGTGGACATCGTGGCGAGAGGTTGCGATATAGGAAGGGCATGGAGTTTTGTGATGGTGTTTGGGTCCTTGGCATGGGATTAAGGTTTGGAAATGGCTAATTAGGCGAAGAGGTCCGTGCGCACACATGACATCTTAGCTATTCGAGACTCGCGATCGGATCTCAGGTAATCTCGTCGACCTTGAAGGACAGAGCGCAGACCCAATAGTACAAAGCCGGAAAAGGGTCTTCGGCGAATTTTTCTACATGATAGAGCGAGAGCTTTTCGGACGATGGATTTACTCATGTATCGAAAGAGAAGTTGTTTTCGTGATGTTGCTCCGCCACGCCAAGGCGGCGACCGCAATCCGAGGTTACACACCCCTCACAACAGCAAAAATTCTCGCGACCTCTCGACATACATCACTTTCAACAGACCACTTCCGCACAGAGTGTATCGCGACCTCAAAATAGAGTTTGAAATGCAGTATTTCGGAGCGCCAACGACGTTCCTTGGCCTCAACATTGTCCGACGAAGCCGTCATTAGATTTCAATCAAGCAAAACGGGTACATCGAGAGAATGGCAGAGAGGATCCAAATGGAGAATGCCGCCCCAAACTTAACGCCAATGCACGCATCACTGCAGCTACATGAAGCTCAAGAAGGAGAGGAACTGGTGGATCAGAAGGAGTATTAAGAACTCATCGGCTCGCTAAACCATACAGCTGTGTATTCCAGACCTAATATCGCCAACGCGGTCTCAAACCTCGCAAGAAGTCACGATGGCCTTGCGACCTTTTGGAAGCTCACCCAGAGAGGTTGAAACCACCCTTTTTTACTAATTTGAAAGTTTCATCGCCTGTAAACTGGAATTCGAGGCTCACGCTTCTTGTACCAAAGAGGGTCACCTGGAAGCCGACTGCTTCAAGAAAAGAGGCCTCGGTTCCAGTTTACAGGCGACGAAACCTTCAAATTAGAGAAAGGGGTGCTTTCAACCTCTCTGGGTACGCTGAGGTAACTCCTTCCGAATTCGGCTCCAAATCTATCAGCGACAAAATGGATATTCCGCTTCTGGAACATGGAGCACACGTATTCCATCGTGCGTTGCTGTGGCTTCTCGCGACGCATCTGACAGCGGTCAGAGCAACCAAAAACTAACACAATTAACATACAAACCAACGAAATGCATTCAGGGCAATCTATGTATTTATGCTCCAACCACACCCAGAGCGAACAAACAAAAACACCGGATATATATGTGTTCCTGAAGGATTATAATGCTTTATGCCTTTTGAACCTCCACGATGCCAAGTCTAGCCATCCAGTCGACGATCAAACAACTCATTCCTAGACCCTCTGCTCCGTATCCTTTTCCGGTTTCCGGGTTGTAGTGTTCCCAGATCCCATTCTCAGTGACCATTTCGATCCATTTTGTCAGGATTTGGTGGACTTGTTCGCTACATATTAGCCAACGTGCTTGCCAAAGAACGCAGAAAGAGCATATAATATTTCCGGAGGGAAGGACAGCGAGGTTGGAAGGGATACCCTTTACCATGCTTTTCAAGACCATACATGAGGAACCAATTCGTAAAACCCCAGACCGGACCTCTCCAAAGCAATAACGTATTCGCCACAGGATTATATTCCTTCTCCGATTTGGCTACCGTGGGAACCATATACTGTGTCCCAAACTCATTCTCATCACCCAACAATCGCACAATCTCATCCACTGCCTCCAACGGGATCGAATCAAGTAACAAAGGGAAGAGCGTTTGAATTGTTTTCACCGGGTGACGTTGTTGACTTCCGTCCTTAGCGTGCCAGAGATGAGTGAACAGTTTCGTCTGCGGATCATACATGTGCTGTATGATGGCTTGTTCCGCTACTTTTTGATTTGTATAGCATTCTTCAGCGAGAGCGGGATCGAAGGTTGCGGACAAGTCGCCGAGGATACCCCAGCCAGAGGCATAGACGCAGTTGACTGCGATATCCTGAACGCGGAACCAGCTTTTGAAGGGCGATAATTTAGGAGCACGTTTTCTCTCCAGAATGGCTTTTTGATTCCAGCCTAATGCGTGAGAGGGGGCTTTGAGGGAGGAGTACCGTGCAGGAAATTGTATTGCAGGACGAGTTTGATGAGAGGACTGTAGGCCTGTTTCCATGTTGGACGGGCTCGGTTTTTTTCTGCGACGCCGAGGGCGGGGTCATATGCTGGACTGAGATCGATCCCACTTTCCCAGGGATGGAGGATTGAGACTAGACCGTTTCCATCGACATCCCTTTCAGTTTTCCACCAATTGAAGTATCTAATTATAAGTCTCCCCACAGCAGAGTAACATACCTTACGAGTTTTGGGACAATCTCCCGAAGCAAGTCTGTATCATTCGTCTGCTCATAAATCGCGCGCAAACTATCGTCAACCACGCCCTGTCAACAACTGGTACCTGTATGGAAGGACCGGTATTTGTGTCAGGTCATTGTAAGTGGTATGTGAATATTGTATTCTGGTCAAGAAATGCGCGACAAAGCCCTGTTTCTCGGCATGCCAATTAATCATCTCGGGGATCCTTCCATCACAAAGTTGGAAACTCAACATTCCTCGTAAATCGGCAATCGCTTTGTTAACATCCTTTCTGGCCCATAGAATTTGATGGGCCCCGGAGTCTACGAATGAGTACTCACGCCGCATATCAGGGAGAGTACCCCATAACCATTGACTCGGGCCATACTTATACGAACTGGGCATGGAGAACGAGTATTCAAACCCGTACTCTTTGTGTGTCCCCGTCAGCAAGTTGCGCTCAAGAAACTCATAGGCCTGGGCGACGATTCTCTCCGGCGTCGAAGTATCCTGCACATTGACTACAGGCCCATAAATCCGGCCCCCTTGCAGGATTAGCCTCTCCCACAAAGACCATCCAGCGGAGATCAATACCGTCATCCAGCCTGCTCTCATCCTGCAGGGCATTCATCGCCGGCGCAGCCTGTCCAAGGCAACTCAACACAGCAAAGAAGGACACAATCCTCAGCAGCACCAGGACCAGCTGCATGATGCTGGCCCAGCGTTTGTGTATGTGGGACGACGACTGCGGTCCGTCGCTGCGGTCTCCATTGTTTTTATTGCAATTGCGGTAACTTCGGAGTGTGCTGTGCCCTGGGCGGGATTTCCTGGTGCTGATGTAGTGGATCAGCAGGGCGCATGATCCAATCAGTCCCGCTTGATTAGACTTCTCCCTCTGTGCCATCTGGTCATGACCGGGATGATATAAGGCCCCTTACAACGTATCCGACGCCTGTATCCAGGAACGGTTCGGAGATAACGGTGCTGCCGGGGAAAATGAAGGATATATCCATCATTTGTCAAGAAGCTTGTCTTGAATACTCCCCTTGGATTCGGCGTTATTAATTACCGCTGCAGATGATCTCATCAATCGGTGTATCTCGGTCCCACAATATATAGTAATTTAGGTTCCCATGACATTTAAAAGTGGATCAATAAGGATTCCTAGAGCGAATGGTACATTGATATACAGAGACTGAAAAGAGGGATTAGATTGACACAGCAACATCCCGTGTGTTGTGCATACAGACAAGTCTACTAACTGATGCTAAAACAGCACATTTGACGCCGAGCAAGGGGAAACGTCTCCACAGTTTCTTTATAAACTTGAACCAACAAGAAATTTCTTGACTGCCACAATATCTTTTCTGAGATTGTGCATAGAACCATGTATCGCTAGTTCCATCTTTATAGCTAATTTATTATACTCTGGTCCTGCAGGGATGCGCACGTGGGCCGGGTACAGCTACAAGCCCCAAAGATCGACGCTTATTCCTCCACTCGACACTCAACATATTGTATTGCCTTCGTTGCTTTGCTAAGTTGCTTCGCTGCTTCAATGATTGCTTCTTCCTCGCCTATGCGACGTTCTTCCATAACGACAGTAGACTTGCTTTCTACCGACTCAATCCCCGCCCATGCCACCCCCCACGACCCCCTCGAAGATTCCGAAGACATAGGCATCCTCGTCATCAAAACTGACCGAGGCATCAAAAGTCCCCCTCCCCCTCTTATCTTCACTCATCTAGCTACTGACAAGTACAGACATCCCAATTAAGCGCAATTGCAACATAACAGTTGGAAGATCCCGCGCCTCTTCTATTGTTCTTAATCATCCCACGATCTCTAGCTCGCATCTCCTTATTTACTCGGTCATGGCTCCTCCAAGTGCGTCCAATGCGCTGATTTTCTGTCGAGATCTGGGGTCTGCAAATGGAACGTATCTCAGATCTCATCGTCTACGCAAACATGAGAGCATCCTACTCAGTCACGGCGATTGTCTTGATTTCCGTCACGCGGGGAAAATATATGTATTACAATTCAATGTCTTTGTTGCGAATATCGATAAAATTATCGGAGATGGCAATCTGGGAAGTCTTGACCGGGCGTTTCAGATTCAACGGCGCTTGATTGGCGAAGGAGGACAAGCTAAGGTACCCTTTTCCGACCACCATCATTCATTCTGTTGCGGGAATTTGAACCATCAGATATTGTTGGCTCGAAATCGCGTCACGAAAGAACAAGTCGCCTGCAAAGTCGTTCGTCTTTCTCCAGCAAAGCCAAAACGTTTCGACTTTATCAAACAGGAAATTGCGATCCTCTCGAACTTAGACCATGTATATGTCACTCGAAAGAAATATACTAAACCATTAGCCGAATATCATTAGAATCTTTTCTGCCCATCAAACGGCCACAACGTTGATAATCTTGGAACCCCTCTTCTGCGGAGGAGATCTCCATAACTTCATCTTCGGTATGCATAAATCGGGACTCGATGAATTCAACTCCAAATTCATCATTTTCCAACTTCTCAAGGCAACAGAGTATTTACACTCCCAAGGCATTGCCCACCGGGATCTCAAGGCACATTCCCATCTCACTCCCCCGCTTGTTCACACTTCCACCGTGCTAACCATCATAGTTGGAGAATATACTCCTTCAAAGACCGGGAATACCTGCCGTTATTACCGTCACAGATTTCGGATTAGCGCGTCATGATCCCCCCGCCCCCAAACGAATGACCTCCTTCTGCGGAAGCATCGATTTCCTTGCCCCCGAAATGGTCCAACTGTGCACTGCAAAGGGACACTCTGACAAGGGCTACGGGAAAGAAATCGACATCTGGGCCATCGGGGTGATTTCCTACGTCCTCATGAGCGCCGAACTGCCCTTCTCGGAATCCGACGACGATGACGATTGGACTGTGATGCGCCAGATCGCTTCTGGGGGAGTTACATTCAGTTCCCGGTGGACTGATAAGAGTATTTATGGTATTGTCCTTGTGAGATGCGGGGGGCTGAGGTAGCGAAAGGGTTTGTGCGGAAGTGTTTGAGTAAGAGGCCCGGGAGTAGACCTTGTGCGACAGAGGCGTTGGGAAATAAGTTTATTACGCGGAGTCTTGTTGAGTTGAATTGGCTTTATGAGGATATGGTGTTGAAGTCATGGGTTAAGAGGGGAGAACACGAAGTTAGTTCAAGTGAGGTTGATTCGGGGCGACAGGGGCAGGTCGAGAGTTTGATTTCTGAAACGGGTGAGGTTATGGAGGATTTAAGTCAGATGGCGTTGGGTGAGCTTGATATGAATTGCCTGGATGGAAAGGAGAGGAAGAGACATGTGGTGGGAGTTGATGAGTGTGATCTCGAGAGTGAGGGTATGAACACTCACAGGAAGAAACGGAAGATTGTGGCATGAGATGAGCCGTGGACACTTCTCTTTACAAGATCTTTGCTTATATTTGCTATCTGGACATTTATGTTGCTTTCATATTTAGATATTGCTTTCGATACTTCAATAATATACATACTGGAATTCAGAATGTCTTTTCACCAAGGGATCCAGAACATCAAACGTGAATGCTTCGTGATCATATACTTCATATTAATATAATCTCTACGCCATCGACCCCGAATCCTATATTTGTAGCTCAACCGACAATCCAATGTATTTATATCCACCAAGAAACCTCTTTCTCCACTTTTTCCATCTGAAAGGAACGACACGAAACCCCGTACTCCGGCAATGTCACCAGCAAACCAAAATAAAAATATCTACCGAAAACAAAAAATATAAGCATCATATGCAACCACATGTCCTGCCTCATGCAACCACGCTCCAGGCGCGATCAGGAAGGCGAAAGTCTTTTTACTGATATGTCCATGTCTGATTCATGAGGGAGGTGTCCATCATGGAATAATCCTTACGAAGCGGATCGTTTAACATCATTCCCATTTTAGTGATGTCGGCGGCGGCGGCGGGGTCGGTTAGCGTGTGGTAGGTTTGGTGAATGTAGCTTGATTGGACATCTCCGTGGTAGGAATGACTTTCGTCCGTGTCGACGGGAGATGGTCCGTCTTTATGGGAATTGTTTTCCTCGACTTCGTTGGGCGGAGTCGCTGGGTGGATGCCGTTGAGGGTATTGAGGCCGTGAGATGTGGGCATTGTGTATTGGTTCAGATGGCCATCGTGGGAGAAGGAGCGAAAGTGGCCTGGGTGATAAGGTTGAGGGGCGGTGAATTCTGCAATGTTGGAGTGAGATTCGGGGTCTGCTTCGCCTTCAACGAAGTTGTGATATAGTTGTTCGTGTTGAGATGGATCAGATTCTTCATCGCCCGAGAACGGCGTATTGCGAGCTGAATCGATAGGCGTGTTTCGTGAAGACGGAGATTGAGTTGCACCTGATCTTTCATGCGTTTTGCGATGTCTAAAGTAAGTTATGGAGACCGCAAGGATCATACTGAGCGAGATTGTCGCTGCGAGAGAACTTCTTTGCACATATGTTACAGATATAAGGACGTTCTTGGGTATGCGTCCGAACATGTCTCTTCAAATGCTCCAGTCTCTTGAACAATCGTCCACAAGTAGGAACAGGACATGTAAATGTCTT